>ERZ773022.1007-NODE-1007-length-20275-cov-5.050593_pt1 | contig 20275 bp, 15 predicted proteins | sample MGYA00580839_ERZ773022 | MGnify/ENA primary metagenome ERZ773022 (study PRJEB29015, sample SAMEA2738020) | human oral metagenome | biome: human oral; feature: human-associated habitat; material: dental | place: China | collected 2044 ... | reverse complement strand
TGCAATCTTATTGTTGCTCACCCTACTTGGTTCGGGCTATTTTATATTCACGTTGAAAGTTGGTTTTGTGCAGTGGCTCGCTTTCAATGCCTGCTCGCCTACAAGTTTAGTCTACCTTGTTTGTGTGACAATCTTTTGGTTGAAAGGCAATACAGCCTTACTTCCATTCGCCCTTTTACCAATGTATTATTTCGGAACGATGGGGCTTTTTACCTTCACTTGGAGTGGTGCAAACGTCTTTGCACAGCTATCGCACATCACTATGACCCTCAATATTGCGTGGGCAACATACGTTCTTTGTAGCATTGGCGATTATAAAGCCACAGCAAAGGGCTTGTCGTGGGGCATCGTGGTGTTTGTTCCTTACATCTCCTTTGTCATGTATTATTGTCGAACTCATGCCGCTGAAATCGGTAGATTGCTGCAAATGGTAGAATAAAAACTCCGAAATATTATGGTAAACGGAAAAGAAATGGACACAGTGCAGAGTCGTTGTAAGGAATGTTATGCCGACAGCAATCGGGCAACACCTTTGCTTAACCCCGAAGATTGTTTGCGTCATCATCGCCAATATGTGTGCAACAGCTGTGGCAGATGTATCTGTGCCGACGTAGATGCAAAGGGAAGGTTTCGTGCCAAGTTCCCTTTTAAGTCGCTTGATATAGCCATTTTGTATCTTCGGGCAGCCGAAGTGGTGTGGCAAAAGTCTTGCCAAATCTACGAAATAATGAACGATAAGAGGAGAAAAGAGTACAAGATATTCTCCTCGGAGTTGGAGTTGAACGATTATTTGCATAACAATAAGCATAAGCGTTGCACCTCAGCACAACCTTTGTTTGTGTCTCCTAGATACACGGCTTGCACTTCCCAGCAGCTGCGTATGCTAACAAAGGGTGAGATTGAGAAATATTTGAAAGAACATTACTCGCAGTACAAGTGAATGTTGCCAAGAAATAGATTTTGAAACCACATCAACTCATTTCCCTTCGTTCTGCAAACTCAATGCTCTTGTATTGCAATTTACCACGCACTTGCATTGCTTTTGCCTTGCAACTATATCCCATAGCGATATAATTACGTCAAAAAGGTTGCCTTTATGTGTATATAAAGGCAACCTTTTAATATCATTTCTTTTCTGCCTAAAAACGAGGCAAGCTAATGCTTATTTCTTCATTACCTTCTTGCCATCTACTATGTAGATACCTGCTGGAAGGGTTTCCCATGCCTGTGTTTGCCGCACTCCTTCAATATTAAAGATGCGCTTTGGCGCTTTGTTGTCGCTCTCGTGCGAGTCAATAGCAGTAGTTTTCAAATCGTCAACCGTGTAGAACACGTTGCGTTTAGCATTTGGGTTCCAAACGTCTTCACGTTTTCCACCTTGTTCAATTTCAAGATGTATTTCGTAAGCGTGGTTGGGTTTCAACATCGATGCGTTAAAAGTAACACGTGTTTTGCTTGCATCGTTTGGCTTTTCGCAAGGCAGATAAACATTATTTGCAGAGCCTAAATCAATCCATTTGTTTTCTGTCAGGTCGAGCAAACGATAATAAATGCGCCCACGATAACCTTCTCTGATTTGATATCCGGCCACCCTGGCATGCACTTGTAAACCTATTTCTTTTATCTTGTTCAGCTGGAAGGTGCTATAATTGGCGTTAGCACCATCTACTAAGAAGTCTACAAAATTAAATTCAATCGTTCCTTGGTGGGGATCGGGCAACACTTCTATCTCAAAAGACTCTTTCATTGTAATGGGAACAATATATTCCGAATTCTTTTTCTTAACCTTTATAGATAGGGTTACACTGTATTTACCAACCTTTAATTTGCCGAAATCGCCAGGATTATTGTATAATGCCTGCATGTTGATGGTGAAAGAGGTGTGCCCAAGACGCTGTGCAACAACGTTGGGTGTAAGCAAATAGGCATTATAGACCTTATTGGTTTCAAGGCTTTTAAGCGTCATCACCAAGTCGCCACGCACTTCTTCTCGCCCAGGATTATACATGGTGAAACTAAAAGCGCCCATCTTGCCCGAGTCTTCATAGAAAGGAGCAAGCACACTTGGCCTCTTTTCAATGGTAACAACATTCTGGGGGTTGTTGGTGTTGATGCGAACAGCGTTTGTTGTGAGTTCAACTTCCATTTCATTGGCGTGGTTAATGGGTTTCCACTCGCCGTTTTTCTTGGTCTGTTCATCTAGCATTTCAGAGAAGACGGGCACCAAACGATAGTGTCCATTGGGTAAACCTTCAAAGCTAATGTTAGTCAAATCAAAACTCATAGTGGTGAAAATGGATGCCCAAACTAGGTTGTCGCTGGCAGAGTTAAATATTTTCACCCGTTCGTTCTTGTGGTTATAAAGTGCCAGTGCAACCTTACCAGTAAACACACCCAGCTTTCCTTTAACAGGACTATATGAGCCTAACTTTTTAATTGAAGCGCTCAATTTCTCTGTTCGTGTTGCTTCTGTTTTGCTAATGGTGAATGCAGTGGTGGTGCGAGCATCCAATCCACGTTCTATCTCCTTAAAAGGAACGGCCTTACCATCATTGGGATGGGCAAAAACAACAGACATGTCATCCCAAAACGTGCCACTAAGCGCAAAGCCCGTAACATTTAAATAAACGGTGTTTATATCAAAATAACCATCGTTTAGTCCTTCCCATCCCCAGTTGGTATGTAGAAAACCACGCTCATCATAGCCGTCGTAAACATAGGCATGTGGGCCTCCGCAAACCAAAACAGGATAGCCGTTGGATATTTCTTGCATCACTTCTTTGAGGAATTCGTTAGCAGGCAAGAAGTCTTTATCAAGGAAACGTACCGTATAATCAAACTTATCTCGAAGTGCATTGCACGCATATTGCAAGTTTGAGTCGCTCCCCTTGTGGTAATACCTCATGTTTACGGCTTTGCCAATGTCGCGCATCAGCACGCCAACAGCTTGCCTGGAGCGTTCTGAAAACATCTTGTTAGAGGTGTCTTTCATATCACCCCACCAATAAGTAGGACTCTTCCTAGCTTCGTCGCCCTCTTTTTTAACATAGCCTGTGGGACGGTTTTTAGGCCATTTGTGGTGGTACATCACTTGTGCTGTTGCAGTTGCTACACAGCCCGTTGGCGTTGTTTTACCATCAACTTTAAGCGTATATTTGTTATAAGGAAAATATTGGCTCCACTTGCAAGTAAGCAATGGTTCCACCTTTCGCTTGATGGGCATCTGCGCCGTTGGCACTTGCTTACTGCTATTGCGTACAGCTTTCACCACACTTTCATAATCTTTTAGAAACTTCTTGAAGTATGGTGGTTGCTCGTCGCTATTCTTCGACATGTTATCTCCATAGCCAACCAATTCGTTTAGTTTGCTTTCTCCTGATATAATGACGAACTTTTTATCGCTCGAACTCGTGAAGATATAATATGCAGGTTGCTCGTTGGCTTGTGCAGAGCGCGTTACAGGTGTGTTCTTCGATAATGTTGGGCTGTTGATGTACTTCGATGCTATATTCAAAGCTTGTCCTTTTGTTATTGGGTTTGCATTCGAAAGCGCAGCAGTCGATAACATTGTAAGTGCTATAAACAATGTCTTTTTCATCTGTTTGTTCATTTTAATATTAATTATTTTGGCTTGTTATATGATAATGATACATTAAATTACGCATGTTTAGGCTTATGCTTAAAGACGGCAAGGTGCTATTTGTTTTGTTTAGGCAGGCGAATGAGAAGTATAAAACCTCCTGTCACGCCTAATGCAAGCATTGATTTGTCAACTTCTTCCTTGCGCGTTGCCTCATAAGCACTGTTCACCTTTGTGCTTTTTTTAAGAAGCGATGCAAAAGTAACATTATTTATTTTAACTTACAAATTCACATTCGTTAAATATCAAAAACATTTCATTTTTAACAGTAAGACGAGGGAATATAGGGGATTTCTGGTTTAAAACGGACAAAGGAGTGTTCGCTCATAAGCTCATTCCTTGCTTCTTAGCACTCCTTCCTTTTCGATTATAATAAAAACGTATAGAACGAAGTTGGCTTGACTTTTAGTCTGTTTATAAATTGTGTGGAGATTGTTATCTTTGTGATGTCGACACAAAATAAACATTCCCTCTCATATACGAAGTGCAGGATAAATCAGCTCACTTGCTTATAAACTCACGAAAAAACAGCTACTCACGAATGAGTCAAAACACAAACTCACAAACTTATCAGCTCACAAACACCCAAACTCACAAGCTTATCAACTCACAAACTCACAAGCCTATCAACACACAAACTTAAACCCATCAACTCATCAACTCAAAAACTCACCAACTCAAAAACTTAAATTCTTATATTTTATTTTTTAATCAAGTCAATTAAGTTAATCAAACATCTGGATAAGTTCTCACATCTTCAGTTATTCTACAAGCCGCTTCTATGATTGGAAACATCATAATAGCTCCAGTTCCTTCGCCAAGCTTCATATTCATCAGAAGTGGCGCGGTTAAATTAAGCTCACTCATAATATATTTCATCCCTGGCTCACAGCTCAAGTGCGAACCAATCATATAGTCACGAGCATTCGGACATAATTTTTGTGCAATTAATGCCGCAACAGCTGAGATAAAGCCGTCTATGACAACAGGAACGCCATTTTTAGCACAACCTAAAAAAGTTCCAGACATTCCTGCAATATCCAGTCCGCCAACTTTGGAAAGCACGTCAATCGGATCTTTTTTATCAATTTTTTTAGTCAAAATCGCTCTTTTTATAACTTCTTTTTTATGTTCCAAAGTCTTTTTATCAATTCCGCTTCCAAATCCAACAATATTGTCCAGCGGCAAATCTGAAAAAACTTTTAAAATAGCGCTGCTTGTCGAAGTATTTCCAATTCCCATTTCTCCAGTCGCAAAAAGATTATAACCTTTTTTCACAAATTCGTCCACTATTTTTATTCCAATTTCAATGGCGGATACAGCGGTTTCATAACTCATAGCAGCTTCGTCTGCAATATTATTCGTCCCAAATGGCATAAGTTTTTTGTCAATAATTCCTTCAAAATCAAATTTTTTTGAATTGCTTAAATTTTCATCAATTCCCAAATCGACAACTTTTACATCGGCACCAAAACTTTTGGCTAAGGAATTTATTGAAGAAGTGCCGTTTAACATCGCTTCTACGACATATTGAGTTATAACTCTTTTGGATTTGCTTACTTTTTCACGCTCTACACCATTGTCAGCCGCCATAACGAGTACCATTTTTTTCTTAGGTTGATAATTTTTTTGCATCCCTTCCATCCTTATCGCCAAATCCTCAACAATTCCAAGTCCTTTTGGAGTTTTTAGCAAAGAATCAAGTTTTTTTTCTTTTTCTTCCATTCGTTGTCTATTTGCCGCTTCAATTTGGGTCAAAGTTTTTTTCAAAATCTTCATTTTTCTCCTAAATTTTTACTTTTACAAACTATTTTTTATTTTCTCAAATGCTTTTTCCAACGCAAAATAAAATTTTTCATAGTCTTCGTCGGAATGAACATAGGAAATAAAATGAGCTTCATATTTTGACGGCGGCACAATAATCCCATTTTCTAACATTGTGTCAAAATAAATGGCAAACATTTCATCACTTGTGTCAATCGCATCTTCCAGATTTTCTATTTTATCCTTTGCAAAAAAGATTGTAAATAAGCTATTAACATAGTTCACAGTCGCAGGAATTTCATATTTTTGAATTAAGTTTTCTATTTTAGAAACCAATTCTTTCGTTCTTTTCTCCAAAGTCTTGTAAATTTCAGGATTTTCTTTCAAAATGGAAATCGTTTTAATTCCAGCGGCGACAGAAACTGGATTTCCAGAAAGAGTTCCGGCGTGATAAACATTTCCAACTGGTGAAATCAAATCCATAATTTCTTTTTTTCCACCAAACGCACCAACTGGATATCCGCCACCAATGATTTTCCCAAGAGTGACCAAATCTGGCTGTATTCCAAACACTTCACAAGCGCCACCAAGCGAAATTCTAAATCCAGTGATAACTTCGTCAAAAATTAGAACAATATTTTTTTTACGAGTAATTTCTCGCAAAAATTCCAAGAATTCTTTTGAAGTCTCAATAACTCCCATATTTGCTGGAATAGGCTCAACAATGACACAGGCGATGTCTTTTTCATCTTCAATAATTTTTTTTATCTTTTCAAAATCTCCAAAAGGAGCAGTTATCGTGTCTCGAGTTACAGCTTCGGTAATTCCATTGCTGTCCTGATGCTCAAAAGTAAGAAGTCCAGACCCTGCTTTTACAAGCAGTGAATCCGAATGCCCGTGATAACATCCTTCAAATTTCAAAATTTTATTCTTTTTTGTAAATGCCCGAGAAAGTCTTACAGCCGCCATCGTAGCTTCAGTCCCAGAAGTTGTAAGCCTAATTTTTTCAATCGCAGGAAAACATTCTTTTACAAGCTCTGCCAATACAACTTCTTTTTTTGTCGGAAGCCCAAAAGATGTCCCTCTTTCCATCTCGGCTTTCACAACTTCAAGAACTTCAGGGTAATTATGCCCAAGTATCATAGGTCCCCAAGATCCAATCATATCAATATATTCATTCCCATCTTCGTCAAAAAGTTTGCTTCCTTTTGCACTTTCAATAAAAATAGGATAGTCTTTTTTTACGGACTGAAAAGCTCTGACTGGACTATTTACACCACCTGGAATAGATTTTTTTGCCTTTTCAAAAATTTCTTTTGATTTATTTGTATTCATTGATTTTCTCCTTCTTCAATTAAGTTGGCAAATTCCAAAATGTCGCGCACAACAATGGAATCTAAGCCATTTTTTTTAAGTTTTGAAATGTTTTTAACTCCGTATCCAGTTTTCACAAGAGCAGTTTTCATCCCAAGCTTTTGTGCAGGAATCAAATCTGTCACTCTGTCGCCAATCATAAAAGAGTTTTTTTCATCTATTTCAAATTCTTTTATTGCCAACTCAAAATTTTTCGTATTTGGTTTCCGACATTCGCAATTTTTTTTGTATTTCCCAATCCCATCAGGATGATGCGGACAAAAATACGACTTTTCAATTTTAATTCCCTTTTTTCGCAAATCTTCTTCAATAAATTTTTGCAATTTAAAATAATCTTCTTCGCTGTAAAATCCTTTAGCAATCCCAGCCTGATTGGTAATAATGACAAATTTATAACCCAAATCTCTCAATTTTGCTAGCCCAGAGACAACATTTTTTTCATATTCAAATTCTTCAATTCTATGCAAGTAATTTTTTTCAACATTAATTACGCCATCTCTGTCGAGCAAAATAAATTTATTTTTCATATTTTTTTTTAAAACTCCTTCCTTTTCACAAACAATTATGCTTACACAAATTATATAGAAATTACTTCCAAAAATCAATAAATTCTTTTTACATTTCAGTTGAATTATGCTCTAATTTGTGCTATACTTTTTACTGAGAAACTAAGAAGTTTTTAAGGGAAAAAGATATGAAAATAAAAAAAATCGTTATAATTCGAATAATATATATTATTGTTCTGTATTTAATTTACAATATACTGTTAAATCAATACGATTATATAACAAGATATTTGACAAATTTTATCTTTTTGGTTTTCATATTTATAAAATTTATTTTTGGACAATTGGATTTTTATGCTGAAAGATTTAGATTAAAAAATATCTTTGTAAATTTTTCAATTGACGCAATTTTTGCGTTTATGCTTTTTATTTTTTTGAAAAAAATTGAAATATTTTATGTTTTCAGTGCAGTTTTCTTCTTTCAAATAATATTTCGGAAAATAATATCTTCGATTTACATGAAAAAGAAAAATGTCCTGATTTTTGGATCAAATCATATTGAAAACAATATTCAAGAAGATATTATAGCTAGCTTAGATTACAACTACATCGGTTATATTTCCGACAATAAAAGCCGTGCAACAAAATATTTAGTTGGAAATTATGCTGAAATGGAAAAGATAATAAAAGAAAAAAAAATTGATCTTCTTGTAATTGTAAAAGATATGAAAAGTCCAAGTTTTAAAAAGTATTTAAAGCGACTTTTTGATTTGAAAATAAATGGGTTAAAAGTTTTGAGCTATGAAATATTTAATGAAGAAATTCAAAAAAAAATAGATGCAAGTAAAATTGACGAAGAGTGGTTATTGCAGTCTAACGGTTTTGATATTTTAAACGATGGAATGCAAAAAAATATGAAACGTGGAGTAGATTTAGTCATAGCTTCAACACTAATGATTTTGCTCTCGCCAATGGCACTAATCGTGGCAATTTTAATAAAGTTGGAATCAAAAGGTCCAGTTATTTTTAAACAGGTGAGAATTGGAGAAAATATGGTTCCATTTAAAGTTTATAAATTTAGAAGCATGAAAATACACGATCCCCAAAAATATTCAAAATATGCACAGGACAACGACAATAGAGTGACAAAAATCGGAAACTTTATAAGAAAGACAAGAATTGATGAATTGCCACAACTTTTCTGCATTTTAAAAGGAACGATGAGTTTTGTGGGTCCAAGACCAGAATGGGATATCTTAGCCAAAGAGTATGAAAAGCAAATACCATACTACAATTTAAGACACATGATAAAACCTGGACTTACAGGCTGGGCGCAAGTGATGTATCCTTACGGCGAAAATATTGAAGATACAAAAAGAAAGTTAGAATACGATTTATACTATTTAAAACATCAGGATTTAATTTTAGATGTTTTGATAATCTTTAAAACAGTCAAAGTGATACTATTTGGAAAGGGAAAATAATAGTTAAATAAAATTGGAGGATTTTATGAAAGGAATTATTTTAGCGGGAGGAAGTGGAACAAGGCTTTATCCTTTAACAAAAGCAATTTCAAAACAAATTATTCCAATATATGATAAACCTATGATTTATTATCCATTATCAGTATTGATGTTAGCAAATATAAGAGAAATTTTAATTATTTCTACTCCTAGAGATCTTCCAGTATTTGAAGAATTGTTGGGAGATGGAAGTCAATTGGGTTTAAAACTGGAATATAAAGTGCAAGAGCATCCAAACGGCTTAGCTGAAGCATTCATAATAGGTGAAGAGTTTATAGGAAACGACAATGTCTGTTTGATTTTAGGGGATAACATCTTTTACGGAAGTGGTCTTTCAGGATTACTGGAGGAAGCTTCAAAGTTAAAAGAGGGAGCAGTGGTATTTGGTTATCCTGTAAAAGACCCGAGAGCCTACGGAGTTGTAGAGTTTGATAAAAATGGAAAAGCAATTTCGTTGGAAGAAAAGCCAAAAAATCCAAAATCAAATTATGCAATACCAGGATTATACTTCTATGATAATACAGTTATTGAAAAAGCTAAAATTATAAAACCATCCTCTAGAAATGAATTAGAGATTACAGCGATAAATGAAGAATATTTGAAAAAAGGTAAATTAAATGTTAAAAGTTTGGGAAGAGGAACTGTGTGGCTAGATACAGGTACTCATGAAGCTTTGTTACAAGCTGCCAATTATATGGAAGCTATTCAAAAAAGGCAAGGATTTTATATCGCTTGTATTGAGGAGATTGCTTATCAGAAGGGGTGGATAAAAAAAGAACAATTATTACATACGATAAATGAATTAAAAAACTGTGATTACAAGGTTTATTTAAAAAATTTATTAATTTAAAATTTTTTCATAATTAAATCAATATTGGAAAAGGAGAAAATAATGACATCAGTAGTAATTATGGCTGGAGGAAAAGGTGAGAGATTTTGGCCGAAAAGTCGAGTAAATATGCCAAAACAATTTTTATCTTTGACATCAGATGGAAAATCTATGATTCAACATACCGTGGAAAGGTTGAAGGAATTAGTCAAAATAGAAAATATATACATTGTTACAAATGAGCTTTACATAGATTTGGTAAAAAAACATATATCTAATATTCCAAATGAAAATATAATTGTAGAGCCAATAGCTAAAAATACAGCTCCATGTATTGCTTTAGCGGCAGAATACATAGCAAAAAAAGATAAAAATGCTAAAATGATAGTGTTACCTTCAGATCATTTAATCAAATTCAATGAAATTTTTATTGATACTTTAAAAACAGCTTTGGATGTAGTTGAGGAAGGTGAAAATCTTGTAACAATAGGAATAACTCCAAATTATCCTGAAACAGGATATGGATATATAAATTTTAAAAAAGCTCAAAATCTTGAACATAATGTCTACGAAGTTTTAAAATTTGAAGAAAAACCAGATTTAGAAAAAGCAAAGGAATACTTAGCAAGTGGTCAGTATCTTTGGAACAGTGGAATGTTCGTTTGGAAAGTTTCAACAATTTTAGAAAATTTCAAAAAATTTTTGCCTGAAATATATAAAAGTGTAAAAAGAATCGGCGAAACTATCGGAACCCCAAATTATGATAAAGTTTTGAAGCAAGAATTTTTAAGTATTCCTTCAGAATCAATAGATTATGGAATTATGGAAAAAGCTGAAAATATTTATGTAATACCTGGAAATTTTGGTTGGGATGATGTTGGAAGCTGGTTATCATTAGAAAGAATAAATAAAACAAATCAAGATGGAAATGTAATAAATGGAAATGTAATTAGCATTAAAACTAAAAATTCAATAATTCAGGGAACTGAAAAATTAATTGCGACAATTGGATTGGAAGATATAATAATAGTTGATACAAAAGATGCAATATTAATTTGCAACAAAGATAATACCCAAGAAGTAAAAGCGGTAATAAACAACTTAAAAATATGCAACAGAACAGAATATTTATAAAAATAAATAAAACTTTAGGAGGATAAAATTTTTATGAAAAAAGCTTTAATAACAGGAATAACAGGACAAGATGGTTCGTATTTGGCAGAATTATTATTAGAAAAAGGATACGAAGTATATGGATTAGTTAGAAGAAAAAGTAGAACTAGTTTTGGAAATATAGAACATAGAAAAGATGAAATTAAATTTATATATGCTGATATGACAGACATTGTTTCATTAGTGAATGCTATGAAAATTTCTCAAGCTGATGAGGTATACAATTTAGCAGCACAGTCATTCGTTGGAACTTCTTGGGAACAACCGGTGGCGACAGCTGATATTGATGGAATTGGTGCATTAAATATGTTAGAAGCAATTAGAATTGTAAAACCAGAAGCGAGATTTTATCAGGCATCTACAAGTGAAATGTTTGGATTAGTTCAAGCAATTCCACAAACAGAAGATACACCATTTTATCCAAGAAGTCCATATGGAGTAGCTAAGTTATATGGACATTGGATAACTAAAAACTATAGAGAAAGTTATGATATGTATTCTTGTTCAGGAATTTTATTTAATCATGAATCTGAAAGAAGAGGAAAAGAATTTGTAACAAGAAAAATTACAGATGCAGTAGCTAGAATAAAATTAGGAGTTCAAGATGTATTGGAACTTGGAAATCTTGATGCAAAACGTGACTGGGGGCATGCAAAGGACTATGTGAGGGCGATGTGGCTAATGTTGCAGCAGGATAAAGCCGATGACTATGTAATTGCAACAAATGAAACTAGAACAGTTAGAGAATTTGTGGAAACTGCGTTTAAACATGTAGGTATTGATATTGTTTGGGAAGGGAAAGATGAGAAGGAAACAGGAAAAGATTCTAAAACTGGTAACGTTGTAGTAAGAGTTAATCCTAAATTTTATAGACCTGCAGAAGTTGATATTTTAATTGGAAAACCTACAAAAGCTGAAACTAAATTGGGATGGAAAAGAGAAATACCGTTTGCTAAATTAGTTGAAAGAATGGTTGAAAATGATTTGGAATTAGTTAAAAAAGAAATTAAATTGAAAACACTTTAAGGAGAACAAATGAAAGCATTGATAACAGGTGTTGATGGTTTTGTAGGGAAATATTTATCTGAATATCTTTTAGAACAAGGTTATGAAGTATATGGAACAACAATATCAGAAAATTATAAAAATAACAAAATTAATGTAAAAAAAATGAATTTATTGGATACAGAACGGATTAATAAAATTATAAATGATGTAAAACCAGATAAAATATTTCATTTGGCAGGACAAAGTGCCGTAGGACTTTCATGGGAAAAACCTGTTTTGACTGTAAATATAAATGTAAATGGAACATTGAATTTACTTGAGGCAGTGAGAAATCACAGTAAAGATTCTAAAATATTAATCATTGGTTCAAGTGATCAATACGGTCCAATAAAACCAGAAGAATGTCCAATCAAAGAAGGTAAAGTTCAAAATCCACAAAGTCCTTATGGTGTAAGTAAAAAGGCACAGGAAGAAATGTGTAAACTTTATGTAAATGCTTATAATATGAATATAATAATGGTAAGAGCCTTTAATCATATTGGAGCAGGACAAAGTAAAAACTTCGTTGTAGCTGATTTTGCAAGTAAAATTGCTCAAATTGAAAAAGGAAGTGAGCCTGTATTAAAAGTGGGGAATTTAGAAACTTTTAGAGATTTTACAGATGTTAGAGATATTGTTAGAGGTTATACCCTGCTTTTAGAAAAAGGGAAAATTGGAGAAATTTATAATATAGGTTCAGGAAAAGAAGTTAAAGTAAGTGAAATTTTAAAAAAATTGATAAGTATGTCAAAAAAAGAAATAAAAATAGAAATTGATCCTAATAAATTTAGACCTGTAGATGTACCACTTGTAGTGTGTGATAATAGTAAAATAAAAAGAGATACAGGATGGGAGCCAGAGTTCCTTATTGATGATACATTGGAAGAAGTATTAGAATATTGGAGAAGTGTTATTATAGAAAGGAGAGAATAACAATAGAAGTTATTCAGTTGTTATGTTTGAAAGAATAAAAGAAATTTTAAAATTTAAAGAAATGATAAAAAGTTTCACAATAAGGGAATTAAGAACCAGATATAAAGGTTCTTTTTTGGGTTTTCTTTGGACTTTTATTAATCCTTTGTTACAATTATTAGTTTATTCGCTAATATTTCCATTTATTTTGAGAATAAGTGAAAAAAATTATGCAATGTTTCTATTTGTAGCACTTATTCCATGGGGGTTTTTTACAAATTCAGTACAAGGAGCATGTAATTTAGTTATAGGAAATAGTAGTTTAGTAACTAAAGTTTATTTTCCAAGAGAAATTTTATCTATAACACACACATTAAGTGGACTTTGTAACACAATATTCAGTTATATGATAGTTTTTCCGATGTTATTGATATTTAAAATACCATTAACAATAAGTTTGATATGGCTTCCATTAATATTATTAGGTCAAACTATTTTAAATTTGGGATTCTCTTTATTGGTTTCAAGTATTAATGTATTTTTTAGAGATTTGGAGTATTTGATAAATGTTGGTTTGATGGCAGTATATTTTATGACGCCTATTATGTATAATATAACTATACTTCCTGAAAAATATCAAAAAATATTGTTATTTGTAAATCCAATGGCAGGATATATTGTGTTATACAGAAATATTATGTATTATGGGATAATGAAAAGACCGTTATTATTAATATATGTGCTGGCATATTCTTTTTTTGTTTTTTTTGCAGGATATTTTGTTTTTCAAAAATTGCAGAAAAAATTTGCTGAAATATTATAAGAATAGGAGCGTTTTAATGGAAACAGTTATAGAAATAGAAAATATTACAAAAAAATTTAAATTGTATTCCGATAGACCTATGTCTTTAAAGGAAAAAATAATAAAGGGATTAAAAAATGAATACAAGGAATTTTATGCATTAAAAGATGTTTCTTTTAAAGTAAAAAAGGGAAGTACAATAGGGTTGATAGGTAAAAACGGAAGTGGAAAAAGTACATTATTAAAAATGATAAATAGAACAATGTTTCCTGATAAAGGTAAAATAAAAATCAAAGGGAAAATAGCGAGTTTGATAGAATTAGGAGCTGGATTTCATCCTGAATTGTCTGGTAGAGAAAATATTTATAATAATGCTACTATTTTTGGTTTTACTAAAGAAGAAATTGATAAAAGAATACCAGAAATTATTGCATTTTCTGAGCTAGAAGATTTTATTGACAATACTCTCAGAACATATTCTTCTGGAATGTATGCAAGATTAGCGTTTTCAGTAGCAATTCATGTTGATGCTGATATTTTATTAGTTGATGAGATTTTAGGTGTTGGAGATATAAATTTTCAAGCAAAATGTGCTAATAAAATTTATGAAATGAAAAATAAAGGAACTACAATAATATTGGTTACTCATGATATGTCAACCATTGATAGATTATGTGATTATGCTGTGTGGTTAGAAAAAGGTAAAAAAATATTAGAAGGAAGCCCTAAAGAAATTGAAAATGCTTATTTAAAATTTATGGCTGAAAAACAAGAAGAGCGACAAAAAGAGGAAAATCTTAAAAGTAAAGAAAACAATATAGGAAAAATAAAAGTTTTAGATGATAAAAAAATAAAAATAACTCATTTAGGAGAACATTTTGGAAATGGAGATATTATTTTTACTAGTTGTAAATTATTAGATGAAAAAGGTATAGATAGACGCTCTTTTAATACGGGACAGAATATAAAATTACAGGCTGAATATTTATGTCAGGTTGATCCAAAAGATTTACAAGTAAATATTGGATTTGAAATTAGTAATACTCAAGGAATATATATATATGGAACTAATACTTCAAGGGAAGGGTATAAAAAACTTAAATTGCAAAAAGAAGGAATAATAGAAGTTGAATTAGAAAATTTAAATTTATTGCCAGGAGATTATAATATTGGTATCGCAGTTGCTGATTTAGAAGAAAAAGCAAGTTATGATCATTATAGAAGTATTGCACAATTCAAAATGTATAGTAATATACATGATGTAGGATTATTGCGATTGAAACATAAATTTATTTTAGACAATTACATTCTATCGGAGGAATGATATATGGAAAGAAGAGAAATATCAAATATTTTAAAAACGAAATATGAAGAAAATTTAGAGAAATATAAATATAATTTTAGCGAACAAACTTTTCATGAAATAAGTTCGAAATTATTTGAAAGTTCAAAACATTTTGTTTCAACTTTTGATTATGATTTTGGTAAAGGAAGGACACCGCTTCAAAAAGTAAAAAATTTTATAAAAAGAGCTATTAGAAAGTCAACAAGATTTATGTTACAACCTTATGCAGAAAAAATGTATAGATTTCAAGAATTAAATGGTGAAATAACAGGTTCACTTACAGAGTATGCTAAATATAGCAATAATATATTAAAATATTCAAAAAGAGAAATAGAGAATTCAAAAAGAGAAATAGAGAATTCAAAAAGAGAAATAGTAGCAATAAATGAAGAAATGAGAAATAAATTTACAGATACTCATAATCACTTAGCAAATTTTGAAAATACTTTATGGAATATAATAAAAGAAAAAGATAAAGTTCAAGAAGAACTTTCTAAATACGAAAGTTATTCACAAGCAGGAGAAGATAAAATTATTGAGTTCATATTGTCTTATTTAGGAGAAAAAAATATAGGGCTTTCATATTTGGATATTGGATGTAACGATTATAAAAGCTTAAGTAATTCTTATGCGTTATACAAAAAAGGAGTAAGAGGTGTTTTAATAGATGCCAATCCAATTTATATTGATGAAATAAAAATGTACAGACCAGAAGATATTGTTTTAAATTGTGGAATTGGAGCTAAAAATTCAGAAAAAATGAAATTTTATATACTTAATACACCAGGATTAGATTCTTTTGATTTAGAGTCTATAAAAGAAGCTCAACGTCAAACTCCTTGGATTGAAATTGTTGATGAGATTGAAGTACCAGTTTATACATTAGATGAAATATATGAAAAATATTTTGCTAGTGTTCCTACAATTGTTTCATTAGATGTTGAAGGTTTAGAGATGGATATATTGAAATCTACGAATTTTGAGAAATATAGACCATATATTTTTATTATAGAAACAATAGAATATCGTGAAAAAATATCTGTGACAAATAAAAGAAATGATATTATAAATTTAATGTTTGAGAATGATTATATAGAGTATGCTTTTACTGGAGTTAATTCTATATTTATAGATAAAAGAAGATAATAGAAAGGAGTTTTAAAGTGAACATAGGAATTGATTTAAAGCCCTTTTTTTCTGGTTCAAAATACAGAGGAATAGGAATGTATTCTAGAGAACTTATTTCTGAAATTTTAAAAAATGGGAAAGATATGAAATATCACTTTCTAAATTTATATGGGGATTATCTTGGAGATCCTGTTATAAATCAACACAGCTTTTTGTATCAGTATTATACGGGGCCTAAAATTATAGATGTAGGGGAAAAACAACTTTTTGATAATGATTTAACAGAAGAAATTATAGAAAAATCAGTAAAACACTTTTTAGAACAGAGTAAAATAGATATAATGTTATTTACTAGCCCAAATGAATATGGAAATTTTTATAAAGCAGAATGGTTTAAGAATGTGTACACTGTAGGGATTTTATACGATTTAATACCTATGATTTTTCCAGAACAATGTTTATTTGATCCAGTTTATAAAGATAATTATGAAAAATCAATTGAATTTATAAAAAAATTAGATCTATTATTAGCGATTTCTGAGTCTGCTAAGAATGATGCTGTCAGACTTTTGGGGATAGATGAGGAAAAAATAGTTGTAATACATGCTGGAATTAACCAGGAATTTAAAAAATTGGAGAAAATAGAATTCAAAAAAATAAAGGAAAAATTTAATATAAAGAAACCTTTTATCTTATTTGCTGGAGGAATTGATTTTAAAAAGAATATAGAGGGATTAATAGAAGCATATTCTTTATTACCATTGGACTTAAGAAATAAATATCAACTTGTAGTAACTGGAAAAATGGCAGAACAGACAAAAAAACATTTTATAAAAGTATCTGAAAAATACAGAGTTGAAAATGAAATTTGTTATACAGGTTATGTTTCAAATGAAGATTTAATACAATTATATAATATGACAGAATTACTAGTATTTCCATCTCTTTATGAAGGATTTGGATTACCAGTGCTTGAGGCAATGGCGTGTGGTACGAGAGTAGTAACTTCTGATAATTCAAGTTTAGTAGAAATTGCAAAAAATCATGCTACTTTGGTAGATGTAAAATCTCCAAAAAAAATTATGAAAGGGATAAAATATGTATTTGATAATCCAGTTCAGACTTTAGATATTGCAAAAAATTCAATTGAGTATGCAAAAAGTTATACTTGGAAAAAAGTTGCAATTAAGACTTTAAATGCAATAGAAACAAAATTTAATAGAAAAAAGAGTAATAAAGATAATTATGAAAGATTAGTTATTACAGAAAAAATGTTAGAAAATATTTCGTTACTTTTTGCTAAAAATAAACTTTCATTTGATGAAAAAGAAATTCAGAAGATAACAGATACTTTAATAATATTACAGGATAACAAAAATGATAATGTAATACAAGGAAATAAGAGAATACTTTATGATATGACAGTTGTTCATGAATGGCTGAAAAATAAATATAGTACTGGAATAGGAAGGGTTTGTAAAAAATTATTTGATTCGATGAGAGAAAAGTGTATTGTGCTACCAGTTGTTGTAAGTCAAGATTCTGATGAAAAAACACAATTTGAACTAATATCAATGGATGATTATACAAAAACTAAAGAAAAAGTAATATTAATGGAAAATGATATTTTTTTTATGCCTGAATTCCAAATTAGAGGATTACAGGTTCCGAATGAACATCCATATGCAAACAGATTAAGGGAGAAGGGAATAAATTGTTATGCAGTAATATACGATATACTACCGTTACAGTTTCCTGAATATTTTGAAAATAAAACAAGTCATGATTTTAAAAAATATATAGATGAATTATTAAATAATTATACAGGAATTTTAACGGACTCAAAAACTGTTGCAGATGATGTTATAGAATATTATGAAAAAAAATGTTCAGGTAAAATAAAAGAAGATTTAAAAATAGGATATTTTCATTTAGGACAAGATACTTTTAAAGAAAATAAAAATTTAGAAATTGGATATGAGTTATCTCAGTTTATGGGAGATGATAGAAATATTTATCTGATGGTTGGTACAATTGAACCTAGAAAAGGACACAAGCTAGTTTACAATACATTTAAAAAGATGTGGGAAAATGATTTTGAAGGGAAATTATGTATAATAGGCCATGTAGGATGGAAAATGGAAGAATTTGTTGAAGAGATAAAAAAGTCCAAGGAATTTAAAAATAAGCTCTTATTTATTGAAGGTGCTTCAGATTCAGAGCTCGCTTTTGCATATAAAAATTCAGATGTTTTAATCCAAGCTTCAGCAGGTGAAGGATTTGGTTTACCGTTAATTGAAGCAGGATACTATGAATTACCAATAATTTGTTCTAATATACCTGTTTTTCATGAAATTTCTAATGAAAATGCTATTTTCTTTAATAGAAATGAAGAAGATTTAGAAAATAAAATTCGATTTTTTGAAGAAAATAGAAATACAGATAAAGTACCTAAATCTAAAAATATAAAGTCTTTAACTTGGAATGAAGTATCTGATAAAGTTTATTCCATGATAGTAAAAAATGAAAATTGGTATGCAAATATAAGAAAAGACGGAATTATTGAAAAATATTAAACGAGGAGATGTTATAATGAATAATAAAAAAATATTAGTAGTATATCCTCATAATTTTTTACAAGGATTACATGGGACTAATATGAATATATATCAATTATTAAAAATATTTAAAGAAATAAATTATGATGTAGATGTATTTGCATACGAAGGTTTCACTCCTGATTCAAACTTTTCTAATTTTAATGAACAAAATAGTGAAGGATTAGTTAATAAATTATACCTATATGATTTTGGAAAAAGTAAAAAAAATTCTAGATTATCAATTGTTAGAAAAATAAAAAATAAAATAAAATTTAAAAATGAAAATCATTTACAAGATTGGACTAATCAGGAAATACAAGATTTTTTTGATAAAGTTACTTATGAGAATAAATATGATATTGTTATTATAACTTATTCTTATTTAGCTAATTTAATTATAAAAACTAAAAATAGAGTAAATTATAAAAAAATTTATTACATGATAGATAGTATGTTTCTACAACAGTATTTATGGGATAAGAAAGTTAATAAGAAATTAACTTTAGGAAAATTAATGGATGAAGAGTTAGAAAGATTAAAGAATTTTGATGAATTTCTTTGTGTTTCGAATGATGAAAAAATTTTTTATGAAAAATTATTGGAAAAGAAAATGTATTTTATTCCACATTTTTCAAATAATAAAAGATATGCTTTAAATTTATCAAATGAGAAAAAATGGGATATATTTTTTATAGGTTTTAACAATCCTTTTAATGTAGAAGGACTAAATTGGTTTTTAGAAGAAGTTTATTCTTATCTTGATAAGAATTTGAAAATTTTATTAGTTGGATCAGCTACAAATAATATAAACAGATCATATTCTAATGTAGATATAATTCAATATGTACCTGATTTAGAGGAAGTATTTGAAAATATTAAAGTATCAATATGTCCAATGTTTAGAGGAACTGGAATAAAGATAAAAGTAGTTGAATCTATGGAGAAAGGAATTCCGGTTGTTTGTACTGAAAGAGGAGTAGATGGATTACCAGATAAAACGGAGTGTGGATGTCTTGTCACAGAAGATCCAAAGGAATTTGCCGAATATATAAATAAATTAGTTAAAGATAAATATTTTTATGATGAAACTTCTGAAAAAATAAAAAAATATTATGATAAAATTTTTGATAGGGAAAAGTATAAAAATAAAATAAGTGATATATTATTTTAAAAAAAGAGAGGAAGAAAAAGGTTATGAAATCTATACATACTAAAATAAAAGATTGTATAGGAATTATATTAATATTTTTAGTATTTAACTTTATCATTTCTTTAAATGTAAAAATATTAGCCATAAATCCTGATGAAATTAATGTTTTGGCAATTCCAGCTAAAATTTCTGGGAATCAATGGTATTTAGCAAGTAAATTATATTACGGTTGGGGAGGAGCAATATTTTATTATCCTTTATTTGCATTAATTAAAAATCCTATTACAATCTATAGAGGTATAATTCTTGTAAATTCGATATTATTATCTTTTATACCATGTATTTCATATATAATACTAGAAGATTTTTTTGAAATTTATAATAGAAAAATAAAATTGTTAATTAGTTTTTTTCTTGGAATATATCCAGGCACTTTTTCTATGGCTCAATATGGTTGGAATGAAACATGGATTAGATTAATA
>ERZ773022.1006-NODE-1006-length-20283-cov-5.403352_pt1 | contig 20283 bp, 18 predicted proteins | sample MGYA00580839_ERZ773022 | MGnify/ENA primary metagenome ERZ773022 (study PRJEB29015, sample SAMEA2738020) | human oral metagenome | biome: human oral; feature: human-associated habitat; material: dental | place: China | collected 2044 ... | reverse complement strand
TGAAATAGGGAGTGTTTCTGTTTAATTGTTGCCGTGCAATCGTTTCTGACTACTGCTTGTGTTTCTGACCATTGTTTATGTTACCAACTACTCTACATCCAGCTGCTCTTCCTGACTTCCCTCCTTGGCAGGAATGCAAAAGTAATTTGTACCAAAACACTTATAAGCCTCTCTCCATCCTATATCGTCTTCTTCAGAACGCTTGGCATCACAACTTATTACAAAAAAGGCTCCTTTTACAAACTCCGCCTTTTGCATCATTTTTATAGAGTTGATATCATCAATATCTTCTACAAATAAATCAGGGCAAAGTAGTTTTTCCTTTCCGTCTTTATCGCAAAACATCAGATCCGTCTCGTAAGACCATGCACTGAACGGTTTACTCTTTCCTTTTTTTAGTTTTCCCGACTCATCGATCCATATTTCAAGTATACTCTCTTCATCATCACCCCGTATATCTTCATCCATAAGCTTAAGACTTCCTTCCTCATTTAAGTCGACCTCAAAAAGATAAGCACCCTGAAGGGTCAAAGCAGTACCGCCACGGAGAGTAAGTACAAAATACACCTTGTCTTTTGAATATGCGACTTGTTCAATTGCAGGATAAGCACCCATCATCTCCTCTTGGTCTATATCAATATCTCCTACTTTTGTAAGCTCTCCATCCTCATTAAGTTTAACTGCCCAAAGTTCCGGATTTTCACTGCCATCATAAGCATTTTTTAAGAATAATGCATAATCATCTGTCTTTCCGGAAGATATAAAAGAAGCTGTATGCTCATCTTTATCATCTTTAAAACTGTATATAAGCTTATCCTGCTGCCACAATTCTATAAACCATATTCCATCCTTATAACTTTCCACAGCATACACTCCGTTATCCGGGTTCATTGCAAGTATGTGCCCCTTTGTTATATCTTTTCTGTCACTTCCGTCTGTCTTTATGGAATATATATTTCCGTAAACGGTTTCATCTCCTTCTTCAGCTTCTTTCAGGTAAAAAGTATCCTCATATAAATATAATTCACCAAAGCCGGAATCATTAAATTCACTTTTCACCTCTTGCGTGTCAATATCATATGAGCATATCTTTGCATTTTCCATCTTTTTAGGTGTATCTAAAAAGTCAGCAAAAAGTGCTACCTCGCCGTCCAAACTCTCACCGTAATTTCTGAAATATACCATATTATCCTCAGCTACAAAGTATCCACCGTTATTTTCTATCTTTCCTTCATTTTCTGTCCTATCTTCGTTTGCTGCCTTCTTTTCATTTTCACTTTTATCCTCAGACTCAGACTTTCTCTTTGTCTTAGCCTGTTTTGTTTCCTCAGTGGCTACATTATCTTCACTTACTTTTTCTTTACTGCAAGCAGATAAACAAAGCAATAAAAACAGCAAAGCTGTAGATAATAATTTTAATTTTTTCATACTCCTCCTTTTATATACATTAAATTTTGTTAAGTTGTATTAAACAGTAATTGTTATTATATATTATTTTTCTTTTATTGTCAAGTTTTTTAATTTTTATAAAAGTGCATTATTTTCATAATACACTTTTATAACTTCCTTATTTATTTTCTTCTTCCTTTTCTTCATTTGGAGTTTCCTCTTCTGCTCTTGGAATAGGTCTACCAAACATCCATTCAACATGTCTTCTCATTCCAGTTAAATCAAATTTCTTACCTTTAATTTCTATTGTATTATCTTCTGGAAAAGCAATATATCCTTCTTCAACTGGTACTGAATTATCAAGAGATATTTGTAATTTTATTGGTTTTACACTTTCATCATTTGTAAATTCAAAAGGTTTAAATTCAGTCTTAACCATTCTTATTAATTTTTCATCAGCAAGTATTGCTTCTTTTTCTGCATCACTAAATTCTCTTTGTGGAGGATAGTCTGCATTAAATAATCTTTTAGTTTTTATAAATTTTAACTTATTGTCAACTCCAATTTCAAATATATCCACTGTATATTTTCCTCTTTCAGTAATTAAAATTCCACCTAAATTTACAACTTTTCTTCCGTAACCAAATTGATCTGGTAAAACTCCAAAATCTCCTTTTGAAATTAAATCATCATTTGGTGCATTTACTCTTACTTGATACATTGTAGGACCTTCCATTTCAGAAAATGAAAGTATAATTGAAAGATTTTCCAATGGAAATGGAAAAATAGGTTGAACTAAATTATCAAAAATTCCTAAGGCATCTACTCCATTAGGTACACCTTGGCTTACATCTGCTCTTAAAGCTGTTTCCACACTTCTAATTTTCATTTTATTTTCTCCCTCTTAATTTTTAATATTCGTTTATAATATAGCATAAAATAAAATAAAAATAAATAGAAAGAAGAGGGAAGAGAAAAAATGAAAAAGATATTATTAGGATTATTTATTTTAGGAACATTGGGAATGGCACAAAACCATTATGAAGTTTACATAAAAAACGGAGTAAATATTTCACAAAGTGAAGTTGATAACGATAGCGATCAAATTAAAGGAATTGTTGATAAAATGATTAGTGACTTTGAAAATCGTGATAAAAAAATTATGCTTGAAAAATTTAAAATTATGATGTCAAGAGAAATGAAAAACGATGATGACTATAAAAAGTTCAGTGCAAAAGATAAAGAATTTTGCGATAGAATGAATAAAATTATAGCAGATGAAATGATAAAAAGCTTAGATAAATCTGTTAAATATATTCCAAAGTCTATTTCTTTTACAGGAAAAAATATAGCTAAAGTGGAAATAACAGAAATATCACCTGATTTTGACAGTGATAGTGATACAAACTTTAATAGTATACTGGAAAAAGCGGGAGTTACAGATGAAGAAATGGAGAATTTAGACCATATTAGTGATTTAAGTGATCAAAAAAAAGAGAGATTTTTTAAATATCTTAGAGATGAAATAAAAAAAGATTTGACGGAAACTACAGTTGAGAGTCGTATTCTTGAATTTAGAAAAATAAATGGAAAATGGCAGACAAAAGATGAATTATATGAAATACCCAAAATTTAGACAATAATTAAATATTTAAAGCGAAAAAGTAAAGATTGAATAACAGCAATATTTATAAATGACTAGAAGATAAACTTAAATAGGAGAAATTAAAATGGAAATACAAAAAGAATTATTTTCACTTCAAGATAAAGAATACATGAAATTTTTAAGTAAATTGACACCAAATGTATCGGAGGATACAATTATTGGAGTAAGAATTCCTGAAATAAGAAAATTGGCTAAAAAATTGGTAAAGAATAATGAATATGAAGATTTTTTGAAGGAATTGCCGCATAAATATTATGATGAGAATTTGTTGCATGGAGCAATTATTTCAGAGAGCAAAGATTTTGAGAAATGTATTAAATTGCTTGATAATTTTTTGCCATTTGTTGATAATTGGGCGGTTTGTGATACGATTTCTCCGAAGATTTTTAAAAAGCATAAAAAAGAACTGATTGAAAAAATAAAGGAATGGTCTCAATCGGATAAAACTTATACTTGCAGGTTCGGTGTAGAAATGTTGATGACACATTTTTTGGATGAAGACTTTAAAAAGGAATATTTGGAAGTGGTAGCGGATATTCATTCTGAGGAGTATTATGTAAAAATGGTAGTTGCTTGGTTTTTTGCGACGGCACTTGCAAAACAGTGGGATTATGCGGTGATTTATTTAGAAAATAATAGGTTAGATGTTTGGGTGCATAATAAGACGATACAGAAGGCCCGAGAAAGTTTGAGAATTTCGTTGGAGAAGAAGGAGTATTTGAAAAAATTGAAGAGAGGGAAAGAAAATTAATTTTACGAATACTAATTACATAAATAGAAAGGAGATAAAATGGAAAAAGAATTAGAATCTGAATCTTTAACTTTATTTGAAAAGGAAAATGAAAATATTGAAAAAACTGAAACTATAAAAGTTAAAAATACACTTTTTACTATTTTAAATGGTGAGAGAGTTGATTTAGAAATTGAAGAGATTTTCGATAGCAACAGGTTTTATGAGATAAAGGCTGTCACTTTTTCAGCTGATGAAAGTTTTTTGAATAAATACCTGACTCCGTTTAAAAGTGTTGACTTGGTTATTGGGATACAAGATGTAGATGTCCAAGTTAGAGGGTTAAAGGCTTTGGAAAATGAAACCAAGAATTTGATTGAGAGTCAAAAGGCGATTATTAAAAAGAAACAAATCCGTTTTTTTGAGAATCTTTCAAGGGAGAATCAAGAAAGTATTGTGGAAGAAAAGTGGAAATTGAGAGTGCCAATAAGTTCGACAATTCATAGTAAATTTTATCTTTTGAAAAATGATTCAGAGACGAGATTGATTTTTGGATCTGCTAATCTTTCATTTCAGGCTTTTTCAAACAAAAGGAACCAATTTGAAAACATTGTCATTTTTGATAATTCCCCATTATTTAACCAGTTTGAAGAATATTTTAACGAAATTACTTTAACTTGTACTGATTTTATTACGAAAGCTATAAGAAAGAAGGCGAAAAGTAAAATTAAAGTTTTAGATGAAAATAATGATGAAAAACAGGAAGAGACATTTTCTGTGAGATTTACACAAGATGAAAGTGCCAAATTGCAAATAGATGTTTCAAAAGATGTTGTTAAAGAATTTAATGATGTGATTGTTAAAGAAGAAGATAGTGTTGCTTTGCCGATAATTGAGGAAATTAAAACGATTGATGAGAAACAGAAAATAATTGAGAATGAGAAAAAAGAGGAACTTGAGGTTGAAAAATTTGCTTATGAATTGTCGATTAATACGATTTCACGACAGGCTAAAAAGAAAGAGAGTATGGTTGTGACACCTGAAACATTTGCGAAAAAGATAAAACCTAAATTGGAGGTTAAAATTGCTATAAAATTGAATCAGTCGACTCCTGAAAGAGAATTATTATTTTCAAAAGATACCGACCGTGGATTCGGGCGTTCGGGATTATATATTGAAGAAAATGGAAACACGAAACCGTTTGGGCGGAAAGCTGGGAAAGAAGAGATAAAAAATTCTATTGAAAGTATTGTAAAATTGATTGAGAACTATAGAAAGTATGTAATTGACTATAACGATAATTATGGTTCAAGAATTATTGAGATTATTTTATATGCATTTACCTCGCCTTTTCTTCAGGATATTAGGTTCAAACTGGAATCTGATTCGGAAAAATTAGATGTTCCGCAATTTCTATTTATTGGAGGAACTGCTGGTTCAGGAAAAAGTAACTTATTGCAGATTTTACAAAAAATGCTGGGCCTTTCTAAATCAAAGCCTATTTTGTACAATAACATTATTCCGACTGGAAGAACAAAAAAAGCTGATACGATAACACAAATTCAACTATGGATGAATGAAAATAATGTAGCTCCAATTTTAATTGATGAAATTGACGAAGAATTTTTTTCAAACAAAGATAGAGGAAATAACTTGATTGTAAATGTTTCAAATCTTTCTACATCAAATTTTGATTTTACGCCTTGTTTTATTGGAACAACAAATGCTTTGGAATATTCGTTGCCACAACGGGCACAAAGAAGATCATACTATGTGAAAAATGATAAAGTTTTTGACACAGAACTTAAGAAAAAATCTGTAAAAGCTTATACAGAAGTGTTTGAAATTATTAATGATACTCTTTTTCAAGATTTTGTTATTCGATTTGCAGAAAAGTTGACAGATGATAATTTAAGCTGGAAAAATTATTCTCTACATTCTTCTACAGGATTGATAGATTTCCTTTATTGGTCTCGTGAAATTTTTAAGGAATATTTTGAAATTGCTCAAATCGAAATGCCTGCTTGGTTTCCTGAAACTAGATATGATGACACTGTAGAAAATAATCAGTCTTTATGGAGAAAATTATACGAATATAATCATCAAGATTTTAAAATACAAAAAGAAAAAGGTGTATATTTATTCAAATTAAAAAGTTTAGATAGTGAAGAAGGACAAAGCAACAGATTTGGTACAAAAATTCTTCCATCTACAAAATATTTAAATGCATTATCACAAAAATGTAAAAATGATAATAATTCTTCGGATATTATTGAAATTAAGATAAAGGAATTTCATGATTGGATAGGAGTGCCCTTGCCGAAGGGATTGAAACATAAGAAGACAATTCTGGATTTTTTTAAGAAAAAGAAAAGCGAAAAGTGATTTTCATTGTAATGTCAATTTTTTTTTGATATAATTTAAGTAGTTAAAGGGAAAGTAGGGATTAATTATGAAAAAAAAGAAAAAAGGACTAGCAATTGGAAATTCTGATTTTAAGGAGATTATACAAGAAAACGGATATTATGTCGATAAAACAAAGTTCATAGAAGATTTGCTGGAAGACTTATCAAAAGTTAAACTTTTTACAAGGCCCAGAAGATTTGGTAAAACTCTAAATTTGTCGATGTTAAAATATTTTTTTGATGTGAAAAATGCAGAGGAAAATAGAAAATTATTTGAAAATTTGTATATTTCAAAAAGTGAGTATATGGAAAATCAAGGACAAAATCCTGTGATTCTTATAAGCCTGAGAAATGCCGAGGCAGAAAATTGGGAGAATAGTTTTTTTAATACTAAGAATCTTGTAAAATCATTGTATAAACAATTTCAATATATTAAAGAGAAATTGGATGAATTTGATTTGGAAGATTTTTTAAGCATTGTTAAAGATAAGGATAATGCAGATTGGGAAAATTCATTAAAGAATTTATCAAGATATCTATATGAATATTATGGGAAAAAAGTTATAATTTTAATAGATGAGTATGACACTCCAATGACAAGTGCTTGGAACGAAGGATATTATGAAAAGTCACGAAGATTTTTTAAAAGTTTTTATTCAAATACATTGAAAGATAATGAATATTTACAGTTTGCTGTTGTGACTGGAATACTTAGGGTAGCAAAGGAAGGGATTTTTTCTGGCTTGAATAATTTGAAAACTTATACAGTTTTGAATAATAAATATGCGGAAAGTTTTGGATTGATTGAAACAGAAGTAAAAAATGCTTTGGAATATTATGGATTAGAGCAAAATATTGAAAAAGTGAGAAAATGGTATAACGGCTATAAGTTTGGGAATATTCAAATTTATAATCCGTGGAGTATAATTAACTATCTCGATGAAAAAGAAATAAATGTTTACTGGATAAATACATCAGATAACAGACTTATCCATACAGCAATAGACAATGCTGATAAAGATTTATTTGATGAATTAAAAGATTTATTCAATAACGGGACAACAGAGCAAATGGTAATGGCTTCATCGAATATGGATAGATTGAAAGATCCACAAGAAGTATGGCAGTTATTACTTTTTGGAGGGTATTTGACTGTTGAAGAAAAAATTGCTATGAATGAATATGCTTTGAAATTACCGAATTATGAAGTTAAAACATTTTTTAAAGATATGTTTGTTCAAAATTTAGGAGGTTTTAGCAGATTTAGAGAAATGATAAAAGCATTTAAAAATTTTGAGTTTGACAGATTTGAAAAACTTTTAAATGAAATATTTTTAGTGTCAATGAGTTATCATGACACTTCTAAAATAGAAAAACCGTATCATACTTTTATTTTAGGAATGATGTTGTATCTTGATAATGAGTACACAGTTTTATCAAATAATGAAACTGGCTATGGAAGAAATGATTTAGCTTTAAATCCGATAAATAAAAGAGATGTTGGATATATATTTGAATTTAAAGTGGCTAAAACTGAAGAAGAGCTTGAAGAAAGAGCAGAAGAAGCATTGAGTCAAATTGAAAATAAAAAATATCCTGTTTTATTAAAGGAATGTGGAGTAAAAGAAATTGTACATATTGGAATGGCATTTTTTGGAAAAAGAGTTAAAGTGAAATATAAAGTTGTGAAAAACTAAAAAATTTTTTTGAATGGTTGACAATATATAAAAAATAATGTAAAATTGTGTTCCTTGGCAGGGGAGCAAAAAAGGTCTCATAAAAAAATGGGGCCTTTTTATTTATGAAAAATTTTTTCTTAATTGCAACAATATATTTTTTTTGATATAATTTAAGTAAGTAAAAAAAATAAAAAGATTTAATAAATTTCATAAAGTTACTGAAAATTTGAAAGAAATAACGAATCAAAAATAAGTAAAAAAAAATTATATAAGTTTATCAAAAAATAAAGTAAAAACGTAAAGAAAAAGAAAGGATTTTTAAATATGATTGCAGTTATTGATTATGGAGTGGGTAATCTTTTCTCTTTGCTATCTTCGTTAAATTATGTTGGACTTGATACAAAACTGACTAATAATGTTGAAGAGATTAAAAGTGCGAAAGGGATAATTTTGCCAGGAGTGGGGGCTTTTAGAGATGCTGTTTCTAATCTTGAAGAATATGGATTAAAAGATATTTTGGTAGATGAAGCGAAGAATGGGAAACCGTTTTTAGGAATTTGTCTTGGAATGCAAATGCTTTTTGAGAAAAGTTATGAATACGGTGAATTTGAAGGACTTGGACTTATAAAAGGAACTGTTGAGGAAATAAAAAAATATATTCCAGAAAATTCTGATTTGAAAATACCTCATATGGGATGGAACAACTTGAAAATAAATGATGAATTTAGAAATGATAAAATTTTGAAAAATGTGAATGTTGAAAATGAAGAATATGTGTATTATGTACATTCATATTTTGCAAAAACGGATATGAAAAATATTGTTGCATATTCAGAATATGGAACAAAAATTCCTGGAATTGTAAAAAATAAAAATGTTTATGGAATGCAGTTTCATCCTGAAAAATCTGGAGATACTGGATTGAAATTATTGAAAAATTGGGGTGAATTGGTAAAATAAAAGTGAAATAGTGATTATTTTACTTAATTTATTCATTTTTTGGTTGATTTTGATTAGTTGAGAAAGAGGTATTTATGAAGAAGATAATATTATTGATGAGTATTTTTGCAATAGTGAATTTGAATGCGAAAAGTCGAAGCGAGATGATAAGTCAGGATTTATCAAAATTAGGAGTTTCTCAAGAAATAATATTAAAAACAATAGAACTGGATAAGGAAATGCCTAATGTAGTGAGTGAACCTGACAGAGAAAAAGTAAAAAAATTGGCATTAAAGATTGAAGAATTGTTGAAAAAGAATGAGAAGAATTTTGTTCTGTCAGAAAACTTGATAAATATTTATAATGCACTTGGAAAAAGTGATGCAGAGAAATTAAATAATTTAAAACGATATGAAAAATATAATCCTTATGAAGTGTCGAAATTGTTTTTTTCAAATATGTATTATTCCAATAAGGGAGATTTTGATTCTTACAATAAAAATTATGAAATACTTAAAGAAAAATATCCAGATTATTTGATTACTAGAATTGCTGTAACATATACAATAGGAGAGGATGCAATTTGGAATGTTATGCAAACAGATGAAAAAGCAGCACTTGCAAGCTTAAATTCTATTATGAAAATGTGTGATGATAAGAAAAAAACGGAAGAATCACATATTTCTGATGAACAGGCTTGGGCGTATAAATTAACAATGGGATGGTTTGCAATAAGTTTCTATTTAAATGAGAATCGTACACAGGATGCAATTGATTTTTATTATAAAAATTTTGAAGGAAAAAATAAGCCTGATAAAGAAATATTAGATTATAGTAAGTATCAGAATTGGTTTATAAAATCAGAGTTGGCAAGGGCAAATAAAAATGATTTCTATAATAATAAAAAATTGTTTGAAGAAAATTTAAAAAAAATAAATATGTTTGATTGATATTTTAAAAATAAATAATCATTGTAAAAGTAACAACATAAAAATTCAATAAAAGAATTTTTATCTTAAATATTATTGTTAAAAATTTCAAATTTTAATAAATGATAAAAAATTTTAAAAATAAAAGGAGAAAATAACTATGATAGAAATTTTTCCAGCGATAGATTTACATAACGGACAGGCAGTTAGATTAAGACAAGGGGATTATAACCAAGTGGAAGTGTTTTTTAAAAATCCTGTTGAAGTTTTGGATTTTTTTAATAAAAATAATTCAAAAAATCTTCATATTGTGGATTTGGATGGGGCAAAAGATGGGAATACAAAAAATTATGAGGTCATAAAAGAATTGGTTGAAAAAAGTGATTTTTTTGTTCAAGTTGGTGGTGGAATCCGTGATGAAGAAAGAATAAAAAAATATATTGAATTGGGAGTAAACCGTGTTATTTTAGGAACGATTGCCGTTGAAAATGAAGAATTTTTGAAGGAAATGGTAAAAAAATATGGCGATAAAATTGCAGTTTCTGTAGATGCGAAAGATGAAAAAGTTGCGGTTAAAGGATGGACTAAAACTGTAGAATTGAACTCAGTTGAATTTTGCAAAAAATTATCGAATATAGGTGTGAAAACAATAATTTATACTGATATTTCAAAAGATGGAATGTTAAATGGTACAAATCTTGAAATTTATAAAAAATTGTCGAAAGTAGTTAATTCAGATATTATTGCGTCAGGTGGAATTACATTTTTAGATGAGATTAAAGAGCTTAACAAAAATCATATTTATGGAGCAATTGTGGGAAAGGCGATTTATTCGGGAAATCTTGATTTGAAAGAAGTTTTAGAAATTAGTAAATAATATTTTTTAGTTATGTATGAAAATTTATAATAGGCTAAATAAATAAATTTAACAAAGAAAGTAGGTATAAGAATGCTTGCAAAAAGAATAATTCCGTGTCTTGATGTGAGAAATGGGAAAGTGGTGAAAGGTGTGAACTTTACTGGGATAAAAGAAGTTGACAGTCCAGTTGAGCTTGCTAAATTTTACAATAAATCTGGGGCTGATGAGCTTGTTTTTTATGATATTACTGCAACTGTTGAGGAAAGGGGCTTGTTTACAGATATTTTGAAAGAAGTGGCAAGTCAAATTTTTATTCCGCTTACTGTTGGCGGTGGAATAAATACGCTGGATGATTTTGATAGAGTTTTGAAAGCTGGAGCTGATAAAGTGAGTGTCAATTCTGGGGCAATAAGAAATCCAAAATTGATTGAAGAGGCTGCGAAAAAATATGGAGATCAATGTGTTGTTTTGTCAGTCGATGTAAAACGAGTTGATGGGAAATTCAAAGTTTTTGCAAAAGGTGGAAGAGAAAATACTGGAATTGATGCGATAGAGTGGTTTGTAAATGGTCAGGAAAATGGTGCTGGAGAAGTTGTTGTAAACAGTATTGACACAGACGGAGTTAAAAATGGATTTGACTTAGAATTACTTGAAATTTTATCAAAAAAATTGTCAATTCCAATAGTTGCATCAGGTGGAGCTGGAAATATGGAGCATTTTAGAGATTTATTTAAAATTCCAGGAATTGATGCGGGACTTGCAGCTTCGATTTTTCATTTTAAGGAAGTGGAAATTATGAAGTTGAAAAAGTATCTGAAGAGTAATGGTGTTGAGATGAGAATTTGATGTTTTTTAATAAGAAAAATTTTGAAAATGAACTAAGAGGAAATTATTATGAAAAAAGAAGAAATTTTAAAAAAATTAAAAGAAAATAATAAAAATAAATATTCAATTTTAAAATTAGGACTTTTTGGTAGTTTTTCTAAAAATAGTGATACTGCTAATAGTGATATTGATATTCTTGTAAAAATGGAATTTAAAAAGGGAATGTATCAAAATTTTTGTAATTTACACAAAAGACTTGAAGAAATTTTTCAAAAAAAAGTGGATTTAGTTGATGAAAGTATGTTTGAGTATAAATTTAAAAATCCAAAAGTTCAGAAATATAAAGATGAAATAAAAGAAGAAATTTTACGGAGTGTAATTTATGTGTAAAAGGAAGAGAAATGATTTATGAAATTTCTGTTTTTGAGATGGAAGATTTATTAAAGTATATTTACTTATTGAGAGAAAAATTAAAATATTAAAATAAATAATTTTAGAAAAGAGGTAAAAATGAATATAGAGCAAATAAAATTTGATGAAAAAGGGCTTGTTCCTGCGATAATACAGGATTATTATACAAAAGAAGTACTGACACTTGCATATATGAATAAAGAAAGTCTTGAAATAACTTTAAGAGATAAGAAAACTTGTTTTTTTAGCAGAAGTAGACAAGAACTTTGGCTAAAAGGGGAAACTTCAGGGAATTATCAGCATGTTGTTTCAGTAAAATATGATTGTGATGCGGATGCTTTGCTTGTGGAAGTAAAAAAAGATGGGCCTGCTTGCCATACTGGTGCTGAGAGCTGCTTTTTTAACTCGTTGTTTGAAGCAGAAGATTATAGCAGTTTTACGCCTGAAAAACTTTATGAATTGATAAAAGATAGAAAAGTTAATCCAAATGAAAAATCTTATACGACTTATTTGTTTGAAAAAGGGCTTGATAAAATTTTGAAAAAAGTTGGAGAAGAATGTACAGAAGTTATAATTGGGGCTAAAAATAATGATAATGATGAATTGAGATATGAAATTGCAGATTTGTATTATCACACTTTAGTTTTAATGATTGAGCAAGGGCTTACTATTCAAGATGTGAAAGATGAATTGGCTAAAAGACATGTTGTTGATCATAAAGTTAAACAGGAAAAAATGGGTGGAGAATCTAAATAATAAATTTTAGCTTATTTAATAACAAGGGGGCATAAGGTCCCCTTGTTAATGTTTTTAAAATATCTTAATTTTTTCAAAAACTTCTCCAACTGAAAAACTTTTAATTATATTTTTTTGAGTTTCACTTTGAGAAACTAAAATTTCAATTTCTCCATCTTTGTTAATATTTTGTGCAATTCCCGAAACAATCTCGTTTCCAAATTTTAATTCAATATTTTTATCTTTCAAATAATTTATTTCGTTAATTTGCTCTAAAATTTCTTCCCAAAATCCATTTTTTAAATTTTCAAATAATATTTTAAATTCATAAATAATATTTGTTATAATCTCATCAATTTCATATTTTTTGTTTTTTATCTGAGTCAATGAAATAGCCTTACTTTCCAAAAATTCTGGCAAGACATTATTTACATTTAAACCAATTCCTACAATATAGACATCATCCGCCTTTTCCATCAAAATTCCAGATAATTTTTTATTTTCCAAATAAACATCATTTGTCCATTTAAATTTGTAATCCAAGTCCTCAATTTTTTTTAATCCTTTTATTACAGCAAGTCCAGCAAGTAATGGCAATTTAAAATAATCTTCCATTTTTATCTCTTTTCTTTCATTTAAAAAGAAACTAAACATAGCCATCCCTTCAAGTGAAACCCAATCGTTATTTCTACGAGCTTTACTATGTGTTTGAATACCAGCAGAAATAACGTCAAATTCCTCGTGGTTATTATGTTCTCTTCTCAAATAATCGTTTGTCGAATCAATTACATCAAATTTATATATTTTTACATTTTTTCTATTTTCTTTCATAATTATCTTTGCTTCCTTCTCTTTATTCATCATTATTTTTTTTGTTTATTCAAAATTTTATTATTTAAATATAATTAAAAGAACTCCTGCAGCAACAGCTGAACCAATTACACCAGCAATATTCGGTCCCATTGCGTGCATCAATAAAAAATTTCGTGGATTTTCTTCTTGTCCTATCTTTTGAACGACTCTTGCTGCCATAGGAACTGCTGAAACTCCTGCTGCACCAATCATCGGATTTACTTTTCCTTTTGTAAATTTATACATTATCTTTCCAAAGAGTACACCTCCAACTGTTCCAAAAGAAAACGCAATTAATCCTAAAATGATAATTTTTATTGTTGTAAGACTTAAAAAATTTTCTGCATTAGCAGTTGCTCCAACTGTCATTCCCAAAACTATTGTAATACAGTATAATAGCGCTCCTTTCACATGCTCAACTAAATTTGAAACTATTCCAACTTCTTTTATGAGATTTCCTAACATTAACATTCCAATTAATGGAGCTGATGATGGAACTAAAAGAATTACGATAATTGTTACTGCAATTGGAAAAATTATTTTTTCTTTTTGACTCACAAATCTAAGCTGTGTCATTTCCACCATTCTTTCTTTTTTTGTCGTAAGCAGTTTTATAATTGGTGGCTGAATAACTGGTACCAAAGCCATATAGGAATAAGCTGCAATGGCAATTGATCCCAATAAATGAGGTGCAAGTTTTGTCGTCAGATAAATGGCAGTTGGTCCGTCAGCTCCCCCAATAATTCCAATTGAAGCGGCTTCTTTTCCAGCCAGTCCAAGCAAAATTGCTCCAATAAATGCTACAAAAATACCAAATTGTGCTGCAGCGCCCAATAACAAACTTTTTGGATTTGCAATAAGAGGTCCAAAATCAGTACTTGCACCTATCGCCAAAAATATTAGTGGCGGATAAATTCCAAGTTTAACCCCTTGGTACAAATAATATAAAAGTCCTCCTTTTTCCATAAGTCCTTCATTTGCCACAGCGGGTAAATTTGCAAGTAGCATTCCAAAAGAAATTGGAAGCAATAAATAAGGTTCATATTGTTTTTTTATTGCCAGATATAATAAAATTAAAGAAATTATTATCATAATAATCTGTTTTACAGTTATCATTGACAGTCCTGTAGTTCCATAAAGAATTTTTAGTAATTCCATATTAAAAACCATTCCTTTCCTTAAAGATTTTTCTATAAAATAAATTATTGCTATAATTAATAAAATTAGAATATTTTATAAAATTTCAAGCAATAATTTATTTAGATAATATTGCCAAAATATCATCAGAATTTACATTATCTCCCTTAGATACTTTAATTGCGCTAATAGTTCCATCTTTAGGAGCTACGATAGGATTTTCCATTTTCATAGCTTCTAGAATTACAATTTCATCTCCAGTTTTTACCTTTTGTCCAGATTCGACTTTTATATCGACAATAAGCCCTTGCATAGGGGCTTTTATCGGTTCCCCGATTTCAACAGAATTATTAATTTTATTTTGTGTAAAATCATTTTTTCCCTGTATTTTTTGATCATAGTTTGAATTAGTTGAAATAGAACCTTCTTTTTCAGTAACAGTTTCCACTTCCACTTCATAAACCTTTTCTCCAATTTTGATTTTATATAATTTAATCATACTTGTCATACCCCTTTGAATTTCAATTTTATTTAATTTCTTTTATATTCTTTACTTTTATTTCACAATCTTTATTATTTTCAGATGCGTCAACAAGAGCTGTCAATAAAGCTACTAACATAGTTTCATCTTTTATTTTTTCAATACTGAATTTTTCGTTTGTATTTAAATTTTCAGATTCTAAATTTTTTAAAGTGTTAATATCGTTTATTTTTTCATTTATGGTGTTTTGATCTTTTTCATTTGAAAAATATTTAAAAAATGATAATACAAACGAAATTAACAGCAATATAAAAAAAACAATTAACATACTTACAACAGTAATATAAATTGCATCTCCAAATGACACAGCCGAATTTCCAAATAAAATACTTTTCATTTTTCAAATTATCCCTTTCAAAAAACTTTATCCAAATTATATTTGAATATTTTTTAAAAAATTACATTAATATTATGAATTTCAATTTTTTCTTTATTTTGAGTTTTTTCTTTTGAATATTTTTTTTCTAAATAGTCTCTTGCAATTTGTGGAAAACATGCATAAGTTAAAACATCTTCACCAGATTTTGCTAAATTTCCAATTTCCTTTTTCATTGTGTCATATTCATTTTTTAACAGATCAGCAGGTCTTCCTGTAAATATTTTTTCATTTCCAATTATGATTTTTTTTATTTCATCAGAAATTGGAACAGGAGGTTTCCCATACATTCCTCTTACATAATCTTTAATTTCTCTTGGAACCATTTGGTATCTTTTTCCAGTTAAAACATTAAATACAGCTTGAGTTCCAACCATTTGACTCATAGGAGTAACCAATGGTGGATAACCTAAATCTTTACGAACTTTAGGAATTTCCCTGAGAACTTCCTCATATTTATCCTGAGCATTTTGTGATTTTAGCTGGGACAACAAATTTGAGAGCATCCCGCCAGGCAATTGATATTCCACGATATTAGGTTCTATTTCCAAAGCTTTTGGATTTAAAAATCCATTGTCAATATATTTTTTTCTTATTGGCTTAAAATATTCTGCCACTTCTTTTAAAAATTCAAGATTTAATTCTGTATCGTATTTTGTTTTTTGCAGTGCTCTTACAAGTGATTCTGTAGGTGGCTGCGATGTTCCTCCACCAAAAGGTGAAATTGCAGTATCTACAATATCTACGCCAGCTTCAATAGCTTTCAAAACACTCATTTCAGCCATTCCAGCTGTTTCGTGAGTATGTAACTCAAGTGGAATTTTTAAAATACTTTTTAGTTCACTTACAAGTTTATAAGCAACGTCTGGCAGCAAAATTCCTGACATATCTTTTATTGCAATGGAATCTGCTCCCATATTTTGCATTTCAAGTGCCAATTTTTTGTAATATTCTATTGTGTGAACAGGACTTATTGTATAACAAATTGCAAGTTGACTATCTCCACCATATTTTTTGGTACTTTCCAAAACTTTTCTGATATTTCTTGTATCATTTAATGCGTCAAAAGTACGAATAATATCAATACCATTTTTTATTGAAAATTTTACAAATTTTTCAACAACATCGTCAGCATAATGTCTATATCCTAATAAATTTTGCCCTCTTAAAAGCATTTGCAATTTAGTATTTTTTGCTCTTTTTCTAATTTCTCTGAGTCTTTCCCAAGGATCTTCATGCAAAAACCTAATTTCTGCATCATAAGTGGCACCACCCCAAACTTCCATTGCATAATATCCAACTTTGTCCATAGTTTCTATGATTGGAAGCATTTCGGCAGTTGTCATTCTGGTTGCCATAAGCGATTGGTGTCCATCTCGTAGTGATGTTTCTGTTATTTTTACTTTCATAAAAATCCTCCTTTTAGTTTAGTAAACAAATTTTTAAAACAGACAGTTATAGCACACTCAAACTTTTTAAATTAAAAAATTATATATTTATACAAAAGTAGCTTGAATTTTACTAAACTGTCTTCTTATATTTATTCAAAAAATGCTGGTCCAGCGTTTACAATATGCTCTGGCATATGCGGATATTTTGTTGCAAAATTTTCTCTAAACATTTTTGCCAATTTTTTTGCGGCAGCCCCGTATGCTTCTTTATTTGCCCAAGTGTCTACAGGATTTAATAACTCGCTTGGAACATTTGGACAATATTGTGGAATTTCTACATTAAAAATATCATCATGTCTATATTCCACTTCATCCAATTCCCCACTTAATGCTGCAGTAACCATCGCTCTTGTATATTTCAAATTTATACGGCTACCCACACCATATGGACCTCCAGACCATCCTGTATTTATCAGAAATACTTTTGTATTATGCAATTCTATTTTTTTTCCTAACATTTCAGCATAAACAAATGGATCAAGTGGCATAAACGGTTCTCCAAAACAAGTTGAAAACGTAGGTTGTGGTTCTGTAATTCCACGTTCAGTTCCAGCTAATTTAGAAGTGAATCCTGTTACAAAATGATAAATAGCAGCATCTCTTGAAAGCCTAGAAATAGGTGGTAAAACACCAAAAGCATCCGCTGTCAAAAATATTATAACATTAGGAATTCCTCCAATTCCTGGAATTTGAGCATTTCTTATATGATCAATTGGATAACCAACTCTTGTATTTTCAGTTAAACTTTTATCATAAAAATCAAATTCGCGAGTTTTAGGATTCATCACGACATTTTCCACTAAACTTCCAAATTTTATAGCATTAAAAATATCTGGTTCATGTTTTGGATCAAGATTTATACACTTTGCATAGCATCCACCTTCAAAGTTAAAAATGCTGTGATCCGACCAACCATGTTCATCATCACCAATTAATCTGCGGTTGGGATCTGCGGAAAGTGTAGTTTTTCCAGTTCCCGAAAGCCCAAAAAATATTGCAGTTTCTCCTGTTTTAGGATCCATATTGGCAGAGCAGTGCATAGGTAAGACATCGATTTCAGGCATTATAAAATTCATTATTGAAAATACACTTTTTTTTATTTCTCCTGAATACTCAGTTCCACAAATAATTCCAACTTTTGCTTCATAGTCAATAATTATTGCAGCTGATGAATTTATTCCATCAATTTTAGCATTGCATTTAAATCCAGGAGCTGCAATTATTGTGAAATCAGCATGTCCATAATCGTTCAATTCCTCTTCAGTTGGACGGATTAGCAATTGATGAATAAATAAATTTTGACTTGCTCGTTCATTTATAATTCTAAATTTTTTTCTGCAAGCTGGATCAGCTCCGGCCATCCCATCAAATACAAATATTTCCCTGTTTTGTAAATACGCAATTAACTTATTATAAATAGATTCAAATTTTTGCTTTTCAATAGGTTTATTCACATCTCCCCAAGCAATTTTATCGTGAATTTGTGAAGTATCAACTATATATTTGTCTTTAGGCGAACGTCCTGTGTATTTTCCAGTTCGCACAACCAAAGCGCCAGTTTCAGACAAAGTTCCTTCTTTTCTCCCTAACGCATGTTCAACAAGTTCAGCAGGTTTCAAATTTCTGTAAATTTTTGATACATTCACTATCCCCAGTTTTTCTAAATCTTTTGTCAATTTTTTCATAATACTTCCTCCATAAACTTTCTTTCCATTTTGAAAAAACTATTAGATAATCATAATTTAATAATTTTATATATCCATCTTAATTTTTCCTGACAATAATATTATCGCACATTTTTAAGAAAAGTCAATATCGTATAAAATTTAATTTTTTGAATTTTTTTCAGTTTTTATAATAAAAAAAACAAAATTATTATAAAAAAATATCAAAAATTCTAAATTTTCAAAATAAAGCCGTTTTAAGAAGAAAAATAAAAATTTAGAATAAAATATCGAATAAGTTGAAAATTCGCTCTTAAAATTGATATATGAAGGTCAAAAAAATTTAAAACAATGTAAAAAAAATTAGTGTTATATCTTCAAATACAGCCACTAATTTTTCAAAACTAAATTCTATTTATTGTAAAGATAAATCAAAAAAATCTAATTAAACTCCTAAAAATGATAACTAAGTTTCGTTTCAAAATTTTACAGAGTTCTATAAAAGTTCTATTTTTTTAATTATTTTATTTTTATATTGTTTATTTTATCAATTAATTGAGCATTTGCATCTTTATACAGATGCGAATATGTGTTTATCGTAGTTTGCAAATTATCATGACCCAATCGTTTGCTTATGGCTGTAATGTCAGCTTTTAAAAAAAGCAAATATGAAGCATGGGAATGTCTAAAGTCATGAATCCTTATTCTTTTTAAGCCTAGCACATTTGTAAACTTTGTCAAAATATATCGGAGTCTTGCAGTTTTTATTTCAAAAATTCGTTTTGTAGATACAATATCAAAATTCTCAAAATAGTATTTTAAATCATTTAATAAAATTTCCGGAATTAAAATTTTTCTCTTTGAACCTAAAGTTTTTGGAGAAGTAATATAAACTTTTCCTTTAACCTTTGAAAACGTCTTATTGATATTTATTGTCTTACTTTCAAGATCTATATCTCCAAATGTTAAAGCCATAAGTTCGCCAACTCTCATTCCAGTCCAAAATAATGTTTTAAAAGCCATCGCTTCCACAAAATATTTTTTACCGAATTCACTTAATTTGTTTATAAATGTATCAAATTCTTCAAATGACCAAATATTCATTTCATTTTGATTTTTTTTTGCTCCGAATGAACCTAAATTTTTGCATGGATTTTCATTTAATCCCTGATATTTCACAGCCCAGCTAAATAAACTTTTTAGTGCAGAAAATAAACTTGATTTTGTGTTTTCACTAAGTTTTTTATTATTATTTGTTTTTTCAAGTATTTCGTTTTGCCATTCCCGAATTACAAAAGGAGTAACTTTGCAAAGCTCCATTTCTCCAAAAAAAGGCAAAATATGCGTATTAAAAAGAGTCTGTGTTGTATTTACCGTAGTTGGCTTATATCTTTTTTTATAGTCATCAAAATATATTTCGTATAAAGAATTAAGAGTCATATTCATTGACTTTGAAATTTTTAACTTAAATTCATATTCATATTGCTGTGCATCTTTTTTCTTTTTAAATCCAGTTTTTTTATATTTTTTGTTTATACCTTTATAATCTTTGGCATAAAACATAGTATACCAAGTCTTTTTATCCGCATTGTAATAAACTGGCATTTTAAGATTCTCCTTATTTTAATATTTTTCAATTTTATTATATCACATTTTTTTAGTAATAAAAAGAATAATTTTTTATAAAAAAAATAA
>ERZ773022.1002-NODE-1002-length-20338-cov-86.878618_pt1 | contig 20338 bp, 20 predicted proteins | sample MGYA00580839_ERZ773022 | MGnify/ENA primary metagenome ERZ773022 (study PRJEB29015, sample SAMEA2738020) | human oral metagenome | biome: human oral; feature: human-associated habitat; material: dental | place: China | collected 2044 ... | reverse complement strand
ACGCCCGGGAGCGGGAATCACCGAAGATTCAAATCAGGAGTTTTGCATAACCCTCACCGTGTCCGCCGCCAACACGAGGACGAGGCAGCCTCAATGGAGCCCGGTCATGAAGACCGGGAATACGCCGTCACCTCTTCCAACTGTTAGCCGTAGCTAGTCTGCCTCAATGGAGCCCGGTCATGAAGACCGGGAATACCTGCTCTCGCACGACGTGTACGAGCAGCTCCGTGTGCCTCAATGGAGCCCGGTCATGAAGACCGGGAATACGGCGATTCTCCCCGGGACGGACCGGACGATCTCGACGCCTCAATGGAGCCCGGTCATGAAGACCGGGAATACGACAATATCCTTGATCACCTGCCAGGCGGTAAGGAAGCCTCAATGGAGCCCGGTCATGAAGACCGGGAATACCAACGCCGCACCCCCGTCCAACAGTTTCATCTGACTGCCTCAATGGAGCCCGGTCATGAAGACCGGGAATACGCTCCGGGTGCGGCAGGTCCCGATCGAGAAGCCTCTCGCCTCAATGGAGCCCGGTCATGAAGACCGGGAATACAAACGTCAGGTACGGGGGTGCGGGGGGGTCGAAGCGGCCTCAATGGAGCCCGGTCATGAAGACCGGGAATACCCCTCATCGCAGTCCTCACAGAGAACGCGCACGGTCGGCCTCAATGGAGCCCGGTCATGAAGACCGGGAATACGGGGGACCTGTTCGCACAGGCCCCCCCCCCGCGCGTCAAGCCTCAATGGAGCCCGGTCATGAAGACCGGGAATACTCCCCGGACAGGTGCCAGTGCGGACAGGTGCCAGTGCGCCTCAATGGAGCCCGGTCATGAAGACCGGGAATACGAGCCCATCCATCAGGTTCCCGATCAGGCTCTTGAAGCCTCAATGGAGCCCGGTCATGAAGACCGGGAATACGCCCGGTCGATGCCGCCCTTCGCCGCCATCCCGGGCCTCAATGGAGCCCGGTCATGAAGACCGGGAATACTCTTGTCGCGGCGTTCAACGCGATCCCTACCTCGACGCCTCAATGGAGCCCGGTCATGAAGACCGGGAATACCAATCTCCGTAGGGGGACGATGGTCGTAGTCACCGGGCCTCAATGGAGCCCGGTCATGAAGACCGGGAATACTCTCGGCGTCGTCGCCGACCCGGACGTGTTCGTCAAGCCTCAATGGAGCCCGGTCATGAAGACCGGGAATACGTGACGGCAACAGCATGCGAGCCGGCGACATTCTCGCCTCAATGGAGCCCGGTCATGAAGACCGGGAATACGACATCAGGTTCACGTCATGCCTGACGGCCGAAGAAGCCTCAATGGAGCCCGGTCATGAAGACCGGGAATACTTGGTGAGGAGGTGGACCATGGATTTCTTCAAAGTCGCCTCAATGGAGCCCGGTCATGAAGACCGGGAATACAGACAGGTTCTCGGACATTTGGAACTGGATCAAGAAGCCTCAATGGAGCCCGGTCATGAAGACCGGGAATACGGGGACGGGTAAGGCTGGGGCGCCGGCGGGGGACGGGCCTCAATGGAGCCCGGTCATGAAGACCGGGAATACGAGGATGACGTGGAGCATTCCGGGATGGGGGGTAGGGTGCCTCAATGGAGCCCGGTCATGAAGACCGGGAATACCATCCTCGTGTACGAGGAGAAGGACGCGATCACGTCGCCTCAATGGAGCCCGGTCATGAAGACCGGGAATACCTTCTGGACGTTGCATCCATGCATCCTCACTCGATGCCTCAATGGAGCCCGGTCATGAAGACCGGGAATACCAGGTGACGGCCCAGCCCCTGAGGCTCCCCCGATCGCGCCTCAATGGAGCCCGGTCATGAAGACCGGGAATACGTCGACCGTGGTGAGGAGGTAGCCGGCCCCGTAGGTGCCTCAATGGAGCCCGGTCATGAAGACCGGGAATACGACAAAACCACGCCGGCGGCTGAGACCCATACTCGACGCCTCAATGGAGCCCGGTCATGAAGACCGGGAATACAGCAGGCCGGATGCTCCCGCCGATCCGTGCAGCGCGCGCCTCAATGGAGCCCGGTCATGAAGACCGGGAATACCTGTCCGCGCAGTGGTGCCTGGACCGTGCGAACGAGGCCTCAATGGAGCCCGGTCATGAAGACCGGGAATACAGCCCCCCCCTGTCAGTAGTAGGTGTCGTAGCAGACAGCCTCAATGGAGCCCGGTCATGAAGACCGGGAATACACGGCGCCAACCTGCACGGCGCCGACCTGACCGACGCGCCTCAATGGAGCCCGGTCATGAAGACCGGGAATACGCGACGGCCTGGGCGGCCTCGACATCCTCTGGCAAGCCTCAATGGAGCCCGGTCATGAAGACCGGGAATACCGCCGGCTCGTCCGGGCCGGCGTCCTGCACCGGGAGGCCTCAATGGAGCCCGGTCATGAAGACCGGGAATACCCGTCACCTACCCGCGCCACGGACGCCACGATCCCGCCTCAATGGAGCCCGGTCATGAAGACCGGGAATACTCATCACCACTGACGACTGGGCCTGCCGGCTCGCAGCCTCAATGGAGCCCGGTCATGAAGACCGGGAATACGCCATCCCCGGCATCCACGCCCCCGTCACCCCAGACGCCTCAATGGAGCCCGGTCATGAAGACCGGGAATACACCTGCACACCCACCCGACAAGCCCCCCACAAGCACGCCTCAATGGAGCCCGGTCATGAAGACCGGGAATACCTCCATCCGTTCGCCGCGGTAGAGCCTGCGCTGGACCGCCTCAATGGAGCCCGGTCATGAAGACCGGGAATACTCCTCCTGCGAGAGCACCTGGACGAAGGGCAGGCCGGGCCTCAATGGAGCCCGGTCATGAAGACCGGGAATACGCGCTGGCCAGCACGCGGGCCACCGCAGCAGCGACCTGCCTCAATGGAGCCCGGTCATGAAGACCGGGAATACGCCAAACAGCGTCCTCCAGAGCGCCGGCACCCAGATGCCTCAATGGAGCCCGGTCATGAAGACCGGGAATACTCGAGCCCGCCCTTCGGCACGCACACAAGCTGCCGGCCTCAATGGAGCCCGGTCATGAAGACCGGGAATACTGCTGCGGGTCTGCGACGTCGGACCGGTCCTTGCCGCGCCTCAATGGAGCCCGGTCATGAAGACCGGGAATACTCGATACGCCAGAAAGGAATCGATCGCTTCCCACATGCCTCAATGGAGCCCGGTCATGAAGACCGGGAATACGGCTCGCTTGCTTCGGTGCCGTTGGCTACCAGTGTTGCACACTCTTGCGAGGACTGCCACTCGGCACCCCCAGCCGATGGGAGGGAGCGCCGGCAGGGTAGACAAGAACCAGCCCTGACTAGGGCGCGAGCACTGTCGGGTGACCCAATCGGCACCAGAGCGCTCGCTAGACAATCTGGGATCCTCTCGTGGGGAGCTGCCTGCGGTGTCCGACGAACGTGAACCGGTCCCCGCTGGGGTCACCCAAGTCGACGATCACCACCGAGTCCACAGCCAAGTTCATGATATCCTCACCATCCGCACGCAGATGAATGAGTTCAGTCCTGTTCAAGTCGCAAACGAAAACAGAGTACTGGAGACGTTCACCGTTGGCCTCCATCAACTTGCAGATTCGACGAAGTCGCGCCGGATCACGAATATCATAGGCGATCAGGTATCTTCTTCTGTTCGTCCTCATCTGGTCATCATCGCCGTGTACTGATCGAGCTCTCCAAGCATGACCGCACCCAGCATCCGGGCCTGGATGTCCATGACACGCCGATACGACGCTTTGTACCCGAACTGTGGATGGGTCACCTCTTGGTCGAGCCGCCGCTCATAGGCCCTCAGGACGGCCTTGCGGCCATCAGCCTCAAGCATGCACCCTCCGGCGCGGAACTTGAAATCCCGAGGACCGACCTCACCATTGTTCAGCACCTGCAGCACAACGCTCTCAGCGATCAAAGACCTGAATTCTTCCGCCAAGTCCAGAGCCAGAGCAGGACGCCCGAACCGAGGCCTGTGGAACATGCCATAATAAGGATCGAAGCCAACCGCCTCAAGCGTCACCGTCAAATCCTTGATGAGCAGAGAATAACAGAACGATAGAAGCGCATTCACTGGATCCCCGGGAGGACGCCTGGTGCGTCCATCCTCACTGAAACCGGAAACATCAATTCGCACGTTCTCACCGAGAAGCGAAATAAAGTTCTCGAAGTAGAGGCGTGCCGCAGTACCTTCGATTCCCAGCAGCCGTTGAGGAGAGTCAGCCTGCATGGCTTGAAGAGCCAACGACTTCAGCTGACCCCCGACATCGTCGACCACGCCGCGAGAATTACGACGCAGCATTGTGCGACTATTACGAATCTTCCCGGAAATCATTCGACGGGAAATCTCCAGTCTTCTCAGCTTCGTGGCGCAGAACTGCGCGATCCTGAGATCGACGTTCTTCCCCGGCAGCCCTTCAGCAATTCCAGAGAACCATCCCCCGTAGCTGAACCACAGCACTGGAATGTCCCGTGACATCAGTGCCCGCACGGCTTGAGCCGATACCGTCACATTCCCGAAGACGCAGACCTGGCTGATGTCGATCAACCGATAGCTGACTTCCAACTCACTCTTGAGACGAATCTCCAGCCGCTCATGGCGAACGCCGATGACAGCTCCTTGCACGGTCACGTACACGGGACGACCCTCCAGAACCGGCGCCATCAGACGCTTCAGTGGACGCCGTTGCGCAGGAGGAACGCGCAGAGATTCCAGCTCGTCAGGAAGACAGATCCCCACCAGCGAGCACCGCGGGCACCTCGGGCTGTCATGCAGAGGCGGTGGCGCCACGGGGTCGGCTGCCACCTCCCATACCCGCTTCACGGTATCGGTGATCTCCTTCAGCGCGGCATCGTCCACCATGATGTGCACGCGTTGCCGGGTCTCGGCATACCAGATCTCGGCCCGCTCGACGACATAACCGGCCTCTTGGAGCAGCAGCGCTTGGACCAGTACCTGCACACGATCGCTCGGCCAAGCCTCACCGTTCTTGTCAGGATGGCCCTTCTTGTAGTCGACCGGCACGACAGTACCGTCGCCGCCATCCTCCACCAAGTCCATCCGCGTGGCCATGCCGAGCCGCTGCGATGACAGCGAGACTGATCTGGCAGCCCTCCCGGCCAACGCCTCGGACTCGTCGGGAAGATTCCCCGTCTCCTGGTCGACGACGCGATGCAGGTAGCGGCCCTCCTCGACATCATCACTGGTTGCGAACTCCTGTTGAACCCATTCCAAGTGGAACAGTCTGGGACAGTACACGAACTCGTTCAGCATGCGGGCCGGAAGCGTCTCAGGCAAACCCGGAAGGTCGGGTCTGACGGTACTCATGGCAGCGGCACCAGGACGCCAGCAGACTTACCGCCCTCCGCCTTGCGGCGGTGGGCTCTGCACACATGGATCACACCCAACGTCCAGAGTGCGTTCTGGTCGATGTCATCCCAGTCCCCCTCAAGCACAGGATGTTCAACGAGCGCCTTGACAGCCGCGGGCCCCAGCGGTTCGCCCCACAGAGGAAGTCTGAGCTCCTCCTCATGGCGGCGCTCTTCACTCACCGTGTGCCAACCGCTGGTCCGCACGCGCGGACCAGCGGCAGTCGTGATCCACAAGGGGTATGACATCAATGCCAACCACGTTGCTCCCGGGACACCGCGCATCTCCGCTTTTCCACGACCGTCCTCACTGCTATCCCAATTAGCCCTGTGATCCAAGTACTCACCAGTGACCCCCGAAACACGTCGCCAGCCGACCAAAGCCTGACGCAGGTAGTCCGGAGTATCGCGCACCAGTTCCAATGGCTTCTGCAGCATTGTGGCCATGGACTGCTTCCCTGAAGGCGCAGCGTATTGGCTTATCGCCCCACGTCCCGAAGGATCGACAACGAGGTCCGTTACCAGACCTGAAATCCATGCCCGCACTGTTGGAGCCGAGGACTGATCCCTGCAGAGCATACCGGTAAAATGTCGTAGCTCGCCCAGTTCCAAGCGCAGACGATCTGGCGCCGCCCCCGGGGGAGGAAATCCTGGAGGACCACCGGGCACTACCACACCCTCAGGCATCGACTCAATGATCTGGGCAAGTCGGGCCACGATGTCGTCGACCGACGGCATCGAGGAGTGAAGCACCGGCGCACGGTCCGCGGCGTCCCAAGACAGCAGGGCATGATCATCAACGAAGTCGCGGATCAGCCGAAGAGTGCCGATGGCGGCAAGGATGGCGAGCGGCGAGTCACCTACCAGAGCGGGGAATTTGACGTCATTCATGATCCCTCCGATGAAACAGTCATGTCTGCGCACCGCACAATGGTCTCCAGCAGGGCGAGACCCCACCTGCCGTATCTGGCGTTGAGTTCAACGAATCTGTCGGCGTCTGCCAACCGGACTCCAGTGGGAAGTGAGACGTGGACGTGGACGTCTTCCACGTCGGCGTCCACGGTGTGCGTTCCCGGGTCGTCGACGGGTGGCAGCAGGGGCCGGTCATGGCCGTGGTGGCTGGCAACCAGATGGCGCAGCAGGTCCTCATCGCCCGGGTAGGGCTCCTCCAGGCTCTGCAAGTGCGCTGCGACGATGGTCTCGGACCATGCCTCGTGTCTGGCACCCCTGGGAAGGCCGCTGAGCCGTAGGGCACGAAGGCGTTGAGCCCTGTCGTCTTGGGGCATTCCCGATTTGGCCAGCGGTTCCTCGGCCAGCTCGGCAGCGATCTCACTGCCACCGAAGAGCATGGCTTGGAACCGCCGGTCGACCTTCCCCAGATCATGCCAGCGTGCGGCATCAACAATGACGCGGCTCAGTTCCTGCGGCAGACCGAGATTGTCAGCGATCTGCCCGCTGCGAGCAGCAACCGCCTTCAAGTGGTCGGCCAGGCTCACTCGCCGATTCAAACTGGAGCTGTCAGCAGGAGTCCCTTCGTCCACGCCCTGCCATGCCTTTCGGGGCGATGACGTGTGGAGAAGCGGGGGAGTCGAAGCGTCGTCGCCGTCAAAGACCACAGCCCCTTGGGAGAGGGCCTTCCGCAGGTCGGTGAGGTCTTCCGCGGTCCAGGGGCTGCCGTCAGCGGGGACGATCTCACCGCTGAGCCATTCACGGACGGTCTCGACCAGGTGCTGCGCTACTTCTTCGCGCTCTGCCGGGTCCTCGGCGTTCAACCAGGCTGCTCTCGATTCCGCCAGTACCGGCGGGGATTCCAGCCCCAATCGGTCGCCGAGCCCGGGGTCGAGTCGGAGCACGGCACGCCCACGGCGCAAAGACGCTAGTTCGGCAACGTCCCTGACGCTCTCGTGATCCACCGGGTTCCATCCGAACCGGTCAAGACCGCCGTAACGGCTGGGCACGACAATGGCGTCCCCAGGCCGCAGGGCCGCGGCCGCGACCCACTGCCAGTCGGCATCGGCCGCGCGACGAAGCACCCGAGCGTCTGACTCGCCCTCGCTGAAGGGGATGTCGCCGAATTCGTCGACGTCCGCCATGACCGACGGCTTCTTGTTGAGAAGCCAGTCCCTCACCGCCCGCAAGGAGAGCTCGGCGCACTCCTCGCTGCGAACGGGCAGCGCATCGACAGCGGCACCCGCCTCCCGGGCCGACAGCAGTTCTCCCATGGCATCGACCAAGCCGTCTCGCCACGCGACGGTGACCTGGGCGGTGGCCTTCTTGATGCCGTGCAGGTAGGGATCGAGCGGCGGATCGTTCGAGGGAGCGGGACCGGTGCGAGCCCACGCATCGAGTTGCGCCGGAAGGAGCACCGGCAGAAGTGGGGGCTCAGCGGTCAGGCCGCTGGGCACATCCACGTGTCGCAGGGCCAGCGGTGACACATCGAGCCCATCGCAGGCAGCAGCACGCAGGAATGCGGCCGTTCTGCTCTTGGCCTGACCGTAAACCGGAGGTTTCTCGGCATTGTCCTCGACGACCGTCACCGTGGCGTCCGAGAAGTCTCCGCGCCGGTTCACCCGTCCGAACCGTTGCACCAAGGCGTCCCACGCAGCGGTCTCGGTGACCATGTCGGTGGCGTCGAGGTCGATGCCCACCTCGATGGTCTGGGTCGCAACGAGGATGACCGACACCGGCGTCTGCTCACGTTCGGCTCCGAACAGTTCGGTGACTCGCTCGGCGATCCGCTCGCGATCCAGCGGACGTGACCTGCCCATGAGCAGCATTGTCTCGGCGACGCAGGATGGCTTCTTCCTAGAGATCAAAGCGTCGTGCACCTCACGTGCCCGGTTGACCGTGTTGCACACGACCAGCACCCGTGCCCCGGGCCTGCTCGCCAGCTCAGCAGCCCGCCCAGCCACCTCCTTGACGATCGTCTTCTCGCTGGAATCGACGAAACTGAGCGTCTTGGCGGCCCGCAGCCGCCGATCCGCCGTCACGTTGAGACGATGAGCCTCCTCGTCGAACTGGGCACTCCACCCATCGGACTGCTCGACTGCTGTGGCACTCAGGTGGACGATCGACGTGCTCGGAAGACCGAGGACCTCACTGGAATCCAGCTCCGAGGCCGACGCCAACGCCGCCGTGAAGGCCTGAGCGAGGTGCGCCTCATCGATCATGATGACCGAATCCGTTCCCACCAGAGCAGCGTCGATGGGACGCCGCCGAGCACTGACCCCGTAGCCGCGGAAGAACAGTCGACTCCCCACCTGGTCAACGGTGCCGGTGACGATGGCTGGAAGATCGGGGCGCGACAGCCACGCCGCGTCCCACGTCGTGCCCCCGCGCATCTTCACCACGCGCAGTGCAGGATCGCCTTCACGAGCGGACGAAAGGCTCCGTAGTCGCTCGGCGGTCTCCCAGCAGATCGTCCCTCGCTCCGCCTCATCCAGGGCATCGGCGATGAGCCGGCCGTGCTGCTCCGCCTGGTCGACGACGATCCTCCGATCCACCACCATGTAGATCCGGCGGCGCCCCAGGCCAACCGGCGCCTCGCCGCCTGCGCTCATGGCCAGCAGGAAGACGGCGATGTCCAGCATCGAGGTCTTGCCCAGACCCGTCGGTGCGTCGACGAGCGCGGGCCATGCACCCCTTTCGACGGCCTCGGTCACCACCTGGGATTGCCAGGGGAAGGGCGGGTGGCCGTGCACCTGGCGCATGAACGAATCAAAGTCCCCGACGTTCATCGTTGCTCTCCCCCCTTCTCCGGGGCGAAGAGCCCGACCCCGAAGTAGCGGCCGGCGCCGGCGAGAACCGGCCCCTTCACCGGCTGGTCGAACATGACGCGGGCATGGGTGTAGAGACGCCCGCGGCAGCGCTTCGGCAGTTCATCGGGCCTCAAGCGGATGGCCCCCTGGGTCATCGGCTGCTTGCTCAGCTCGACCTCGCGGGGCGCCGGGAGGCCCGCCTGGACGAGGGACGTGGTGGCGGCCGAGGCCAGGTCGCGGTCCTTCGGGTAGCGGTCCAGCACCAGGGGCGTCACCGACACCCAGGTGTGTGAGGGCCCTGTCCACCGCGTGACGGTGGCGCTTCGGGGCAGCGGGTCGTTCGGGGAGTACTGCAGCTCGAAGCTCCCGTGGATACCAGGCACGTAGAGTGACACGCTGTGATTCGGATCACTGCCGAGGATGCCTCGCAGGATGCGCCGCCGCTCGGCCCGGTCCAGCCCGGGGATGGCCACGGCGAGGGCCATCAGTTGCCCGTCAGCATGCTCGTAGCCGGCGAACGGGAGCCCGAGGTAGGCGACGTGCGGCACCCCGGGAAGGCCGTGGCCGTGCAGGGCCGGCGGCAACGGCTCCTCGGTCTGACCCATCACCTTCCGACGGAGCGCCTCCGTGAAACGCCCGACGAGGCTCCCCGGCGGACGCCGGCCGACGAACCTGAGGACGACCAGGTCGGGGTAAGGGGATTCGACGGGTTGCCGGCCCGGAGCCTCTTCCTCGGCGCCCGCCTCCCGGTAGGAGCGTCGGGACCGTGCCCCGGCGGCCTGCCAGGCGGGCTGGTCCGCCTCGTGGAGTGCGTCGAGTTCGTCGAGGTAGCCGGGGTAGGGGACTCTGATGCTCGCCGTCCCGGGCCCTTCCACCGGTTCGTAGGTGGTCAGCCCGGGCAGCGGTTCCGGATCCCTCACCCGGCTGAAGATGAGGATGGCCGGGGACGTCGATCGTCCGAGGTACGGCACCCGGCGGGCCAGCCTGTCGAGGCAGGCCAGGGAACCGTCGGACAGCGCATCACCGTCAGGCCAGTCGAACTGGACGCGGGCATCGTAGGGAAGGCTGCCGAAGCGCTGGCGGAAACCGGCGGTTCGAGCAGGATGATTCTGATGCGTGCCCTTCCGCTCCCGAGCATTCGTCACCACATAGCCTCTGGCGCGGTATTCCCCTGCCGCAGAGGCATGGATCAGCGGAGGCGAGAGCCGCTCCAGCTCGGCCAGCGGAGCCAGTTCGTCATCGGCCGCCACTGCCCGCAGGGCCGAGAAGACCCTGGCCGGGTGCGGCGGCCACTCCGCCGCATGGGGGTCATCCCCGCCGCCGGCGTCATAACGCCCGCTCAGCAGCGTGATGTCCAGACGGATGGGCATGTCATTCCCCTGCCGACTCGGCCTTGGTCAGGCTGAAGTCGAGGGCCTCGGCCAAGGGCTCGGACGGGGTGAGTTCCACGGTTTCCAGGTGCAATGGCACCCCGGCCGCCTGGGCCGCGCGGAGCGCCTCGTCGTAGAGCTGAACGGCTCCGTGCGGGGACAGGGAGAACTGCTCCGTCGTTCCGCCACGGCCGATCCACTCCAGTGTCTCGGACTGCGTCACCAGATCGCAGCCGCTGCGCAGCCACAGCCCCGCCTGACCGAAGGCGAGCCGGTCACCCAGCAGCCCGAAGGCGGCGAGCAGGACGTGAGCGGCATCGACGGCTGCGCGGTCGAGGGAGCCGAACCGAATGCGGCGGGTGGCGGTCAGGCTGAGAACGGCGGTGCGAGTCGCCTCGGTGATCGTGACGCCGCCGTGCGTGGTACTCGGGGCGATGTTGCCATGCCCGATCTCACTCAGCTTGGAGTCCTTCTTCTTGTCCGCCATCGGCGAGTACGACCACTCGTCGCCCTCGCCCGTGCGCGACCCGGTGAGGTTCGCCGGGTCCATGCGCCCCGCCCTGCGGACGCCCACCACGGGATCCCAGCCGATCATCTCGCTGCTGTAGATCCGCGGGAACTTGGCCTGCCTTCCCTTCCGATGGCTGTTCCAGCCGCCGTAGACGAGCGTGCCGGGGTCGTATTCGAGCAGCGCCGTCGCATCCGTCAACGAGGAGTTCAGCAGGGCCCGTCCGATCTCGGTGCTGTCGAACTTCGCCCCGTCGAGCCGCGAGTCGCGCCAGTAGGCGTCGAACGCCCGGTGCGGCGCATCGAGCCCCGTGAGCTCGAAACTCGACGCGCCCCTGTGAACGAGCCGAAGCATCGGCACGCGCACAACACCTTGGCGCCATGCCGCAGCCGTGGCCTCCTCACACCTGTTCGCCTGTGCAGGCACCTGGTCCAGGACCGTCGCCCTGCGGACCTCGCCATCACGATCACGCACTCGCTCCTCCATCAGGTATGGCGAAGGATCCGTCGCCGTGGTGGGGAATGTCGGAGGGAACACCCGACTTCCGGGCCCTCCGCTGGGCTGATAGGCAGCCACGATGCGAGCAGCCGCCCACTCCGTGTCCGACAGCTTCTCCTGCAAGGTGCTGAGCGTGAGCTCCGTCATGGTCTTCCCTTTCTCACTGGCCAAGCGCCCTCGAAGCTGGCTCCCCCGCGACCTTCCGGCGGAGGAGCGTCCGAGCGCAGAACGACGCACACAGCTGTCAACGCTGACTGCGCGAGGGCACGTTTCTTTCATACACGCCATGCTCGCGGGCACCACTGACATTTTTCGTGTCCTGCCGGATCCGCCGAGCCGCATCGCCCCACCGGGCCAGCAGAGGAACCGCTCCGTCGACCAGAAGGATCCGCAGCACTACCCTTGTGCAAGCACGATCACCGAGACCAACTGGGAACGGGCCCACCTGGGAAGACGGGGCAGGATCATCGGCTCGCCCAGTCGAGCACCCCACTCACACACGGCGGCCCGAGTCACGTCCGGCCGGGTGACCAAGCTCCTCGACCCGTGGGGACGAAGAGGAGAACCGACGGCGCGAACCTGAAGAAGGCCGTCGGTGTCGACCTCGGGCCTCGGTCCGAGGAGAACGGAGGGGGAGGACTGCTCGATGAAGCACATCTGCATGTACGTCCAGGACACCATGGCCGACTGGGAGCACGGCTATCTGCTGCATGGCGTCTCGCTCCAAGGAGCGACCCCGACGCCAGTTTGCACCATGAGCTTCGCAGCTGATGCGCGCGATGCCGTGACCACGGCGGGCGGAATGAGGATCATCCCCGACGAGACCCTCGCGGAGACTGATGCGGAGGGCATCGACGCGTTCGTCCTGATCGGCGGGGACACGTGGCTCTCGGAGGACAGGCACGCCGCCCTCGACCTTGCAGAAGCCGTACTGGCCGGGGGAGGAATCGTCGCGGCAATATGCGGCGCCACCCTCGGCCTCGCCAGTAGGGGTCTGCTCAACAACCGCAGGCACACGAGCAATGCACCAGAACTCCTCGCTGCGATCACCGCGTACCGGGGCAATGACCTGTACGAGGGAACGCCCGCCACCGCGGACCGAAACGTCATCACCGCGGGCTCGGCCGGCTCCCTCCTGTGGGCCAAGCTGATCCTCGAGGAGTTGGAGCTGTACGGCAAGGACGTGCTCGATGCCTGGTTCGACTACTTCAGAACGGCGGACCCGGCGCATTTCACGCGGATGACGAGGGCTCTGGAAGCCGAATAGCTCCGGGAGAGGGAGGCGGCCCGGCCGCCTTCACCCCGCCCGGGTCGGCCCGCGGTTCCGCACCGCGCCCCTCCCCCGCTCTCACAGGAACGCGATCCCGACGCACACGACGGCCAGCAGCGGCAGCACGCCCTGCTTGAGCGCCGCCGGGCGCTTGTCGGGCGAGCCGGCGAACAGCACGACGGCCGCGGCGAGCATCGACCCCGCCCCCGCCAGCATGAGCGCCGCGCCGGCACCGTGCGCGCCGCAGGCCGACAGAGCCACGCCCAGCCCGGTGACGACGGCCAGGAAGAGGTTGTAGAAGCCCTGGTTGAAGGCCATCTCGCGGGTGGCCAGCGCCTCCTCCTCGCTCATGCCGAAGGTGGCACGGGTGCGCCCGCTCGTCCACGCCAACGACTCCATCGCGAAGATGACGACGTGCAGCAGCGCCGCGAGCACCGCGAGAACCGAACCGAGACGAGCATGAGCTTCCTCTCTGACGGAACGGCCGCACGACCGCGTCCCCCGGGGTACAACGCCGCGGGGCCGCCGCCCATTCCGAGCCGGCCCGGCCCGGCCGATCGGACCGGCCCCGCTCCCCCGCGTGGTCCGCCGCCCGCCGGCGCGCCCCCGTCTCAGGGGCGGTAGACGGCGGGGTCGCCCCGCCCGCCCTGCTCCACCGGCATGCTCCAGCGCCCCGCGACGACGTCGATGACCAGGCCGACCACCGCGAAGACGGCGGTCGGCAGGATCCACCCGGTCTGGTCGTTCCAGAGGCCGGTGCGGGCGAGCAGCCTGCTCGGCGCGGTCCAGCCGAGGTCGGACAGGGCTGAGACGAGGCCGAGCGCCGTCGAGCAGACGACGCCCCACCGGTAGGCGGCGCGCAGATGTCCCGGTGCGACGACGTCGACGAGCGTCACGAGGACCAGGGTGATGGTGATCGGGTAGAGCAGCAGGGTCAGCGGGGAGACGACCGTGAGGATCGCCGCCAGCCCGAGGTTGGCCAGGACGAGCGAGACGAGGGCGGCGGCCAGCACCTCGCGGGTGAAGCTCACCCTCGGCCACAGGTCGTTCGAGAACTGGCCCCACGCGCTGAGCAGGCCGACGGAGGTCGTCAGGCAGGCCAGCAGCACGATGGCGGCGAAGACGACGACCCCCGCCGTGCCGAGCGAGGAGGCGGCGGCGCTGCGCAGCAGAGCGGTGCCGTCGCCGGCGTCGCCGACGGCGCGCGTCCCGAGCAGCGCCAGCCCCACGTAGACGACGGTGAGCAGCAGGGCGGCGATGATGCCGGACCAGCACGTCGCCCTCATGATCGAGCGCCGCGTCGTGATGCCCTTCGACCGCAGCGAGGTCATGACGACGATGCCGAAGACGGTCGCGGCGAGCATGTCCATCGTCATGTAGCCGCGGGTCAGGCCGGCGGCGAACGGGCGAGCGGCGTACTCGCCGACGGCGGGGCGCCCCTGCACGGGCATGCCGATGAGCACGACGGTGCACAGCACGGCGATGAGCACGAGCAGGGCGGGCGTCAGCCAACCGCCGACGCGGTCGGCCATCCGGGACGGCCTGAGCGCCAGCAGCACCGACACGGCGAAGAAGACGAGCACGTGGACGGCCAGCGCCGAACGGCCGGTCGGCAGGCCGAGGAGCGCGAGGACGGGCCGGGTGGCCAGCTCGTACGAGACGGTGGCGACCCGCGGGACCGCGTAGAGGGGCCCGATCGACAGGTTCACAGCCAGCGGCATGAGGACGCCGAAGCGCGGACCGACGCGCCCCGCGATGCCGGTGATGCCCTCGCCCGAGGTCGACACGGCGATGACGCCGACGAGCGGCATGAGGACGCCTGTGGCGAGGAAGCCGAGGACGACCGGGACGAGCCTCGAGCCGGCCGAGGCGCCGAGCGCCGGCGGGAAGATGAGGTTGCCCGCCCCGAAGAACAGGGCGAACAGCATGAGTCCAGTGGTCAGGACGCGACCTGCGGGGCCGGACTTGGTCGGCACGGGATTCTCCTCGAGCTCGTCGGCGTGAACCCGTAAAGGGTAGGCGCGACCGCCCGGTGAGCCGAAACCGGCGCATTCGGCGGCCTCGCCGCTCCGGTTCGGGCGGGCGTCGTTCGTCGATCTCGAGGACGGCTGTCTCGCCGCGCTCACTCCCGTTGCCTTGTTGGTGGCCCCGTTGGAAGGGGTCACGGTCGCCGGGCCCGGCATGACTCGCTGTCCCTGTCGCACGAATGGTCCCGGGGTGTTGTCGCCCCCGTCCCGGGCTGACGTCGTCACCGTCGACGTCGTTCGTCCGAGGCCCTCCATGCCGCGGGCCGGGCGCGCCCGGCGATCTCACACCTTCCGTCCGCCGGCCTCACACCTTCAGCTCGAGCAGCGACTCGATCCGGTCGACGAGGATCGGCGCCATCGTGCGCGCGTAGGAGCCCGAGATGTGGTTGTCGTCCAGGTAGACGTGGACGTTGCCGATGATCGTGCGGCACGTACCCGCAGAGCAGTACAGGTCGGTGGGGTCGATCTCGTGGAAGCCGGGGATCGTCAGCAGCTGCTCGGCGGGGTCTACCGGCGCCAGGTGGTCGCCCTGGGCGAAGGAGCACCCGCCGTGCGTCGCGTCGTCCGAGCACTCGTAGAGGTCCTGCACCGAGCGCGGGTTGTCGCGGAAGCCGACGACGGTGATGCCGAGCGATGTCAGGTGCTCGACGAGTTCGGCCACGCCGGGCCGCAGCCCCTCGGACGGGAAGTCGGGCGCGGACACCGTCGTGTCGAGCATGACGAGGTCCGGCGGGTCCTCGTCGAGGAGCGTCATGACGACCTCGTTCCTGGTCCGGCAGTCGCCCTCGTAGTACTCGGGCGGCCCGAAGGAGCAGCCCCCCATGAGGTACTGCGCCACGCCGAGGCCGTGGCGCTCGGCGAACAGCTCGGCGGTGGGGATGATCGTCTGCTCGGCGTGGGAGTCGCCGACGACGACGACGGCCGGCCCGTCCCCGTCGGGCGCGGGCATCGAGCTGCACAGCGTCTTCGTCCGGCCGAAGAGCTCGCGCTGCCCGGGCGGGCAGGGGCCGGGCAGATCGGGCACCCAGTTCTCGTGGATCGCCAGCGGCCCGGGAATCGGCCCGGCGGAGCCGTCCTGCCAGCCCTGCTCGGCGACCGCCCCGGCGCCCGGGTGCTCCGGGTCGTCGGCGTCGTTGTTGCGGGCGGCGGCCCGCTGCGCCTCGCGTTCGTTGTCGAAGGCCTTGTCCGCGACCGCCAGCGGGAGCAGGCCGACGGCGAGCGCGACGAGCACGAGCGCGGTCTTCTTGAGCACGACGTGCCCGCCGCCCTTCGGGAAACGCTGGACCGGCCGGTCGACGAGCGGCGTCATGAGCCAGGCGAGGGCCAACGAGGCCGCGATGAGGGCACCGCCGCTGCCCGCGTCGAGTTGCGCGCGCTCGGACTGGGCCAGGAAGAGCACGACAACGGGCCAGTGGATCAGGTAGACGCAGTACGACATGTCGCCGAGCGCCGCCAGGGGGCGCCACGACAGGAGCCGCTGGACACTGCCCGGCACCGGGGGCACTTCGGCGAGCAGGATCGCGCTCACCGCGAGCATCGGCGCCGCGGCCATGGGCCCCGGGTAGTGGCCGATGGGTTCGACGCAGTAGACGACGAGCACCATGAAGCCGGCCAGCGACAGGACGCGCGCCAGGTTGCCGCGGGGCCTGATCCACGGCGCGGCGGCGGCGATGGCCGAGCCGAGCGCGAACTCCCAGAGGCGGGCGCGGGTGTCGAAGTAGACGGTCGGGTCGTCCGGCGCGGACGCCAGGAGCCACCACAGCGATGCGGCCGCAAGCACGGCGAACGCCCCCGCGACGATCCTCCGGGGCCTCACGTGCAGCGCCCCGGCCAGCAACACGCAGCAGGTCATGAGCAGCGGCCAGGCCAGGAAGACCTGACCCTGCATCGACATCGACCACAGGTGCTGCAGCGGCGAGGCGACTCCCCGGTTGGCCGCGAAGTAGTCGGCGCTCACGACGGCGAGCCGCCAGTTCTGCCAGTAGGTCACCGAGGCGACGCCCTGCGTGATGAGCTCGTTCCAGCGGGTGCGCGGCAGGATCACCATGGACGCCACGATGGTCGCGAGGACCGTTGTCACCAGCGGGGGCAGCAGACGCTTGAAGGTGTGGGCCCAGCGCTCGGCGAAGAAGGGCATGCGCCCGGCCTCCGTGCGCCGCACGAACGAGCCCGTCATGAGGTACGCGGAGATCATGATGAAGGCGTCCACTCCGATGGGAGAGCCGATGCGCCAGGCGTGGTAGGCCAGCACCTGCATCATGCACACGGCCCGCAGCCCCTGGATGTCGCGACGGCGGGGCCCGCCGCCCCCGGCCGGGGCGCCCGGGGACGCTCTGCGGCCGGCGTTGTCATCAGAGCTCATCGTCCGCCGCACCCACTCGCTCGGTCATCGCCAGGTCCTCCCGGGTGCGCCGGGCCCGCAGGTGGCGGGTCCGGGACGATCGCCCGGCTGGAAGCACAATGTAGCGGAGAGCCCGGTCCGCCCCCGACAACCGGTGGTCACGACGCGCGGCACCGTGGCTCAGGCCGGCTGGAGGAACGCATCGACCCGATCGGCGAGCTCGGGCGCCATGGCCCGCGAGTAGGTGCCGGTGATGTGGTTGTTGTCCATGTAGACGTAGACGTTGCCGATGATCGTGTAGCACTCGTCCTCGTAGCAGTACAGATCGGTCGGGTCGATCTCGATGAAGCCCGGGATCGAGGTGAACTCCTCGGCCGGGTCGAACTCGGCGAGGTACTGACGCTGGCTGAAGGAGCAGCCGCCGGCGACGGTGTCGGCGGGGCGGCGGTTGGAGCACTCGTACAGATCGTCGGCCGAACGCGGGTTGTCGCGTACACCGACGACGGTGACCCCGAGGGAGGTGAGGTATTCGATGGCGGCCTGGACTCCGGGGCGCTGGATCTCGTCCGAATGGTCCTGCATCGTCTCGGTGGACTGGAGCATGACGATGTCGGGCGGATCGTCGGTGAGCAGGTCAAGGACGGCCTCGTTGCGCTGCACGCAGGACGCTCGGTAGGCGTCCCAGATGCCGAAGGCGCACGAGCCGGTCAGGTACTCGGTGACCTGCCAGCCGTGGCGGGAGGCGAGCTCGGCCGCCAGCGGGACGATCGTCTGCTGGGCGTGCGAGTCGCCGACGACGACCACCCTCGGCGAGTCCGCGTCGGCTCCGGGCAGGACCGCGCAGTTGGTCTTGGTCCCGGCCAGGAGCGCGTCGTGGTCGGACGGGCAGGCCTCGGGGAAGGACGGCACCCAGTCGTCGTGCAGGGTGAGCGGCCCGGGGATGGGCGAGGTCGTGTAGTCCACGGGTTCGGCCGTGCTCAATGCGGTCGGGCCGGGGAAGCGGGGGTCGCCGGAGGCGTCCATGACCGTGGCGCGCTCGACGGCCCGCCGGTTGTCGAGCACGGCGCGGGTTCCGTACAGAGGGCCGAGGCCGAGGGCCAGGGCGACGGCGACGATGAGGCCCTTCCTCACGGCGAGCCGGTCGCCGGTGGGCCGGTCCTGGGCCGGGCGATCGACGTAGCGGCGCATGAGCCAGGCCAGGACGAGGGACAGCGCGATCGCCCCGAGCGCCCGTCCGGTGCCGAGTTGGGTGCGCCTGAGGACGGACATCGTCAGCACGAAGACGGGCCAGTGGATCAGGTAGACGCAGTACGACATGTCGCCGAGCGCCGCCAGGGGGCGCCACGACAGGAGCCGCTGGACACTGCCCGGCACCGGGGGCACTTCGGCGAGCAGGATCGCGCTCACCGCGAGCATCGGCGCCGCGGCCATGGGCCCCGGGTAGTGGCCGATGGGTTCGACGCAGTAGACGACGAGCACCATGAAGCCGGCCAGCGACAGGACGCGCGCCAGGTTGCCGCGGGGCCTGATCCACGGCGCGGCGGCGGCGATGGCCGAGCCGAGCGCGAACTCCCAGAGGCGGGCGCGGGTGTCGAAGTAGACGGTCGGGTCGTCCGGCGCGGACGCCAGGAGCCACCACAGCGATGCGGCCGCAAGCACGGCGAACGCCCCCGCGACGATCCTCCGGGGCCTCACGTGCAGCGCCCCGGCCAGCAACACGCAGCAGGTCATGAGCAGCGGCCAGGCCAGGAAGACCTGACCCTGCATCGACATCGACCACAGGTGCTGCAGCGGCGAGGCGACTCCCCGGTTGGCCGCGAAGTAGTCGGCGCTCACGACGGCGAGCCGCCAGTTCTGCCAGTAGGTCACCGAGGCGACGCCCTGCGTGATGAGCTCGTTCCAGCGGGTGCGCGGCAGGATCACCATGGACGCCACGATGGTCGCGAGGACCGTTGTCACCAGCGGGGGCAGCAGACGCTTGAAGGTGTGGGCCCAGCGCTCGGCGAAGAAGGGCATGCGCCCGGCCTCCGTGCGCCGCACGAACGAGCCCGTCATGAGGTACGCGGAGATCATGATGAAGGCGTCCACTCCGATGGGAGAGCCGATGCGCCAGGCGTGGTAGGCCAGCACCTGCATCATGCACACGGCCCGCAGCCCCTGGATGTCGCGACGGCGGGGCCTCGTGGCGCTGTTCTGCGCGGGTGCCTTCGGGAGCGCGCCCACGAGCAGGGTGACAGAACTGCGGACCACTCAGACACCAATCTCTCGGGGCCGGATACGGCCGCCCGCGGGCGACCGCGCGGCGCTTCAGGGGGTGACGCCGCTCCCGGATGCTCCCCCGACTTTAGCGGACGCACCGTCGCCGGCTCGACCGCAGGCGGTTCGCGGACGCGCGGAGTGGGCGCGCGGAGCAGGGCGACGGGTCTGCGCCGGCCGGGTCGCGACGTCGGACGCGCAGCAGACGTGCGGGGCCGGGCGTGAACCTGCAGCGGGATCCGGATCGCCCGGACCCAGGCGATCCGCGGACGCGGAGAAGAGCACGCACCACCGGCCCCGGCCGATCACCATGTCGGAGGCGGTTCGCGGACGCGCGAGGGGCGGCCCGACTCCCCCGCAGTCCACCCACCACGAGGGGGAGAGGCAGAGCATCGGCCCGTGGACGATCCCGGTGTCGCCATGCCCGTCCTCCACCGCTCGGCGACAGGGCTCAACGCAGTGCGTCTTCGGTGGACGCTCTGGAGCATCCTCCTCCCGCGTCCGGCGACTGCACGCCGAACCGCACTGCGCAGCCGGGCGGAACCCAGCACTGATCGGCGCATCCGCCATCACCGCCGTGCTCGACACGATCATCCTCGTCGACGTCACGCGCGGGGACCTGCTCGCAGCGGGCACGCAGGCACCACTGCGCTCCGCCGACGCGATCCACCTCGCCACGGCGCTCCGACTCGGCGTCGACGAGATCGTGACGTACGGCATCGGACTCACCCGCGCAGCAGAGGCGGCAGGCCTCCGCATCATCGCCCCGGCATGACGCGACCACCATTCAGTCGCCCCGGGGCGGACGAGGGCCGCGCGCCGGGTTCACGGCGTGTTGCGCCTCGTGGATCCCTGCGGTCCCGGTCTTGAGGGTCTCGTCGTGCACGCTTCTGGCCGACGGCGGGCGG
>ERZ773022.995-NODE-995-length-20417-cov-5.689863_pt1 | contig 20417 bp, 25 predicted proteins | sample MGYA00580839_ERZ773022 | MGnify/ENA primary metagenome ERZ773022 (study PRJEB29015, sample SAMEA2738020) | human oral metagenome | biome: human oral; feature: human-associated habitat; material: dental | place: China | collected 2044 ... | reverse complement strand
GCGGCTACGTCATCCAGATCGGCGGCATCAACGTCTACTTTGCCGGCGATACGGCGCTTTTCAGTGACATGAAGCTCATCGGGCAGAAGGATCCGCTCGACTACGCGGTTCTGCCCATCGGCGATAATTATACGATGGGACTTGAGGATGCGGCTCTTGCCGCACAGTGGCTCAACACGAAGAACGTCATACCGATCCACTACAACACTTGGCCCGTCATCGCGCAGGAAGCGGGGCGGTACAAGGAAGTGACGGAGGGCATGACGCGTGCCGCCGTGCATATCGTAGAGCCGGGCGGTACGTTGGAGCTTGCATGAAGAAGGAGCGGCTCGTCGTCCTCATAGGGCCGACGGCGGTCGGCAAGACCGCGCTTTCCCTCGCGCTTGCCCGACGGCTTGATGCGGAAATCATCTCGGGCGATTCGATGCTCTTTTATCGGGGCTTCGACATCGGCACGGCGAAGCCGACGAAAGAAGAGTTGAGTGCCGTGCCGCATCACTTCATCGACATTCTCGCGCCTGCGGCTTCGTTCAACGTCATGGACTTTCAGCGCCTCGCGCGGGAGGAGATCGGACGCATCGCCGCGCGCGGCAAGCTGCCGCTCGTCGTCGGCGGCACGGGGCTTTACATCAAGTCGCTCCTGGAAGGGTACGTCTTCAACGAGACTTCGGGCGATCGCGCCTATCGTGAAAAGCTTGAGAGGCTGGCACAGGAAAAGGGCAAGGCGTTTGTCCACGGCCTTTTGCAGGAAGCCGATCCGGAGGCGGCTGCTCGTCTGCATATCAACGATTTCCGCCGCGTCGTGCGTGCCTTGGAGGTCGCTTCCTTGGGAAACGAGCATATCTCCGAGCAGCGCGAGGCGGCAGGCGGGGAACTTGCCTACGACGCCTATGTCATCGGACTGCGGCGCGAACGGCAAGCGCTCTATGCACGTATCGAGGAACGTGTCGATGCGATGTTGGAGGCAGGCTTTGCCGACGAGGTGCGCTCCCTCTTGGCGGAAGGCGTGCCTCGTGACTGTCCGGCGATGAAGGGCATCGGCTATCGTGAGATGCTTGCCTATCTTGCGGGAAGCATGGACTTGCCGCTTGCCGCAGCGGAAATCAAGAAGGCGACGCGCCATTTCGCGAAGCGCCAGCTCACATGGTTTCGCAAGATGCCGTATGTACATTGGTATGCGGCGTCGCAGGGGGAAGAGCTGCTGCTGGAAAAAATTTGTACGGATATAAGGAGGTCTTTCCATGCCGGTAAAACCGCTGAACCTACAGGATAATTTTCTCAATCAGATGCGCAAGGAGAACCGAGCAGTCAGCATCCATCTGCTCAACGGCTTCCAGATGAAGGGATATGTCAAGGGCTTCGACAATTTCACGGTGATTCTTGAGGTGGCGGGCAAGCAGAATCTCGTTTACAAGCACGCCATATCGACGATCGCGGCGACGAAGCTTGCGTCGGCCGGCGAGGCGGAAAAATAAGAAGAGCCTTCTCCCGCAGAGGGGGAAGGCTCTTCTTCGTGACGCGGCGAAGATCTTAGGAGGAAATACTTTGCGAAAGCGTGGATTTGAAATCATCAAGGCGTATGAAGCGGCGGGGCTTTCCCTGCCGCAGAGAAAGACGGCGGCGAGCGCGGGCTACGATCTCGCGGCGGCGGAGGACTGCCTATTGCCGTGCGGCAAGGTGACGATCGTGCCGACGGGACTCAAGGCGTACATGCAGAAGGATGAGTATCTCGGGCTGCACATCCGCTCGGGAATCTCGCTCAAGCATCAGCTCATGCTCGTCAATGCGCAGGGAATCATCGACGCGGATTACTATGACAACGAGGAGAACGAGGGGCATATCATGGTGGCGATCCTGAATCTCGGCGCGGCGGATTTTCGTGTGGAGAAAGGTATGCGCATCGCGCAGGGCATCTTCTACAAGTATCTCGTCGCCGATGACGACGAGGCGGGCACGGGCGAAGCGCGCACAGGAGGGTTCGGCTCGACGGGCAAGCGCTGAAGCGGGTTGCTGTCAGCGCTCTTCGGGAAGCAGCCTTGCCGCGTCTTCTGCTGAAGGCGTCACATAAAGCGTCTTCTGGTGCGTGAAGATGACGAAGCCCGGACGTGAGCCGGAGGGCTTTTTCACATAGCGCCGGTAGGTGTAGTCGACGGGCACGTTCGAGGAATCCTGCGCCTTGCTGAAGTGTGCAGCGAGGAGGGCGGCGTGGTGCAGGATCTCTTCGCTCGGCTCTTCGCCTGAGAGGCGCAGGATGACGTGCGAGCCGGGGATGTCCTTGGCGTGCAGCCAAATGTCGTCGGGTGCCGCCGTGTGGAAGGTCAGGCGGTCGTTCTGGTAGTTGTTCTTGCCGACGAGGATGCTCTTGCCGTCCTCGGTCACGAAGCGAAAGGGAGCGGAGGGCTTGTCCTGCCGCTTTTTTTTCGTGCTCTCCTTGAGGAAGCCGCTTTGAATCAGCTCATCTTTGATCTCTTCGATTTCGGGCAGTGTCGAGGAGGCGGCGAGGGAGCTTTCGACGCTGGAGAGATAGCGGATGTTTTCCTCGCAGAGTGCGATCTGCCCGTCGAGCAGCTTCTGCGCACGCTTGAGCTTGTCGTACTTGTGGTAGAACGCCTGCATGTTCTGACTGAGCGTCAATCTCTGGTCGAGTTTCAGCGTGATCTTTTCGCCCGCTTCGCTGTAGATGTTGTCGACGGTCAACGAGGCGTCGGCGTGGTCTTCGTAGAGATGCGCGTACGTCATGAGATTGTCACCAAAGATTTTGTAGTCCTCGGCGTTTTCCGCTTGGCGAAGCTCTTCCTGCAGGACGCCGAGCTTGTTTTCGGCACGCGTGAGTTCGGTCTTGACGAATTTCTTCAGGCGATCTTTTTCGGGCGGCGTGTAGGCTCCCGCAAGCTGCGTGGCCTTTTCGAGCATCGCGCTGATCGTGGGAAAGGAGAGCTGCGTGCTTTCTGCCGGGAAGTAATGGAGAGGAAAGGGCGAGGTCGCGAGCACCTTGCTGTTCTTGTCAAGGGTGAGGCTGGGCGCCGCTTCTTCCTCTATGCAGGCAGCATAGACTTCAGCGAGGGCGCACTGCAGCGCTTCCTTGTCCTTTGCGTCCAAGTCGGCGCAGCTCATCTTCTCGGGCAATCCGGCAGAAAAGATGGCCTCGCGGGCGCTCACCGGGCCGAAGCCCAGACAGACGTTCAAAAGTCCTTTGCAGAGCGTCGCTTCCGCATCTTGTGCGAGGCGTTCGACGATGACGTCGGGCTTCACGGTGCGCAGGTCGAGCTTTTCCTGAGCGGGCGGCGGCGCGTATTCGCGTGCGGGCAGAATGAGGCGCGTGCGGCTGTTCGCGCTGCCGACTTTCTTGAGAGCGTCGATGACGACGCCGTCCTGCACGAGGATGATGTTGCTGTACTTGCCGATGAGCTCGACGATGAGCGTCTTCGTGACGATCTTGCCGCCGGCCGCGAGGGAGTCGAAGTCGAAGCAGAGGATGCGGTCGAGCGAGTGCTGGCGGATGTCGGCGATGCGGCTTCCTTCGAGCTGCTTGCGCAGAACCATGCAGAAGAGCGGCGGTTCAGCTGGATTCTCAGGTGGCTTCGTCGCGAGGAAGACGGCGCTTGCCTGAGGGCTTGCCGCGATGTGCAGCAGGTGATTCCTGCCGGGCTGGCGTATGCTCAGGAAGACGGAGGCTTTCGTCGGCTGCGTGATCTTGTCGATGCGTCCGCCTAGCAGCGCGGCGCGCAGTTCCCTGACTAAGGGCTGTGTGGAAAATCCATCGAGGCTCATGGTCGTCACCTGTTCTTTCGTAAACTTAATATGAAGTATAGCATTGATGAAAGGAGCGGTCAACGGCGCGCGTCTACTTAGATTTGCAGGAGAATGACACACAGATTCATCGTCAGCGTATCAAGGACAGAAAAATCTTATCTGTCTGCCAAGGAAAAAACTTGACAGGATGCTTCGCCTTGCTTATAATAGCCTAGTCGGGGGAGATTCCCCTGCGCATGTCCGTTTTGGAAACGTGCCTTGCAGGAAGGCGGGTGGAGTGATGCTCGAAAGACTCTTTCATCTGGCGGAACTGTTCGACATGTACGGCATGCTGCTCACAGAAAAGCAGCGGCGCTGTCTGGAACTTCATCTCTTCGACGATTTCTCCCTCGCGGAAGTCGGCGAAGCGGTCGGAGTTTCGCGGCAGGCCGCTTACGATATCATTCATCGCTCGGAGCAGGCGCTGGAAGGCTACGAAGAAAAGCTCGGCCTCTTGCGGCGCCTTGCCAAAGAGCACGAGGAACTTGCGGCGATCGGCGAGGCGATTCGCAAGCTGCGCACGGAAGAGAACGATGCCGCCGTGGAGGCGGTCTTGCAGCGGATTTCGCGTCTTTTAGGGGCGCAGCGGGAGGTACAGCATGATTTTTGAAAGCTTGGCGGATCGCCTGCAGCAGACGTTTAAGAAGCTGCGCGGACATGGCAAGCTGACGGAGGACGACGTAAACGAAGCGATGCGCGAGGTGCGCATGGCGCTCCTCGAAGCCGACGTCAATTTCAAGGTCGTCAAGGACTTCATCAAGAAGGTGAAGGAGCGCGCCGTCGGGCAGGATGTGCTCGACACCTTGACACCGGCGCAGGTCGTCGTCAAGATTGTTAACGAAGAGCTTACAGAACTCATGGGCGGCACGCAGAGCCGCCTCAATATCTCGTCTGTGCCGCCGACCGTCATCATGATGGCGGGACTTCAGGGCGCGGGCAAGACGACCTCGGCGGGAAAGCTCGGCCTTTCTCTCAAGAAGCAGGGAAAGAAGCCTTTGCTTGTCGCGGCCGATATCTATCGACCTGCCGCCGTCAAGCAGCTCCAGGTGTTGGGCGAGCAGCTTGGCATCCCCGTCTTTTCCATGCCGCAGGGCACGGATGCCGTGACGATTGCCAGAAGTTCGATCGATCATGCGCGTTCGCACATCAACGATGTCGTGATCATTGATACGGCGGGTCGTCTGCACATTGATGAGAAGCTCATGCAGGAGCTTAAGGATATCAAGGCGGACGTCAAGCCGCACGAGATCCTGCTCGTCGTCGATGCTATGACGGGTCAGGACGCCGTGAATGTGGCCGAGAGCTTCAACGAGGGGTTGGGCATTGACGGCGTCGTCTTGACGAAGCTCGACGGCGACGCCCGAGGCGGTGCGGCGCTGTCGGTCAAGGCGGTCACGGGCTGCCCGATCAAGTTCGTCGGCATGGGCGAGAAGCTTGAAGCGCTTGAGCCTTTCCATCCCGATCGCATGGCGTCGCGCATCCTCGGCATGGGCGACGTGCTCTCCCTCATCGAGAAGGCGCAGTCCACGTTCGATGCGGAAGAAGCCAAGAAGATGGAGAAGAAGCTGCGCAAGGCGGACTTCACGCTCGACGATTTCCTCGCACAGATGCAGAAAGTCCGAAAGCTCGGCTCCTTTGAGCAAATCCTCGGCATGATTCCGGGCATGGGCGGACTCAAGAAGCAGCTGCAGGGACAGGACATCGACCTCAACGGCAAGGAAGTGCGCCGCATCGAGGCGATCATCAAGTCCATGACGCCGAAGGAACGCGCGGACATTTCCATCATCAACGGCAGCCGCCGCAAGCGCATCGCGCTCGGCAGCGGCACGCGCGTGCAGGATGTGAACAAGCTCTTGAAGCAGTTCAACGAAATGAAGAAGATGATGAAGCAGGTCAAGAAGATGCAGGGAGGCAAGAAGGGCAAGGGATTCCCCGGCCTCGGCGGCATGAAGCTGCCGTTCATGCACTGATCGGCTCATGGAAGATTCGTCGGCTGCGATGCGTCGCGGCTGACAAAAAAATTATCCTTTGAAGGAGGTGAAAACATGGCAGTAAAGATTCGTTTGACCCGCATGGGCGCGAAGAAGAACCCGTTCTACCGCATCGTCGTGGCGGATTCCCGCTCGCCGCGCGACGGTCGCTTCATCGAGATCCTCGGCAACTACGACTCCACGAAGGAGCCGGCCGTCATCAATGTCGATGAGGAAAAGGCCATCGATTGGATGAGCAAGGGCGCACAGCCGACGGATACCGTCCGCTCGCTCTTCAGCAAGAAGGGCATCATGGCGAAGTTCGATGAGAAGAAGCGCTCGAAGAACTGATCGAGACGAGGCGACGGAGACGGCGTGAAAAGCCGCCTCCCGCAGCTTCTCTTGAGAAAAGAGGATCAGCATGAAGGAAGTCGTTGAAATCATCGCCAAGGCGTTGGTCGATCATCCCGAAGACGTCGTTGTCGACGAAAAACAGGAAGACCGCATGACATTGATCGAGCTTCATGTCGCTTCGGACGATATGGGAAAGGTGATCGGCAAGCAGGGCAGGATTGCGAAGGCGATCCGCACGGTTGCCAAGGCCGCCGGTACCCGCGAGAACAAAAAAGTCAAGGTCGACATCAATTAGTGAACTACGCGGCAGCATTCCCTTCGGGGGTTCTTGCCGCTATTTCTTTAGGCGCACGGATGAGGTGACGGTGTTGCCTCGATCAGCTGCGCTCGATGAAGGAGAGAGAATATGGACAGCATTCAGGTGAAGGTTCCTTGCACGGTCAAGGCGAAGCTGACAGAAAAGCTCAAGAAGCGCATCATTGACGAGCTGGAAGACAGTCTGCAGAAGGTTGATCTCGAACTGCAGCAGATGGGCATTGAGGAGAAGCGCATCGTCTCTGAGGCGGCACAGCAGGACATCCAGCGTGCGCAGGCGGCGCGTCAGCACTTCGCCATCGAGCGTCAAAAGCGCATGGATTTCAAGGAGCAGGCACAAGCGAAGCTCGAAGAGACGAAGAAGCTCGCCATCGGCGCCGAAATCGTGCAGGGCACGCTGGAGCGCACGGCGGAGCTGAAGATCGGCTCGAACATGCGCGAGCTTATGAACGTCGAAGTCCTCGTCGAGGACGACAAGGTCGTTGCGATCCGTGGCTGACGGGCGCGTCGTCATAGGCAAGGCGGGTGCGCCGCACGGCCTTCGGGGTGAAGTGCGCGTGATACCGCTGACGGATTTTCCTGAGCGCTTCGAGTCTCTGCGCGAGGTCTTCATCGGCGAGCGCGTTTTCCACGTCGAGCGCGTTCACTACCATCGCCAGTTCGTGCTGCTGACGCTCGCCGAATGCACGTCGCGCGAGGCGGCGGCAAAATTGACGGGCGAGCTTCTGCGTGTCGCGCGGGAAGATGCTGCGCCGCTCGCTGAGGGCGAGTTTTACACGTTCGACATCATCGGACTCGCGGTGCTCGATATGGCAGGGGAAAGGCTCGGGGAGGTCACGAACGTCCTCAAGACGGGCAGCAATGACGTCTATGTGGTGAAGAAGCCCGACGGCGCGGAATTGCTCGTGCCGGCACTGAAGAAGGTCGTGCGCGAGATCGACATCGCCGGAGGATTTTTGCGTGTCGACTTGCAGGAAGAGTTGGACGACCGTGCGGATTGACATCGTGACGCTCTTTCCCGCGATGTTTGAGGCGGTGTTCGGTGAGAGCATCATCAAGCGCGCGAGGGAGAAGGGGCTGCTCGACATACGTTTGACGCAGCTGCGGGACTTCGCCTTTGACAAGCACAGGCAGGTCGATGATTCGCCCTTCGGCGGCGGCAGCGGCATGGTCTTGAAGCCTGAGCCGATGTTTCGCGCCGTGCGCTCGATCGTGGCGAACAGCGCTTTGAGGCGGCGGCGCATCGTGCTTCTGTGCCCGAGCGGCGAGACTTTCACGCAGGCGAAGGCGAAGGAACTGGCGAAAGAGGAGCAGCTGATCTTCCTCTCGGGGCATTATGAGGGATTCGATGCACGCATCCATGCGCATCTGGCGGATGAGGCGATCTCCATCGGCGATTTCGTGCTGACGGGCGGCGAACTGCCCGCGATGGTCGTCGTCGATGCCGTGGCACGCATGATCCCGGGCGTCCTCGGCTCGGAGGAGTCTGCGCCGACGGATTCTTTCTACGACGGCCTCTTGGAGTTCCCGCAGTACACAAGGCCGCGCATCTTCGAGGGAATGGAAGTGCCCGAGGTTCTTCTGTCCGGCGATCATGCGAAGATTCGCGCCTGGCGTCGCGAGGAATCGCTGCGCATCACGCGCGAGAGGCGACCCGAGCTTTTGAAGGGCGCGCAGCTGACGGAGCGGGAGAAAGCCTATTTGGCGAGGCTTATAGCGCAAGAAGAGAATTGTGAGAAAGATTAGTTGGGGCTAAAGGAAAACTTTGACGGAATATCGTTTTTTTGCTATAATAGTCCTCGTAGGAAAATCGGCTTTTCTGTGAGGTGGCGTCTATTGAGAAAAACGGTGATTTTTTCGACCATCCTTTGCATTTGTCTGCTCTTGTCGAGCGCCGCAGCCTTTGCCAGCGGCTTCCTTGTCAAGGAGGGCATGCGGGGCGACAGCGTGCGTGCCGTGCAGAAGCTGCTGATCGGGCGCGGCTATCTTGCGGATGGAGAAGATGACGGTGTATGCGGCAAGAAGACGGTGACTGCCATCACGAAGTTCCAGCAGGAGAACGGCTTGGATGCCGACGGCATCTGCGGACAGATGACGTACAGGGCGCTCTCGGGCGGTGAGGAGCCGCCTGTCATCGAGACTCCTGTGAGCCGCGGCGGCGGTCGTTCGCTGCTTGTGTCGGCGTCAGCGTACAGCCGTTTCGATCCAGGCCTTTCAAGTCATACGGCAAGCGGAACTTTGGTGAGAAAGGGTGTGATCGCTGTCGATCCTGCGGTCATACCGATGGGCACGCGCGTCTTTATTCCGGGATACGGCGAAGCGGTGGCCGAGGACATCGGCTCGGCGATTCGCGGCAATACGATCGACATCGCCTTTGAGACGGCAGAAGAAGCGATTCAGTTCGGCCGCAAGACCATCGAGATCTTCATCATGGATTGAGAAGCGTTTGCTGTTTTTGCAGCATGATGGCGGCAGAGCATCGGAAAGGCAGGCTTTCGGCGTGAAAGATTCGCGCTGGAAGCCTTTTTTCTTGTGGGAGGAGAGCAATTTTGCGAAGGGCGGAAGTCTTTGTCAATATTCCCGTGAAGAGCATAGCGAAGGCGTACAGCTATGCTGTGCCCGACGAGATGTCTTTCCTTGCGGCGGGCTGGCGCGTATTCGTGCCTTTCGGCGGACGCAGGGTCGAGGGTTTCGTCGTTGCTGTTCGGGAGAATGAAGGGGAGCGGACAGACTACGAGCTGAAGCCGATCCTCTCTGTTGTCGACGAAGAGGCCTGGTTTACGTCCGAGATGCTGGAAACGGCACGTCGGATCGCAGACTTCTACCTGTGCTCGCCCGCTGAGGCGATGCGGCTCTTCATGCCGGGCAAGAGCGGCTTGAAGATCGGGGTCGAGTATGAGGCAAAAGAGGGGGAAGAGCCGCCTTTGACGGGAGCGGCGCAGCAGGTCTTCCGTTCTCTCCGTGAAAATGGCGTCATGCGGCTTTCCGCACTTCGCAAGGCGCTTCCTGCGCTTGCCGCCGAGATTCCCGGCCTCTTGGAAAAGCTCGTGCAGCAGAAATATGTGCGAAAGCTCTATCGGGCACAGCAGCGCGACAAGGCGCGTTATGAGAATGTCCTGTCGCTCGCGCATCTGCTCGATGAGGCGGTGCTTTCTCGCTATCGAAGGCGGCGTGCACAGAAGCGTCTGTTGGAGCTTCTTGCTGCAGAGGGGGAAAAGACGGATGCCGCCCTGCGCGAGGCAGGATTTTCCGCCGCTGTCCTTCGCGCGGTACTCGAAGCGGGCGATGTGAAGAGCGAGAAGCGGCGCGTTCTGCGCGACAGCTACGGAGATGTGACGAGCGTTGGGGCGATGGTCGACCTGACGGCAGAGCAGAGAGCGGCGGTCGATGCCGTGCTTCCTTACATTGGGCGGCGCGAGCATCGCGGCTTCCTCTTGCAGGGCGTGACGGGAAGCGGCAAGACGCAGGTCTATATCGAGACGGCGGCGGCGGTGCGCAGGGAAGGGCGCAGGGTCATCGTGCTCGTGCCCGAAATCGCCCTGACGAGCCAGATCGTCCTCGCCTTCAAGGGATCTTTTCCCGAGGACATCGTCGTCATGCACAGCCAGCTTTCCCTTGCCGAGCGAAACGACGCGATCTTCCGCGTGCGGCGCGGGGAGGCGGGCATCGTCATCGGTGCACGCTCGGCGCTCTTCACGCCTGTCGAGGACATCGGACTCATCATCCTCGACGAGGAGCAGGATATGTCCTACAAGCAGGACGAGGCGCCGCGCTACCATGCGCGTCCCATCGCCGAGGTCATGGCGAAGTTGCATCGCGCCGTACTGCTTTTGGGCAGCGCCACGCCGTCTCTTGAAACTTCGTACCGCGCGCGCTGCGGCGAGTTTACGCTGCTTTCGATGCCGGAGCGCATCGGTGCGAGACCGCTCGCGCATGTCGAATGTGTAGACATGCGCGAGGAACTGCATCGCGGCAATCGCACGATCATCTCCGCGCCTCTGCGTCAGCTCATCGAGGAAACGATGGCGAAGAAGGAGCAGATGATCCTCATGCTGAACCGCCGCGGCTTCTCGACCTTCGTCATGTGCCGCTCGTGCGGCGCCGTCGTCAAATGTCCTTCCTGCTCGCTGCCGCTCGTCTATCATCGCAGCGGCAGGCTCCTGTGCCATCACTGTGACATCGAGCAGGCCGTGCCGCTCCTGTGCCCCGAATGTTCGAGTCCCTACATCAAATACTTTGGCTCGGGCACGGAAAAGCTGGAAGCGGAACTCAAGGCTCTCGTGCCGACAGCACGCGTTGTGCGCATGGACAGGGATACGACGGCGCGAAAGCTCGCGCACCAAGAAATCCTCACAGCGTTTCGCGAGAAGAGGTACGACATCCTGCTCGGCACGCAGATGGTCGCCAAGGGGCATGACATCCCGGGCGTTACGGCGGTCGGCATCCTCAGCGCCGATGCGAGCCTAAACATGCCCGACTTTCGCGCGGCAGAGCGCTGCTTCATGCTCATCACGCAGACGGCGGGCCGCGCAGGCAGGGGCGAGGCTGCGGGACAAGTCGTCGTGCAGTGCTACAGCCCCGAGCACTATGCGGTGCAGGCGGCGCTCAAGCAGGATTACGAGGCCTTTTACCGCGAGGAGATTGCCATACGCGAGCAGCTCTTCTACCCGCCGTTCAGCCGCCTCGTCAAGCTCATCGTGCAGCATGGGGAAGAGGAGGCGGCGCGTCAGGAAGCGTGCCGCATTCAGGAAAACTTCCTCGCTGCCTTCGCAGGCAGGGAAGGGCAGCAGATCATCGGCCCTGCGCCCGCCCTGATCGCCCAGTTTCGCGGCATCCATCGCTTCGTGCTTCTCATCAAGACGGCGGATCTCGCCGCAGTGAGGGAGTTCCTGCGCGGCGAGGGACTGGATAAGAGGAACGATGTGCTCATCGACGTCGATCCGATCATGACGATGTGAGCCATGCAAAAATACTTGTTGCAAAATTTCTTCAAAGGCAGTATACTATACATCCAAGCTGAACGGGCTTTTGAGAGTCTTTTCAGCGAGCGCTTCATGTGCATGCCAACGGGGACGTAAAGGTTTCGACGGGGGTAGATGGTGCATGGGCAGCGAGCCGGGGGTTCACCATCCCGTCAGCAAGGTGAGACTTTTATTTAAACATAAAAGCAAACGAAGACTACGCTCTGGCGGCTTGACGCCAGCCTCTGTCCGCTTAGCTCCCGCCTGAGCGGATAAGAGGACAACTGCGGGATACCCGAGAGCTGATTTTCGCAGGCTCGAAGGGGAAATTTTTGCGGAATCGGATGACGGAAGCCTGTCTGCGGGCGTTCGGATTCTTAAAGCAAACCACAGACTGCGCTCGGAGAAGCCGATGAAACAATGCTTTCGGACAGGAGTTCGATTCTCCTCGTCTCCACCAAATGTAAAAGATGATATATCCTACATATATCATCTTTTTTTAAAATACAGAAAAGGGGGAAATAATATGAAATTAATCCAAGGGAACTATGAGAAAAACAAAAAGAAATTAGAAAAAATCAAACAAATAAAAAAAGAAGCCTTTTCCAGAATGTTAGAAAAGGAAATGGCCCAAAATAGAGCCAACAAGATAACAAAGAAAGAAATTTATCTTACGATTCGTTTAATCTTAATGCAAGATATAAATTTTTATAAAATGAAATATGATGATTTAATAGAATGGTTTCAATTCTACGATTTAGTAGCTTCTCAAATTGGTCTTTTCACACCAAAAGAAATTATGACCATGTTTCCAATTTCAAAAACGTATGAAAAGCGAACACCTACAAAGCCAGAGCCAGATTTTAAGGATTATATTTCTGTTTACCAAACAATCCAAGAAAATTTTCATATAGACAAACCCATTGGGGAAAAGGCTATGTTATTTTTAATGGAATATGCAAATCCTTATTTGGAGCAATTTGCTATAAAAATAATGTTACTGACAAGTCATATTAAAAGACTTCAAACAGGAACATCCCCTTTGGAAGATTTTGCAAAAGAAAACAACATTTCAATTTACAGAGAAACCAAAGATATAAAAGGAAATTCTATTTTTATTGATAAGAATGGCAAGGTGGAAAAATTTAAAAAAGTTAAACCCAAATATATAAAAATAGTCAAAAAATAAAAATTGTTTGAAATCCAAATAAAATTTATAATTTATATATAGTTCATTGTTTTTTTAGAAAGGAGCGAGTTTTATGATTAACGAATTTCGAGGAAAATATTATTTTCTTTCAAACTTTTCCTCAGCAAAAGTCCAATATGAAGGCTTTATGTTTGAAAACAACGAGGCCGCTTTCCAAGCGCAAAAGGATTTATCTCAAAGGAGCAAGTTCTGTAACCTTCCACCAAATGAAGCAAAAAGACTGGGAAGGAGAGTCAATCTTCGCAAGGATTGGGAAGATGTTAAGGACAAAATCATGTATGAAATTGTTTTTAACAAGTTTTCTCAAAATCCAGATTTGAAGAAGAAACTTCTTGCGACCAATGGAGAGGAACTTGTTGAAGGAAACACATGGAACGACCAATATTGGGGCGTTTGCAATGGAAAAGGGAAAAACATGTTGGGGAAAATTCTCATGCGTGTAAGAGCAGAACTAAGAAAGGAGAGATTTTCATGAATAATCAAAAAGAAAAAATCGCAGACATCATCTATATCCTTTGTCATGAAAGAAAAATTGGATATGTGAGTTTGCAAAGACTTCAGAAAATGATTTTCTTTTTTGAGAAAAAAGGAATTGTTTCTGGATTAAAGTATTACATCCATTTTTATGGGGCGTATAGTGAAAAATTAAACAATATTCTATACTCTCTTGAAATGGATGGCGTTATCCATAAATACTCTAAAGAAGGAAAAACTCTTGTTACAATAAATCCTCAACACGAGGTAAAAACTCTTACTAAAAAAGAACAAGAGCTTATTTATTCCATCTTGAAGATGTTTAGGATGGAAACAGAGCAAACGCTCATGATTATGTCTTTTGTTATTCTTATTTCCGAGAACAGCCAAAATGGAAGTGAAAAAGAAAAAATTTTCAATGTCTTAGGAAAGAGGTTTTCAGAAGAAGGAATCAACAGCTGCATATATTTTGCTTATGAATTTCTCAATAACGTCCCAACTCTATAAAAACAAAAAGCACAGAAAAAATATCTGTGCTTTTTGTTTGCCTTACGGAAGCGGAATAAACTCTGCCAACCAAGGCTCATGGGGAATCAAAACATTTCGCATTTCAATCATCATGTTTTTAATCTCCCATTGCGCCCCAGGAGTCAAGACTCTCTTTTCATAAACGTCCATAAAGGAACGTAGATTGAGAGTCGTAACGAAATTCGTATATGCTCCTCCAGGCAGAACAAATCTTGCATCCTGTTTGGTAACACCAAGCTCAATGAGCTTGTCGTAGGCAGATTGAATCATTTTCATCGTTTCAACATATTCTGCATACGCTTCCTTGTTTTCAAGAATCGTATTAGGAACGGCATGACTGAAAATCCCATCAACCTGTTTTTCGGATTTTTCCGAAACATATCGTTGACTTTGAACACTCAACGACACACCAACTCGATGTCGCGAATATTGTGCCAAGAGAGTCCTTGTCACATCTTTGACGGCAAAAGTCATAGAACAATGTTCTACAACGGACAAGTGTTTGCTTGTCATGATTCGCCGAAGAAGACGTAACATATCTTCCTCTGAGCAATCTTCTCTCAGAAGCTCAATGGGCGAATTTGCGCTGTAACAAGTACGCGCTGCCACCCAGCAAGTCTTGAGATAATTAGGGGTTTTTGTAATCAACTTAATTTCCATGTAAATTCTCTCCTTTCAAACAGAGAAACAACTTATAAAAATATTATAAGAAAAAATTATTTAAGAGAAAAGAAAAAGGAGAGAAAAAATCTCTCCTTGATTTTATTTCATGTCTTTAAGATTCATTGAAGGAATAGCTGCTTCAGAAGAATTAAAGGTGACATTAAAATTCGTGGTTCCTTCTGTTACTGTATAATTTCCTTTAAATGGGGCAATTGGGCATTTTGTCAGCCAAGGTCCTTTTGACATTCCATCTGGACCTGTAGCTGTTGCTTGTAATTTTTTACAAGCCTGTGCATTAGCATCATAAGTGTTTGTTCCACCCGCAGCGTTATTACTGCCAGGCCACACGCCCATGTCTGCATAATATTTTTGTTCCGCTGTTGCAATAATTTCCATGTCGGACTTGATTCTTGCACGTTTGGAATCATCAATAGACGAACCGCCGTTAAACATCGCAATCGCTACTAAGATACCCATAATAGCAACAACGATGAGGAGTTCAATTAGAGTAAAGCCTTCTTTTTTCTTGATTGAAGAAAACATAATATCTTCCTTTCCTTAATACACTGAAATATCTTTTCTTTCATTAAAAGAACAATTTTTAATTCTCACATGAGGGTCTTTTTGGTTTGCTGTTGAATCTCTTTCGTATACATATTGGCATCCATATTTACTGTTAGAATATTCTGCTGGAATTTTTTGTAAATATCCATCTGTCACAAGAGTATTTATTTTTGCGTTCATATCACTGGTGGTTTTTATCTTTACTAATGGATGATCCATATTGTATTGAGAAATTGCAATTTCCAAAACAGACGCTTCTGCTTTCATTTTCGTTGTTTTGGATTCGTCAACAGAACGTCCACTTGCAAAAATAGCAGTTGCGGCAAGAATACCAATGATACCAACGACAAGAAGAAGTTCAATTAATGTAAAACCATTTTTTTTATTTATTCGCATTATTTCCCCCCTCTTTCTTTGTTTAAGAACTTATAAATCTGTGAACTCCTCGGCATAAAAATGCCGAGCATCCGAACTTAGGAACACGCAGTATTTGTTCGGAATTTAATTTGTGCGTCGCAACGGAATTACTCCATTGTTACCGCCCCGCCCCGTCCACAGGAGCACTACCACTCTGCCCAAAGGGCTTTGCGTCTACATTTCTTTCACGTCCCGAAGCCTTGAAAGTCTGCCGATTTTCAAGAAAAGATAGTATACTTCGAGTCTGTTTTTCAGTTGTCTTAAAATGCAACAATCTTCTAATGCTTTCATATCGGCATTGAAATGCCGAGGATTCCCGCGTGTGTTCCTAAAAAATATCATAACAGAAAAAAAATTTTATTGAAATATCTTTTTTTATATTTTCTTTATGCTAAAATCAAGACATATCTAATCTACTAAAGAAAGGAAATGGATATATGTTAAATCTTCAAAAAAATCTCTTAAAAATCAAAGATAAGTGTATTGCCAAAAAGAAGAGCCAAAAGGGATTTACTCTTATTGAGTTAATCATCGTTATCGTTATTATTGCTCTTCTTGTTGCTATTGCTGTCTCTGACTTCTCTCGTGACACAGAAGAAGCTAAAAAGTCACGGGCAAAAGCCGACCTTAAAACTCTCGCAAGTGCCGCTCAACTGTATTACACGGAAACAGGTAAAGAGGTTGATGAAAACAACTTCTGCAAAACACTTCAAGGAACAGACACCAAGATTGAGGGTGGAACAGCAGGACCATGGCTCAAGACTTGTCCAATATCTCCATGGAACGGTCATGAATACAAAGTTGTCAAAAGAACTGTAGGTGAAGACGAAGGAAAGCATCTTGAATTTGATTTCGAGGTTACTTCTCCAAACGGATTCACACTTTCTTCCCAAGATCTTGCCAAAGCACACAACTAAAAAAAGAGGGGATTTCCCCTCTTTTTTATTGCTTTTTATTTGTGTTTTTAATTTCTTTTCCTTTATCTGCTGCGCCTGTTACAGTATTTTTTGTTTCAGCCTTTTTCACTTCATTGTGGTTTAAATCAATTTTCTTATTTTGTAAAAGTCTTGTGATACGATTCATATCCCATGCGTAATCTGGTTCTGTGTATGCTGAATTCTTATCGTAGTTTTTACCTTTTCTAATATCCTCTAAAGACATTCCATTTGCCATAAGAATCTTTTTAGCAATATCGAAAAGTTCTTGTTCTGTTGCTCCATTGGAAGCGTTTGCAGAATCGGAATCATTCATAAGAGAACGGATTTTTCCTAAAAGGCTGTCATCGTTACCAACAAGACCATTTAAATCTCCTGTTAAGCCATCAAGGCCATTGGTTAAGGAAGAAAGAGAATCCCAGAAACTAGCATCATCGTCTCCTCCGCCACTATTATTTGATGTGTCTCCACCATAATAGTCACCACCACCTTGATATTCAGAGAGGGGACGAACTTCACCTTCGTCATTATAAAATGAATCGGCAACTCCGTCTCCGTCTGTATCAACAAGGTTATCGTCAGATTGCTGTGCTTGGTCTAACAAATCTCCAACACCGAGAACGTCGTTAGTCAATCCGCCAGGCAAAGAATCCCCATCACCAACGCCATTAAAATAATTGTCTAAATTACTGTCTCCGTTGTCACCATTGTTGGATTTCGCCCAATCGTTACCCCCAGAATTGTAAGTGTTTCTATCTTTTAAAAGGTCATCAAGAACTCTTCCCCAGTTTTTACCATTAGAACCATCTGTTCCACTTGTTCCGTCTTTACCAGAAGTGCCACTACCGCCATTTTTGCCAGAAGTACCGTTTCCTCCATCTTTACCAGAAGTGCCGTCACCACCAGGGGTTACGCCTCCATCTGTTGAGCCACCGCCAGATGTTCCACCACCATTTCCTTTTCCTCCATTGCCCCAAAGATCTGTTCCTGTTTCGGGGTCACAAAAATATTGTCCATCGGGGCAAAGAACACTTCCTTTACCACCACTTCCTCCTCCATCGCTTCCACCTGAACCACCAGGTCTATTGAGAGGGTCTTGACGAACATCTCCTCCATTACCACCACCCGTACCAGGGGTAATTGGGCTTCCCATATCATCTGGCACAACAGGATTCCATGGGGTTTCTCCTGCTGAAGTTCCGAATTGATCTCCACCTAAATTGGTAGAACCTTGATATGCGTTATAGGCAAGAGTTACTACGGCATAACCGTCTTCCCATATATCATTTCCATCTTTATCTTGACCAGAAACATAACGATATCTGAGCATAAGATTTGATGTGTTTTTACCGCCTTTATCGGGAGAAATTTCAGCAAGTCCAGGCATTCCAGACTTACCTTTTACACCCTTCATAAAAAATCCTTTACAAACAACTCTCCCTGTTTCATTGACGGTAGGATTTCTAGCATATTTATCTAAGGGGAGGCAAACAACATTGTATTTATCCATTCCAAGAGTTGATACATATGTATAAGAAGCGTTTTTAGAACCAAGTAAGGGAATACCAAAACCACCCATACCCATAACCATATTGGCTATTTGACTGGCATCCATTCCATTACCGCCACCTATGCCACCCATACTTCCCATAGCTCCCATCATACCCATTATATCTGTACTTGCATAAGAAACGGAACTTGAAAATACAAGGCTAAAAGCAAATCCAGCAGAAACAAACTTTTTTAATAATTTCTTTTTTATTATAGAAAACATGGCTTTTCCTCCTTTTTATAGAATTATATCTATAAAGCAAATTTTATTATTTTTTTATATATGGATATTTTACTTGTTTAAGAAAAAAAAGACAAACTATATAAAAAATAAAAAAGGCAACCTTGATTTGTTGCCTTTTTTTGTCAGCGACCCCATAGCTAAAGCAGGGAGCTTGTAAGTCGGGAAAACATAGGTGCAAACGGCTCACGCCTCCCTAAACCCGCCTACATCATCGGACGGCTGACCGCGCCCGCTTTGCCAAGGAGTTTACTCCGAGGCAGTTGTTCGTTCGTAACGAGGATGGTTGTCTCCCGAAATCCACATGATTTCTAGGAGCGTATTCTCCCCATATTTCCGAACGAGTGTCTTAGAAATTTGACGGTTTACATCAGACATCCAACGGTTCTCTCGTTCGGAAATGGCTTTGAGCCTACGTTAATAAAATTATATCATAATGCTTGTTGAAAAACAGAAGATGACATTAAAGATAGAAAACGACAATCTCAACATCTACATCTTGGAATATAGTTTTTATCATATTTCGTACTTTATCCCAAGAAAGACGGTCTAATCCACAACCAATTCGAGGCATCAAGACTCTCTTGATTTGAGGATATTTAATAAGATATTTTCTTAAACTCTTTAAAGATGTTTCTAAAAAGTTATAGGTTGGTTTATCCCAATAGTTCTTTTTTGTGACAAGATTGATAATAGTATATCCATCAGTCATAACTGGAAACAAACCAAAACGGCTCACTAAGGAAAATTCGTGAATCATCCGTTGCTTTTGGTGTATGAAAATTGGAAATTTATTACGAAATGTTTTTGCAATTCCAGCTCCTAATGCAAAATCAGAAGAAATGCAATGAACATAAATATCTTTTCCTTTGCGATAAGGTTCAGAAAATAAATCCCCTTTAATTTCAACAAAATTCAAAGAATCCACTCCTTTCAAAATATTTTTAAAATGAATTTATTTAATTCTATAATTTTTCTCAATATTTAAAAAGGAAAATAATATAGAATTTATTTGTTTTAATTAAGATTTTTCCTTATTATAGAGATAAGGATGTAACGTATTTTAAAAAAGAAGGGAGAGGATTAATATGAAGGAAATGCTCGAACAACTCTACAGAGATGTGAACTTCCTTGATTTAAATGTGACGCTGAAAAGCGGTCACATGAGCGAGGAAGGACGGAGAGCAATTGAGACAATCTTACATCTTCTTGAAATAGAAGAGAAGAATTGTCAGAAAATTGCATAAAAAAGAGGAGACTAGAAAAATTCTAGTCTCCTCTTTTCTCACACTAGGGTTAGAAGGGCTTCAAGAGCGTTTTCCCGCGTATCAAACGCCGCAAGGAAACGCCCCTTATGGCAAAACGTCATGCCACAAGGTACGTTCGTTCCATTCGCCCAATTCTCTGGCAAAGGCAACCTTTGTCCAAAAGGATTTTCTGGGGAAGGAGGGACGCACTGGACATTCCATCCACCTCGATTTCCCTTAAACAAAACAAATAAGGGATTTTCAAGTGCCGAAACACGAGAAACCCACGGGAAGTATCTTTCAAACTCGAAAATCTTCCCGTTAGCATGATGGATAATTTTATCCATTTCTCCATCAGCTCGTACATCGGCTTGGACGGCATCCAAAGCCGCTTCTGCCATCGGAATAGCCAACTTTACGGCTTTTTCGAAGGCTTCATCAAGGGACTCCGTAGAATCCCACTGTGGATTCATCAGATGAACCCAAGAACCCAAAGTGTTCGGGTATTCGGCAAACTTATCCGCTTGCCCATTATCCTGCGCGGCAATCCCACGCAAGAACCTTTCATTTAACTCTTCAAATTCTGCAGGGAAGAGTTTCTTGCAGAGAAGAGTGACAGCAGAAGGGATAATACCCTTCTCGTCGGGAGCAAGCCCTTGATGATGATCAAAATATTTTTCACCATCGTATTCTCTCCCTACATCGGCGACAATATCAAAATTGTCGGAGGTGGGATTTGCAGTCCTCTGAACGTCTACCGTGCCATATTTCAGCGTAGCAAATGCTACGGCGAAAACGTCGTCAGCATGGAAGGTTCCTGGGTGGACGGCCACCCGAATAACGGTTGAAGAATCATTTGTTGTAAATTTCATAAAAAATCTCTCCTTTCATCAGATGAAAAATAATCGTCTAACAAATATTATAAACAAAACAATAAATAAAACAATAAATAAAACAAAAAAAGAGCCGAAATTAATCGGCTCGAAAAATTACCACCTCGCCCAGTTTTCATGAGAGAGGAGGAATTTTTTCTTTGAAGAATAGCTGGAATTGTGAGAATTGTCGTTATAAATGACATATCCACCAATTCGGACAACTCCCTCACAGAAAAATTTTTTAAGGGCGGTTTCTGCATACCCGCCCAAAAATTTTCTGATTTGTCGCACGCTGTCCTGTACGACTGGAAGGGCGTTCT
>ERZ773022.992-NODE-992-length-20460-cov-7.735800_pt1 | contig 20460 bp, 13 predicted proteins | sample MGYA00580839_ERZ773022 | MGnify/ENA primary metagenome ERZ773022 (study PRJEB29015, sample SAMEA2738020) | human oral metagenome | biome: human oral; feature: human-associated habitat; material: dental | place: China | collected 2044 ... | reverse complement strand
CGACGCCGAGGAGGCCCGGGAGCAGGGCGCCGCCGGGCGGCGGGACGGGCCCGGGGCCTGAAGAAGCCGCCCGCCCCTTTCAGGGGCGCGAGCGCTCCAGCAGCGGGGCCAGGTACCGGCCGGTGTGGGAGGCGGGGTCGGCGGCCACCTCCTCCGGGGTGCCGGCGGCCACCACCTCCCCGCCGCCCCGGCCGCCCTCGGGGCCCAGGTCGATGACCCAGTCCGCGTTGGCGATGACATCGAGGTTGTGCTCGATGACGACCACCGTGTTGCCCTTGTCGACCAGGCCCTGGAGGACCGTCAGGAGTTTGCGGATGTCCTCGAAGTGCAGGCCCGTCGTCGGCTCGTCCAGGACGTAGACGGTCCGGCCCGTCGAGCGGCGCTGGAGCTCGGTGGCCAGCTTGACGCGCTGCGCCTCCCCGCCGGACAGGGTGGTGGCCGACTGGCCCAGCCTCACGTAGCCCAGGCCGACGTCGACGAGCGTGCTCAGGTGGCGGGCGATGATCGGGGTGGCGGCGAAGAACTCGCCGGCCCGGCGGATGGTCATGTCCAGCACGTCGGCGACCGTGGCGTCCTTGTAGCGGATCTCCAGGGTCTCCCGGTTGTAGCGGGCCCCGCCGCAGACCTCGCAGGGCACGTAGACGTCGGGCAGGAAGTTCATCTCGATCTTGAGCGTGCCGTCGCCCTTGCAGGCCTCGCAGCGCCCGCCCTTGACGTTGAAGGAGAAGCGGCCGGGGGTGTAGCCGCGGACCTTGGACTCGGGGACCGCGGCGAAGATCTTGCGGATGTGGTCCCACACGCCCGTGTAGGTCGCGGGGTTGGAGCGCGGCGTGCGTCCGATGGGCGACTGGTCGACGTGGACGACCTTGTCGAGGTTGTCCAGACCGCGCACCGTCTTATGACGCCCCGGCACGCCCCGGGCCCCGTTGAGCCGGTTGGCCAGCACCTGGTAGAGGACGGCATTGACCAGGGAAGACTTGCCCGAGCCGGAGACCCCGGTGACGGCGGTGAGTACACCGAGAGGAAAGGTGGCGGTGACGTCCTTGAGATTGTTCTCACGCGCGCCCACGACCGTCACCGCCCGGCCCCTGACCGGCTTACGACGGGCGGCGGGGAGTTCGATGGCGCGCCGGCCGGCGAGGTAGTCGCCGGTGACCGAGGCCGGGGCGTCGAGCAGTCCGCTCACGTCCCCGCAGTAGACGATCTCGCCGCCCTTCTCCCCCGCGCCCGGGCCGATATCCACGACCCAATCGGCGGCTCGAATGGTCTCCTCGTCGTGCTCGACGACGATGAGCGTGTTGCCCAGGTCCCGTAGACGCTCCAGGGTCTCGATGAGACGGGCGTTGTCGCGCTGGTGCAGCCCGATGCTGGGCTCGTCGAGGACGTAGAGGACGCCGACCAGGCCCGAGCCGATCTGGGTGGCTAACCGGATGCGCTGAGCCTCCCCGCCCGAGAGGGTGGCGGCCCCGCGCGACAGGCTGAGGTAGTCCAGGCCCACGTCCACGAGGAAGCCGAGGCGGGCATCGATCTCGGTGAGCACGCCGCCGGCGATCCGTCTGGCCTGACCGGTCAGGTCGAGAGCCTTCAGGGCGGCGCGAGCCTCCCCGACAGGCAGGTCGCACAGCTCGGCGATGGAGCGCTCGCCTACGCGCACCGCCAGCACCTCAGGCTTGAGACGGGTACCACGGCAGACGGGGCAGGGCACCTCGCGCATATAACCCTCGTAGCGCTCCTTCGACCGCTCCGACTCGGTCTCATCATGCTTGCGCATGATGTAGTCGAGCACCCCCTCGAAGCCGGTGGAGTAGATTCGCTCGCGGCCCCACCGATTGCGGTACCTGACCTTGACCTCGTAGTCCTTGCCGCGCAGGATCGCCTCCCTGGCGCGTCGAGGCAGGGCCCGCCAGGGCGTGTTAACGTCGAAGGACAGCTCCTCGCCTAGGGCCCTCAGCTGACGAGTGAAGTACTTCTGGTGGCCGGCCCACGGCGCGATGGCGCCCTCGGCCAGGGTGAGCTCCTCGTCGGGGACGACGAGCTCGGGATCGACCTCCAATCGGGAGCCGATGCCGGTGCACTGCGGGCAGGCGCCGTAGGGGGCGTTGAAGGAGAAAGTGCGCGGCTCGATCTCCTCCAGCGTCAGAGGATGCTCGTTGGGGCAGGCGCGCTTCTCCGAGAAGCGGCGCACCCGCGCCGGATCGTCCTCGTCCAGATCAACCAGGTCGATGAGGACCAGCCCATCGGCCAGGCCCAAGGCCGTCTCGATCGAGTCGGTCAGGCGCTGACGGATGCCCTCGCGCACGACCAGCCGATCGACGATGACGTCGATGTCGTGCCTGAGTTTCTTGTTCAGCTCGGGGACCTCGCCGAGCCGATGGACTCGACCGTCGACCCTCACCCGGCTGAAGCCCCGCCCCCGCAGCTCGTTCAGCAGCTCGGAGTACTCCCCCTTCCGGCCACGCACGACCGGAGCGAGGACCTGGAAACGGGTGCCCTCGTCCATGGTTCGCACCTGGTCGACGATCTGCTGGGGCGTCTGGGGGGAGATGACGGCGTCGCACACGGGACAGTGCTGAACACCGGCGCGAGCGTAAAGCAGACGCAGGTAGTCGTAGACCTCGGTGACCGTACCCACGGTCGAACGCGGGTTGCGGGAGGTGGACTTCTGGTCGATCGACACCGCTGGCGACAGGCCCTCGAGGAAGTCGACATCGGGCTTGTCCATCTGTCCGAGGAATTGTCGGGCGTAAGAGGACAGGGATTCGACGTAGCGACGCTGGCCCTCGGCGAATATCGTGTCGAAGGCCAATGAGGACTTACCCGATCCGGACAGGCCGGTGAAGACGATCATCGTCTCGCGCGGAAGGTCGAGATCGACGCCCTTGAGGTTATGCTCACGTGCGCCGCGGATGATGAGGGAGTCGTTCACGGAGGTCGAGTCTAGGAGGGGCGCAGATCGAGTCAAACACGTGTTCGACTCGGGTCGGCGAGGGATTGGCCACTCGACGTCCTTCCGACACCGCCGCGCCAGCGACCCCGCGACCCCGGCACGAAGACCGCACTCGGCATGACGGGCTAACGCCCCGGTGAAACGGACATGCGGAGATCACCTACGCTGGGCTCATGAGCAGGATCTACGCCATCGAGTACCGCTACGTCACCGACCACGACGAGGAGATGGCCGAGGTCAGACCCTCCCACCGCGCTTTCAACAGCGCCCTGGCCGACAAGGACCTGCTGCTGGCCGCGGGTCCGTACACAGGCACCCACGACGCCCTCATCGTCGTGCGCGCCGAGGATGCGGCCGGCGCCCTGGCCCTCGTGGAGGAGGACCCCTTCAACAGGGCCGGGTTCATCGCCGAGCGCGTCCCGCGCGAGTGGAATCCCGTCGTCGGTCGTCTGTCCTGAGCTCCGGCCCGCCGCCCCGACATCGGAAGGCTCCCGCGGCCGGCGGGCGCGGAATCCTCGTGCTCAGAACCGTCCGTTGATGTCCGCAACGGCGATGACCTTCTCGTTGACGAACTCCTTGAGTCCCAAGTCAACGAGCTCCCGACCGTACCCGGATCGTTTGACCCCGCCGAAGGGGATGTCCGCGGCCACACCGGTGGGCTGGTTGATATACACCATCCCGGTGTCCAAGCGTCGCGCCACGCGCTGCGCACGGCGGACGTCGGTTGAGAAGACCGAACCGCCCAGGCCGAAGGGTGAGGAATTGGCCACGCGGACGGCGTCGTCCTCATCCTCCACCCGGAAGATCGAGGAGACGGGCCCGAAGAACTCCGTGCTCGCGGTCGGAGAGCCGACGGGAATGCCGGTCATGAGAGTCGGCTGGAAGAAGGCGCCCTGTGCCGGAACCGGGGCCCCCACCTCTTCGACGGCGACCCCCGCCTCCCGCGCCGCCCGAACCTTCCCGGCCAGCTCGTCGACCGCAGACTGAGAGGACAGCGGGGCCAAAGTGGTGTCAGGGTTCATCGGGTCGCCCGGGACGAGACGAGCGACCCCGGCGCGGTACCTTTCAACGAACTCCTCGTAGAGGGAGTCGACGACGATGATCCGCTTGGACGAGCAGCAGACCTGGCCGCAGTTCCAGTGACGACCGAAGACCGCCCAGGCCACGGCCTTGTCCAGCTCGGCATCCTCCAGGACGATGAAGGCGTCCGCACCGCCGAGCTCGAGGGTGGACTTCTTGAGGTTTTTCGCGGCGATCACGGCCACCGAGGCGCCGGCCGCCTCGGAGCCGGTAAGCGCCACCGCCCGCACGCGATCGTCACCGAGGATCTGCTCGGAGGCGTCATGGGCGGCGAAGACGTTGACGATGAGCCCCTCGGGCCCGCCGGCCTCGGCGAACAGTCTCTCCATCAGCAGCGCCGATTGGGGTACGTTCGAGGCGTGCTTGAGGACCAGGGTGTTACCCGCCGCGAGCTGGGGCGCACCAATGCGGACGACCTGGTAGAAGGGAAAGTTCCACGGTTCGACGGCGTACAGGACGCCCTGCGGCTCGGCGATCAACTGAACGTCGGTGTCGCCGTACCCGGCGGCCGGCAGGAACCGAGGCGCGAGCTGCTCGGCGGCGCTGCGCACGTAGTAGCGCAGCATGTCGACGCACAGAGCCACCTCGGCCTCCGCCTCGCCGATGAGCTTGCCCATCTCCAGGGTGATGGTCCGGGCGCACTCGCGTCCGTCGGCCTCCAGCCGGTCGGCGACACGGTCCAGAACCACCAAGCGCTCGGCGACCGGTGTGCTGCGCCACGTGCGGAAAGCGGCATCGGCCTTGGCGACGGCGGCATCGATCTCGGCCTCGGTGGCCGTGGGGAAGGTCTTGACGACCTCCCCGGTGTACGGGTTCGTGGTCTGGTAGCTCACGGGTCTTCTCCTGGTCTGAATCCGGGGACGCGCCCAACCTATGCCGTCGGTGCGGCCCGCGTCAGCCGCCCCGCGCCCAACGACCGCATTCGCCCTCATCCGCGGGCCGGCAGGCGGCGCGCACGAGGCGGACCGCCTCGATCCCGGCTGCGGCGGCCCCGCCGCACACCGCGACGACCAGCCAAGTGGCCGGAGCCGGCCACGCCAGGAGGAAGAAACTCCGTACCGGTGCGATCAGCACTCCCAGCACTGCGGTGCCGCCCATGAGGACGATCAAACCGAGCCGCCAGCCCAGCAGGGGCCTGGCAGTCAGCGTGAGAAGCCACAGCCCCGAGGCGACCAGGACCAACGTGGCGCCGGTGGTGACTTGGCCCTGGTCTGCGGACCCGTGGGCGAGCCACTGGCGGGCCGTGAGCGTCGCCGCCCCGGCGACGAGGCCGGCCGGGACGCAGAGCGTGAGCACCCGGCGCAGGAAGCCGGGGCGGTAGCGCCGGCTGTTAGGGGCCAGGGCCAGCACGAAAGCGGGGATGCCGATCGTCAGGGAGGACACGATGGTCAACTGGCGGGGCAGGAACGGGTAACTGATCGCGCTCACCGCCACGATGACGGCGATGAGCGAGGCGTAGACCGTCTTGGACAGGAACAACGAGGCGATGCGTTCGGTGTTGGCCATGACCCGGCGCCCCTCGGCGACCACCGCAGGCAGCGCCGAGAATTCCCCGCCCAGCAGGACCATGCGGGCCACCGCCCTGGTGGCCGGCGCCCCGTTGCCCATGGCGATGCCCAGGTCGGCGTCCTTGAGAGCCAGGGAGTCGTTGACACCATCGCCCGTCATGGCCACGGTGCGTCCGCGACTGCGCAGCGCCCGGACGAAGGAGCGCTTCTGCTCGGGGGTGACGCGGCCGAGGACCTGGGCCCCCTCGAGCGCCCCGGCGAGCGCGTCCAGGGTCGCCGGGTCTGTGGCCTCGGCTGGCAATTCGCGGGCGTCGAGGGCCACAGGTCCGCCCCCGTCGGGAGATGTGATCGCAGCGCCGGCGGCGACGGCGGCAACGGTCGTCGGATTGTCACCGCTGATGATCTTGACGTCGACGCCCTGGGAGCGGAAGTAGGCCAGGGTCCGGGCCGCGTCGGAGCGGATCTGCTCGGCCAGCACCACGAGACCGGCCGCCCGCCTAGTCGCCGGCAGGCAGGGTTCGTCGTCGGTGCCCCGAGCGCAGGGCTGGGGCGCGCTGACCACGGCGAGAACGCGCACTCCCGTGGCCGTCAACCGCTGGGCGTGGGCGAGCAGGCCGGGGCCCGCCTGCGCCTGGGCCAAGACGATCTCGGGGGCGCCCATGATCCAGGTCTGGTGGTCCAGGATGGCGGCCGACCATTTGCGTCGGGAGGAGAAGGCGATGGCGCCGCTGACGCGCGATGCGACGTTCTGCGCCCCGGGGAGAGGACCGCTCGCGTCGGCGCCGGGAGTCGCGGACCCTTCCGTGAGTCCTTCGAGGATCGCCTCGGCGGTCGCGTTCGGGTCAGCGACCGCGGTGAGAGCCAGCAACGGCTCACGCAGTGCTGCGGTAGCGTCGATGAGAGCTCCATCGCCGTCGTCGGCGAGGACTTCACTCAGGGCGATCCGGCCGGTGGTGAGCGTGCCGGTCTTGTCCAGGCAGAGGGTATCGACGCGCGCGAGGACCTCGACGGCGGGCAGCTCCTGAACAAGCACCCGACGGCGGGCCAGAGTCAGGGAAGCGGTGGCGAAATTGACGCTCGTGAGCAGGACGAGCCCCTGGGGCACCATGCTGACCACCCCGGCGATGGAGGCGACCAGGGCGGCGCGCCACTGGCCCGCGGGGACGGCGGCGGCGCTGATGGCCGTCCCGCGCATCTGCGACCAGAACAGCAGTAGAGCGACGGGCACGATCACCCAGGAGATCCACTGCAGAACGCGGTCGGTGCCCGCCTGCAGTTCGGAGGTCACCACCGAGTAGCGGCGGGCCTCGCTCGCCAAGCGGTTGGCGTAAGCGTCGGCGCCCACAGCCATGGCACGCACGAGGGCGGTGCCCGCGAGCACAGTGGTCCCCGACATCACCCGCTCGCCCGCACGGGGCCGGACGGGAACCGACTCGCCGGTGAGGATGGACTCGTCGACTTCCAGGCCGTCAGCCTGTACGACGGTGGCGTCGGCCGGCACCTGATCCCCGCTGCGCAGACGCAGGACGTCATCGAGGACGATGTCGGCCACGTCGATCTCGATGACCCTCCCATCGCGCACGGCGCACGCAGTAGGCGCCTGAAGGACGGCGAGACGGTCGAGCGCGCGCTTGGAGCGCACCTCGGCGAGCGTGCCCGTGGCGGTGTTGAGAACCATCACGAAGCCGAACAGGGCGTCGGGCCACCTGCCCACGAGGAGCACGAGGACGAGCGCGGTCGCCAGGATGGCGTTGAAGACCGTGAAGACGTTGGCGCGCAGGATCGCGATCACGGAACGGGAGGTGCGCACCCGATAGGCATTGGTGCGCCCCTCGCGCACGCGTGCGGCGACCTGCGCGGATGAGAGCCCCGGGAGCTCGTTGGACGCCGGCGTTTCGGGACCTGCGGGACCGGGGCGTTCGACGCGCCCCCGCGGGGCGCTCACGAAGGCCTCCGGGTGCGGATGAGCGAGGCCACGGCCACGAGAAGGAGTGTGACGACGATCAGTCCCAGCGAGACCGCGGTGGGAGGCTCGGGGACGGCGGTGACGGGGCGTCCACCGGCGACGAAGGGCAGCGTGTTCTCATGCAGGGCGTGGTTGACGAGCTTGAAGCCGATGAAGCCCAGGATGACGGCCAGGCCGTAGGGCAGGTAGACGAGCCGCTCGAGCAGGCCGTCGATGAGGAAGAAGAGCTGTCGCAGGCCCAGTAATGAGAAGGCGGTGGCGCTGAAGACGAGGAAGGGCTGGCTGGTCAGGCCGAAGATGGCGGGGATGGAGTCGAAGGCGAACATGAGATCGGCGCTGCCCAGGGCGACGATGACGATGAGCAGGGGCGTGATCATGGTGCGTCCGGCGTGCCGGTGTATGAGTCTGTTGCCCACGAAACCGTCAGTCGTGGGCAACAGCCTTCGCACGAAGCGGGTCACGGAGTTGTCGACGTAGGCGGTGGCGTCCTCCTCCTCGTCCTCATCCTTGCGCGCGTCGACAACCTGTTTGACGGCGGTGTAGACGAGGAACGCGCCGAAGAGGTAGAAGACCCAGCTGAAGTGTTCGATGAGGGCCGCGCCGAGCAGGATGAAGATCAGGCGCAGAACCAGGGCGGTGGCGATGCCCAGCAGCAGCGCCTTCTGCTGGAAATTCCGCGGCACACGGAAGGTGGACAGGATGAGGATGAAGACGAAGAGGTTGTCGACGCTCAGGGACCACTCGGTCAACCAGCCGGCGTAGAACTCCGCCGCGTAGATGCCTCCCGCGCTCGCCCAGATGGCCAGGCCGTAGACGGTCGCCAGGGCGGTGTACCCGATGGTCCAGCCGGTGGCCTCGCGCATGGACGGCGGATGGGGATTGCGGGCATGGCCGACGAAGTCGATCGTCAGCAGGCTCATGACGATGATGGCCAGGGCGAGCCAGGCCAGGGGGCTGACGCTCATGTTCTCGTGCTCCTTGACGGGACCGCACCGTACCCGGGTGCTGGTGGGGCTCCGATCCGGGCCGGCCCGGGCTTGACTCGCGGTCGCCGCAGGACCAGCGGAACGGCAATGAGAGCGACTGCGATGTTCCGCACCGGCCGGGCCCCGGTGGGCGGCCCTCCGTCGGCGGCGGGGACGCCGTCTGCGCCGCCGACGCACGGGAACGGGAATGCCGTCATGGTGCGCTCGGCACGACAGCGAATGCGCCGAGCGTCTCGCCCGCTCGTGGGCGGGACGGGCGCGGGAGCGCCTCGCATGACGGCGTCGGGGGCCGGCCATCTCAGGACGTCAGCATCCACTGGTGATACCTCCGGTACGACTCGGGTACCGGAGGTCTCCTCCCGCCGCGTAATTCCTGCCGCCGTAGCGGCCGTCATACTGGCCTGCGACGCCGGGGGCCGGCGTTCACAAACCCGGTCCGCCGTGGTGACGACGTCGCCGTTGGTGGGAGTACTCCCCTCCGCATAATGACGTGTATAGCGAGTGTAACGTCCCAAGCGCTCCCCGGACTCGACCGACGAGAACAAATGCTGTGGCATCGGCTACTCGTCGGCCGAATCCGGGGAGCAGGGCCGTGACGCGAGCCCGCCCCGGACGGGCCTCCCCGCCCATCAGTCGGACGGGGTCTCGTCGTCGAATCGGTAGAGACGCCAGGTGAATCCTGAGTCGTCCTGCCACTGCCGGGCCAGGGTGGCCACACCCCCGCCGTCGTCGAAGATGCCTGGGTAGCGGGTCGCCACGGCGTCCGCTGAGGAGTCCTGTCTGGAGGTGACCAGGGCGAACCGGACCCCGTACCCGCCTGGATCGTTCAAGGCCACGGTGAAGTCCCGGTCGGGGGTGATGACGAATTGCTTGGGCCTGTCACTGGCCAGAACGACGGCGAAGGAGTAGGCCACGTCGGTGACGACCGAACCGTCGGGCAGGCTCATCGCGTCGATATCCGACGCGATACGGTCCATCATGACGTACTGCCCCGCGCTGGCCGACTCGCGCGCCAGCGTCTCCTCGCGCGCCAGAAGGGGGTCCGCCTCCCCGATCCACGCCAGAGGCATGGCGATGGTGAGACCCACGACCAGCAGGAGCGTGACGAATGCGGCCGGGAGGCGGTGCCCGTCGAAACGGAGCCCGGCCGACCGCACCGCCCCGCACAGGCAGGCGGCCGCGAGCAGACCCAGGGGCACGGCGGCGATCTGGAACCGCATCCATCCGAAGGACATGCCGAACAGGAAGGTCAGCTCCTGAAAGCCCAGAACGGCTCCCAGCACGACTGTGGGAGCCAGGATCCGGACGTCCGCGCGCACCCAGGCCGCCACCAGGGCGAAGAGGAGCAGCGGCAGGGCCAGCGGCGCTGTGTGGACCAGCTGTGCCAGGAGATAAGCGGCAGCGTGCCCCATGCCGGTGCCGCCGGTGACGGCGTCGATGGTCTCCCGCGCCGTCCCCACCTGGGCGGAGTTGCCGTACTGGGAGGTGAAGGTCTCCAGCCACGAGCCCATGATGATCCTGCTCGCCAAGGACCACAGGGCGAAGGTCGCGGCCAGCGGCGTGACCGCCAGAGTCACGTCGAGCAGGGACACCGTCCACGGCCGGCTGCGACGGCGGGCGCGCAGAAGCGAAACGCACAGCACCAGCAGACCGACGGACACGCCGATGGCCAGTGCCTCGTAACGCACCAGATAGGCCAGCCCGGTGCCCAGGCCCACGTGCACCAGCGCCCAGGGGTCGTCCGTCTGCAGCCAACGCAGGAGATGACGTGCGGTGTAGACGCACACGGCGAGCAGCATCGCCTCACTGGCCCCGGTCGCCGCCGACAGCAGAACCAACGGGTGAACGGCCATGAGCACCGTCAGGGCGGCAGCGGTCGCGGGCCCCGCCCCCAGATCACGGGTCAGTCCGTGGAAGCGGCCCACGGTGTAGGCCCCGCACAACGACGAGACGATGCATCCGGCCAGGGCATGGCCGGCCAGCGCCGGCCACAACGGCGTCGCCAGCAGCAGGGGCATGGTGAGCAGTGACGGCAGAGGATTCCACACGAAGCCGATAGCGGCCAGGTGCGGGTCCCGGCTGAACAGCGCATAGTAGCCGTTGGCGACACGGCTCATGGCATCGGGGAAGACGAGGTCGTGAGCGCTCAGCCACGCCGCCACGGTCAGGTACATCATGAGTGCGCTCAGAGCGAGCACCTGCTGGACGCGACCGTCCCGGTCGCGGGCCGCGTGCCTGGCGGCGACGGCTCGTGCTCCGGCGCTCGAGGTCGTGAGGACGGATCCTGTGGGGAGGGCGGCGGCGGTCATGCGACTCGCCCCGCCATCGGGGCCGCCGGAACCCGCGCCCGATTCAGACCGTGAGCGGTCTTCTCCCAGTAGGAGGGCGCGGTCACAAGCTGGATGACGGCTTTGAGGGCCGCCAGCCACATGAGCGCCCAGTACAGGGGCATAAGGAAGGCCGCCAGCAGAAGGTCGGGGCGCTCCATCTGCCGGGCGGTGAAGACGCCCATGTAGAGCACGGCGAGGTTACCCAGCACCAGGCAGATCATGCCGAGGTAGTAGACGACCGATGGGAACAGGGCCGCAAGCGTCGGGTCGTGGGAGGTGAACCACATGACAGTCAGGGCCCAGAAGAAGCCGTTGAGCGCGGACAGCAGCGGCGTCCCCGCGATGAAGACGACCAGTCCGACGATGCCGCGCCATCCCAGCTGGCCGGTCACGAGCCGAGGCCGGCGCGCATGCACCAGAAAGGTCTGGACATAGCCCTTGTACCAGCGGCTGCGCTGACGCACCCAGTTGATTGCATCGGAGTTGGCCTCCTCCCGCGTCACCGAGTCGAGCACCCCGACCTTGTAGCCGGCGCGGTGCAACCGCAGGCCCAGATCGGCGTCCTCGGTGACGTTCCACGGGTCCCAGGCTCCCGTCGCGCGCAGCACGTCGGCGCGGAAATGATTGGAGGTCCCGCCCAGGGGCACGGGGGCGCCCAGAGCGACGAGCCCGGGGAGCATATTGGCGAACCATGAGCCGTAATCCAGTGCGAACCATCGGGTCAGAAGATTCTGGTCGGAGTTGTAGAAGCCGAGCCGGGCCTGCACGCAGGCGTAATCGGGTCCCAGGCGCCTCATCGCTACGACGGCGCGCCGCAGCTGCAACGGGTCGGGGGCGTCCTCAGCGTCGTAGATGGTGCACATCTGCCCTTCGGAGGTCAAGAAGCCGTAGTTGCACGCCTTGGGCTTGGTGCGCGGCTCGCGGGAGGGCACGTAGACAATCCCCAGGTGATCACGCGGTTGAAGGGTCTTAGCGGCTTCGGCGGTCTCGTCGTCGTCCGCCTCCAGGAGGAGCTGGATGTCGAGTAGGTGGCGCGGGTAGTCCAGCGTCTCCAGGCGCTCGACGAGGTCCGCCAGAAGCGGCTCGTGGAAAACCGGCACGAGAACGGTGTAGACGGGCAGGGCAGCGTCGGGCACCGCGCGCGCCTCCTCATCGGTAACCGCCACCATGCGGCCCCCGCGGGCGCCGAGACGGAAGAGGATGAGCCGGTAGGTCAGGGCGGTGACGTAGGCGAGCGTCGCCACGGCGACGAGCACGATCCCCGCGACCCGGGGGCGCAGTACGAGCCCGGCCAGGACGACCGCGGTCGCACCAGCCAGAAGGACCCTCTGCCAGCGCACGAGCGTGCCGCGGGCCGAGTACTCCGGCGCGGCCGCCGACAGGCCGAAGCAGGACAGGCCGATGAGCTGGTCGCGGTCGCCGCGGACCTCCACGGGCGTCGGCAGGGTCAGAGACCCCGCGCGCTGGACGGTCAGCGTCATGCGATCCACCCCCTGGCGGCCACGAGCACGGCGACGGCGGCGGCCGCGGGGACGACCAGCCTGAGAGGCGGCAGGGCATCGAGCTGCCCGACGGGAGCGGGTCCCCATCGCCACGCTATGACGATGCTCACGAGCAGGCAGACGGTCAGGCCGACCGCCCCGGGGATCGGAGCCGCCAGGGCCGGTCTGGTTCCCAGCAGGACGGGCAGGACGGAGGGGGCCAACCAGCCGGTCTCCCGAGTGCCGACCATCCAGAACAGGACTCCCGCCGCGAGGCAGACCGCAGCGAGAACGGCCGCCGCGGGGTGGAACGCGACGTCCCACTGGGCCACGATCCAGCCGGCGCTCGCCAGTCCGCCGGCGCCGAGAATCCGGTCGAGATCGCGGTCGTCGATATGGGGCTGACGGCGGCGGGAGAAGACGAGCGCGCACGCCAGCACAACGGCACCCGCATTCCACAGCCACGCGCCCGGTGGTCGATCGGGCACGAGTACGGCGGTGCACAGCAGGCAGATCGCACCGAGTACGGCGAGATGCTGGGAGGCGACGGGTACCCCGGCGCGTGCGGGGGCCGAAACCTGCGAGGTGGTCAAGGACGAGGCGCTCACCGGCGTCTCCTCTCCACGGCGAGCCCACCAGGGGACGGGCGCCGTCAGGGAACAGAATCAACGCCCCGGCGATCAGGACCACCAGGGCTCGTAGCGTATGGTGGCACACGCACGGGGGTTGCGCTGTGATCCGCGTCGGCACGTCGTCGGGAGATGGATCACGTTACGGCGGCCCGCACGCCGGCCCCGCCGGCAGCGACTCGTTCAGGCGGTAGCGCGCATATCGCGCAGCTCCTTCTTCAGGTCCTGGATCTCGTCGCGCAGGCGGGCCGCGAGTTCGAAGTGAAGGTCCTCAGCGGCCGCGTGCATCTGAGCGGTGAGCTCGTCGACGAGGGAGGCGAGATCGCTCTCGGCGGCTCCGGCGAGCCTGGACCGGACTGTGGCCTCGGCCGCCTTCTTACGGCGGGAGGTCACGGACCGCTCCTCGTGACCGCGGTAGCCGCCGGCCAACAGCTCGGCGGTGTCTACGTCCTCGCGCGCCAGCATGTCGGTGACATCGGCGATCTTCTTGCGCAGAGGCCGGGGGTCGATCCCGTGGGCATCGTTATAGGCCAGCTGCTTGGCGCGACGCCGTTCGGTCTCCTCGATGGCCTCGGTCATGGCGGGGGTGATGATGTCGGCGTACATGTGCACCTCTCCGGAGACATTGCGGGCGGCGCGTCCGACAGTCTGAATGAGCGAGGTCGATGAGCGCAGGAAGCCCTCCTTATCCGCATCGAGGATCGCCACCAGCGAGACTTCGGGAAGATCCAATCCCTCGCGCAGAAGATTGATGCCGACCAGCACGTCGAACCGGCCCAGCCGCAGCTCGCGCAGAAGCTCGACGCGGCGCAGGGTGTCGACGTCGGAGTGGAGGTATTCCACGCGCACGCCGCGATCGACCAAGTAGGTGGTCAGATCCTCGGCCATGCGCTTGGTCAGCGTGGTGACGAGGACCCTCTCGCCCTTGTCCGCTCGAATGCGCACCTCCTCCAGCAGATCGTCGATCTGCCCCTGCGTGGGCTTGACGACGATCTTGGGGTCGACCAGGCCGGTGGGCCGAATGATCTGCTCGACGACGCCATCGGAGCGCTGCGTCTCATAGTCCCCGGGCGTGGCGGACAGGTAGACGGTCTGACCCACCCGGTCCTCGAACTCGGCGAAGGTCAGAGGACGATTGTCCAGGGCGGAGGGCAGGCGAAAGCCGTGGTCGATCAGCGTGCGCTTGCGCGAGGCGTCGCCCTCGTGCATGGCGCCGATCTGCGGGACGGTGACATGGGACTCGTCGATGACCAGGAGGAAGTCCTCTGGGAAGTAGTCGAGCAGCGTGTTGGGCGGGGTGCCCGGGGAACGTCCATCGATATGCATGGAGTAGTTCTCCACGCCCGAGCACGTGCCGATCTGGCCGAGCATCTCCAGGTCGTAGGTTGTGCGCATGCGCAGGCGCTGGGCCTCCAGCAGCTTGCCGTCGCGCTCGAGGACGGCCAGACGCTCGGCCAGCTCCGCCTCGATACCCCTGATGGCCCGCTCCAGGCGTTCAGGGCCGGCGACGTAGTGGGAGGCGGGGAAGACGAAGACCTGATCGGTGGCGTCGATGACATCACCGGTCACCGGATGCAGGGACGCCAGGGACTCGATCTCATCGCCGAAGAACTCAATGCGGATGGCCAGCTCTTCGTACATGGGGATGATCTCGACGGTGTCGCCCCGTACTCGGAAGGTCCCGCGGGTGAAATCGACGTCGTTGCGCGTGTATTGCATGGCCACGAAACGGCGCAGGAGTTCATCGCGGTCGATCCGCTCGCCCACGGACAGCGGCGTCATGCGGTCGACGTACTCCTGGGGCGTACCCAGGCCGTAGATGCACGAGACCGAGGAGACGACGACGACGTCACGGCGGGTCAGCAGGGAGTTGGTGGCGGAGTGGCGCAGGCGCTCGACCTCGTCGTTGATGGAAGAGTCCTTCTCGATGAAGGTGTCCGTCTGCGGAACGTAGGCCTCGGGCTGGTAGTAGTCGTAATAGGACACGAAGTACTCAACCGCGTTATTCGGCAGCAGCTCACGGAACTCGGCGGCCATCTGCGCGGCCAGAGTCTTGTTGGGCTCCATGACGAGGGTAGGGCGCTGCACCTTCTCGACCAGCCAGGCGGCGGTGGCGGACTTGCCGGTGCCGGTGGCCCCGAGCAGGACGACGTCCTTCTCCCCCCCATCCAACCGCTCGGCGAGCTCGCGAATCGCGGTGGGCTGGTCGCCGGACGGCTGGTAGGGGCTGATGACCTCGAACGGCTTGTCGGCGCGGCGCAGATCGGTGACGGGACGCATGCGCCAAGGCTACGCGGCGGAGGCCCCGACGGTCGGATGCGGTCAGGCGTCGTCACGGCGACGGTGAGTCCGCAGACGGCTCACTGAGGATCATGCCGGACGTTCCGCATCCGGGACGCGGGCACCGCATTCCGGATCCGGGCCGTCCGCACCTGCTCGAGATAAGGAGGCTGAGCACGAAACGGCCCGTCTCGGCCGCGTCGGGGAGAGCACGAGACTTCAGGTGCCGCGCAGGTCGGAGCCTCCCCATTCGACGGCCGTCAGGCCGGTGCGCGGCGGGGCCGAGGCGAGCGTCTGCTCAGGCACCTCCTGATCGGGGACCTCCCCGACCAGGAGGTAGACGCGCACGAAGACGTCCGGCACGATCGAGGCGCCGGAGCCCGGGTCGGTGAAGGTATACCGGGCGACTTGAGAATGCTGGTCGGCGGCGAAGGTGAGCAGGGACCGCTCGTGCTGCTCGATGCGCGGCGCCCAGAAGGTGATGAACTCAGCGGCCTCCCGGTCCGTGAGCCCCAGCAGGCCCAGCATGTCCTCCAGCAGCCCCGTGACCCGATCCCGCGTCACGACGAAGCCCTCGGTCTGCTCGAATGGTTTGGCGGCGATGCCCTCCCAGAACAGGGACGGGTAGGTGCGCCCCGACGGATCCGTCAGCGTGCCGTCGGGGGCCGCGGTGACCGACCAGACCGCGCTGGTCCCCTCCTGCCGGGGCTGCGGGTAGCAGTAGGTCAGCTGCCCGTCGTAGGCCAGGGCGACGTCCAGGGCGGCCTCCGCTTCCGGGTAGATGGAGAGGACCGGCTTATAAGCCCTGCCGTTCCGGCGCCAGCCGCCGCCTCCGCGGCCGTTGTCCCCGCGGCCGTTGCCGCAGGCCGCCAGAGCGCCCGCCGAGGTCAGGGAGCCGAGGGCGAGTACTGACCGGCGGGAGACATCTCGAACATAGCGCACGATGACCTCCGAAGATCTCCGGTGAACAGCCGGCGGCGAGGGCCGCCGTGACCCGGCCGTCGCACGGGACCGACCTCATGGAACAGCCGCGGGTAACGGTAGCAGATCGGTGCCCGCGGCCGGCAATGATCCCGCGACGCTCATGCAATGCCGGCGGAAACGCCGGCGGAGATGTTGGCGCGGACGCGATGCTCCCACAGCCAGTCCAGGCCATCGGCCAGGTCCTGCTCGGTGCCGTTGTTGACGAGCACGACGTCGGCCGCCCGCCGGCGCTCCTCATCACCGACCTGGCCGGCCATGCGACTGCCGGCCTCCCGGCGCGATAGCCCCCGCTCCTCCAGCCGCGACAGCCTGGCCGTGAGGGGAGCCTCGACAACCAGGACGCAGTCGAAGAGGTCCTCCGTCCCCGTCTCGATCAGGAGGGGAACGTCGTAGACGGCCACGCCGTCGGGTCCCGCTTCCTCCATGCGCCGGGCCGCCGCCTGGGCGATCCTCGGCAGAGTGATGGCCTCCAGCTCGGCGCGGGCGCGGGGGTCGGTGAAGACCCGCGCGGCCAGCGCGGCCCGATCCAGGCCCCCGTCCGCGGTGAGGACTGCGGTCCCGAAGGCTTCGACGACTTCGGACAGACCGGGGGTGCCCGGCTCCACCACCTCGCGGGCGATGACGTCGGCGTCGACGAGCCCCGCGGGCCGCGAGCAGCCGCGCCGCCGCGGACTTGCCCGCGCCAATGCCGCCGGTCAGGCCCACGCGCAGGACCCGGTTGCCGCGCGGCACCGCCAATCGCCCCGGGCCGGCGCGGGAGGCGCGGCGGCGACGGATCAGGTCGGCGAGCTCGACGATGAGCGCGCGGAGCACCTGCGCGGCCGCCGGCGCGGGCACAACCTCCTCGGGCGGCACATGCACGAAACCGATGACGGGCCGGTCCTTCGCGGGCGCTTTCGCGGCGGCGGCGAGGGAGGCGTAGAACGTGGCATTGCAGACGTAGTCGCCGGCGTCATCCGAACGGGCCACCGGCAGGCCCGCCGCGCCCAGTCGCCCCACCAGTGCCGCCGCCGGCCACGTGGCGCGCAGCTCCGACGGGCCGCCGGGGACGAGCCGCCCAGCGGGCGTGCGCCCGGCGTTGTCGGCAGCGCGCGCAGCGGTCGTATTGCGAGCGGTGGTCTCCAGCCTCACCTCGCGGGCCCGCGTCCCGAGTCCGACGTGCACGACGATGTCGGGGCACGCATGCTCAATAACCCTGCACCCGGCCGCGGCCGCTCCGGCGAAGGTCACCGGGAGGAGCTCCCGGGTCACGATGGCGCTGCCGCCCACCAGCTCGATGATCTCGGGCAGGAACCGCACGGCATCCCAGGAGGCATTGGACGCGGCTCCATCGAAAGGTTCGAAACCCGTGATGTGAACCGTCACCGGCGCACCGGTTACGTCCTGGACCGCCATGGCACGGCCACACGCGCCCGGGTCGTCATGCATGCGCGTCATGCGGTGAGATTAGCCCTACGGACATCTGCCAGTCACATGCATGGCGCACGAGCAGAGCTTGCCCGTCGACGTCAACGGGGCTGCGTGAGCTTGAGTCCCACGACGCGGGCCATGAGTTCGGCGAGCAGGAGGGCCCACGGGAGCAAGACGAGCTCGGCCCCGGTGGCCACCAGGCGACGGTCGTGGCGGCCCCGACGGCGGTCCGCACGGCATAGCGGGTACCCACCGGAATATCCTTGAGAGCGATCGCCAGGCCGCCCATGGAAATAAGGCAGGACACGGCGAAGACGAAACTGGGCAGGCGGGTGAAACCCTCCGAACGGCTCATGGCCGTGACCCAGACGGCCTCGAACAAGCCGAAGACGATGAGAATGATCCACGCCGTGGTGGAGCCCTCTTCATGAGAGGCAGTGGCGGCGTACGCGGCGCGGGGCCCGGGCGCGCCGTTCACCCGTTGACGGCTCTGTCCTGGTCACCAGCGGCGGGGGTGGCCATCGTCTCATCGCCACCGGTGCGTCGTCGGCCGGACCGCCCTCGTCCATAGGGGGCGATAGCCCACTCGACTGCGGCGATCCGGTCGACGAGACCACCGGGAGCTGACTTGCATCGGTCGAGCTCGGCCCGACCCCGTCTGCACGCCTCCTTCGCGGCAGAAGCGCGAGCGGGCTCCGCGGCGACGGTCTCGGCGGTGACCTCGGCCAGCAGCGTCAGGGCGAAACAGCTCGTCTCGGGGTCCGCGATGGCGTCGGTCAGGACGGTGAGTCGCTGGCTGATCCGCGACGTCCCCCAATCCCCCATCTGCCCGCGCACGCGGAGCCAGTGATTCCGCGCTGTCTCATGGTCGCCGCGGGCGTCCGCCGCCCGCGCGGCGGTGGCCAGGCTCGCGCACGCCAGTTCGATCCACCCCTGCGACAGGCACAGCTCGGCGGTGTCGAGGGACTCGCGTTCGGCACGCTCGACCGCACCCAGCGCCAGCAGGAGTCTGGCGAAGGCGATCCGCAAGTCGACGACGCTCTCCAGCTGGGTGTCGTCGGTGGCGAGCTCAAGCGACCGGCTGACGGTCTCGGCCGTCCTCATGGCTCGCTCGTGCACCGAGCTCAGCCCGTACCCGCGGGCGAGGACCAGCAGCTCGTCAACTTCGGCCAGCAGGGCTCCGCGTTTATCCAAGCGGTCCTCGTCGACCGCAGTGCCGGTCACCGTGCCGTAAGAGCGGCCAGCCAGCCCGGCGGCCTCGCCGGCCATACGCGACTCCACCCGGTAGGAGACGCCGTTGTTGCCGTTGCGCTTGTCGAAGCGCACACCGATCGCACGGGCGAAGGCCGTCACGGCGTCATAGGCGTGAACCACCGTGTCCCAGCCGGTGACGCTCAGCGACGCCCCCCAGGAGGTGGACCAGCTGATGGACGACCCCAGAGCGTTCGATCCGTAGCCGGCCCGGTTGGCCTCGCGCAGGACGAGGCTGGCCCCGATCGCCGTGCTCAGCATCCCCCAAGCGGTGAGTTCCTCCCCTGCGCCGGTCAGGTCGGTGTGCCGCAGCAGCGCCAGCCCCCGCTCCCACTGGCCGGACAGCCCCAGGTACTCCAATTCGTCGCCCCAGACCCGTGCACGCAGCGAACCCGGCACCTCAAGCCAGTGAAGCGACATGAACGCGTCCTCGGCTTCGACTCTGCGCCGCTGGGCGAGAAGAGGCAGAAGAGAGGCGGCCAGTTTGCGGGCGGTTCCCACCGGGTCGGCCTCGGGCCGTCTGGCCACCCCGGACGTGGTGCGGATGATGCCGGAGAAGTCGTCGTGCATTCGGGCCGCCGCCAGAGCCGCGCCAACGTCGACGCCGTCGAAGGAGAACAGCCGGGCGACGCGCAGTTGTTCGAGCGCATCGGTGCGCTCCCCGAAGAAGGTGCACAACTCCACGCGCGCGTACCGCAGGGGCAGGATGGAACGTCCCCCCGCCGCCCGCAGCCGACTGCACCGGTCAACAGCCCGGTCGATGTCCTCGCGCGAGCGCACGGGGTCCTCCCCCAGACCGGCGAGCCAGGCCCGGTCCACAGTCGCGAGAGCCGCAGCGAGGCGGGCGGCGCGCTCCCCCTGCGGCTCATCCCCCGACGGACTGATGACGAGCGCATCGTACAGGCGGGTCTGACCGGCGGGCGAGCACACATCCCCCGGGTCGGCGAGCAGGTCGGCGAGCTCGTCCCACGCGGTCATCGTCCCTCCCGGCTCATCAGTCGTGTCCGCCGTGCCCGGCCCTGCTCCCCCGCCAGCCTCGCACACCAGCGACCGTGATGCGACCAACCGCGCCCGACACGGGCGAGGGCCCGCCCACCTGCCAGTGAACGAGCCCTCGCGAGGCCGGGGCGGATCCCGTCATGAGCCCGCCGACTCAGTTGCCGGTCAACTTCTCGCGCAGAGCGGCCAGGGCCTCGTCGGAGGCCAGAGTGCCGGTCGACTCCGAAGCGGACGAGGAGTAGGAGGTGCCGCCCGATGAGGACGGGGTCCCGCTGGTCTCCGTGTCCTCCTCCATGGCCCGAGCGACCTGAGCCTTGTGGGCCTCCCACCGGGCGTGGGCGGCCGCGTACTCGGCCTCCCAGGCCTCGCGCTGGGCATCGAAGCCCTCGAGCCACTCATTGGTCTCCGGATCGAAGCCCTCGGGGTACTTGTAGTTGCCGTTCTCGTCGTATTCGGCCGCCATGCCGTACAGCGAGGGGTCGAAGTCCTCGGAGTTGGGGTCGACGCCCTCGTTGGCCTGCTTGAGCGACAGGGAGATGCGACGACGATCGAGATCGATGTCGATGACCTTGACGAAGACCTCGTCGCCGACCTTGGCGACCTGCTCGG
>ERZ773022.991-NODE-991-length-20527-cov-8.414127_pt1 | contig 20527 bp, 16 predicted proteins | sample MGYA00580839_ERZ773022 | MGnify/ENA primary metagenome ERZ773022 (study PRJEB29015, sample SAMEA2738020) | human oral metagenome | biome: human oral; feature: human-associated habitat; material: dental | place: China | collected 2044 ... | reverse complement strand
AAAAAATACAAAATAAAATTTTAAATACATTTTATACTATTTTAATACTTATAAAATAATGTAATATATTAAATATGTGATATAAAATATTATTTATTATCAATATATTATTTTTTTATAATAAATATAGATAAAACTAAAAAAATAATAATTATGTATTAAAATTGTATTAATAATATAAATTAAATATTAGAATATAAAAATATTAAAAATACAAAGTTTTATAAAATGCTTGAAAGATTACAGGCTGATTACAAGCAAATAATCTCATTTTTCTCCACGGACTGATAAGAAAAGTAACAAAGGTGGCTAAAAAGTTGTGGTTTATAACAACTAGCAACGCCGAAGCCTCCCAAAAGCTACCCTGCTTGTCGGGGTGGCTTGGGAGAAATTGCCGTATAATAGGGGGGTTGTTAAGGGGTGTTCCCCTTAAATATAAAAATAGACACAAGTGGTAAAGTGTGTCTATTTAATAAAATTTAATCATCATCTATCTCTTTTATTTCTTCTCCAAAAAAATAAAGAAATATTGAATATGCTAAATCTAGTATTGATAATATAATTAATATTGCTCCTGCAATAATTATAATATTCATTACAAGTTGACTTTTGAAATTAATTTTATAGGTGTTTGGTATTATTATTCTTAGAATAAAAAAGACATTTATTATTGAAAATAAAAGAATATATATTCTCTTTAAAATAAAAGAATTATTAGTACCACTTAAAATATAATTAAGCTTTACAGTACCTTTATTAATACTATCTAAATTGTTGTTTAATCTACGGTAATCATCAGTCACATATTTTGAATATCTATTTATATTATCACTATCTTTTTTTATATTCTCTGCAACTGCTTTAATCTCTGTGGTACTCTTTTTTAGTTCTATATTAGTATTTTCTACTTCTCGGATTGTATCTGCTTTATATTTTTTTAGCTCTTGGATTAAAATTGATTTATATTCTTCTATATCACTTTTTAAGGTACTTCCTATCTTCTTTATATCTAAAATGGCATTATTAATATAATCTTGTGTAGCATTTTCTAAATTACCAGGGAAAGATTTTAAAATATCTTTCATCTTGGAATTTATGTTATCTTGGAAGCTCTCTAAAATAGTTATAACCTTTTCTGCTTTTAGGAGTACCTTTTGTTCTTCTTGCTCCATAATTTCTGTTAGTTCTTCTTTTCTAGCATTTAAAACTTCCTTGGTGTTAGCATTTGCTATTTCTATAAATTGTTTCTGTTCCTTGACAAGTTCTATTTTAAATTCTTCTTTGGTGGCTTCTAATATCTTTTTGTATTCCTGCATAAATTGTTTTAATTCTTGCTTAGCATTTAGAAAAGCCGTTTCTTTCTCAACTATCTTTGTATCAGTATTTTTATAACTTTCAAAAAATGCTTGTATTTTGCTTTCAAAACTACTTAATATGTTATAGCTTCGTTCAATCATATTAGTTATATCTAGTTTATTATCTGCCATATTCAAAATCTCCTTTCTTCTTATCAACAAAATCATCTTCAAAATCATCATTCACTGATTTTTTAATAGTATCAGTCTTTTTAACTTCTTCAATTTCTTTTTCTATTTCTTTTGGTCTATTATCCATATATTGAGAAATTTTTGTTAATATTTCTTTATGTCCAGTTATTATTGCATTATAATTTTTTAAATCATATTCATTTTGAATAAAACTTGCTTCAGCTAAATCATTATTTGTTGATATTAAAAGACTTCTTATATTTTCATTATAAATATTATTAAATAGTTCTTGGTCAGTAATTTCATAGCGACTAGGTTGTAATTCTTGCCATTCTTCTATATCTTCTACCAATTTGATTAAGTCTATATCTTCTTTATCTAATATCTTAATAAAGTTCTGAAGATCAGTTTGTAATTTTCTATTTTCTTCTTCTCTTGCTCTTTGTTCCTGTAATTCTTTTTTCTTAGCAAGTGCTTTTTGCTCTCTTTCAAGTCTTACTTGCTCTCTAATATTTCTGTTCAATTCGTTTATTTTATCCCATTCTGCATTCTGTCTTTTAAGATTATTTTGATATTCTTCAATCTCTTTTTGGTATCTATCTGCAATTTCTTGCTTGTGTTGTTCCTCTGCCTCTAATTGTTTATTAAATAAATTTTTCATAATACTTTCATATTCCAATACTTTTTCCATTCCAGTATCTTTAATTTCTTTATATTCTTGTTCCCTAATCTTTACATTATCAGATACCTTTTTCAATTCTTCTTGGTTAGAAGCTATAACATTTTTCTTTTCTTCTAATCCCTCTTTTAATTCTGTAATTTTTCTTGGTATAGATATAATTTTCTCTTTATTTTCAACTATTTTCTTTTCGGTACTCTTAATTAAATTATCAAAGTTTTCTATTCTATCTTTTGTATTTTCTAGCTCTGAAATAGCTTGTTCTTTCTCATTGTTAGCAATGTTATACTCGGCTTGTGCTTGTTCCAATAGTACCTTTAATCTCTCAACTTCCTTAGCCTTTTCATCTGCTATATCAGTTTTTTCAGTTACTTTAATTTCTTTACCAGGTAAATTTTCTTCAAGTAAAGATTTATTTTTATTATATTCTTTAACATCAATTTCTAAATTTGGTATTTCTTTTTCTTTATCTTTAAAATCTTGTTCTAAATTAACAATTTTATTAATATCTTGCTTGTAATCTTTGTGATTGCTTTCAAGCAACTTCTCAACTTCTCTTTCTCTTTCCAATTCCCTATTGTATTCTTTTTCTTTTGATTTTATTAAACTATTTGCAACTTCTTTTATACTCTTTTCTTTTTCTTCCATAATTTTTACTAGCTCCTTTTCAATTTGCTTTTCTCTTTCGGCTTCTAATAATTCTTCAAATGCTTTGTTATTTTCTTTCTCCCTGGATCTATCTCTGAAAAAATTACTATATATAAAAATATTCTCGTTCGGGTCTGTGAAGCTTCCTTGCTCCTGCTCCATAAGTCTATCCAGTTTAATTTTCTTCTTGCTTTCTATCTCTCCATTGCCATTTAATAGTCCAAAGGTTATAGTACCTTTTTCTTTATTATGTCTGCTAATTCCTAAACCATATTCCCTAGCAATATCAACTATATTTTCTTCGTTTACATCTAATCGCTTGTATATTTCTTCTAGCTTATTTTTTATGATATTTCTCCAGGAATTAACATCTTTAAAAGTGTTATATTCATTCTTAGTTAGCCACTTTTTGCCACCCTCTTTTTCTTTCTTCAGATGCATATATCTATATGTTTCTTCTATTCCTATTTCTATTCCATTCTTCCTACATATTTCTTCAAATAAATCTCTTTGTTTTTCATAAACAAAAACTTCTTCTTGTTTCTCTCTATGTGGCTCTTTTTCAAGTTGCTTTTCTGTTAAACTAACAAGGCTTTTACCAGTTCTAAAATTAACATTATCTATTATAATGTGTGTATGTGGATTGTCTTTATTTTGATGTATACCATACCACGATTGAAAGCCTTTTTTATAAAATTCGTTGCAACAAATGTATATAAATCCCACTTCACCGTCGCACCAAGTGTCGAGGTATGAATAAGCTGCGGGTCGACAATCGTGTAACCCGCTTCTTCTTGCACCTCATGCACAGCCTTCGTCGTCGCGGCTTGAATTATATCAACATGTTGGGCGCAAGCAGCTTGGTAGTCAGCACGTGAATCAAACACCTTGCCTCCTGGCAGGCGATAGTCATATCCATCCAGCTCATGACGAAATTCGCGGGTGAGCAAGATTTTGCCACTGTTTTGATCATCAAGTATAATGCGCACGCCTGGCGCTCGTACCACCCTTTCCCAGCCCTTGTCATTATGTTGGACATCAAACATCATGCCTGCAAAAGCTGTGTGCCAGCCCGCCTTTGCTTCATCTTCACTGTTATGTGCTATGTTCTTTTCTGTCAGGAGTCTTTCTTGCGTCATACCGATCCTCTATTAGGCAGAGTATTACCGTTCCTCTATCATCTGCACCACACCCGTCTCACTATACCTCTGGTAGGCAGTGAGAATCTGGCGTGTGGCGTCGTTGGTATTGAGCTGCAATGCTTCGTCTAGCGAGAACCACTGACCTGTCGCTACTTCCTCAGTGTCAGTGTGCGGTGCCTCACTTTGCCATTGCTTAAGGCAAAACACTACGGTAAAGGCTTGCGTGTCACCATCAGGATAATAATACACCCGCCCTGGTCCAGACTGCGTTGCAAAGAGCTCAAGGTCGCTGGCGCGCGCAGTGATTCCTGCTTCTTCACGTAGTTCATGTAGTGCCGCGCTGGTGTAGCTATCACCCTCCTCGACGTGCCCACCTACTGTACTCCATCGGTCGAAGGCTTTGGCGTAGATGAGTTTGACGCGCCCTGCTTCATCAACCGGCAAGACATCAACAGTCGTCGTGAGTAATTTCTTATCCCCAACCTTCTGGCGCAACTGCCACACATACGAGCCAACGTACCCCATATTCACACTCCCTTCTCTGCCACCAGCAGATGATCAATGGTACTTTCTATTATGATTTTAGCATATTCGTTGAGGATGAGGCGGCACGCTACTCGTTCGCACGAGAGTCTCCTGCTTGCTGGAGAGTACTGGCGAGCAAAGCCCAGGCAGCGAGCATGGCGTAGTTTGTGATTGCGCCAGTAGCGACCATGCGGTGGATGGTGGTAATTGGCAGCCACTCAGAGATAATTTGCTCGGTATCATCCGGCCGGTGTTGGTGGTTTGCCCCAGCATATTCGCCGTAAACCACATGGAGTTTCGCGCTGGTGCGACGATTGTCGGCATAGAGCCAACCACACGCTCGCACACCTGTCATGGCAATGCCCGACTCCTCAGCCAGCTCTCGCTGCGCCGCCGCGCACACATCCTCACCTGCTTCGATCTTCCCGCCTGGGAGCTGATACAACACCTCATCTACTGGGTACGAATATTCTTGCTGCACCAAAATATTATCACCTCGGCGACACACTACGATTACCCCACCATGCCCATGGTAGGGGTAATGAACATATTGGATGGTCTTTCCATTTGGCAGCTCTACTGTATCTTCTGCGACGGTGAGCCGAGGGTGGTCGACGAGCGTCCGCGACGATAGTATGTGCCATTTTTGCAGCTGATGTGATGGCATGGTTGGTAAAATATGGATAATAGCTTTACCTATTTGACCCTTTCTTAATGAAATTCATTTTTTCTTAACCCTAGGGATACGACGACGAGACAACATCATAGCCAACCACAAACAGCCACTACATAGAACAAATCCAATTGTCGCAGGGGCAATCACCGCCAGACCAGCTTCACCAGAAAAAGTTATACTCCATAACAATTTACCGATAGCCATGAACGCCATGACTGCCACACCCAGCCAGACATTTCGCCACCATAATGCCATTGCTAAAGTAGTAAAGGACAATGGTATAAGCAATGTGAGGAAAATCTTACCAAATGTCCATTCACTCTGCAGATACTGCTGCTCAACTTGCAAAAACTGTTGTACATGTGAATTCGTTTCACTGGGCGGGGCAAACCACCCCATGCTGGTCAAGGTCAAGAATATCACCATCATTATCCCTGCCCAGCTCCGCCGATAGGCAAACCAGCAAAACGGTATCAAGAATAACGGGCGGATATACCAGCTAAGCTGGTTGTGGTGCCGCTGCCACAGCCAATTCCAAAAACTCGGAGTCGTAAACGCCACGGCGATGAATAGTATAATCAGGCCAGCAAACAAGATGGCGATGAATGTGTCGTACTTTTTTATCGCAGCCATCATACAGTAAACTATAGCACACGTAAATTACTCAAAGTATTTCTGGAGTGTCACCGTATCACCCACCCGTGCTTCACGCGTGGTTTTCAGGTTGGTGACGATGTAGCCGATTTCGCCCGTATCAAGCGACGGGTCAGAGATCATACCAGGGCTGAGGTGACCGACCTCCAGAGCCAGGCCACTGGCGCCAGTCGCCAACATATGGATCGTTTCGCCTTTTTTGATCTGCCCGTCAACCACCCGTACATACAGAATCACACCACGGTAATCATCATAATAACTGTCAAAAATCAGCGCTCGCGTCGGGTCCTGCGGCTGGCCTTTTGGGGCTGGAATTCGCTTAACAATCGCCTCTAAGACTTGATCGACGTTCTGCCCCGTTTTAGCAGAAATATGAATAATTTCGCTTTCATCACAGCCCAGCAAATTGATCACCTGCTTGGACACCCGTGGCACATCAGCGGCTGGCAAATCGACCTTGTTGAGTACCGGGATAATCGTCAAATCCTGCTCCATCGCCAGGTATACATTCGCCAGCGTCTGCGCCTGAATACCCTGACTAGCGTCGACCACCAACACCGCGCCCTCGCAGGCCTGCAACGAGCGGCTAACTTCGTAACTAAAATCGACGTGACCAGGCGTGTCGATGAGGTTGAGATCGTAGGTAGTTGATTGAGCCGACCCATTCACGCCAACATCTGCACAAACCCGAGAATTAGGCTGCGCTAAGCGGGTGGCAGTCGATGGGGTAGCGCCCGCTTCTGAAGAAATCTCTGATTTTTCAGAAGAAGGGACGGATCGACTGACAGGACCCGCGTCTAGCGACCGACGTGAAGACTCTTTAAGAGTCTTCGACGATGGGAGCGGTGATGTACCACTCGCTTCCACCTCCTGATATTCATATTTCATCCGCACTGGCGCAAGCTTAATGGTGATGCCTTTCTCACGCTCGAGATCCATACTATCCAGCAGCTGCGACTTCATCTCGCGCTTCTCCACCGTCCCCGTCATCTCCATCATCCGGTCAGCCAGCGTCGATTTGCCGTGGTCGATGTGAGCGATGATACAAAAATTGCGGATATTGTTCATCGCCACACGCCATCCAGCCGCCCAAACAGCAACTTCTTGCCCTTTTTTAAGATCGGATCAACTTCCGGCAGGCGCAACAACTTCGACATCAGCAGATAAACACCGAAGCTAACAATTGAAATAATCGTAAATTTTGGAAAAGCGCTGAAAAAACTGCTGTCAGTATCGCGGAACGGCATCACGGAAACGCCGATATAGCATACCACTCCAGCTACCGCACTGGCGGCAATCATCTTACCGATAGCCGTGACAAACGCCCGATTAAACATCCTCGGCATTTGCTTGCTCATCACCAATAAAAGTATCACCACTTCAAACACTGCTACCGTTGACTGCGCCCACGCCAAGCCGTACGCACCCATATTAAGGTTCATCGTTAAAATAATCGCCAAAGCAATATTCAAAGAAATGGAGAATACAGAAATATACAACGGCGTTTTAGTATCCTGCCGCGCATAAAATGCCCGCGCCGCCATGTGATAAATCGTCCGAAACAGAATCGCCACCACCAAGCAGCCTAATATCCCCGCCATCAGTTGATCGCCAGTATTTCGGATAAAATGGACAATGTAGCCGCGCGTGAAAAATATCACAACCGACGTCGGCAGCGCCATCCAAAAAATAATCCTCAGTAGCGACCGCAGATCCTTCTGGAACAGATCAAGTCTTCCTTCGCCTAGCCGCTCGGTTAGCTGCGGAAAGGCGGCATTAGAAATAGCCACGCCGATAAGATTAATTGGCATTAAATGCAATGTCAGCGCCTGCTGATAAGCGCGAATTGTACCGTCCGCCAACCGCGACGCTAAGTTGACCTCCACCAGGCTTACTACGTAATCCATTCCCTGATCAACCGACCGCGCTGGTAATAGTGACAATACTTTCCGAAAACCTCTGTTCCGACAATATAACTTAAAATTATAATCAAAGCCTAAACCAACCAAACCAACAGCACTCACGATCAACTGCAGAAACGATCCCAGAACTACGCCCAGTGCCACACCCATAATACCGCCGTCAAAGATCTGCCAGCCGAACAGATTGATGCCGTTAGTAAACCACACCGTACCAATGATGATACCGATGTTGTAAATCATTGGCGCTAAGGCACAGAACATAAACCGCCCGACCGCCTGCTGAATACTGGCAATTACCGAAGCAATGGCAAAAATAAACGGATTAACCGCAATTACCCGCATCATACTGACCGCCAAAGCGTGGCCTGATTCGCTCAGACCCGGCGCAATTAGGTATTTCATCAGCGGATCAGCAAAAATGATAATCAATATGCTCGCCGCCAGCGTCACCAGCGCCATAAAATTAATCATACTGGAGCTAATTTGCCACGCTGACTGTTTATTACCCTTCATCCAGCGCTCGTTAAAGACTGGAATAAATGTCACGCTTAATGCGCCGGACACCAGCACGGCAAACATGAAATCCGGCACCATAAACGCCGCCGTGTAGGCATCCAAGCCGACTGGATAGCCAGCCAATCCCGCCTCAGGACTCGGCATATACGCCGCATTCAACAACCGGTCGCGGAAAAATCCCAGCAAACTTGACAGTAGCGTCGAGCCAGCTAAAATGGTTGCGGCCAACTTGACTGTCAGCCGCTGATTTATCTTATCGACAGTTCTCCGGACGCGTCCCATAACAATTTACGCGTGTAATTTTGCTTCCTTTGGCAGTTTAGTTCCTTTAAGAATCTCATCCACCGCTGTTTCTTCTAATGTCTCGTCTTTTAGCAGCGCCTCAGCCAATTTGTCAAGGAACGAACGATTGGCTTTGAGTACCAGCATTGCCCGCTGCTTGGCCTCGGTGATCAGCTGCGACACTTCCTGATCAATCAATTTAGCAGTCTCATCCGAGTACGGCCGCTCGCGAGTCATCTTATCAAACATCAGCCCGCCGTTGTCTTCGTGGAACACTTGGTCGCGCAAGCTCTTGCCCATACCCTGCTCAATCACCATTTCCCGGGCAATCTCAGTGGCTTTACGCAAGTCTGAGCCAGCGCCAGTAGTAATGCCGTCATCGCCGTAAATAATCTGCTCAGCGATCCGGCCGCCCATGGCCCGCGCCAAGATATCCTTGAACTCATAGACGTTGGTGTAGCTCTTATCCTCTGGCGGTAAGAACCATGTCACGCCGCCAGTGCCGCCGCGCGGAATGATCGTCACCTTGTGAACTGGATCAGAATCCGGCAAGACGTGACCGACGATGGCGTGGCCCGCCTCGTGGTACGCTGTCAGCTCCTTCTCGTGGTCGTTCATCACCTTGGCCTTGCGCTCTGGCCCGATCGCCACCCGCTCAAATGCCTCGGTCAGTTCTTCGTTGGTAATCTTCTTTTTGTTGCGCCGCGCTGCGATAATCGCTGCTTCGTTAGCCATATTGGCGAGATCCGCACCAGACGAGCCAGCCGTCTTGGCGGCTAATTTATCCAGATCAACCGTGTCGTCAGTCGGCTTTTTCTTAAAGTGGACCTTCAGAATCGCCTCGCGGTCTTTGCGCTCCGGTAGGGTAATTGTCACTCGCCGATCAAACCGACCCGGCCGCAGCAAGGCTGGGTCCAGCACATCCGCCCGGTTAGTCGCCGCCAGCACAATCACATTAGTGTCGCCATCAAAGCCGTCCATCTCCACCAAAATCTGGTTCAAGGTTTGCTCGCGCTCATCATGGCCGCCGCCCATACCCGAGCCGCGCTTGCGGCCTACCGCGTCAATCTCATCGATAAAGACGATACACGGCGCATTTTTCTTAGCCTTTGAGAAAAGGTCGCGCACCCGGCTAGCACCAACACCGACGAACATCTCCACAAACTCTGATCCAGAAATCGAGAAGAACGGCACGCCTGCCTCGCCAGCCACTGCCCGCGCCAGCATGGTTTTACCAGTACCCGGATTACCGACCAACAAGACACCTTTCGGAATCTTAGCGCCTAGTTCCTTATACTTCTTTGGATGCTTTAAGAAATCGACAACCTCTTGCAAGTCCTGCTTAGCGTTATCATTGCCGGCGATGTCCTCAAACACAATTTTCTCTTTATCCTCGCCGTACAGCCGCGCCTTGCTCTTACCGAAGCCCATCGCTTGATTATTCTGCCCCTGCGCCTGGCGCATCATGAACATGAAAAACACCACGATAATTAATACTGGCAAAATCAGTACTGCTAAATTCCACACCGTTTCGCCAGTAGTTGACGGCGGAATCACCTTTACCTCAACCTTAGCATTCTTATTCAGGCCCTGCTCGTAAATACTACCCGACTCCTTAACCGAACGCTCAGTCGGTTTGTTTTGGTCTTTGCCGGTTACTTTTATGTCATTGCCTTGAATTTCCAGCTTAGCAATTTTACCCTCGTTTGCCCGCCGTACCACGTCAGACAGCGCCGCCTCTTTTAAGTTAGCAGCGGGGAATAAAACTGCATAAAAAATCAGCGCCACGAAAATTATAATCGCCCAAAACAACCCAAATCGCGCAACCTGCTTTATTCCGTTCTTACCATTTTTTTTCGGCATCTTAACAGCCATTCTCGCATAATCCTTTCACCTATACTAATCAACTTCGTCTATTATAACATCTCTTGCCGTCAATTTCATCACCGCGCCAGAACCAAGCTGCCATACTGTCCCAGGACGACCGGTTTTTATGGCGACAAGCATTCGCTCCATCTGAGCAGTCATAAGCGACGCGCCGGCATGCCGCAAGACGTAATAATACAATAGCTCCAACGCCACATTTTCCTCGATTTGTATTAGAAAATGCCGGCTCAGCATTTTTTTATCGAACCTTTTTAGCTCAGCTTCAAGGGTGCGCCGCAATTTCCGCTGCGCCCGCCATAACTCATATATTTCAGACCGGACTTCCGGACTTATCTGCTGGTGTATGCGCCGGCGTAAAATGTTGCGCGTGTATTTTTCACTGCTATTAGTCTCGTCCTCGCACCATTCCAATCTGTGTTTGGCGGCATATTCATAAATCTGCTGTTTCGTCCAGCTGCTCAGCGGACGCAGAATCCGCGAATCACTCATACCTGCCAAGCCGCGCCAGCGCGCGCCGCGCCGAATATTTAGCGCCACCGTCTCGACAATATCATCCTGATGATGCGCTGTCGCCACAGTACCGCCAAAATCCGCAGCAATGTCGTTCAAAAACGCATATCGCCGCTCGCGAGCCTGCTCCTCGCTAGCATCAGCGCCCAGCTCTTCCCTCTGGCCAATATACTGCGCCCGGTATTTTGCCGCCAAAGCCTCAACAAACCGCGCATCGGCAGCCGAATCTTGGCGAATACCATGGTCAAAATGCGCCACCACGATATCTTTTTCTGTCCGCGACATTACATCCAGTAGAACTACCGAATCAACCCCGCCGCTGATCGCTAAGACATATCTCACATAACCATTATCTCACAAATTACGCGCAGAGCCGAACGAAATCTACTTTGTGCCATTATCTCTCGGCGTAATCATAAAACCAGAAAAACACGCCAACGACGGTTTGGCAAAATCAAGCACATCTGTTACAATCATGAGGCGTGGCACCGTAGCTCAGCTGGTTAGAGCGCAGGACTCATAAGCCTGAGGTCGGTGGTTCGGGTCCACCCGGTGCTACCAGAAATGATTAATATTCCTCGCTTAGCGGCGGGGATATTTTATTGATCTCTCTAAAATACTTCTTCCAAATCACTGTCAAAATTGTCAAATTCAACGCCGTCCAAGGCAGCCAGCCGCCGCGCTACGAAGCCGCTAAGTTCCCGCGAGCTACGCCCCTGATTCCAGGTTTCCAGCTCCTTCTTTTTTGTTGCTTCTAAAAATTCTGCTAGTTCATTGTCATTAATCCGCATGGTTTTTTCCTTTTTTGTGTTAATTTTATTTAACCTACTTTCATGATATCACAAATTTGACAAAAAAGCAATAGCTTTTTATGAAAATCTTTCGTTTTTATGTTGCTTATGCTATACTGGCGGGGAAGGATTTATATACAAACATGACCCCTGTAATGATATCGTCTCTAGCCATCATCGTCTTTGCGGCATTGATTCACGCTAGTTTTCAGCTCAGTATTAGCGTATTAACGCTGCTCAGCGGTCATGCCATTGGTAAAAAAACTGCTTATAAAAGAGTTCTGCGCCGAATGGGCGGATTTACCGCTGGCGTGCTGTTACTGACTTGCCTGATTTTAAGCGCGGTTTCTTATTATTTTGCCCTATTTATTAATCATATTGATTCCGCCGAGCAATACATTGCAGCGATTTGCTGCGACTTGATGATCGCTCTGGGAGTTGCGATTTGGGTATTCTATTACCGGCGCGGGCGCGGCACGGCACTGTGGATACCCAGAAGTTTCGCCGACTATTTGACCAAACGCACGAAAAAGACAAAAAACAGCGCAGAAAGTTTTGCGCTTGGCATGGCTAGCGTAGCCGCAGAAACTATTTTTATTATCGGACCGGTTATCGCCGCCAGCTTGGCAATTATTACCCTGCCTGATTTTATGATGCAAATTGCCGGAGTTGGACTATATGTTATGGTGTCGATTTTACCGTTAGCGGTTATGGTGGCGCTGGTCGGCGCTGGTCGCAACATCGCCAGCCTGCAGCAATGGCGTGAATCTCATAAAAGATTCTTACAATTCGCCAGCGGCGGCAGCTTGTTAATCTTGGCTGGCTTTATGTTCGTGGACCGCGTCATCGGCATTGCCAGCTACGGAGGCAGCCTGTGGTAAAATCGCCGAGAATCGACGTGATAAAGCGAGGCAAACGACCAGCCGAAGAATTCAGCCCGGATAAGATACATAATTCAATTATTGCTACCTGTTTAAGCGTTCGCATTCCCGAAGGACAGGCTGAAGATATCGCCAAAACCGTAACGCTGGGCGTTATGAACTGGTGCGAAACCCGCCCGGAAATCACTTCTGCCGACATCAGACGGCGAGCTTGCCAAGTACTGAAAGGGCTGCATCCGGACGCCGCATATTTATATGAAAATTACAAAAATATATTGTAGGGGGCAATGTGGCACAGAAACCGACGTTTGACTATGATTATATCGTTATCGGCAGCGGGGCGGGCGGTTCGCCAGCTGCCAGCATCCTGTCAAATTCTGGGAAAAAGGTCGCTATCATTGAGAAATCGACGTTCGGCGGCGAGTCGCCAAACTGGGGCGACGTTCCGGCAGGCGCCCTAATCCACGCTGCCAGCACATATTATAACGCCAAGATGGCAGCGAAGTTCGGATTACGAACCGGCTCTGTCGGTTACAACTACCCTTCCTTATTATCCTGGAAAGATATTGCCATCAAACGCACCGGAGCGGGCGGAAACCGTCATTACTATGAAAAACAAGGTATTAGCGTTTTCGCTGGCAATGCGCATTTCTTAAGCCCAAATGAGATTACGGTCAATCGGCGGCATTTATCGGCCCGCAAGTTTCTCATTGCCACTGGATCAGAATGGCACGTTCCAGAAATTCCCGGATTAGAAAGTACGCCGCACCACACGCCAAAAACCATATTTTCCCTTGCCAGACCACCGAAAACGCTGTTTATTATCGGTTCAGGCATAGAGGCCTGGGAGCTGGCGCATTTGTTCTCCACTCTCGGTACAAAAATTTACCTAGCTGAAGCATCTAAACAGATCTTGGCTGACTTTGATAATGAGGCGAGCAGACTGATCATTGACGACGCGAAGGAAAACCGCGGTATAAATATATTGATACAAACAGAAGTTATCGCCGTGCAAAAATCTGGCTTGCAAAAACGCGTTGCCTTTGTTCAAGGACGAGCCGAACGCTCAGTGCGCGTCGATGAGATATTAATCGCCAGCGAGCGCCGCCCGGCAACTGATTTGGGTCTGGAAAATGCCGGCATCAAATATACCGCGGAAGGGATATCCGCCAATGCTTATTTGCAAACCTCGGCCCGGCACGTCTTCGCGGCAGGCAGCGTTGTCGATACAACCATACAAACGCACGATATTTTAGCGCAAAGCCGCGTGTGCGCGCATAATTTGCTGCATAAAAATTCAATGAAGGCCGATATTCAGCCGCGCCTGTTGGTCGCCTTTACACAGCTGGAAATCGCCCAAGTAGGAGTCGGCGAAGAAGCGAGCGAAAGGCAAGACCTAAGAATATCAATAGCGCCGCTAACCTTAACAGCGCGCAGCAATATTACCGATCAGCGAACTGGTTTTGTAAAAATAATTACCGATAAAAAAGACACTATTATTGGCGCGTCCATCGTTGCTCCAAATGCCAGCGATATGATCGCTGAACTGACTTTGGCAATCCGCTATAAGTTAACCGGCAAACAACTCATGGAGACGCCGCACTGCTTCACTTCCTGGTCGGAAGCCGTAAGAATTGCTGCCGGAAAACTTCTCTAATTATCTCTGATGCGTTATAATATTCTCTGGCGGGGGCGTAGCTCAGGGGTTAGAGCAGTCGGCTCATAACCGATTGGTCGCTGGTTCGATCCCAGCCGCCCCCACCAATCCAGATTGTAGCTACCTAAAAAACGCGGAATAAATTTAACTACTTTTTTAGAATACCCGCGGCGCCGGCTTTATGACCGGCGCTTTTTTCGCGTGCTACTTAGCTTATACAGACCGCCGCCAATAATTACTATAGCTGCAGCGCCCGCGATATAACCGTAAAAACTCACGCCAGTATCAGAAAGGGTGCCGCCAGCCTTTGTTGCCCTCGAATTATTATTTCCCATCCGCCCCGAGCTCGTTTGTCCTGAGCTATTATGCGCTGGATTTGCAACACCCCCGCGCTCGTGCACAGCCACCGGATCTTCAATTATACCGTTCGCGGTTTTATCTTGGTCGCCAAAACCACCGTCGGTCACCGAATAGCTAATCGTCGTCCGCTGTCCGTCCGCTGTAACGCCGAAAGATACTTTGCTGGTTATATCAACCGCATCTGTGCCAGCACCGCTATACTTGACTACCCTTACACCAGCCGTGTTTGCGTATTTTTTAGTTAGCTCTAAGGTTATCTTCGTTGTATAGCCAAACTGAGTACTGCCATAGTTGGCACAATCAATTTTGAACGCGACCGACTCGCCAAGCTGATACCCCGCTGGTTTTCCCTGCTGCGACGCGGCGGTACTGGCACTCGCTATGTTATAGCACTTGTCGCCAGTTGCGTTAATGATCGTGTTTTTACCATTTGGCTGGGCAACGGCTACCCTGCTCGCTGAAGCCGGCACGACAACGTTATCTAAGCGCCGCTGCAGTTCGGCCTTCTTCTGCGGGTCTTTTACCTGATTAACTAAAGCTTGGGCATCATTTTTAGCTTGAGCGGTTTTATCATTTTCTGCCTTAACGACGGCAGCCAACGCCGCCGATTGGATAGCAGCTTCGCTTTGCTTAGCAGCAGCCACGGCGTCATTAAGTTTCTTAGTAGCAGCGCGTACTACTGCGGGCGTCGGATTTGACGCAGCGTCGACAGCTTTTGCCTCCTGCAGAGCCTGCTTAATGTTAGCTTGATTTTTAATATAACTTGGTTCGCTCTCGGCATCATGGATGGCTTTTTGCAGGCTAGTTTTGTCGGCGCGCAACCCGTCAAGCGCCGCTTGTAATGTGCTTTTAGCGGCAGTCAATTGGCCTAGAGAAGCACTGTGATCAGCAATTACCGATTCTGCAGCAGTAATTCCAGCCCGCAAGGCATTCGCCGAAGCTGCTGTCATGCCGTCAGTTGAGACCTGCTTAGCGTCAGTCACCAACTGCACCAGACTAGTGCGTACATTAGTAATTTCTTGTTTAATACCGTTCAAAACATTCTGCAATTCATTCTTTTTAGCCGCGTCCTGAACTTTGCTCAGTAGATTTTCTGCCGCCTGAATATCCGCCGGTAACTTGCTGTTTTTTGCTTTATCAACAGCAGCCTGCGCTTTGGCTTGAGCATCAGCTTCCTTTTGATAGGCGTTATCTAAGGCTTGTTTCAAGCCTTCGACGGCAGTTTTTATTTCATTTGGAGACGGCGACGGCTTGCCGGCAACGGCTTCAGCGACCGCCAGCGCTGCTTTAACGGCTGCATCATTCTGGATGTAGCTTGGCGATGATTTGGCGCGGGCGATTTCACTGTTCAGTGCAGTCAGGTCAGTTTTGCTTAACTTATATGTAATGTTTAGATTACCGCTAAAGTTGGTACTCGCCGCGCTGATAGTTACAGGAGTAGACCACACGGCGCTGACATTATGAGAATTTCCATCATACACAGGCGACACCAGCTTAATATTCCCCGGAGTACCGCTATCGTTAACAACCTGGCTATTATCGGAAATAGGCACTACGGCTCCGCTTTTACCTATCAGCGGCGACGGCACTGACGCGGCGGTGATAGCCATGGACACATTCTGATTACTCAGGTTAAGCTTAGTCAAATTAGTTAGCCCCGCCAGCGGCGATATATCCGCCACCGTACTGCCGTCAATCTCCAAAGAAATCAACTGCGCTATACCGCCGATGGATTTTACATCGCCAGCAGACAAAGGCACGCCGCTTAAGCGAAGGACCTTTAAGCCAGACATCGACTTCAGCGTGGCGATATTCTTCGCGGTTATTTTATTACTATAGCTGTAAAACTTGAACGACTTAATCGTAGCAGCGCTAGCGCTGAAATTAACCATATCAAGAGGAGTTTCCAGCGATTCTCCAGACAGCGACACGTCGCTTAGCTTTGACAGCCCGGAAACAGGCGAGAACGATTTTATGGGATTTGCAGCGGCGTGTAACACCGTAAGCTTAGATAAAGAAGCTATGTTTGCTAAAGACGTTACCTTGTTATCAGAAAAGGTCAGTTCCTGCAGCTTCGCAAGATTAGCAATCGGCGACAAGTTAGAAACAGCATTATTATCCAGCGACAACTGCGACGCATTCACAGCCTCTTCCAGTCCAGTGATGTCGGAAATCTTCTTATTAGCCGGAGTGTTTGAATCAGCCTTAAGAGAAATGACCGTTAAGCTTTTCATCTCGTCCTTAGTTATGTCTTGATTATCAGCGCGTACGGTACCGCTATTTTTCGCTAATAGCGCATTCAATTTAGCCTTTAGATTAGCATCCGGAATATGGACAATCTCGACTGCTGGAGTAGTTCCGCCATCCGCGTTCATTTTTACATTAAGCAGCGCCCCGCGGTTTACCGCCGCTCCAGGCTTTACCTTAGCGCCGGACGGATCAATCGCCAGCGCGACATCGTTTGGCAAAGCCTTTCCGGAACCAATAGCACTGCTGCCAGGCTTTAAGTTGTAATTGCTTTTATTATAATCCGTATTAGCAGCAGCCTCTTTTATGAAATACGGATTTGCGGCGCGAGTGCCAAACGTGTCATACGAATGACTGTCTCTACCATCAATAGTGCCTGACAGCTTACTGCTTGACGATATTTCTGCCACGCTTTTAAGCACAGTATCCGTTTTGCCAGTCACGCTTTCAAAATCCCAAACCGACAAGTTCACATCCCTGGTGTCATTCCGGTAATATGCATTATAGTCAAAACCTTTTAGCATACTATTCGCATCAACATACGGTCCTTTCGGTTCATTTTTTGCGCCCTCGACCCGCAGCGAATAAGCGCGCTGATACGCCTCGCCCGCCAGGTCATTTGAGTCCGCCAGCGGCCGCGATGAAATAATGTTGTTGTACATCTCAACGCCAGAAGTATTCCAGCTCAGACCCTGCGACGCCGACCAATTTTCCGTCGCAGTACACACTCCGGCAGCATTCCAAGCGTTACAGCCATTCATACGCTGATCTTCAAAAAGATAGACCGGTCGGTAGGTGCGCGAAATTGTATTATTATACAGCTTAACTTTCTCGCTGCCAGATACGCGGATTCCCGTGCCGGAACTTTCGATTATATTCGAAGCAATGACGGCGCTACCTGAAACTTCATACATAATCGCCAGCGACGAGTTTGTAAAGAAGTTGTTAACAATTTTCGTATCGATACAACCTTCATCGCACCAAAAATTAATTGTACCCACGTTATCTACGTTGATAGGCGCGGATTGCACTTTGCCGCTGTTTGAATTGTCTAAAATATTATTGCGAAATATAAAATTCTTAGTATGCGCCACTTTAATATCAGCCATCGTACAGTAAGCGCCGCAACCTGACGTCATAAAACCAGCCGCATTATTACCGTGCAGTTCGCTATTCTCGAATATCGAATCGTGAGCCTTATTAGCGCCAGCTCCCGACCCGCCATTGTCAATAACTTTAACGCCGTTAGCCGAAGCTTTCGCTTGATTAAAGAATAATCCCTGGTTTGAATTTTGGGTAATAATCATATTCTGCACAAGCGAATCATTACCATTCAGACTCACCGCCGTCGGCCCGGAAATATCCTTGCCATACACAGGATCTGCAAATCCCCACGCCTGGACTGATGCGTATTGGGCGACGTTGACACCCCTGGCTGTAAAGTTTTGACCGGTAGCCGTGAACGCCCTCGGCCGCTCCGAAATCTCAACTTGGCTGGCAGCCGGATTTTTACCAATATAGTACGTTATATTATCCTGAGCGCCGATATTATAACCCTTGGAATTGTCACCCGGCACTTTTAGCGTGGTCGGTGTTTTATCCTCGACATAAAACGTGTTGCTGCCCGGCGTTACCTCGGCTTTGGTAGCGACCTGCTGCATTGGCTCGTCATTGATAAACACTTGCTCCGGATACGCAGCTACACCTTCTTTGCCAGGATCGGAATTCGTCGTGCAAACATGGCAAAAATTATGATAATTACCCGTAGTTTTCCAGATACCATTGTCGCCCGTCCAATTGGTAACGATATCGCTTCCCTTCAGCCAAACTTCAGCATGCGGTGCGGCTTGCAACGTAATATTATTCTTAGACACAAAAAAGTGCGGCTCGCGGTAAATACCGCTTTTCGCAACTACAGTACCGCCGCTTGGAACGGCTGTCACAGCTTTACCAAAAGTCTTATACGGCGAGTTTTCGCTGCCATTGCCCGTAGCGTCATTACCGTTCGGAGCCACCCACGCCACATTAGAGGAGGGAATACTGTAGTTTGTGTCAATAAACTGGTATTTTTTATGCAAAGAGGCCGCCTTGGTCGACGGTATTTGCAGCATTATAACGCCAAACGCCACAATGACGGCAGCAGTAATGCCGACAACTTTTGGCATAAACCTTTTATATCGCTGATGAATCTTCATTTTTCCCTCACTTTTTGTGTCTTATTACACCTTGCTTATTATTCTAGCAAATAAAAACATAAACGCAAACGCATTTACTCAGTGTTGTTTGGGCGTGTTCATGTTGACACCAGCTAACGCGTTAGCTATAATTACAGTATCACCATGGTCAGACAAGCCTAAGGTTTCGACCGAACGCTGTTTCTGGCCTTTTTAATATCTCTTTTTTGATGCGCAATCCCCACTGCTGAACAGTGACGTCTAGTGCATAGCCTTCGGGAAATAAGCCTTCAATCGTCCAGCCGTGGCGCTGCAAACAAGCTATCTGCCACGGCTCAGGAATGAGATGGACATATAGCTTACGACCATAACCAGCTAATAATTGTGGCAAGTTAGCTACCAGTGCTTCGAAAATAGCCTCTGATTTTGCTACCAACGGCATGATTTTAATCGGCTGGCCTTTCTTTGGGGTTGCAACGACAACGCCAACGACCTTTCTATCCTGCTCGGCGATGAAAATGAGCTTATATTTAGCGTTGATATCTCGGCTCTCACGTCGTTGGTAGCTAGCAAATAGCGCATCCACCCATGTATCATCCACGCCATTAAAGTCACTGCCCACTCGCGACAGGATCAGTTGGCGCGCCGCTACAGCGTGCTTTTTCTCGTCAAACGGGACGATTGAAATATCTGACAAATCAGGAGCTGCACTTTGATTCAGCGGCTTGTACAGCATACATTCGTCGATGCCAGGTTTATAATGATCTTGCGCCCTACCAGCCAGATGAAAGCCTTTGCGCAATAGAAACTTGAACGTGGCTTGGTTTTGGGCAGCCACTGTACAGTAGAGTTGCCGAGCGTGGTGTTTGCGAGCGAAATCCTCAGCATGACGAAGCAACTTACTGCCAATGCCAAATTTACCGCGATATTCTGGAGCAACGATGAGCGGACTAATTTTAACTGTCCCCTGCTTCTTGACAACTAGATGAATCATTCCAGCAGGATGATAATCAACTTCTGCAATAAACATGTATTGCCCGAGTGAAAACTGCCCGACAGAATCGACGTTATTATTGATATGCGTAGTAAAAATCCGCTGTGCATGAGCTTGATGATCGCCATCGTAAAATGGTTCAAGCGCTTCTGTCATCAAGTGGGAAACGAAATCAACATCGCCTGTCTTGGCTTTACGGATATCCACAGTGACTGACGATTTCTTATGCCGGTGCATGAGCTTATTGTCTTATACCCTATACAATAATACAAGCCATCATCGCTATACATGCGTAATTTATGGCTATAGCTAATCAAATCAGTATAAATTCAATACCAATAACACCGTTTTGTAGCTGCTTGTCAAGCGGATAAAATCCATTCATTTGATTCTCCAGCCATTCAACACTCTCGCCGCCAAACTTACGCGGATCATTATGCGAGAATAAATCATGAAACGTTGCGTAGCGTAGTAAACCAATTACTTTAACAGTGG
>ERZ773022.990-NODE-990-length-20532-cov-2.891830_pt1 | contig 20532 bp, 14 predicted proteins | sample MGYA00580839_ERZ773022 | MGnify/ENA primary metagenome ERZ773022 (study PRJEB29015, sample SAMEA2738020) | human oral metagenome | biome: human oral; feature: human-associated habitat; material: dental | place: China | collected 2044 ... | reverse complement strand
CATTAAAAATTTTGATGTTTTTATTTCAAAACTTTTCAAGTTTATAGTTCATGATGAAAGAAAAAGTAAATTTCAAAGTGGAACTTATTTATTTCAAAACTTTTCAAGTTTATAGTTCATATAGAAATGCTAAAAATAAAACTGATAGTATATATGAGTATGAGTATACAATAGAAGATTTCCATAATATCGGTTATTACAACCAAGATAATATTATAAGAATACAGAGATTTCCAAGAGATATAAAATCATATTTGAATGAAGTACAATGTGATAAGCTTCTTGAAAATAAAAGAATAGAAATCGTTAATAGTTATAAAGAAGAAAATGTATATGTGCTAACTCTTATGGGTTATCCTTATAGAGAAGAAGACTATATCTATCTTGGCTATCATATAGACGGTATAAGAGACAGTATTCCACTTCATCTTATGAGCGAAGGGGAACTATCTATTCTTATAAATAAAGGAATACTTGATGATATAATATCTAAAAATGAGGATAAGGAATATTTAAACTATATCACAAGAAGAATACCATTTTACTTGACAAGAACTACAGAACCATTTGGACTTTTATATATTGATACTACAAAGTATAATGTTGGCTATAGAGTTTCGGAAGTTTACGAATATATGAGAATTGCTTATATGAGAACCCAGTATAATGAATACTATCACGACTCTTATGATTACTATGAGCCTTTAACTGCTACATATCTTATATGTGGAACGATGTATATGATACTTGCTGAAAATCCAATAAATATACTTGAGTTTGATTTTACATCTGATGAGATACTTGATAGTCTTTATAAGACATTTTCAATTCCGTATGTTGCTGATTTGCCAAAGTCTGTGCGTATTGCTTTTGCTGAAAAGATAAATAGAGTTCTTCGTTTTAAAGGGGATAAATCATCTATTATAAATATAGCAGAAGCTTTTGGTATTAAAGATGTATACCAATATATACTGTATAAAGAATATGTAGATTTTGAAAAAGGTTACGACCCAACAAAGTCACTTGAAGAAAACTATAAACTTTATTTCGTAAGAGTTCCAATAGGAGCAAAGGATTTACATAAGTTTATTTATAATATTAGAGAAGGAGATACTAAGGCTAAAATTCCTTATGATGAGTTTGTAGCTGGCGATAAAAGATGGGGTTTAGGTCGTGATAAGTTAAAAGAATATGTAATGAAAGAGAATTTCTCCTATGTTACTACAAAGTATATTGGGGTTGATAGTGTCGTATCTTTAACTGAAAATGCTTTTACTCAATCTGAGTTTTTATCTTTCTTATTTGGTAATAAGAAAAGACTTGGAGATTTTAAACTAACTCTAACCAAGGCAAATTTACAATCTTCTTTATGGGACGCTTTTGTTTATTCTATGATACTTATTATGAATAAGAATGGTTATGAAGATGATATTATAAAAGATGCTGAAGGACTTGTCTATATCTATGGTATAGATAACCACTTCAAATTAACAGAAGAAGTTGCGGAAGCCTTTAACTCGAGAGTTCCAAAAGATATGGAGTATCTATCTTATTATAAAACTGTAAATCCTGCTATGTCAGTTGTAGATTTTTTGGATGTACTTCTGCACAATAGAAATGCACTGGGTGTATTAAGAAGAATGATAAGAGAAGAAAACTTTGACTATGCTATTATGAAAGAGCTTATGAAACTTGAGCACATGATAGGTACTATGGCTATTAATCATTACTATGGAGAAATTAAAAACTATGATAGTTATTCAGATTATCTTGCTGTATCAAATCCAGCTTTATATACGCATTTGCAATCTTTAAAGGCTGGAGCTCAGGTTGAAGAAACTATGAATGAAGAACTACTGTCAGTTATAGAAGATTTATACAATTACTGTAATCCATCACATACAGCGGCAAGAGATAATTTACTCTCATTCTTATCAAAGATAAAGGAAGATGAGGCTCAGACTATCAAAACTACAATGTTTAAGATGATAGCTTTTTTAAAGACCTACACAGTTGATTTAAGAGTATCTGATACATCATATGTATTTGATGATTATGAAAGAATACTATCTGAAATTTTAATTAAAAATCATGTATGGCTTTGGGATAGAGTTACGACTACAACTTATGAAGAAGCTACACAAACTATAAAGATGACAGGACTTCATTCTTATCTTGAAGTAACTGATTTAGTTCACAGAAAAGGTGTAAGAGACAGAAGTAAAGTTATGTATCCACCTTGGGTTACAGTTCCTAATACAACTGAATATTTAAGACCTGATATTAATACTACTACATTTGATACAGGTTTTCAAAGATGGTATAAGGAATATGATGATGATTATATAGATATATTTGAAACTGTACCTCATATAATATACAAGGTGTATGAAAAGGATAAAGAGTTTATAGTTCGAGATACGGCTTTTCAAAGAAGGTATAAAGAATACGAATATGATTTCGTAGAACCATTAGAAGTTTTAAATGATAAATATAAATGGTATTTTTGGGATAGGTATTCAAATCTTGGAATTAAAGATAGTATAAAGAATAAAACAAAAGCTGAACTTAATACAGATGTAAAGATATATGATACAATAAGAAAGCGTGAAACGGGTCGTTTACAAACAGACATTGTAGAATATATTAAATAAATAGGAGGAAGATAAATGAGAAAATTAGATGATATACTATCATTTTCTTCAACTTTAGATGAACCCAAACACTCAAACGAGGTAAGAGGAGTTCTTATAAAGAAAGAGGAGAATGTTGTTTTACCCTCTGGTAGAACTTTATTTAGAAGAACAAAATCTGGAGAAAACACTATGCTTATTGGAGTTACTCAGTTACTTGCAGAATTTCTAACTGGTAAAAGAACTAATAAGATACAAGTATTAACTTTAGATGAAGATTTAAAAACTACAATAACGGCTACATCATCAGTAGTTAAAGCAGAACTTAACTATTGTGGTGTGATGCTTTGTAACGGTGGAGCAGACGGTGCTGTTGTTAAAGCTGTTAATAGATATGCTCCGGGATTTACAGCCGCTACAAGAATACCTTGGAGAATGGTTAAAAAATCTTCTGATGACCCTAATACTTTATATCAAAACTATGGAGCGAGAAGTGTTGAAGGTAATGATGTAAAATATTATATCAAGAAATTAAAGAAAATAGATTGGGTTAATAGAACTGTAGATGGAGAGCAAAAGTTAAATGATAGACCAGAAAACTCTTTAACTGGAGCTGTAGCTGTTGAAACTGTTATACAAACTGAGTTTAATATAACACTTCAAGATATGGCTGAATATTATAAATCTATTGGAGAGAATGTAAGAAGAAAGTTCTCTACTATTTGCTTACTTATAGGTAATACAGTAAATGTACAATTAAATGGTTCTACTTATACTGACCATAGAAACCTGCTTGTTGCTAATCAGCTAAATATTGAAGAAGAATATTTAAAACAAAATAAAGAAGCAGAATATGAATACAATGTTCATTTTAGATAATATAATGTGTGCAGGGTTTTCCTGCACCATTTGCTTTTTTCAAGTATATATTATATGAGTGTAGCAACAATAATAAAAATTTTTAAGGAGGAACAAAATGAAAAAAGAAATTAAAGGTTTGGTATTTATTATTGGCAGTAGAAATGACTACTCAAAGGATATGGTTTTTGAAAGTGCTGAAGATTGGGACTTTGTTGTAAATCATAAACTACATAGTGATTTTACAAACTTGGACAGTCATGAAAGTATTGACAAATGGGTAGAAGATGTGGAAAAAGCTTTAAAGGAAAAGAGAACAAAATATGGTCCATCTGTAGAACTATATATTGACACTGAAGGAGTAGGAACAGTTTGGTCAACGCCTGCTATAGTTCGTCTTACAAGAAGTATATATGACGATGATGATATGGCTGGTACTTATATATCAATCATAGACTTCGATGGAGACAACTACACAAATGTAGAATTAAAGAAGTTCTAAAATTAAATAAGTTAAATTGGTTAAACTCGGGTGGTGAAATTCCACCCTTTTAAAATATCAAAATAAAAAATATTAGGAGGAAAAAATTATGAAAAAATTAGTATTAGTATTAGGATGTAACAAGATAGGAAAAGGTTTATTATTTAACAGAAAAATCAATGGTGATATTTGTTTTGAAGTTATTAAGTCTTTAGATACTGAATATAGTGCTGTCAAAAAAGAGTTTAATATAAATAAACTTGACACTGCTGATACTTTAAATGTCCTTATGGATATAATAAAAAAATTGTATGTTCCAAATGCTGAATTTTATACATCAAGTGAAGCTGGCAGAGAATACATACTAGATGTACTTTTATATTTAAAAGATACATGTCCAGTTCAATTTGGAGGAGATTTACAAAATGAATGGGAGCACATTATTTTATCTATAAAAGAATCTAAAGTATTATTTGATAAAGAAGGTTCTACTATAGGTAATGCTCGTGATGAGTTCCATAAATTAATAAAAGGAAATTCTGAAGTATTGTCTGATAAAGACATTCCTGAATCACTGGATAACTTCACATCACTTATGAGAGTTGGAACAAAAATACAAATCTCTAAAGTTGTAAATGGTGCTATAAAACCAGCTATTCAAATACCATTTAAAGACTTCTTGAATGATATTCTTTCTCAAGAAGAAATAGTTGGACCATACTTGATATCTGATGATGATGTTAGCAATCTATTTACTGATTATATCAAATATTGGAATAGAGATGGAATATTTATAAAGGACTATCATAAGATGAGTGAGTTCTTATCAAAATGTATAGTTGTTGATGCTCACTTTATGTTCTTAAATGATATCAATAAAGAATGGGATGCTGTAAGACTAGCAGCTAAATTCTTAGGTACAACAGATACAACTAATAAAGATGAAATATTAGAAGGTAAGCGTGCTGTAGTTATTGTTACTGATGAAACTCCACAAGCAAGATGTAGAAGAAATGGTGGAGGTATTCTTGGTATGCTTCAAGATAATTTATATAAGGAATTTGCTATTGACAAAAATAAAGAGTTCCTAATATCTGCAGTTGTAGTAGATTGTAACTCAGGTTCTGTACTTAAAGTCAAAAGGGAAGTTTATGATTTCCTATTAAAGATTGAAGCTGTTGGTATAGATAAAATATATATTGATAGTAAACTTAGCAAAGCTAAAGGAGCTATCAAAAATAGACTTAATATTTTCTTGGAAGAAGTTAAAAATGTCTATCCTAATGTAGAAATAGAATATAAAATATAAATAATGTGCTGGGTAAGTCCCAGCCTTTATTTTTTTTTTATTCTATCACAAAACCGTCCCAAACAGCTTCTTAGTAAAATTTTTTATAAAAGGAGGTTCCAAAATGGATGATAATAAATCTTTGGGTGGTAGTTTAAGTGATGTTACCACTGGACTTTGGGATAAGGCACAAGAGTCAGTTTCAAATCATATCATAACACCAGCTACCAATATTTATAATGGTATAACAAGTATAGATTGGTCTGAAGTTGCTGGTAGTGTAAGTGATAACCTTGTGTCTCAAGGACAAGATTTTGTCAATAGCTCCATAAATACAATATCATCAAATGTTGATAGTGCTATTAAAACTGGTGTAGATAATCTAACTGGTATGGCTACATCACAGGTTGATAAAGTTGTAGGTAAAGTTTATGATAAAATAAATAATAAGTTTAATTCAACTTTTGGTAAAATAGAAGCAAAACTTAGAAAGGGTTTATTAGGTAAGGTAGATAGTTGGTTTGGTAATCCTATTCTAAATTCATATAAATCTATATTCGGTGGACTTCCGGGTAAAGTCGGAAGTTCACTAAAAGGTACGTTTTCAAATAATCCTTGGATTAACTTCTATATTGACGGGAATAATTATGTTAATACTTCAGCTATATCGGGAGATACTGGAGGCAATAGCTATAACTATGGAAATACTACAGCCGCAAATAATGCAACAAGTAAAGGTTGGGCTGTTGCTAAAAACTCAACTGGGGGCTCAGTTGACGGGTATACATCAGCATGGAATAATAGAAATAATATCGGGTATACTACAAATAATGGTAAGTCTACAGGTTCAAAACCTTATGGATATAATACATATAAAAGTATACCACAAAGAGGACCTGCTAGTATGGACGGACCCGGCGATATGTCTTTGTATTCGACTGCTGGGTTTAAAGCTATAGCTGAGCATATTAAAAATACATATGGGTTTACTTCTAATATAAATGAAGGAATGCACATGGAGAGAAGTTTTGTAAATAGATTTGGTGTAACTCTAATTGACAATACTCTTGCTCATACAAGAACTCATATATTTATAGGTAAGCCTACTTGCAATATACTTGATAAACAAACAGGACTTGTACCTGAAGATTTAGGTAAAAAAAATTCAGACCTTGCTATGCTTATAAATCAAGCTAAGTCTTTATATACTCAGCTTAATGCTAGAATACCCGGTACAACTCCATTTATGACAGCACTTCAAAATAGAGTAGTTGGAATATCATTTCAAGATGCAACTCTTTCAAAATCTGAATCTGCTGCTAATATATACGGCATAAGACAAGAGTATCCAATATCTTATAGTGAATCTTTAGTTAATGTACCCATATCACTTACATTTGCTATGGATAGAAACGCTGAAGCATTTAAGCTTATAAATGTTTGGGTTACATATATGGAGAATATTAAAGGAGGTACACTTGCTCAAGAATACGAAGATACGATGTTTAATAGAATGAGCTATACATGTCCTATATGGGTATTTGTAACTGAAGAAAATAATCACGACATTGTCTTTTGGGCAAAACTTGTAGGAAACTATCCAACATCAATTCCTTTTTCTATATTTTCAAATCAAGGTATTGTAAATAGAGAAGTAAGAGAGATAACAGTTTCGTTCAGTTCTGCTATGTTTAAGCCATTTGATGCTTATGCTCTTATGGAGTTTAATGAGATGCAAAAGTCTATGACTAAAAACTATTGGGCAGACTATGTTCCTATACCTGAAAGAAATCTTGGGTATTACTGGACAAATGGAGCTACAGTTACATTAGATGAGGAAACTGGTAAATTTAGATTAAACTACTATACTTCATCATCAGGTGTATCTTTTACAAGTTCAGGTAAGGCTGGTGGTCGTGGTGGCTCATATCTTGGAAAGATAGGTGCTGCAAGTAAAGCTAAAGAATATGCAAGTAACCTTTTTAAAAGAACAACTGGTTTTGCTAAATTTTAGGAGGATATAATGGAGAAGAAGTTTATTTCAACTAAAGAGGAATTTCTAAAATCTATGGCTGTGGTTTTAGATACTCTTGGTATGCCTGCTGATAGAGTAAATGCACTATCAACTGCATACTATCAAACACAAGGACTTGGAGAGCTATATGATATAGTATCATACTCATCTTATATATCGTCAAGAGAGATGTTCCCAGTCACAGCTCAGTTTAAAGACTCTTTATTCAAATGGAATAAAGTTGCAGATGTATCATTTCAAATGGCAAGAGCATCTATGAGGAGATTTTCATTTACTATGTATATTGAAGATGTACTTAAAAATGCTGAGATGATAAATCCTAATTTATATAGATATACTATACCTCATACACTTGAGGTTAAGATAAATGATTTTGTATACTCACTTGATTATGATATACAAATACAAATATATGACCCTGAAGGTCGTATGGCAATTACTGCAAGATATGATACTGATAGTTTATATAATCCTATATCTCCAATTAAGAACCCGAATATTAAAGTTATTAAGCAAAATAAGAGAATGGTTTTAACTTTAGAGCTTTATCAGTATCAAAGAAAAATTGAGACTTATAGATATGTAGACTCATCAACTGATGTATACCCTATAACTTATGAAAATCAGTTAATTGACTTTACTCCATATTATAGAGTAACTGAATATACACCTACAGTTTTAAGACTACAAAAGTCTATGTATTATGATAAGTCAATTCCTGATAAACCTACAATATATTATGATTTAAACCAAAATAAGATAACTCTAACTAATCGTGGATATAGGGGAAACTTCGTACCGGTTCGTGATAGTATAATAGAACTTTCTATGTATTTAACTAAGGGTAGTGAAGCTAACTTTGAATATATTGGAGATAAAATAGTTTTAGAAGATTCAACTGGAGAAGAACTACCATTTTATATAACTGTAGCTACAGAGCAAAAGTATGGAGTAACTGGGCTTAATGAAGATGATTTAGAAACTTTAAGAAAGAAGATAATAGATTCGCTTCATACAAGAAACTCTTTGATTACAGATTATGATTTATCACTTCATTTCTCACAAAGAAATAAAGCGTATAAAGTTATAAAGACAAGAGATGATTGGAAGATGAGAGTATATTCAATATTTGCTCCTCTTTACAAGGATAAGAAGTTTTTAATTCCTACAAATACTTTAGATGTACAAGTTAAGTTATCTGAACTTACAAAGAAAGATACTCACTATAAGATACCCGAAACTACACACCTAAGAACTGGACTTAAAAGCTCAACTGTATATCCAAGAGTATCTCCTTTAGGAACTGATAAGTTTGATTATATGTTATCTCTTGTACATGTGATAAATAGAATAAAAAGAGTTGTGGAAACTTATGAGATGTATATATCAAGAGATAATGCTTGTGAGTTTGAGTATAACTATGATAAAGTAAAATATAACTTCATGGTTAATAGACTTTATATAAATCGTGAACCTAATAAGAATATTAAGTTATCTTTTAATTTACTTACAAATTTGGCTTCCGAAGAAAAGAGAGATTTAATTACTTTCCATAATAAAAAGCCAAGTGGTGAAATAGAAGATACTGGACAGATAGTTGTAAGTGTTGCTTTTCAAGCACAAGACGGTTCATATATTGGATATATACCAGCTAAGATGATAAGCTATCACGAAGAAAATGATATGTATAAATATGAAGCTGAGCTTGAAACTGATTACTTTATAAAAGATGGAAGAGTTGACTTATCTTTATTTAATGCTGGAGTTAAAGGAAGTGTACAATCAGAAATTAAATTTAAAGCTATAAAGATACTTGTACAAGATAAAGCGACTAATACAGAAAATGCAGCTTCAAGATATGGAGTTCCTGATATAGCAGATAAGGCACTTATAAATGTATTCTCAGTTAATGATATAGATTTAATAAAAGAATATACAGATATATCAGGAATACAAATAGAAGATATAGATAGCGATACTATAAAGCTTTTATCTATACCTTTATTTGGATATAAGTATATTGAAGATAATGGATATTCTGTATTTAATGAAGTATATGCTGAAATGGATTATATAAATACATTATGGCTACAAACTCAGACTAACTTTACAGCAACTCTTAAGTTTGTAAACACTTATGGTTCATCTAAAAACCACGCTATCGGAAATGATAATGAAAAACTTGATAAAGTTAATATATCATTTGTATTTAAAGTGGGACTTAAGTATAATGCTACAAATGATTTAGACTATGTAAAGGATTATATAAGAGATTACTTTGCAAAGATAGATTTCTTAAATGATGATACTTTCCATGTATCTGATTTAATAAGAAAGGTAAGAGATGATATACCTGATGTAACTAAGATAGAATTTGTATCCATAAATAGCTATAATCAAGACTATCAATATCTATATTCAGATTATGACCCTAATGATTCTACTATTATACCTGAGATAGTTAATATAGAATATAATAAAGAAGGGGAGTATAGTGTAGTTTTAAATAAAATCTAAATGTGACTAACATCGTCATAGATTATTTTAAGGAGGAATATAAAATGGAACAACAAAGAAAAAATACGGAAGAATTGGTATCAACACATTTTCACTCAATAGTATACTTTACTAAGGAAAATGCAAATTGTAAAAGATGTGGAATGCAACTATTTGAAAGAGGACTTCTTATAGCAATGTATAGAAGAACTGAAGAAGGACCTTTTGAGAAGAAAGCAGAAAAGACACATTTTATATCAAATAATGATTTTGAAGATTTAGCTTTAATGCTCCGTCAAGCAAGAATAAAGATGAATACAAAATCATCATTTGAGTTTGCTATTGCTGGTAAGGAAAGTGCTTTTGGTATATTTGGAGTTGAAGATAGCGAAGGGAACTATGTTTGTGGAGTTTCAATTTATGATGTAGTAGAGGGACAAATAATACAAAAATCAAAGCTCGTTTGTCCTTTCTCAAATTCAATTAAATTGAAATCATTTGCAAGTGACGGCACTATAGAAGATATGGTAAGAAGTGGAGCAACAAGCGAAACTGAAACTTTACTTAATAAAGTAAATGCTATACTTGCAGGTACATCAACAATAGACTCATATCATCAATCTAAACTTGCTAAGAAGTTCACTGGTACTGGAAATAAGAAAGTAGAAGTGAGTGAGGAGTATATTCCAAGTAACGCATCAGATGATGATTATTGGGATAATATAGATAAGGAATAAGTTGTAGCTGGGGAAACCCAGCTATTTACTTTAATTTAAAGGAGGTAAATAATGATTAATTTATACGCTGAAACTGATATGAATGAAAAAGTAACTATAAGAATTGCTGAGCTTCCTGATATTGATACTTGCTTTAAATTCCACAAAGCAATATACAAGTATCACCAAGATAATGTAGACTTTAAATTAGAAGATGAAGGTAATCTTTTAAAGGCTATAAAAGATGATATTAAAACTGGAAGAACTAAAACTATTATAGCTTCTACAAAACTTGGTAGTTTAAAAGAAGATGTAGGTATGATAGAGATAAGAATAGATAGAATGAAAACTCCAGCAACTGCTTATATTACAGCATTATGGATAGAAGATAGTGCAAGAGGTAAAGGAATAGCTCAAATACTTTTATCATCAGCTGAAGCACTTTCTAAGAAAGAGGGAGCAAATGTGATATCTCTTGATGTATTTGATTTTAATGTGAGTGCTATATCTTTATATCTTAGAATGGGATACAAATGTAAAAGTCACGATAAAACTTATAAGGCTACTTATGTTAAAAAGTTATAAGAGCCTTGTTTTTTTTTTGATTATATATAATAAACATAGAAGACAAGAGTAAACTTGAAATGGTTCAAGAGCTCGCTGTCAAAACTTATCAGGGAGGTAACAAAAATGAAAAAATTATTAAACACTTGGAAAAATGATTGGAACAATATGACTGAAAGAGAGAAAGATACAGTTCTCTCTGCTACAATTATTTCTGTATCATTAGTAGCACCATTTATACTAATGATATTTGTGGGAGGTGCATTTTAATGGATGTACCTTTCAAAAATGATATATCAGCTAATTATAATAAAAAGAAGGTTCAAGACCTTCAAGATGCTCTTTTAAAAGAAAGAAGAGCAAATGAAAATTTAAGAAAGGAGGTTATCTCTAAATATATTTATTTGGGGATATTCTCCGTTCTAGTATTTTATATAGGACTCATAGCAGTCCACATATCTACAAGGGGGGTGTAATATCATGAAATCTTTAATTAAATTTTTAAAAGACAGTGAAGTTCAAGTAGTAGCTGTCGGAATAACTTTTATGATAGCTGTAATAGTTATCATAAATCTACAATGAAAAATATTGGAGGGGTTTCGACCTCTCCTTTATTTTTTTTTTTCTACAATCCTAAAACTTCTCTGTAGGAGTGTGATAATATGAGACTAAACGATATACCTATAATAGGAAATAAAATAACAAAAGATGATGAAATATTAATAGACCAAATCGGAAGTGTTATTAGTACAATAGTTGAAAAAATGGAATACATATCATTTACTGATTCTATAATAATACTATCAGGAATTGCACATGGACTTATAAATTATAGAGAAGGAATATTAACTAGCGAAGATGCTGGATTTGAAAGTATACACGATGTTTTAAGGTATAATTATCTTGTAAGACTTATAAATAAGAAATATGGTTTTGATATGCAAGAAGTTATGATACCTGATATTGATGATAAATAAGATTGGGCTTAATGCCCAATCATTACTTTAAGTCTTGTCTTTTATATGTATTAAGTAAATCTTCTTTTATTCCCTCTGGGACATTCTTTATAGTATCAGGAATTATATCGTAAGTTTCTTCAGTTTCTGATATTGCATACTTCATACCACCAGAGTTTACAATATTTAGTACACCGTGATATGAAGGTGGTATTAAAGCTTCTTCAGAAACTATATTTCCTGTATCTTTATCATAAGTTCTAAGCCAACCTATTTTCTCATCATCGTCCCAATGACATTTTACTTCCGTATTATTTAAAAACTTATTTCTAAGTCCTGTTTGGGCAGCACCGTATGAGAACCTATTATCTATAGCTTGATAATCACCAAGTTCATTATTACCTTGTAGGTACTGAGATTTATCAGGATTTTCTACTTTACCAAATAATGAAGTAAATCCAGCTTTTGTTTCAGGAACTCCCGAATAGATAACATTTCCATTATCATCTCTTTCTTCTACTTCAGGATAATTAGGTTCTTCTTGTTTAGGTATAGTAGTTGTAGGAGTATCCAGTACACTTCTACCATAAGATGGAATAGAAGATAAAGCTTTAGGTTCTCTATTCATTTGAGAATCTATAAGTCCAGCAATAGATGCTTTCATCATTGTATTACCACCTTTAACATCAACAACTTTACCTGTCATTTCATGAACCATCTTTTGCTCTTTAAGTTCTGTATCTTTAATATCTTTAATTGCACTCATTATCATTTTGATAGCATTCATCTTAGTTGTATATAGTGAAGTTCTATTTTTTGTAGACTCTGTTTCTATTTCTACTTTCTTAGGAAAAGCCTCAAGTATTTCTCTTGCTCTTCTTTCCGACTTCTTAATTTCTGTATCTATCTCTTTGATAAGGGAGTTCATCTTAGATATATAAGGCTGATATTTCTTTTCTATTTCAGACATTTGCTTTTGTGTACCGTCATAGACAACTTTACCCCCAAAGTATGAAGTAGAATAAGTCTCAGTATTTTCTCTAGTTTTTCTAGGAAAAAGTATCATAAATAAAACCTCCTTTTTTAATATCTTCGTGTTTTTGACTATTTTGTGAGTATGTGAAACCGATATATAGAGGTGATTATAAAATGAAAGATTTATTTTACAATTCTTATTATGATAAAGAAAATGATGTATATAATTTACTTATGTATAATACTGAAACTCATGAGCAATATGTAAAAAAGATTAAAAAGCCTACCGTATCTGTATATACTGTAAAAGGAGAAGTACCAACTTATTATAGAGAAACTATGAATTTAAAAGACTTACAAGAACATAGAGTTTCTTATAAATGGAGAGGATTTGAACTTGCAAGAATATTAGGAGAGGGAGAAAGTTTTAGACGAGCCTTAAAGGAAAGAAGAATAAAATACGACCATATATTTTTAGATAGAAGATGTATGGGTTCTGACCTGCCTATAGAAGATTTAACTATTATGAGTTATCTTGATAGTTTAGGTTATGAAGAAAAAGATGGAGTTAAAGATTATAACGACCTACCACCTATTAAGAATATCAAGAAAGGTTACTACGATATAGAAACTGATGTTTTAAATATAGATGAAGAAAGATTACAACCTATTATTTGTAGCACATACTACGATGCTCATACAAATACAGCAAATGTATATTCTATTATAAGAGATGACTTTAAAGGACAAAAAGATATAATAAAGGACGAGGCTTCTTTTATTAAGGAATTTAAAGATAGACTTATAGAGCATATAAACGATGCTCAAATGGACGATAAGACAAGACAGCTTCTTGCACCTAAGTTTATAAAACTTGTAGAAGAAATGAAAGTTGTAATACACTGGTTTAAAAGTGAAAAGAAGATGATTGAGTTTTCTTGGCACGATATGATATATAATTTCAAGCCGATGTTTCTAGGTATATATAATGCTGTGTATGATGTGAGACATACTGAGTATAGAGCAGAGGAGTTAGGAATAGATAAATCAAAACTATTCTGTCATAAAGATGTAGGAAATACTTTTTATTTTAACTACTTTAATGAAGACCCTAAAGCCGCCAAAAGAAGACATAATTACGATACAGCATCTTATACAAAGATTATATGCTCACAAGTTACATACTTTGGACTTCGTCCCCAAGACCAACTTGAAAGAGAATCTTTAGATGCAGTTGCTAAATTTGAGCTTGGATTTGGTAAGTTATCTTATTCTCATATTACAGACTTCATTGGAAGACTTCCATATTTAGACTTTAGAATTTATATGATGTATAATATGATTGACGTACTTGTTATGGCATTTCTTGATATGAAGACAGATGATGTAAACTCACTAATCACAAGAAGATTTATAGTAAGAACTGAATACGGTAGAGTATTTTCTCCTATGACATCAGTTACTAATACATTCTATCACTTATGTAAAAGAATGGGATATATTATGGCAAATGATGTTAATAAACTTATTATGACAAAGAACGAGTCAGCTGAAGCTATAATGGAGAGACTTCGTGAAGCTGACGAGATAATAGAGTCAACTTATGATGTACTCACAAATAGACTACAGATAGCTGGTGGACTTTGTTCAGACCCTAATAAGTTTAAGAAGAATATGACACCGTTTTTGGAAGATTTAGTTAATAATAAATTCTTAAGATATGTAATGGATGCTGATGCTGTTTCTATGTATCCTATGATAATAGAGCATACTAATGTATCTAAAGATAGCTTAGATGGTAGAATAGAAACTGTTGATAAAGATAGTTCTAAAGTAGAAAAGTGTGTACAAGCACTTATATCAAAAGAGCTTGATGATATAGGAGAAGCATTCTTTAATTTACCGTCAGCGAAAGATATAGCTTCTAAGTTTTACGGTATTGATGTAAATGTACCCAAGATAAGAAAGAGTGAAAATGGTAAACTTCTACATCTTGATGAAGATAGATTTAAGAAAGCTGAGATAGTTCGTAAGATACTTTCAAAGCTTGATAATGTGAAAATAGATGCCTCTGATATTAAAGCTGGGATATTATCAACCCTTGGATATTTTCATATAAAAAATAATATATCTAATATGCTTATAAATGGTTCTTTATATGAGATAGATTTTATTCCTGATAGTAATTTTAAATACAAATCTTTAGGAGATATATTTACTTTAAAAGAAGATGAAGACGGTTATATATTTAAAGTTGACGGTAAATACTATTCTGATATGTCAACTTATTTAAAACCACATCAATTCTTAAAAACTGGATTATATGTAAAGGAAAGACTATCTCCTGAAAAGATACAAAGTGTAAGGAATAATAATTATACCATTGAGACTATAGAAGTTGCTGATAGATTTATAGATGTGACTGGTAGAACTCATATATTCTTAACTGATGAAGATGTATTTGTATCAGTATATAATAATAACTTATTCGAGTTTGAGTATTCAGTTAAAGTTCCAAAATTTGGAGAGTTCAAGATAAGAATACTTACAAAGACATTACAATATAAAAGATAAAGATATGGGCGTAATGCCCATATCACAAACACCCTTTTAGTTAAAAATTTATATAAAGGAGGAATTATAATGCCACTTAATAGGAATGAAAACGAAGAGCAATTTAGTAAACTTCGTAATAAACTTACGAATAAAGTTTACGGTATTACTCCCGATTTATCTACTATGATGGATAGTTCAGATGACGTCGGATTTAATTTTACAAATAATTCCATTCAAAATACAAATGGTAATGGTAATATAATAGATGCTAAAATAAGAAGTGGAAGAAAAGAAACTGAGCTTGAAGATAAGTTCGTTGAGACTATGGAGAAGCTAGGAGAGAGATATGTAAACTCTATGCCTTATAATGAAAGAACTAGACTTATCCGTGAGTCAAATTATATGCTTACACAAATGCCTCAGCTTCATACTACATTTCTAAACTTAACTAAGTTTATATTATCTCCTGATAACTATTCAGAAGATAAGTTAATACAAGATATATACTTAAAGACTGATAGTGCATTCACCCAAGCAGATATTGAAGCTATACTTGAAGAAAGAGGATTTTATAAATATACAAAAGATAGTATACTTGCATCTCTTGAGATAGGATATAGAAATATAGAGCTTATGCCTTTACAGAATGTAGCTAATAAATTACTTGATAGAATAAATGGTAAAACCAATAAAGAAGCAAAGCAAATAATAGAAGGTAAAGCTACTATGAATGGAACGAGAACTCCAAATATATATGCTTCTGCTCAAATAGATTATGATAAGTATAATGTGACTTTCTATGGTGAAGTTGATAAGTTTGGTAATAAACTCGAAACTACTATACCGGGTTCATTTGTTCGTATGTATAGAGAATGCTTCACTCATGGTACAATATCTCAGAGAATGGAACTGTCATCAGTTATATATGATGCAGTTGATGATGCTTTAGGACTTGGTAAATATAATAATACTTATGAATTATATGCTGAGTCTTATGCAAGACCATATACCACAGATGATAGACAAAAAAGAATTGAAATGATGGCATCTAAATTCTTTTCTGAATCTCCATATTCGGTATCTCATAGAGAATTTATAATATCTCGTATGCACGATAAACTTATGGGTGGAAATACACATGAGTCTTTCTTTACATCATCTATAGATAAAGCAAAAGCAAGAAGTGTAAGAAATACTACAATTTATGGAGAAGCTGATGATGCTACAAATGCTGAGTTTAAAAAGGCATTATCTGAACTTAAGAAAAGTGCAAAGTCTAAAAGAAAAGCTAAGATAAAAGATATGGCAGGGTGCTACATACAAGAGCTTGATGATGAGAGAACTCACCCAGTTATTGTAAATAAAGAACTTATAGGAGTATATCATATAGATACCTATATGGATTATGCTATGAACAAAACTCAAGTTCATAATATAAATAATGTAATAGGTTCATCTAAGATATCAGATAGTGCAGACTATAGAGATAATCCTTTGATAAGAAAGGATATAATAGAAGGACTTTCTAATATAATTACAGCACATATGGATACAAACTTTATAACTGAAAATAGAAGAATACTTGGAAGTATATTAAAGGTACTTGAAGAACATGATATGTACCAATCTCAATTTAGAGTAAGATTTATACCAAGAAAGTATTTAGTACCATTTCAAAATGAAGAGTCAAATAATGGTATAGGTAAATCTAAACTTCTATATGCAAGAATTCCAATTCTATTTTGGACACTTTTACAACAAGATAAGATGATGACAAAGTTATTCTATGAAAAGGATAAACTTGCTATAAAATATAAGACTACATTTGCACAAAGCTTATTTAATGATAGAGAAGATGCAATGGAGATATTTACAGATTTATTTCCTTTACCATCTGAGCTTACAGACTTTACAAGAGTTCATCAGTCTATGTCAACTATTGGAAGACTTTTGATACCACAAGATAAAGCTGGGAATGAACTTTTTGATATTCAAAGAATTGAAGGTCAAAAGTATGATAACTCTAATGATGATTTTATGAAGCAATTAGAAGATATAATAGAAAATATTATAGGCTTTCCTTTATCATCGTTAAATCAAGCTGAGAAATCTTATGAGTATGCAACTTCAATAATTGCACAAGACGGAAGACTTACTCAGATGATAACTGACCTGCAAGCACACTATGCTCCTATGGCATCTGAACTTGCAACTAAGATAGCAAGATATGAAACTGGGGAAGATGATGTGTATGTTGATATAACATTTCCTGCTCCTAAACTTCTAACTTCTAATATCAGTAATGAAAATGCTCAGAAGTGTAACGAAACCATAACTAATATGTTTAATATGTATTATGGTGAAGATAGTGAGCTTCCTGCCGATAAGAAACTATTTATAAGAAGGGAAATAGTAAAAGAGTTATTCCCAGCATACGACCATAGTGATGTAATGAGTGAGATAGAAGAAAAATGGAAAGCTCACAAAGGTACATTTAGGGATAGTTTAGGTATTGATTCTAATAATGCAGAAGAATAAACATAAATATGAATTAATCTTTTCATATAATATTTCTATAAAATGGGTTTGTGGTGTGGGGTTTCCCACACCTAGACTATCCTTTCACAAACATTTTCTTAGGTTTTAGACCTTAAAGGAGGTATAATAAATGGCTGGAAAAAAAGAATCTACATATATGTATAATGCCAAAATGAGTATGAGAAATCTAACTGCTGATTTAAACTCATCTTATTTTAACAATACAAAAACTTTAGCTTCTGATGTTAAAAGTGGATATCGTGAAGCTGTTGATAGTAGTAAATCTTCCGGGTTTAACGGAATTAAAAATAGAATAAAACAAAGTGCTCTTTTTAAATTTGCTTCAGATTTAACAAAGAATGCTTTTGAAGGATTAAGAACTGGTAAGTTTTATAAATCAGATGATGATTTATTTGGATTTGATGAGTCGGCATTTGATTTCGATTTTGATACAAATGTGAGTGGTAGTGATTTCTTCTATGATGATAGTGGGGCAGACACCCCACAACAGGCTACGACTGAGAAAGTTAAAGATTATAGAGGAGATGCGGCTACATTCGGTGCTGTAGGTAAACTTGCAAAATCTGTAAGTGGAACTTCTAAAGCATCTTCAAATGCTGTTATAAATGCAACTGTTGAAGGTTTATTTAAAACAGCTCATTCTATAAATCAAACTATTGTATCAGCTAATGCTGATTTAAAGGCTGAGATTATAGAGAATAAAGGACATTTAAAGAATATAGCAGAAATAGCAAAAGAGCAACTTACTCAGCAACAAAAGTTGGTTGCTATACAAACTGAAATGCTTACTGAGCATAAAGCTATGAAGGAAATGTTTTCTGATTATATGCTTCCTAAGATTAATAAAAAGGAAGAAGATAGTGAAAGAGGAGTTCCTGAATGGTATAACTCAATAAGAAAAGGAGAAATGCTTAAAGCTGGTAAATCTATGGCAGGAGAAGCATTCCGTGCTATAGATATGGAGAAAACTCAAGGAGCATTTGGACTTGCAAAAGCTATGCTTCCTATGCTTATGATGACTATGGGTGCAAACCCGTTTAAGTTCTTCAAAGATATGGTAATTGAAGGGAAGTTAAATAAATGGTTTGGACTTGATAAGTTCTCTCAAAAGATTGAAAGAATGGTAGGTTCAACTCAAGACTTTGCAAACAGACAATTTCAAACTATGTCTTTATCATCTAATGCAACAGCAAAGGCTGTAGGTAGAGCACTTATGGTAAAGCCTGAGTCTTTAGATAAGGTTGCGACTGATAAGTACGATAAGTCAGGAAAAGTATTCTTCGATGGTGCAACTCGTGAAGCTATCGTTAATGTAATCCCTACTTACTTATCATCTATGGTATCTTTACTTTCAGGTAAAGAAAGAACTGTGTATGATTATAATAAAGGTGTATTTAAAACTATGTCTCAAGTTAAGCAAGAGTTTCAAGATAATCGTCCTAAGCTTGATTACGAATATGAAAGACTTGCTGAAATTCTTAAAAAGAATATGAAAGAAGACGATAGAAAAAATCTTGATGAAGAAAGATTTTTAAAACTTATGAAGTATATGATGGAGAATATGTCAAGAGCTGGTTACGATATAGCTACACTTAAAAATCATAACTACAATGATGCTAAACTTCATCTGGATTTTAAAGACACAGATTTATCAGAATCCGATTTCTATAAGTTAAGAGATTTAATGTACAAGGCTGAAATGAATAAAGATACTTCTGATAGTTTCTGGTCTATTAATAAGTCTACTAAAAACTATGTATGGGATAGAAATAATTACAATGTGGATTATGCTAAAAACTCTCGTATGAATGGTGGTATAGCATCTTTTAACCAATCACATTTACTAGATGAAGGAGCAGTATTAAACTTCGGTGGTGGTAAAGGTAAGAAGATGAAATTTAACTACCATAGTCCTACATTTGGTGAGAATATAGTTGATATGTCAAGAAAAGATGGTAAAGTAGGAAATATAATGGGAACTACTATGTCAGATGAGGAACTTGCACTTACAAGAAACTTCATAAAAGATAATATGAGTTCTCTTACAAGTTTATTTAAAGCAAACATAGCAAATTCGCTAAAAGATGTGTCTACTGTAAAATTCTTTGAGGATACATTAAAGCTAAAAGATAGTAAAACATTTCAAAACTTAAAAGCTACTTCTCCTTATGATTTAGAGTCAATCATAGGACATCAAAGAAAGATAGAAAGAATAGTATCAGGTAAACTTGCAACTGAAGTATTCAATCAAGAACTTGATGATTTTAATGTAACTGAAAAAGATAAAGAGAAAATGGCTGATGTCTTAACTGACCCAGCTTTATCAGAAGACGAAAGAACTAAAAGAGCAAAAGATATACTTTATCATTCATCTGAGTTTAAAAAGAAGTTAGAAGAATTAAAAGGTAAGTTTAA
>ERZ773022.987-NODE-987-length-20555-cov-5.848829_pt1 | contig 20555 bp, 20 predicted proteins | sample MGYA00580839_ERZ773022 | MGnify/ENA primary metagenome ERZ773022 (study PRJEB29015, sample SAMEA2738020) | human oral metagenome | biome: human oral; feature: human-associated habitat; material: dental | place: China | collected 2044 ... | reverse complement strand
GTTTTCGTTCTCAGCATCCACACTATTTAGAACTGCAGCAAGAATATGGCAAAGACAGTGTAGAATACACCAAAGATTTTGCAGGAAAAATGGTAGAGTCTTTAGTAACAAAATTGAGTAGTTTGGGATACAATCTTTTGATAGAGGGAACTTTACGAACGATTGACGTTCCAAAGAAAACAGCCCAACTCTTGAAAAGTAAGGGATATGAAGTACAATTAGCCATAATCTCAACCAAGCCCGAATTGTCCTATCTGAGTACTCTTATCCGATACGAAGAACTGTATGCTGTCAACCCAAATCAAGCACGCGCAACTCCAAAAGAACATCATGATCTCATTGTAAATCATCTAGTTGATAATACACGGCAATTGGAAGAACTAGCTATCTTTGAAAGAATTCAAATTTACCAACGAGATAGAAGTTGTGTATATGATTCAAAAGAAAATACAACTTCAGCAGCAACCGTTCTTCATGATTTACTATTTGGAGAATGGAATCAAGTGGAGAAAGAGATGCTTAAATCTGGAGAAGAAAGATTGAAAGATTTAACTAATCGAAATGGTTGTTAGAACACAAATTTTAAAGTAAAGTCTACTGATAACTTTTGTTAGTTGTTTGAGGTGGTCGAAAAGTCTTTATAATCAACAAAGAAAAGGTGCTAGGACTGAGGAAACAGTTTTAACGCTAAATCTAAAAAAATTCAATTACAGTATAGCGCAGGAAGTGATTTTTTTGCGTTTTTTTACTGTCTTTTTTCAAAAAATAAAGCTGTTCAAGCCAATGGTAAAGCGAAAGGAGAAAGTTTGAAAAAATAAAAAGATTTCCTGAAAAACTAAAATCCTAGTTCACGGTTGATAATGCAAGCAGCTAACTCTTGAAGATAAATCTTATAATCATGCGCTATCTGAGGAGAGAATCAAGGTTGAAAATATTGTTGCCAAAGTAAAAACGTTTAAAATGTTTTCAATAACCTATCGAAATCATCGTAAACGCTTCGGATTACGAATGAATTTGGTTGCTGGCATTATCAACCGTGAACTAGAATTTTTGTTTAGTGGGAAGTTTTTTATTCTATGTAAGTATTGACAACAATATTTTTTTATGATATCATAACAATAGAGTATCGGAAACTAATTTGCGACAAAGAAATTTTGAAATTTCAAGCTTATTAGAGGTACCCTAAAATAAATAAAAAATATCATTTTCAGATGATATAATCTATAGTTGGAGGATATTAATTAATGGATTCTATTGAAAAACAAGTTTTAAATATGATTGTAGAAAAGTTGGGGTTGGATGAAGTTGATGAAAACGAATTTGATTTCGATTCACCAATATTTGCTTCATATTCAGATGATGAGGATGAAGGTCTAGGTTTAGATTCTGTCGATGCTTTAGAACTGGTTGTAGGTTTAAAGGAAACATTTGACGTAAAAGTTAGTGATGAGGATATGGCGATTTTTAGAAGTGTTTCTTCTATTGCAGATTATATTCGTGAAGAAAAAGGATTAAATTAGAAAGGAGCAGATTGAAAGCTGAATGTTTGTTGGCTTTTAATCTGTTTTTGTTTTTAAATGGAAAAAAGAATAGTAATTACTGGAATAGGTGTACTTGCTGCGAATGGGAGCGGCAAAGATGCCTTTTTTGAAAATAGTAAACATGGTATTTCTGGTTTGAAAAAAGCAACACTTTTTGATTCTACTAAATTTCGAACTGAATTCGTTGGAGAAATTGATAATCCAGATTTTCCATATTTAACAAATACTCCACAAGAGAAGGAAAGAATTATTTACATAATGGAACAGGCAATTGAGGAAGCATATGAAGATGCTAATTTAACGCCGGAAATTGTATCAAGCTATAAAGAAAAATCATATTTAACATTTGCAACTTCTTTAGCAGCAAATGGAAGAATAATTGGTCATGTAAAAGACACTCGGAATGGTATTTTACAATCTGAATGGTTAACACAAATACCAAGTTTTGTTCCATGGATAAAAGATAAATGCGGAATTTTAGGAGGTTGTTATGTAACGATGGCAGCTTGTGCTGCGGGGACAACTGCTGCAGGTATGGCATACGATTTAATAAAATCGGGAAAAGCGGATTTAGTTATTTGTGGTGGTGCCGATCCATTGACTGAATTTTCGTGTCTCGGATTTAATGTTTTAAAGTCTTTGAGCTCCTCTCTATGTAAACCATTTGACAATGATAGAGATGGTATTAATATTGGTGAAGGCGGTGCATTCTTTGTTATAGAGACACTAGAGTCTGCAATTCAAAGAAATGCAAAAATTTATGCTGAAATATTTGGTTACGGAATTAATAATGATGCTTATCATATTACTAGCCCAAGTCCTTTTGGAGAGGGGGCTATTGCCTCTATGGGAATGGCGCTTTCCAATACTTTAATTACCCCAACGGATATAACTTATATTAATTCGCATGGAACTGGAACTAAACTTAATGATGCAATGGAAATTTATGCTATTGAGAATTTTTTTGGAGAAACTGATGTTTATGTATCGACAAACAAATCTATGATTGGTCACTGTCTAGCTGCTGCTGGTGCAATTGAATTAGCTTCAACTCTGCTAACTATTGACCAAGACTACATTATTCCAAATGTACGTTTGAAAGATGAAATGGGAAGAGCAGATTCGATAAATTTGCCTACTGATGGAATAAATAAAAAAATTGATTTTGCTTTGTCTAATTCTTATGCATTCGCTGGGAATACTGCTAGTATATTATTAGGTAAGTTCTATGAATGATTATAAAATAGCAATTATTGGAAATAGCCCTGTTTCAGAAATTGTTTCATTGCTATTAGGAAACAACTTTGAAGTTACTTGCTATAAGGATACAGTGGAAACAGCTGCGTGTTATCCATACTTTGCAAATGATTTAAATGAAGGAATATTAAAAAAATTTATTGAAAAAACTAATATAAGTTTGCACGAGAGAAATTTACCAGATATAGAAATTAAATATGACCAGTGTGCTACTTTTGTATGCCAAGCAACTTTTGAAAATTTTTCTAATACTTTAAAATCCGAGTTTTATGAACATTTTAAAAAAATTGAGATTTTTTTAAACGATGTTGAAAAAATTGGAAAAGAATGGAAAGATTTTATTGAAAACGATTTTGATTCAAATAAAACTAGAATGATATATTCTGCTAAATTTTTTGATAAAACTTTAGAAAAGTATTTTAAAAAGATTGGCTTAAAAAGCCAACCTATTTTTCAGATATGTCAAACGATACTGCCTGTTTTAGATGTTAGTTTTTCAGTTTTTTCTGGATATTTGTACACACAATTTTTTGATAACCATATTTTAAAAGAGCAATTATGGAAAGAGATAAAGTTACAATCTTTAGCTAGAATAAAAGAAATAAAAGTTGATAAATTGCCTAACTTAAGATTTGAAAAAACAACTACTAACGAACCTTCTAAGGAAAAGTTTAATTGTATCATTGACTTAAGAGAGGATGGGGCTAATAATAATTTTTTTAATAAAACTAATGATAATGTGTCCCAGTTTGCAATTTTGGGGACATTTTGCCTAAAGAATCAAGTTTTAGAAAAAAATAGATTGTATTATTTTAAACATATTAATTGCTCATCATTAAGAATTTGGTCAAATTTTGAAAGTTGTAATACAGAATTTCAATTTGAATTATATATTAATGATGATAACTTAGATTTTAATAATAGTTTAAACTATAAAGATTTTGTTTTAAACACTATCAGAAATTATTTAGGCGATTCAGAAATTACCGATATTGATATAATCTACAATCATAAGCAAATAAAAAAAATGTTTGATACAAATAAAGGTTATATGTGGGCATTTAGTACAAAGCAATCTCTATTGGACCCAACTTACGCTTTTTTTAAGAAAAAAGAAAGCGTATTCACCATCAACTATTGGGGGTTTGCATGGTTTTCTGCTGCTTTTAACATATACAATATTCTATTAAATAAAACGGATTTTTCAAATCAATATTATATTTATGATGGAGGTAATATGTAGGTGACATTTGTATATAAGTTTAAAGTTAGATTTAGTGATACTGACACGTACGGTATTATACATCATAGTAGTTTTTTTATATATTTTGAGGAAGCCAGATACTCGTTTTCTAAAAAGGTATTAAAAATTTTTGACAGCGATACTTTTAATGAATTTAAATTCCCTGTTTTAAGAGCAGAGTGTAATTATAGAAGTCCACTATTTTATGATTTAAAAGATTACGAAGTTAAAGTTGATTTACAATTATTTCAAGCAAATAGAATCCTGTTTAAGTATACTATAAATAAAAGTGGTGATTCTAAGATATTGGCTACTGGTAAAACAGTTCATGCAATAGTTGAGAATGAAAGGCTTTGTTTATCAATTCCAGAGAAGTTGGAGGAGGCTTTAAAAATTGCAGGAATTTTTTAAAACGAGGAAAGTATATTTTCCTAGAGTGAAGGAATCATGGGAATCTACAAGAAACCTTTACAACAACTCCTATCTAAATTTATTTAAGTATTTAAAATTTAATATTTCGGAAGATATCTTTGAAATACTTAAAGGTGGTAACCATTTACTTTTTAAAAATTCTAAAGTTGAGAATTTTTCATTTTTTGAAGAGAAAAATCTATCATATAATTTGGGTTTATATTATGAAGAATACTGCTATGATTCCCCTAATAATTTTTTTGAAATGGTAAAAAAAAATTTGAAGATGAGGATATCAGAAGTCTTTATATTTATTAATAAGGAGGAATATAAGAGAATTCCTGTATTGTGTTGTGGGATAATTGAGGAAGAACAAGTATTTATAATTATAAATCCTTTAAATGGTACTCTTGATTATGTGAAAATTGAAGATTGTACTAGTAATTTCCGTGAGGGACAAAAGAAACTTTTTTTATTAAATGTTCCAGGAATGCACAGAGTAAAGGGTATAAATATTAAAGCTTCTACGGAAGTTTCGTTAATTAATTATATTGAAAGATTTTGCTTTTTTAAATTTAATAATGATCATTCTCTTATAGGACTTCAATTTTTTGAATATATTTTAAAAAATCAAATTAACCCCGAAGATATTAAAGGGTTTGTTAAACATAAAGAGCAAGCAATACAATGGTTAAATATAGCAAGTAAATATGCAAAGGCTTTAGATGGAAAAATTTATTGTAATTTATGTACGATTAAAAAGCTATATATACTTTCATCTGAAAATAATAGTGAACAAATGAGTTACTTAATATCTATTTTGAGGAATATTGAACTTGAAAATTTGAAATAGTAGGTGAAGTTTGAAAAAAATAAAACTTAGTTGATTTGTTATTTATCCTAATTTTGGGCACACTAAAAAGAGGTCTTGACACCTAAACTTTAAAATTAAAGCACCTTGAATCCATGTCGCTGTGCAAAATGAATGGTATCTTGGACTGACATTGTCTTATCTGGATTTCTTATTTCTGTAAGACCTTGTAACCTTGGATTATAACTCTCCTGTTTTAGGAGTACGTGCTTGTCGGTTTTCTTTCCTCTGATAGCCTTGACATACTTGGGGTGAGTCAAGCAGATATTGCAGGATTTTTCAAGGATATTGAAGACAGGAATCCAATATTTACTGGTAGATTCTATACAGACATCAAAGCAAGAATAGCATTCTAGCCAGTCTCGTAGCTGTACTAACCCATTTGTAAAAGTTGAGAAACGTTTACGATGGTAGGTTGTGAGTTCTTGCCTGTCGGTGATGGAAATAACCGCTACAACAAAGGTTTTATGAACATCAATACTACAACAATTAGGATAAATAATTTTTAACATGAGAGGTCTCCCTTCACCAAATTTGAGTCTACCTATCCCTTGACTATTCTTTCCTTTCACAAACGAGTCGCTTTTCAATTATAAGTTTACGTGCTCCTAGTCACAGTTCTTGTACTTGATGGAAAGAATCACACCTATAAATATGCGGGGTGGTGTCTGTACTACTCACTTATTCACCTCCCTGTGATTTGTAGTAATGATAGGCTTTCTCACTATTATAAAACAAAATAAAGAGAACAACACTTTTTCATTCTGTGTTGTGCCTTGAGTGAAACGAAAGGAATGAATTATAAATATGAAGCTTGATGCCACATTGGGAAATAATTGTCGTTCTGTAGCAATGTCGACCATTTTAAGTCATTATGGATATAGTCTTTCAGAAGCTATGTGCTTTGGATTGGGAGAAGGTTTTGACTTTTTGGGTTCAAAAGTAAAATTTGGGTTATTAAACAAGTTTACATGTTATGCAGGTAATAACGAAAATGATATTTATACATTAGTTAATGCTTTAAAACTTGAAATTGATATTATTCAATTGGAAGAAAATGATAAAGTAAGGGATACAATAGAAAAACTGATTTATAGTAAAATACCGATAATTGCAAGAGTTTCTTTAGATAAATATCTAAAATTTATACCATCCTCTTTAACAAGTAATAAGGAGTCAACAAAATCAATTTTTAAGTTAATTAATGGTTCAGCAGGGAATCATGTGGTTGTCATTACTAATTGTGGTAATACTGGAGTCCTTGTATACGAGCCTAATATTTCTAGTCCAATCAGTATTCCATGGAAGAATTTTCTAGAAGCAATGAATCCTTCAAATGCAGTAATTTACCATCCAAGTAATACTTTATTTGTATTATCTGCTAACCCTTCTTCAATAAAAGAAGATAATATCAGTGATATGAAAATGGTAATTTGGAATGCTATTTATAGTAATATGAAGAGGTATATAAAAAATAAAAGCAACTGGGGTGGGCTACATTTGGTGGAGGAATTATCCGAAAATTTTTTATATCTAATCTTTGGAAGAAGAACTAGAAAAAATGTTGAATTTTTCCGTTTTTTTTGTGATGTAGCAACTGGAGGCGGTTTTTATCGTAGGCTTTACGGAAGATTTTTGAAAGAAGCTAATAGTAAATACTTAAAAAATAACTCAATCGACTTAATATCTAAAGAATATTATAAGTTATCTAGAAAATGGTCAAACTTTTCCAGGGAAATTTCAAAAAAAAATTGTGATTATGAAGTTATTGATAAATTGGTACAAGATATCGTAATGCTTGAAAAAAAACTCTCGTTGGAATTATATCATCTTAGTAAGGAGAATATTTGTGGACAACAATAGGGAAACGCTTTCCGATTACCTTTTTTATTTATCTGGTTTTGATTTCTCTAATCTTTTGAGTCATCAAAAAATTGAAAATAAATCTTTAGATTTTTATGTATCTAAAATACTTTATGGAAGTGAAATTGTGTATATACAAAAAGATGCAGTGAAAACATTATCAAATTATCAATCTTTGCTTGAATCAGTTAAAACTGCTCCAGTACTTTTAATTGTAGATAGTCAGATTATAAAAAAATTTTTTAAGTGGACCAACTATTTAGAAAAAGAAGAATATATATGGTTTTTTTCTAAGAGTGATAAACTTTATGTATCGTGGAATAGAAAAAATAAGACTTTAACACTTTTTCAAATAATTATGATTTTTTTCTTACTAAAAAAATACAATAAAAAGTATTTTATTTGTGCAAACTTAGATGAAGGGATATTAGTATGAAAGTAATCGAGAGATTAATTGAGAAAAGCTGTTTGGGCTCAAATTGTTCTACAACAGCATTAAAAAACGTATTGAACTATTATGATTATAATTTAAGTGAGGATTATATTTTTGGGTTAGGTTCAGGCCTGGGTTTTATTTATCAATACTATGCAAACAGTAATGAGTATTTTTTATCTGGAAAAAATGAGAGTGTAGAACTGAATGCAATTAATGCACTTGGAGGGACCATTATAACTGGTAGTTTTGATGATAATGAGCTTGCATGGCGGGAAGTGAAATCATATATTGATCAGGACATTCCAGTCATCCTTGATCTTTCTATTAGAGATTTGCCCTACTTTAAACCTTACTTATCAAATTTAGCAAATATTGGCTTTGGTCTTCATAATGCGGTATTATGTGGCTATAATGAAAAATCAAGAACTGTGCAGTTATTAGATCATAGATGGAGTGAGCCACTAATTGTTTCTTTTGAAGATTTAGCAAAAGCTAGAAATTCATCTGGAAATGTTAGTTCGCATAATGCGTATAAAGTTTTACTTATCAGTTCCGAAAGGAAGAATTTTTCCAATATAAGACACTCGATATTGTTAAATATTAATCGTATGAAAAACCCATTTGCATATAAAATGGGACTGCCTGGTATAAGCATGTTTAAAAAAGACATTAATTTAATTATAAGGGAAAAGAATTTTGAGGATGCGATTACAACATATTCTTATCTCATGGAAAGATTAGGTACTGGGGGTGGAAATTTTCGTAGAATGTATGCAAGATTTTTAAATCAAGTATCAGATAATAGTTTAAATTTAAAATACAAAGAGATAGGAAATTCTTATTTTGATTTATCCAAAAAATGGAGGAGATTATCAATAATTATGGAACAAATGGTTTACAACAAATCATTGCTAACGGAATTTAATGAAATTATTTCTGAGATAGAATTTTTAGAAAATGAAGCAATTAATAATTTAGAAACACTTTTGCGAAGAGGATGAAATGAAGCAATCTGAAATTTATAAAATGTTACCTCATAGATACCCAATGCTATTTGTAGATGATATTATTGATATTGAGTATGGAAAATATGTTAAAGGAGTAAAAAACGTAAGTAATAATGAGCTCTGGGCTACAGGTCACTTTCCAGAGGAACCAGTTTTCCCAGGAGTCCTTTTACTTGAAACATTGGCTCAAATAGGTGGTTTTATGTTTTATAATAAGGATGAAAGTAAGAGTTTGAAAGCATATCTATCTAAAATAGAGGATGCAAGATTCATACAGAAAGTTATACCAGGTCAACAAATAGTTGTTGAAGCAAAATTTCTGGAAAAATTTTCTAGATTTGCTAAGCTAAGTTGTGTTGGGAAAGTAAATGAAAAAATTGTTGTAAAGGCAATTGTGATATACTTTTTTGAATCAGATATTTTTTAGGAATTGGGGTGAAATATAGTGGATAAAGTAAAAATTATTGGTTTGGGTATGATTAGTAGATTAGGTAATGAAATTGACAGTGTGTGGAAGTCTCTCTCTCTAGAAGATTTTAATTTAATTAGTGATGAGAAGGTCAATTATATATCTCAAGTCCCTAAAAACAAGAGACGAAGAATGAATAGATATTCTGATATGGTAGTTTGTTCTGCAGTAGATGCTGTTAAAGATGCTAAACTTGAGTTGGAGCAACTTGATCCTTTTAGAGTCGGCACAATATATTCAACAGGTTATGGACCATTAAATTCTAATTTAGAATTTACTCAAATGTTATTAAAAGGAGACCCAGATTTATGTAGTCCAACAGTTTTTGCGAATACTGTTTCTAATGCCTGTATTGGACAGGTTTGTATGCACTTAGGGTTAAAAGGTGTAAGTACTATAGTTATGGGGAGTAATAGTATAGGATATTCGCAAATGTTGATATCTAAGGGAGTTGCTGATTATATTTTAACAGGAGGAATAGAGGAATATAATTCAGATCTTTATCTAGCATTGAAAAATAATAAGTATTCAAAAAATGTTTATATAGCTGAAGCTTCGATAAGTTTATTACTCTCAAACATAGAAGTTAAAAAAGACGCTTATTGTGAATTGGTTGATTTTGCGGAAATTAATATCGGTAAGTACCCTCTAGTTAATCCGACTACAGAATTTGCAAAAAATCAAATGGAGTCTCTACTATCTAGTTTCCTTTCTAAGCATGATTCTAAATCAATAGATTATGTATTTAATGCTAATAATAAATCATACTTTGATAGAACCGAAAATGAGGTTCTAAAAAAATTTTTTGACGAAAGTGTTATAATCACAGACTTAAAAAAATATGCTGGAGAAACTTTAGGAGCGTCTCTCTCAGTCACAATTGCTATAGCTGCCTTGTGTTTGAAAAAAAACAAAGTACCAAGGAATATTAGTAAAAATTTAGAGAGAAAAAATATAAATAAAATTCTTGTGACAGGTTATGATGTCACGGGTAACTATGTTTTATACTTGTTGCAAAAATAGGAGATTAATATGAAAGATTTATGTGGTAAAAATATTGTTGTTACAGGTGGAAGCAGAGGTATTGGAAAAAGTATTACACTTGAATTGTTAAAGTATGGTGCTAATGTCGTTGCTACATACAACAATTCCGTTGTTAATTCAGAAGATTTTTTTTATGAGGGGGAAGATTTGCTTGGAAATCTTTATCTTGTACATTTAGATCAGTCGAATTCGGAAAGTATTAATAAATTTTTTAAAGAAGTTTTGAAGATTTTTGATAATAAAATATATGGTTTAGTTAATAATGCAGGTATTACAAAGGATAAACTATTTTTTATGTTAAATGATGATGATTGGGACGATGTTATAGAGACAAATTTAAATGGTATTTATAGAATAACAAAGAAAGCTATTTTCCCAATGTTAGCTGAAAAAGAAGGGGTAATTGTTAATATGTCTTCTGTAAGCGGCTTAAAAGGTATGGTTGGGCAAGCAAACTATTGTGCAAGTAAGTCAGCTTTGATTTCTATGACTGAAACTCTATCAAAAGAATTATCAGGAAAAAACATTCGAATTAATGCTGTGGCTCCTGGGTATATTAAGACAGATATGGTTAAGAACATACCAAGTAAAGAATTAGATAGAATCACAGAAAAAATTCCTATGGGAAGGGAAGGCTTACCAGAAGAGGTAGCGCATGTGGTTGTTTTTCTATTAAGTAAACTATCATCTTATATTTCAGGGCAAACAATTGTTGTTGATGGTGGGTTAACATGATATGAGAAAAGAACGAACTTTAATTTTATTGGGAGCATGTGGCGGTATTGCTAAATCTATTTTAAAGTTAGTCACACAAGAAGGGTATGATATTTTAGCTGTAGATATTTCAAGTTCCATTGAGGAAATTGCATCAGTTAACATAAAAACAGTTTGTGGTGATATAAAGTCAGAAAAAGTACTTGCTGAAGTTGATAAAATATTGAGAGAGATGCCACCTTTGTATGGTGTGATTTCTACGGTTGGGATAATGATTCCAGGTAGCTTGACAGAAATAAGTGAAGCTGATTTTGAAAAAACCATAAATATCAATTTCACATCAGTAGTAAGATTTTTAAAGTATATAATACCAAAATTGATTCAAAATAAAAATGGCAGAATAATCTTATTAGCCTCTGTTCTAGGAGTTGTTGGGTCGTATAATTTAACTGCTTATAGTGTCAGTAAAGCCGCAATAATTGAGTTAGTAAAATGCCTTGCTTTAGATTATGGTGATAAAGGGATTTTATCAAATTGTATTAGTCCAGGTTTTGTTAAAACTCAAATGTTAGAAGATGCAATGTCTTCACTTTCAAAAAATAAACATTGGATGTTTGCTGTAGGTGGACTACCCAAACAGTTTGTAAATTCATCAGATATTGCTACAGCAGTTTTATTTTTATTAAACCAATCCAGTATTAATGGAGAAAATTTAATAATAGATGCAGCATATAGTTCTAGATAAAGATAAAGATAAAGGTAAGAGATATGACATCACACAAAAAAATTAATAAAGTTTGGCACGCTTTTAAGCAAATGAAGGATTACATAGAAAATGGTCCTGAAATTTTAACGCATGTGAATTCTGAAAATTATTTTCAATCCGTTGATAATAAGATTTTATATGATGGAGTTTCAACATTACTTAATTCTAATATAGGTCACGTTAACTCGGAAATAATAAGCTCCATATCATCACAGTTAAAAAAATTAGATAATGCAACTCTATTTACTTCTACAAATGCTACTTCCATTGAATGTTCTCAAAGACTATGTAGGTTATGTGATGACCATTATTTTTCAACTTTTTTTACAAATAGTGGATCAGAAGCATGTGATACTGCATTAAAAATTGTTCTAAAATATTGGAGAAATAAAAATGAACATAGAAACGTAATTATCTCTTTGAAAGGAGCTTATCATGGTTCGAGTATTGGGGCCATGATGATAGCTAATGGTGGATTTAATAATGATGACTTCAATTTAGAATGTAGTAATTTTCATCAAATTAATGTACCAAATTCTATGGATATTAATGATGAAATTAATAACTGTCTTGATGAATTTAAGTCATTTTGTTCAGTTAATAAAGGTAAAATTGCTGCATTATTTTTGGAACTTACACAATTATCTAATGGTGCCAATGTTTTACCTTTACGCTATGTTGAAGAAATCTATAAGATTTCTAAGCAGGAAGGAATTTTACTTGTAATTGATGAGGTTGCAACTGGCTTTGGTAGAACAGGTAAAATGTTTGATTCGCAAAATTATAACATTTGGGGTGATATCATGATGACAGCTAAAGCAATTACCTCTGGTTATTTTCCTCTGGGAGCTGTTCTTGTAACTAAGGAAGTATATATGGCTTTTTATGGAGATACTCAAGATGGAAAACATTTAGAACATGGGTATACTACAGGAGGACACCCTGTAGCATGTGCTGCTGCACTAGCAAATATTAATATTATCGAGAAAAACAATTTAATAGCAAATTCCTCTGAAAAAGGTAACTTATTATTGAATAAATTACGAAACGAATTACTATGCTCACCTTTAGTCCGATGTATACGTGGAAAAGGGTTAATACAAGCAATTATTTTTGAAGAAATTAGAATAAAAAATATGGAAGCATGGGGAATAGCTGAAATTTTATCCAAATTTTTGAGTAATAGAGGTTTACTTTTATATCCAGACGATACTAATATTTTAATAGTAGCACCACCACTTACAGTAAATGAAGAAGAATGTTCTATGATAGTTGAAAAATTAAAAGATGCGATAAAAAAAGTCGAATTTTTATTACAGATGGAGGATTAGAGTAAGTTGGTTGATTCAACAAGCAAATATAATGATTGTTTTAGTACAGTAATAGTTGGTGCTGGAATTAATGGCTTACTGACTGCTGCAAATTTATCTACAAAAGTGAGCAATATTCTTGTTGTTGAAAAGAATGACTCTTTTGGTGGTTTATCGCAGATGATTAAAGATGATTTTTTTCTGGGAGCTCATCATATTGCCGGAATAAATAAGGAGTGCTTTGTTAATGATTTTTTTAACGAGATAGGTATTTCACTGGATAACGATTTTGTTTCTGTGAAATTTGTAAACTTATTTCATAAAGATAAGATAAAAGAGATCCCAATTATTCTTGATGAACTTTTGGAATATTTAAAAAATAACTATCCAGATGAAATCGATTCAATAAATAAATTTTTCAGGAAAATAAAAATATACGCTTCGTATTTTTTAAATGCCGATGAGAAAGGCTTGCAATCAATGTTTTTGGAGACTTCCACAATTTCGTTTGAAGAATTTTTAAAACAGTATTCTCTATCGGATGATATTTGTCAAATATTAACATTACTATCTCCAGGATATGGAGGAATTGGGATTCAAGGTATAGCATTTAATAACTTAAGCTTATTGATTTCTTATGGATTAGGGTCAGGATATATTAAAGGTTGCAATACCAATTTGATTAATTATTTGAAGGACTTTGCTGAAAATAACGGTGTTACCTTTTTAAAAAACTGTACATGTACGGATTGTAAGATTATAGATGAAAGTACTCTTTTGATTAAATGCAATAGTGGAGGTAGAGATTTTGAAATTCTTACTGAGGATGTTATCTTTTGTTCATATCCTTTTGATATTTTAAGTGAAATCATTTCTAACACTCGTATAAAGAATAAGTTGAAAAAATTCCAACCAGGAACAACAGTATTTCGATTATTTGCAAAACTAGATTATGAGATTCCTAGTCTAAAAGGCGATACTGTCTATATGGGAAATTATGATATCAAAAATATGGATGAAAATATTTTACTTTCCTCCGAAAGTTTTAGATTACCAATTTGTATGATTTATTCAGATGGAAAGAAAATTATGTTCACATTTTTAACTTCTCCTGCTAATGAGAGTAAGATAGATGTTGATAAAATCGTTGATATGATAACTTTAGAAATTCCAGAATTATCAAACATAATGAGTTCAATATTTACAACATGTAACCTAGAGTATAAAAAAATAACCAATACAACGTGGGGTTCTGTTTTTGGTTGGGAAAGAGACCAGTTTGTTTTTATGAATTCAAATTTATTTTCCCCTGAATTAAGAGGTTTCAGAGGGATATATATATCTGGTAATTGGAGTACTGATTATGGGGTGTATGGTGCAATAAGAACTGCTGATAAGGTTTGTAAAAAGGTTTTAGATAATAAGAGTAGGAGAGCAAAATGATAAAGGTACGTCAACTCATAAAAAAATACGCAGATGGTGAAAAAGATCTATATGCATTAAATGAAATAGATTTAGAAATTAGTAAAGGGGAATTTGTTGTAATTTTAGGTCCCTCAGGTTCAGGTAAATCTACTTTAATGAATATAATGTCTGGATTAGATGATTGTGACTTTGGTAAGGTACTAATTGATGAATTAGATATCACAGCATTAACAGAGGCAGAACGTACGCGCTTTAGAAGGGAAAATATCGGCTTTATTTTTCAATCATATTACTTAATGGCAGATTTAAATGTTGAGAATAACATCAAAATGGGAGCCTTTTTAGTGAAAAATAAAGATTATGATAATGTAATAGACAGTTTAAACTTGACTCATCTATTAAAACGAATGCCTTTTCAATTATCAGGTGGGCAGCAACAAAGAGTAGCAATCGCTAGAGCATTATCAAAAAACCCCAAAATATTATTTTGTGATGAGCCCACTGGAGCATTAGATGAAGAGCATGGAAAACAGGTGCTGAATTTAATCCAAAAGTACCAAATAGAAAATCATGTAACAGTAGTAATGGTAACACATAACCCTGGTATAGCACAGATGGCAAACAAAGTTATCAAAATGAATAGTGGTAATATAATCGATATAATAAAAAATCCATCTCCTATTCCAGCTACTCAAGTTAAATGGGGGTGATATTTTGAACAAGATTTATTTTTTCTTTCGAAAAAAAAAATTTAGCAATATTGGAATTTTTATTGTTACATTTTTAACAGTTTTATTAGCAACAGTTTTTATTAGTAGTTATCAAAATGTTCTGAGATTTGAAAATAAAGTAACTACGGAAAGCAATATTGAAGATTTCAGTTTTTATCCAAACCTATCGAACGTAGATTCTAGTAGCGAAAACACTATTTCTCAAACGATTGATAATTTAGCTAATAAATATAACTTTTCTTGGGAAGATCATAAGTATGCGATTTATAATGATAATAATATATTGTATCGAATATATGATTCAGAAAGAAAGTTTGATAACTTTTTAATTATTGAAGGTAGTAAAAATAGAACTAGTGAAGAAGTAATGATTGATTACTTATTTGCTAAAGAACATAATATCTCAGTTGGTAATAGCGTAACGCTTAAAAATAAAACATATACTATTTCAGCAATTGTTATTTTTTCTGATATGATTAATCCTATAGTTGATAACAGCGGAAAACTGTATGATAAAGCCAACCAAGCCTTGATAGCTGTGCAGTATGACCAATTAAGTAATTTTGGAACCATTAATCATTCATATGTTGGAAAGTTTAACAGTTCTGTAAATTCTGATGTTACTAAGGAGATGCAGACAAGTTTAGATTTTTATTCCTTCACTAAATCATCGGATAATACATCTATTTTTGGAGCTTTATCTTCTCAAAAAAATATAAATTTAGTTATTCTTTCTTTTTCAATTTCAATTTTATCATCCATGGTTTTGTTGCTGATCTTTATATCAATCAGTGAATCTATTAAGGAAGATTATAAACATTTAGGAGTATTAAAAGCTTTAGGATATACGAATATAGAAATTAGTAGACAATACTTAAACTACTTTATTATAGTAACGATTCCTGCTTGTTTAGGCTATATAATTGGAAAAATAGCAGTATATCCTTTCTTTACAACCTTATATAGTGCGTTTTCGATACCTTTTCTAGAAGTGAGTTATTTTGATAACATATGGTATTTGGTTTTCATTCCAGCAATATTAATGACAATTTTTGCTTTTATTTATTCAATCGTTAAAGTTAAAAATCCTGCCCTTGATATGATTAAAGGTAGTAATCATTTAAAAGGGAATATCATTATACGAAAAATTAATAATTTAAACAAGGAGAGAAATTTTCTAAAGCAAACAAGAAAAATACTACTTTTTTCAAGAATATCAATAATATTTTTTGTAGCATTTAGCGGTTTTGCATTTACGGTTCAGTCACTTTTTGCTTATACAACATATATAATTCCAAATAATATAGAGCGTGCTGTAGTTAGTGAGTATGGCTATGAAAAAAATGTTCGTTTCATTGAAGATCGAAATGACAATTCGTACAACACTAGTTTGAAGTTTTATTCTCGTACAGGAATACTGTTAACTGGGGATGAAAATGTAGAAATGCAATTAGTTGAATTAGGAAATGATAATCTATCACTCTTGAAATTAAGAAATAGCACCGGAAGTGATATTAATATAAAAAAAGCAAATGGCATTGTAATCAATAAATGGATGAGTGTCAAGTTTAATCTAAATAAAGGTGATAATATATCAATTTCAGTAAATGGAAAAGAATATAAACTTAGAATAGGTGAAGTTACACAAAATATATACGGTACTACAATGTATATGTCAGAGGAGTATGCTGAGCAGTTTTGGCCAACAAAAGAGGGTAGTTTTGTATATAATGGCATCTTTACAAATGATTCAATTGATTTTAATGGGGAAGAGCACTTGAGCATTATTTCTAAAGATGAAATAACTAAAACTCTTTCTCAAGCGAATCGAGTTTATCTAATATTCTCCATAATGTTACTTTTATGTGGTTTAATTATTGGGGTTACAATTTTAACTCTCTCACTTAATGGTGTTGTCAACAATTATAAAAAATATATTTCATTTATGAAATTGATAGGTTACACTGATAAGGAATGTGACTATTTAGTAATTAACAGTTATCGTTTTGTAATATTATTTGGCTATCTATTAGCTTTGCCATATACTTTTATTCTATGTAAGGTCATGTTTAATATGTTAACGAAAAGTTCTAATATCGCTTACTTAATTAATATAGATATTGTTTCAATGACTAGTTGCTTACTATTCGTTATGCTTGTTACAGAATTGACCTTGAATTATTTCAAATTTAAATTAAAAAGAGTTTCTTTTAGAGAAATTTTAGAGAGTTGAGAATTTTATGAAAACATATACAGTTGGAATAGTTGGTGGTGGTATCGGTGGATTATTTACAGGTGCTTTATTAGCAAATAAAGGATATAAGGTGGAGGTGTTTGAAAAAAATCTTATTCCAGGAGGTTATTGTCAGTCATTTCCACGAAAGAAATTTAGTATTCATCCAGCAGTCTTAAGAATAGGATCCAAAAGTTGTAAAACCATGATTGATTCTTATTGCGAACAAGCAAATATTGGAAAAATTGAATGGAAAACATATAATGAATATTATCAATTTGGAAATGAGATAAAAATTGATCAATGTACACCAAAAATGGATGATGAAATTATTTCATATTTTCCAAAATTTTCTGAGGAAATAAAAAAATTTTTTGTTGATATTAGAAAGTTATACGATATTATGAATAAAGTGTTTGAAAATAATATGACCCTTAGGAGACTATCTGTATCTGAAATTAAGTTTTATATACCAAACCTTAAGAGAACGGCAGGTGAATTTGTAGATATATACTTTAAGGATAAAGTTTTAAAAGAAATTATTCTAGCTATGTTAGAATTAGACGAAAAAAGTGTTGCTATGGCAATACCAATGACATACTTTGAAGTGAAGGGACAAGGACAATATTATATACCTGAAGGTGGTGCATATTCTATAATAAAAAAATGCATTAATAAAATAGAAAGGGCTGGTGGTAAAATTCACAAAAGAGGAGTAGTTACCAAAATTGAAGTTGAAAATAATAAAGTAACAAGTATAGTATCCAATGAAAAAAAATATGAATTTGATATTATAGTTTCAAGTATGGATATTAATAAAACGTATTTTAATCTAATTGGAAAAAATAACTTACCGAAAAATAGGATAATAAATTATTTAGAAACTTCAAAATGGAAGATATCTAGGTCGTGTTTTAGCGTATGGATTGGTTTAGATGATACGTTAGAAAATTTGGAAATAGAAAACGGATCAATAATTAACTATCCTAATGAAAATTCAATTGCTAAAATTAGAAGGATGATGCAGACTAAAGGACTAGAATTACCGGAAGAGTATTGGTGTCAAATTTTTACTGCATTTAGTGGAGATGAAAGTTCTACACCAAAAGGAAAATCTCAAATAAGTGTTGGGTTATTAATTCCATATGAATATCAGAACAATTGGGGAAGCAAAAATTATAAAGATGTGAAGAAAAAATTGACAAATAAGATTATAATGGATTTAGAAAAAAGATACCCCAAAATAAAAGGTAAATATATATTTATAGAGTCAGCTACTCCGTTAACCTACGAGAGCTGGAGTGGGAATACAGAAGGTGCTTATCTTGGATTTGAAAAATATGAAAATTTAGTATATTCTAGAAATCGTCCGCAAAATCAGGGAGTTTTTAGAAATCTTTATTTTGCGAGTCATTGGGTTTCAGTCATTGGGGGTGTAAATGGTGTTATGCAAGAAAGTTTAAAAACTGCAAATTTGATACTTTCAGATTTCCCGATAGAGAATAATAATTCATTCTATGATATTTATGGTTAATATTAAAAAATGATTATTAAAGGTAGCATCCATAGTTTTTCATTGGGGAAACAAAATAAAAATTTGTTTAAATTTAGCATAGGCAGTTCAAGGACGGATAAAAAGGAAGATTGCAGAAAAATTACTAGAAGAATGATTTGCAATCTAGTTAAAAAAGATAAACGATATAAATATAAAAAAATAGATATTAGAAATTCAGATAATGAATACAGACTTGGTCAACCAATATTATATAGCGACGGAGTTGAATCAAAATTAAAAATCTCTATTTCTCACGATAATAGAATTTGTTTCGTAGCGTGTTCGGATAGTTGTATTGGTATTGATACTTCGCAAATTCGTTCTTTTAAAAAATATGAGTATCTATTTAGAGATTGTATAGAACAAATAAATGTTTGTGTTTCCAGTGATTATTTTTATACGTTATTATGGACGATTAAAGAATCTTTTACTAAATCAATTGGTATGGGGCTTAAATTTGGTTTCAATTCGGTTGTTGTAAAGAATTTAGATTTACTAAAAAACGAGATAATTTTAGAAGTTAGTGATAAGTTTGGGACAATAGAACACTCTTCTCTAGCATTTTATTATTTTACACTGAATAATTATATTTTTATGATTTGTATAATATGTAATTAGTTGATTATTGTCATGTACTATTTCCATAATATTTACTTTACATGAGAGCCAGTTCAGGCTCTTTTTTCATACTCTCTTTTAAACAGTGTGATACCTTTTCCAAATCTTCTCTGCTATTCTTATATCATTCCTAAGAAAATAAAACCTCAAATCTTCACTGGGGGTTTGGGGGCGGAGCCACCAAGTTATCTTATCGTTGACTGTCAAAACTGGAATGTTTTGGTCGGTTGGCGATATGATTTTTGGAATATTGTGGACACAATATCTGAGCTCGCAAAGCCTTACAAGATGATAGATTTTGTCTTTGCAAGTTTCCCGTGGTTAATACGGGGTCGGGGATTGTCCAACCATTGATGAAAGTGAGGAAATAGTATGTCAGAACAATACAGAGACATTCGCAAAGAGGTTAATTTAACCGCAAATGAATTGGAAATGATTGAAGTGATAATGAAAAATAAGGGATTTGAACATTTTTCGCCCTTTGCTCGAAATAAATTGCTGGAGGAAGAGTTTGAAATGACTGCTGAAAAGTGGTTTGCCCTCTGGCAAACCCAAAAACTAGAACAAATCAGTCGTGACGTTCATGGTGTTTTAATATTGGCACAGTCCGAACATCAAGTTACCCAAGATCATGTATCTATTCTCTTAACCTGCGTACAGGAGTTGATTAAAGAAGTTGGAAACTTTATTCCCCTCAGCAAAGACTTCCGTGATAAATACATGAGGTGAGTACATGGAACATCGTTACCGAACTAATCTCAAGAAAGTGTTTCTGTCTGATAGCGAATTGAGTCAGTTGAAACATTGTATCGACCAAAGCGGTTGTCAATCTTTTTCAGAATATGCTCGACGAACCCTACTTGACCCAGGCATGAATTTTATCACCATTGATACAACTGGTTATCAAGATTTGATTTTTGAATTAAAACGAATCGGAAATAATATTAATCAAATAGCCAGAAGCATAAATTATTCGAATTTAATAACGGAAGTTGAATTAAATGAGTTGAGAAAAGGTATAGAAGAGTTAATAGTAGAAGTGGAGAAAGATTTTCTTATTC
>ERZ773022.984-NODE-984-length-20605-cov-74.036448_pt1 | contig 20605 bp, 19 predicted proteins | sample MGYA00580839_ERZ773022 | MGnify/ENA primary metagenome ERZ773022 (study PRJEB29015, sample SAMEA2738020) | human oral metagenome | biome: human oral; feature: human-associated habitat; material: dental | place: China | collected 2044 ... | reverse complement strand
TGAGATGTTGGGTTAAGTCCCGCAACGAGCGCAACCCTCGTCCAATGTTGCCAGCAGTTCGGCTGGGGACTCGTTGGAGACCGCCGGGGTCAACTCGGAGGAAGGTGGGGATGAGGTCAAGTCATCATGCCCCTCATGTCCAGGGCTTCACGCATGCTACAATGGCCGGTACAAAGAGTTGCGAGCCTGTGAGGGTGAGCGAATCTCGGAAAGCCGGTCTCAGTTCGGATTGGGGTCTGCAACTCGACCCCATGAAGTCGGAGTCGCTAGTAATCGCAGATCAGCAACGCTGCGGTGAATACGTTCCCGGGGCTTGTACACACCGCCCGTCAAGTCATGAAAGTCGGTAACACCCGAAGCCGGTGGCCTGTCCCTTGTGGGGGGAGCCGTCGAAGGTGGGACTGGTGATTAGGACTAAGTCGTAACAAGGTAGCCGTACCGGAAGGTGCGGCTGGATCACCTCCTTTCTAAGGATGCCTGTCTTCTCGTGTCTGCTGGGGTTTCCTGGTGGGTGCGGGGCCCGTGCGCCGGCTCGTGCCGGTGGTGCGGGTCGGGCTTGTTTTTTGTGGAGGGCTGGCTGAGGGCACGCTGTTGGGTTGTGAGGGAGCGGCCGTGCGGTGGCTTCTTCGTCGGCGGTCGTGTGTCGGGCGGGTTCGTCCCGTGCGGCGTGCGGTTCCGTGCGTGTGTTGAGAACTTCATAGTGGACGCGAGCATCTTTGTAGTTTCGATTGACATGTGTGTTCGACAAGCTACTGAGTGCGATCGGTGGATGCCTAGGCACCAAGAGCCGATGAAGGACGTTGTGACCTGCGATAAGCCCCGGGGAGCTGGTGGACGAGCTTTGATCCGGGGATTTCCGAATGGGGGAACCTCGAAGGTGACCGGTCGTGAGGCCGGCGACTGCTCCCTGAATGTATAGGGGGGTGTGAGGGAACGTGGGGAAGTGAAACATCTCAGTACCCACAGGAGAAGAAGACAACAGTGATTCCGTGAGTAGTGGCGAGCGAAAGCGGAGGAGGCCAAACCGTGCGTGTGTGGACAGCTGGCAGGCGTTGCACGTGCGGGGTTGTGGGAGTGTTCTTGCCCGAGCTGTCAGGAGGGCGGGGAGTGACAAAGCGGTGTTGAAGTGGAAGCGGCTGGGAAGCCGTACCGGAGTGGGTGACAGTCCCGTACACGTATGACATCGTCTTCCTTGGGCACGTCCCAAGTAGCGCGGGACCCCTGAAATTCCGCGTGAATCCGGCGGGACCACCCGTCAAGCCTAAATACTCCTTGGTGACCGATAGCGGACCAGTACCGTGAGGGAACGGTGAAAAGTACCCCGGGAGGGGAGTGAAATAGTACCTGAAACCGGTCGCATACAATCCGTCGGAGCCTTCCTCGTGGGGGTGACGGCGTGCCTTTTGAAGAATGAGCCTGCGAGTTAGTGGTGTGTGGCGAGGTTAACCTGTGTGGGGTAGCCGTAGCGAAAGCGAGTCCGAACAGGGCGGTCCAGTCGCATGCTCTAGACCCGAAGCGGTGTGATCTACCCATGGCCAGGGTGAAGCGACGGTAAGACGTCGTGGAGGCCCGAACCCACCAGGGTTGCAAACCTGGGGGATGAGCTGTGGGTAGGGGTGAAAGGCCAATCAAACACTGTGATAGCTGGTTCTCCCCGAAATGCATTTGGGTGCAGCGTCGTGTGTTCCTTGTCGGAGGTAGAGCACTGGATGGTCTAGGGGGCCCATCAGCTTACTGAAATCAGCCAAACTCCGAATGCCGGCAAGTTGGAGCACGGCAGTGAGACGGCGGGGGATAAGCTTCGTCGTCGAGAGGGAAACAGCCCAGACCATCAGCTAAGGCCCCCAAGGGGCGGCTAAGTGGAAAAGGATGTGGAGTTGCGGTGACAACCAGGAGGTTGGCTTGGAAGCAGCCATCCTTGAAAGAGTGCGTAATAGCTCACTGGTCAAGTGATTCCGCGCCGACAATTCAGCGGGGCTCAAGCCGTCCGCCGAAGCTGTGGCGTCCGCGCGTGTGCCGGGCGCCGGGCCTTGTGTCCGGTGCCGGGCGTGTGGATGGGTAGGGGAGCGTTGTGCGTGCCGTGAAGCGTCGGGGTGACCCGGCGTGGAGTGCGCGCGAGTGAGAATGCAGGCATGAGTAGCGTTTTGACGGGTGGGAAACCCGTCCGCCGAATATCCAAGGGTTCCGGGGTCAAGTTGATCTGCCCCGGGTGAGTCGGGTCCTAAGGCGAGGCCGACAGGCGTAGTCGATGGTTGACGGGTTGATATTCCCGTACCGGCCCAGCAACGGTCCTGTCGAATCGGGTGATGCTAAGCACGCGAGATGTCTCCGGCGCTTTCGGGTGCCGGTGGCGTCGAGTCTGTGAACCGAGTCTGTAGTAGACAAGCTGCGGAGGGACGCAGGAAGGTAGCTCGACAGCCGTCATGGTAAGGCTGTCAAGTCTGTAGGGTGACTGGTAGGCAAATCCGCTGGTCGTGTGCCTGAGAGATGATGAGAGGGGCCCTGTCAGCAGGGTCCGTGTTCGAGTGATCCTATGCTGCCTAGAAAAGCTTCGTGAGCGAGTTGTTGTGCCGCCCGTACCCCAAACCGACACTGGTGGATAGGTAGAGAATACCGAGGCGATCGAGATAATCGTGGTGAAGGAACTCGGCAAAATCCTCCCGTAACTTCGGGACAAGGGAGACTTGAGGCGTGAGGGGCCCGCGCGGCCCTCAGCGCCGGGAGTCGCAGTGAATTGACCCAAGCGACTGCTTACTAAAAGCACAGGTCCGTGCGAAGTCGTAAGACGATGTATACGGACTGACTCCTGCCCGGTGCTGGAAGGTCAAGGGGAACCGTCAGCCTCTCGGCGAAGCGGTGAACTTAAGCCCCAGTAAACGGCGGTGGTAACTATAACCATCCTAAGGTAGCGAAATTCCTTGTCGGGTAAGTTCCGACCTGCACGAATGGAGTAACGACTTGGGTACTGTCTCCACCACGAGCTCGGTGAAATTGCATTACGAGTAAAGATGCTCGTTACGCGCAGCAGGACGGAAAGACCCCGGGACCTTCACTACAGTTTGGTATTGGTGATCGGTGCGGCTTGTGTAGGATAGGTGGGAGACTGTGAAGCGGCCACGCCAGTGGCCGTGGAGTCGTCGTTGAAATACCACTCTGGTCGTTCTGGTTGTCTAACCTCGGACCGTGACCCGGTTCAGGGACAGTGCCTGACGGGTAGTTTGACTGGGGCGGTCGCCTCCCAAAGAGTAACGGAGGCGCCCAAAGGTCCCCTCAGCCTGGTCGGCAACCAGGTGTCGAGTGCAAGTGCACAAGGGGGCTTGACTGTGAGACGGACACGTCGAGCAGGGACGAGAGTCGGGACTAGTGATCTTCTGGTGGCGTGTGGAAGCGCCAGAACTCAACGGATAAAAGGTACCCCGGGGATAACAGGCTGATCTTGCCCGAGCGCTCACAGCGACGGCATGGTTTGGCACCTCGATGTCGGCTCGTCGCATCCTGGGGCTGGAGTCGGTCCCAAGGGTTGGGCTGTTCGCCCATTAAAGCGGCACGCGAGCTGGGTTAAGAACGTCGTGAGACAGTTCGGTCCCTATCCGCTGCGCGCGTAGGAATCTTGAGAAGGGCTGTCCTCAGTACGAGAGGACCGGGACGGACCAACCTCTGGTGTGCCAGTTGTTCCTCCAGGAGCATGGCTGGTTGGCCACGTTGGGAAGTGATAACCGCTGAAAGCATCTAAGCGGGAAGCACGCTTCAAGATGAGGATTCCCCAGCCCCGTGCTGGTAAGGCCCCCGGCAGACCACCGGGTTGATGGGTCGGACGTGGAAGCGCCGCGAGGCGTGGAGCTGACCGATCCCAAACGGCCGAGAGGCTTGCCCCACGCACCCCGCCCCACGAAGAGGGGGTGGGCCCGTGACTGCTGGTGCTCGCGTCCACTGTGTTGTTCTGGACACACGGACAGGAAACCCCGACCCAGGGGGCTCCGCCGTCCGGTGTCAGAGACCGTGCCGGTGGCCATGGCGGAAGGGAAACACCCGGTCCCATACCGAACCCGGAAGTTAAGCCTTCCAGCGCCGATGGTACTGCACGCGGGAGCGTGTGGGAGAGTAGGAGACCGCCGGACCACGCACCATCCCCGCAGGGGGCCGGGAACCCCACCAAGGGCCCCCACCCCCTGCGGGGGGACAACCATTCAACAACCACACCAGCACCAGACACCCCACCAGACAACCGGGACCACCAGACAACCGGGACCACCAGACAACCGGGCAGCCGACCGGCAGGACCCCCACCCCCGACCGAACCACAGACAACACCACCCGACCAGACCCCGCACCAGCCACCCGAACACGACAACACCACCAACCACCAACCAAACCCACAGGCCGGACGGCGCCGATCCGCTCGTTCACCTGTGCTCTTCATCTCACTCGTCAATAGGGTCGCTTCGTAGCCGGGCAGGACGGAAACATGAACAGGTCATCGGATCGTTCGAACGCTCGGGGGCCTCATCGTGACCGCGGTGACGGATGGGGCGGTTCCCAAGGCGGCTCCTCCGGTCGTCGTCGTTCCGGTGGTGGCGGTCCCGCCCGCGAGCGTGGCTTCGGCTCCTGGGGCGACCGTGACGGTTCCGCCCCGCGGGGCGACCGCGGTCGGAGTCGTGGCGGTCAGGAGCGCCGCGTGTACCGCGGCGGCCGGGGCTCCCGGCGGGACGACTCGCCCCGCGGCGACGGGGGCTGGGGCTCCCGGTACACCGGTGACCGCCGGGAGGGGCAGGATCGCCGTGACGGCGGGCCCTGGGCCGGTCGTGGACGGCGTCCCGATCCCGTCAGGGGCTCGGGGAGCTCCCGTGATCGTCGCTGGGGCGACGACCGGCGGAGCGCGGAGCGCGGAGCCCGGGACGATCGGCGAGGTCAGGGGCGCGGTCGCTGGGACGATCGCGGGGACCGGGCCCGCCGTGACGGCGGCCGCGGTCGCGGTGAGGATCGATACGAGTCCCGACGCGATGGGGGCCGTCGTGAGGGCCGTACCGGGGCCGGCCGTCATGATGACCGAGGGGGCCGAGGCGCACGCGACTGGCGCGACGAGCGGCGCACCGGTCACGGCCGGGATGACCGGTGGCGGACCGCCGGCTCCGAGCGCGAGGACCGCAACGGCCTCCGCCGGCCCAGGGACGCGGGGGCCGGTGGCGGCCGTGATGACCGCTGTCGGGGATCCTCGGGGCGTCCGGCGCGCGACGACCGCTGGGGCCGCTCAGGCGAGGGCCGTGGAGGTTCCCGCGGGTACTCCGCCGGGCGCGGCGGCGACCGTCGGGGTGGTCGTGACGGGTCCCGGTCCGGGCGCGCCGATCGCCTGGGGCGCCGGTCCTGGCAGGACGACCGCGGAGACCGGCGTCGTGACGACGATCGCGTCCGCCGTGACGAACGCGTCGCACCCCCCGGTCTGGAGCGTCCCGACGACGAGCCCGAGGTCGATCTCGACGTCGACGAACGGCTGCTGCCGCGGGCGGTGCGCGCCGAACTCCGCGGTCTTCCTCTCGACTTGGCCCGCGAGGTCATGGCCCACCTCATCGCCGCGGGCGAACTGATCGACGAGGATCCCGCGCTGGCGAACCGGCATGCCCGGGCCGCCCGTCGGCGCGCGGCCCGTCTGCCCGTGATCCGTGAGGCGTCCGCGGAGGCCGCCTACGCGGCGGAGGACTACGCCACAGCGCTCACCGAGTACCGGGCCGTGGCCCGCATGACCGGCAGCGACGAGTACCTGCCCGTCATCGCCGACTGCGAGCGCGCCATGGGCCGCCACGACCAGGCGTTGCGGACCATTCGTCAGGGCCATGCGGCCCCGCTGGGGGCGGTGCAGCACGTCGAACTGGTCCTCGTCGAGGCCGGCCTCCGGCACGACGTGGGTCAGGACGAGGAGGCCCTGCGCGTGCTTCGCAGGGCCATCGAGGCCAAGCTCGGCAGGCCCTCGTCGCAGGCCCGCCTGCGCTACGCCTATGCGGACATCCTCGCCCAGCGCGGTGACGTCCACCATGCCGTCACATGGTTCACGGCCGCCGGCAGGCTCGACGGGGAGCACGCCCTCGACGTCGCCGACCGTCTGGAGGCCCTGGGCGCAGAGGTGCCCGATGCCTTCCGGCCCCCGATCGACGAGACCGACGAGGATCTCTACGTCGAGGAGCAGGAGCCCGAGGACGTCCGACCCGAGGACGGGCGCACGACGGGTGCGGGCGATTCCGAACGGCCTTCCGAGGAGGCCCCCGACCCCCGCGAGGGCGACGAACCCGACGGCTCCCGACCGGTCGGTGCGGTGATCCCCGTCGATGCGACGGCCCTTGGTGGACCCGTCGTCGACGGTCCGGACGTCGCCGTTGCCGGCGGGGGCGGCGCTGCCGATCCGTCCGGGCGGGACGACGCCGGAGCCGGCCTCGGGGGAACCGGCCCGACCGACGAGGACGGCGCCGGGGCGCCGCGCCCAGACGAGGAGGACCGGCCCTGCGCGGGCGAGGTCGTGGAGGTCGCCGTTGCCGGCGGGGACGGTGCGGCCGATCCGTCCGGGCGGGACGACGCCGGAGCCGGTCCGAGCGACGAGGCGGCGTCCGAAGCGGTGGCCGATGATGGTGAGACCGAGGAGAATCGGTGAGCGAGAAGCTGTGCGCCCGGTACGACGCTGCGCTGTTCGACCTGGACGGTGTGATCTACCTCGGTCCACGGGCCGTCGAGGGAGCCCCCGAGGGGGTCGACGGTCTGCGCGCCGAGGGCGTCAGGGTCGGTTTCGTCACGAACAACGCCGCCCGCACCCCGCGAACGGTCGCCGAGCACCTCACGCGGATCGGCGTCCGTTGCGATGTCGCCGATGTTGTCACGAGCGCCCAGGCGTCGGCCAGGATGCTCGCCGAGACCCTGCCCGCGGGTTCCCGGGTCCTCATCAGCGGCACCAGCGCGCTCGCCGCCGAGATCGAGGCCGCCGGTCTGACCCCCGTGTGGTGCAGCCGCGACGAGCCAGCCGCCGTGATCCAGGGCTATGACCCCGAGATGACCTGGCCGCGCGTCACGGACGCTGCGCACGCAGTGCAGGCCGGTGCCCGCTGGTTCGCCACGAACCCCGACATGACCCGTCCCACCGACCTCGGCCTGGAGCCCGGTGTCGGCACTCAGATCGCCACCCTGCGGGTCTGCCTGGGTCCCGGTGCCGAGCCCGAGATGGCGGGGAAGCCGTACCCGCCGCTGCTGCGGGAGACCGTCCGCCGGCTGTCCGCCGAGCGCCCGATCTTCGTGGGGGACCGCCTCGACACCGACATCGAGGGCGCCCACAACGTCGACATGGACTCGCTCTTCGTCTTCACGGGGGCCCACGGCGTGCGCGATCTGCTCGCCGCCGACGCCCCCTGGCGGCCCACCCGCATCGGGTACGACATCCGTGCGCTGCTGGAACCGGTCCGCAGCGCCGAGGTTGTCGAGGACTCGGCGAGATGCGGCTCGGCGGTCGCCACCGTCGTCGACGGCAAGCTGTGGGTCGACGGCGTCGGGACCGACCGGCGGGGCCAGCTCGATGCGTTGTGGGCGGCACTGCAGCTGGCCTGGCGCGCAGCCGACGAGGGCGTCGTGGTCGACACCGAGGAGCTCGCCCGCGCGCTCGACCTACTGCACTGAGCCCGGCCCCGCCCGCCTCTGTCGGGGGTGCGGCTCGCAGCGGGCTCCTCCGCCGCGTCGAGGGGGCGCGGGGCGGTGCGGTGACGCGTGCTCGTCCGGGGCGGTGCCGTCCGGGCGCCGGCGCGGAGCGGGTGCCCACGGCACGAGCTGGTTGAACACTGTTCAGGAGTGTCTGTACGATGGGTGTGCGCCACCGCAGTGGGGCGCCCGGAACGACACACAGGAGCTCGCCGATGATCACCGAGGATGAGAAGAACACCGCGTCACGGAGCGGCCTCACCGCCTCCGACCTGGCCCTCATCGCGGTCTTCGCCGCCCTCATCGCGGTCTTCGCCCTCATTCCGGCCGTTTTCACGGTGGGGGCGGTTCCCTTCGCCTTCCACATGATCATCATCGTCCTCGCGCCCTTGGTGCTCGGCGCCTGGCGCTCGGTCTGCTCGGTGCTCCTGTACCTGCTCGTCGGGGTGGCCGGTCTGCCGGTCTTCAGCGGCGGCCGCTCGGGCCCGAGCATCTTCGTGAGCGCCAGCGGGGGCTATGTGATCGGCTGGGTCGTCGCCGTCCTCGTCGCGGGGGCCCTCCGCACCGCGCTGCTGCGCAGGCGCCCCCGCAAGGGCCTGCTCGCCGTCTGGCTGACCGTGGCAGGTGTCGTCTGCGTCGTCATCACCCATCTGTTCGGCGTCGCATGGTTCATGGTGGCGCCCAATCTGCACATGGGTCTCGGCGCGGCCCTGCTGACCACGGCCCCCTTCTTCCCGCTGGACCTCCTCAAGGTCGTCATCGCCGCTCTGCTCGCGGTGGCGGTGCTGTCGGCCTTCCCGCGGCTCATGCCCGCCAGGAAGGCGTGAACCGTCGATGATCGAGTACCGGCAGGCGGGTGTGGAGGTCGACGGTTACGACCTCGACGGACGCGCGGTGACGACGCGGATCCTGCGCGACGTCACGCTCAGCCTGCCGCAGCGGCGCATCGCCGTCATCGGCGCCAACGGCTCCGGCAAGTCGACACTCCTCAAGCTCGTCAACGGCCTGATCAGGGCGACCAGCGGGCAGGTGCTCGTCGAGGGGCTCGACCCCGCCCGTGAGGGCAGGGCCGTGCGCCGGAGAGTGGGCCATGTCTTCACCGATCCTGCCGCCCAGCTCGTCATGGCGACCCCGCTGGAGGAGATCGAGCTCAGCCTGCGCGCGAGCATCAGGAACCGGGTCGAGCGCCAGCGCCGGGCCCTGGAGGTGCTGGCCTCGCACGGCCTCGAGCATGTCGCCAATCGTTCCGTGCACACCCTCTCGGGTGGTGAGCGCCAGCTCGTCGCGCTGGCCGCGGTGCTGGCGGTGGGGCCCTCGATCGTCATCGCCGACGAGCCCACGACCCTGCTCGACCTGAGGAACAGGATCATCCTCGGCCGCGCCTTCGACGGGCTCGACCAGCAGCTCGTGTGCTCCACGCACGACCTGGAGCTGGCCGCCCGCATGGACCGGGTCCTCCTCGTCGATGCCGGGCGCGTCATGGGAGACGGCTCCCCCCAGGAGATCATCGCCCGGTACCGCGAGCAGATGGCCGTGCGAGCGGATGAACCCGCGGGCGGGCGTCGATGAGGCTCGAGAACTACCTGGGCGCCTACCGGGCCGGTGACTCGCTGATGCACCGGGCCCCGGTGGTGGTGAAGTACCTGCTGCTCGTCGTGCTGGGCGTGGTGCCCTTCTTCGCCGGGCGCTGGCCCGTCTCGGCGGCGACGCTCGTGCTCTCGGCGCTCGTGCTCGTCGTGGGCGCCCGGCGCAGCCCGCGCGAGCTCGACCCGATGCTCGGCGTGCTCGTCATGAGCGCGCTCATCCTCGTCTACGACTCCTTCTTCCTGAGCTGGCGCAACGGCGTCGTCTTCGTCTGCGGCACGCTCTCGTGCCTGTGGCTGGCCCGCGTGCTCACCTGCACGACGCCCGCCTCGGTGCTCATGGACGCCATCGCCTCGCTCGCCAGGCCCTTCAAACCGCTCGGGGCCAGTCCGGAGAGGTTCGCGCTGACGATCAACATCATGTGGAACTCGATCCCGGGTCTGCTGCTGAGCGTGCGCCAGGTGCGCGACGCCGCCCGGGCCCGCGGGATCGAGCGGGCCGGTTGGCGCTTCGTCGCGCCCGTGATCGTCGGCGCCGTCGGCCGTGCCCTCGAGATGGGCGAGGCCCTCCAGGCGCGGGGCCTGGCCGACAACGACTGAGTCGACCAGGCCCCGCGGCGCGCCCGTGCGCGGCAACGGCGTCGGCGCGTGGTGAACCAGATGCCGAGGCTGCCGCCGACGACGAGCAGGATGTGCTTCACCGACGTGGCGGAGGAGGGGCCCTTCGCGGTCGGGCCGGCGGTTGCGGTCGTCCTGCTGTCGGAGGGCGACGGGGTGGCCGTGAGGGACTCCTCGTAGGTCCGGTAGTTCGGCGGCGGCAGGATGTCGCCGACGGCCTGCACGTAGAGCCGGTAGCCGAACTCCGAGCCGGCGAGGGCCTCGTCGTCGGACATCGCGACGGTCACCGTGTGGTCGCCGGCCTGGTCGGTCAGCGCACTGCTCCCCGGGGCGTGGACGATGGGATCGGTGACCATGGGGTCTCCGTGTCGGAGCCCGTCTTGTCCACGGCGCGGCTGGTCACGCTGTGCGGTTCGCCGTCCGCCCCGATGAGGCTCGTGGCGATGCGGGGAAGGCTGTCGGTCTTGCGATTGAGCTTGCCCGCCTGGTCGTTCGTGACGGGCATGACGTTGATGCTGCTCGCGATGGACTGGCCCCAGCGGGCCGGCACGGTGAAGGTCTGCATCTCGCCGGGCACGATCGTGCTCTGGTAGAGCTTGTTCGTCTCGAGCCGGGGGCCGGAGGCCGGGGAGCTGCCGCCCTGGATCTGGGTTGTGGCGCCGCCGAACTTGCTCGTCGTGTCCTGGAAGTCGCCCTCGTCGGCGTTCTCGGCGGCGGCCCCCTGGGCGTCGGCGTCGGCCACCCGCGGCCACTCGCCGACCTTGAGCTGGAGCGAGCGGTTCGTGGTGAGGTCGAGGTCGCTCAGGTCGACCTTGAGGATCATCTGGTCGGCGTCGCGGCAGTCGGTCTGGTGGTCGTCCCTGATCGACATGGCACCGGCGGTGAGGTAGGGATCGTAGGAGGAGCCGCTGATGCCGTCCCAGCTCGAGCTGGCGCGGGAGTCGTTTCCCACCAGGAGCTCGGCCTTGACGATTCTTGCCCGATTCGGTCTCCTGCTCATGGGAGGTGCTGGGGATCAGCGCCGTGGCGGCGATGTCGGTCTGCTTGGCGCTGCGCTTGACGACGTAGTAGCGGGTGAGGGTGTCGGACTCGTTGCCGGTGGCGGGGATCGTGTCCTTCCAGTAGCCAGCCGGAGCCCACCGTGGGGGCGCTGCCCGCATTGGCGGTGCCGGTGACCTCGGCCCCGTCGTAGTCGAAGGGGCGCACGTCGCGGTCCTGGACGGCCTGCTGCAGCGCCTTGGTCAGGTCCCGGTGTCCCGTAGTACTTGCCCTTGTCGGCCACGCACTGGAGCTGCTGGCGCGTCGTCTCGTCGACTGACAGGCCCACGACGTCGATCGTGAGGTCGACGCCGGTGAAGGCCAGCGACTCGGCCGTGGGGCAGGGATCGCCGCAGGTCGACTCGCCGTCGGAGACGAGCACGTTGGAGCGCTTGCCGCTGCCGCCCCGGTCGGTGCCGGCCTGCTCGAGCGCCTTGGGGATCGGCGTCCAGCCGTTGGGGGAGTACTTGCCGATGGCCGAGATGAGCTGGGCCCGGTTGCCGGAGGCGATGTCGACGGTCCGCTGGGTGTCGTCGCAGGCCTCGGCGGGCATCGGGTCGGTGTTCACGGTGGCGCCGAGCACGCGCATGCCGACCTTCGCGTCGGTGGGCAGCGAGTTGACGAGCGAGGTGAGTGACTTGCGGGCGGCGTCGATCGTGGGCGTTCCAGTGCCGTCCTCGGAGGCCATCGAGCCCGAGGCGTCGAGGACGACCGCATCATCTTCGCCATGCCGCTCGTGCACGGCGGCTCCGCGTCGGGGCTGCTGCGCGACTACGGCTCGTTGCCGCAGGCCTGGGTGCTGCCGGCCATCGGCCAACTGCTCGAGGCCCTCCACGTCATCCACTCGGCAGGGCTCGTCCACCGCGACGGAAGCCCGCCGACATCCTGCTGCGCCCGGGCTGCGCGCCGGACATCGTCCTCTCGGACTCCGGCACGGCGGCACCCATCGCGGAGCCCCGGCTCGCGCGGGCGACCCGTCTTCTTGTCCCTGGAGCCCGGCTGCCAAGAAGCGGAGCCCCGGCTCGCGCGGGTGACCCAGGTGATCGGCACGCCCGACCACGTGTCCCCCGGGGCCAGGTACGGGGCGGACCCCGAACCCGCCCAGGACCTGTACGCGGTGGGCGTCGTCCTCATCGAGCTGCTCACGGGGCCCGCCCGGGCCAGGACGGCCCGGCCCTTGTCCCGGACCGGTTCGCGGGCACCCCGCTGGGGACCTTCATGGCGCATCTTCTGGCCGACGTCCCCCGGCGCACCGCCAGCGCGGCCCAGGCCTGGCAGGAGCTCGCCGCCGTCGTGCCGGCGCCCGCCGTCGACGAGCCCGTCGAGGTCTTCGACCAGATCGGACCCCTGCTGGGGGGTCGGACGGGCTCCTGCCCGCGGGCAGGAGCGGCGCCGAGGAGCGCCACGTGCCGGTCCGGGCCGCCGACGGCGTCGTGACCGGGGTCAGCCCCCGGCCGGTCCTCGCGCAGACCAGCCCCTCGCCCGGCCCGTGGTCCGCAGCCCCCGGATGGGAGATCGGCGCCATGGCCCCGCCCGGGCACGCCTCGCCCGTCCCCGTCGTGGCCCATGCTCTCGCCGCGCCGGTCCAGGGCGGTCCCGCCGCGCCCGGTCGCGGTGCGTCGGCCCAGGCCGTCCCGGCCGCTCCGGTCCACGGCGCCTCAGGCGCGGGGCGGAACCGCGGGCGCGTGGCCTCCCCGCTGGTGGTCGGGGGCGGTGCGCTGTGCATCCTCGTGGCGGTCGTCCTGATCCTGGGAGGGGCACCGCCCGATGTCGAGACTTGCTGCAAATCGGCGTCGAGTGGCTCGCATGGTCGCTCCCGAGGAAGTCCGCATGCAGCAGACCGCTCTCTACGGGCCCCGCTGTCCGATGTGTTCAAGCGGTGCGGGCAGGCGCTGGGGCTGAACCAGTCCGAGCTGGCCCGCCTGCTCGGCATTTCGGCGCCCATGCTCTCCCAGCTCATCAACGCCCGCCGCATCAAGATCGCGAACCCCGTCGCCGCGGCCCGCCTGACCCGGATGGTCTCGCTCGCGGACGAGGTGAGGACGGGGCTGCTCACCGCCGCGGACGCCATCGGCCGCGAGGCCGACGGGGTCTCCGAGATCCCCGTCGCGACGCTCATCAGGAGCCTGCCGAGGACGACCGCGAGCCAGGTGCAGGAAGCTCTTCCGTGCGACGGCCGCAGCCCCGGACTACTTGCGCGCCGCCGAGCTCATCCGTCCGGTCAGCCCCGAGATCGCCGAACTGCTCCAGGTCTTCGGCGCGGAACGGCTCGACCGGGCGGAGGCCTTCGTCCGCGCCCGCGGGCTCGCCTGAGCGGCCGCCGCGGCGCCTGGAGCAGGCCGAGCGCTGCTCGCAGAACTCCTCGCCTGAGCGGCCGCCTCTTGGACCCCGCCCCGCCGGTGGCCTAGGCTCGGCGCCATGAGCGCATCCCCGCAGGACGACCCCGCCGAGCCCGAGGCCGTGCCCGGGCCGCGGGCCGGAGAGCCCCCGGTCACCGGGAACCGCCTCGTCGACGGGGTGCTCGCCGAGCTGGCCGGCGTCGACGCCCTGCCCGTCGGGGAACGGCTCGAACGCCTCACCGCGGCCCAGCAGGGCCTCGCCGAGATCCTCGACGGAACCCGCGCCGAGTCCCCCGATCCCGGCCGCCGCCCGTGACCCCGGGTCCCGGGCGCCGCCGGCTCGACCTCGAACTGCCCGCCAGGGGGCTGGCGCGTTCACGCTCCCATGCGCTCGAACTCATCAGATCGGGACGGGTGCGCGTCGCCGGCGACGTCGTCACGAGGGCGTCGACACCGGTCGGGCCCGACGACGCGCTCCTCGTCGAGACCGACCCGTGGGTCTCGCGCGCCGCTCACAAGCTCCTCGGCGCGCTCGACGAGTCCGGCGTGACGGTGCCCGCCAGGGTCCTCGACGCCGGGGCCTCCACCGGGGGATTCACCCAGGTGCTCCTGTCGCGCGGCGCCCGGCGGGTCTACGCCGTCGACGTCGGCCACGGACAGCTGGCCCCGCCGCTGCGCGCCGACCCGCGCGTGCGGAACCTGGAGGGGGTCAACCTGCGCGGGCTCGGCCTCGACCACGTGGACGGGGCGCCCGTCGACCTGGCCGTCGGCGACGTCTCGTTCATCTCGCTCCGCCTCGTCATGGCGCCCGTCCTCGGCGTCCTCGCTCCCGGAGCCACGGCGCTGCTCCTCGTCAAACCCCAGTTCGAGGTGGGGCGGCAGCGGCTGGGCGCCGGGGGAGTGGTGACCGATGAGACGGAGCGGGCCGGGGCCGTGGACCGGGTGCTCGACGAGGCCGCCCGGCTGGGCTGGGAGTGCTTCTGGCGGGCCCCGAGCCGGCTGCCCGGGCCGGCGGGCAACGTCGAGTTCTTCATCGGACTGCGCCGGGCCTGAGCAGGCCCGGCACGGCGGCGGCCGCTAGGCTTGCCGCCGTGGAAGAAACCCGTCGCGTCGCCGTCGTCGTCCATCCGACCCGTCCGGAGGCGGTCACCGCCGCCGTCCGTTTCATCGACGGCATGCGGCGCCACACCATCGAGTGCGTGGTCGAGGCGAACCACGTCGATCAGGTGCGGGAGCAGCTGCCCGACGCCTACATCAGCCCGCTTGCCGTCGGCTCCCGGGTCGAGCTCATCGTCGTCTTCGGCGGCGACGGCTCCATGCTGCGCGCCTCCGAGTGGGCGCTGCCGCGCGGTATCCCGCTGCTCGGCGTCAACCTGGGCCACGTCGGCTTCCTCGCGGAACTGGAGGCCTCCGAGATCCGCGAGCTCATCGAGAAGGTCGCGGCGCGCGACTACACGATCGAGCGGCGCCTCACGCTCGGCGCGCACGTCTTCGACACCGACGGCACGACCCTGTGGAACTCCTTCGCGGTCAACGAGGTGAGCACCGAGAAGGCCTCGCGCCGCAGGATGGCCGACCTCATGGTCTCCATCGACGGGCGGCCGCTCTCGCGCTGGGCGTGCGACGGCGTGCTCGTCGCGTCCGCGTCCGGCTCCACCGCCTACGGATTCAGTGCCGGCGGGCCCGTCATCTGGCCGAACACCGAGGCCTTCGAGGTCGTCCCGATCGCCGCCCACGCCCTCTTCGCGCAGGCCTGCGTCGTCGCCCCCAGCTCCCAGGTGGAGCTCCAGCTCATGGGCGGCGATCTGGGGCCCGACGCCGTCGTGTGGTGCGACGGGCGGCGCAGCGCCGACCTGCGCTCCGGCTGCTCGATCGTCATCGAGCGCTACCCTCAGGACCTGCAGATCGCCCGCCTGTCCGAGCAGCCCTTCACCACCCGGCTCGTCAAGAAGTTCGGGCTCGACGTCGAGGGCTGGCGCGCCCCAAGGCGCAATCCGAGGTTCTGACGTGCTCACCGGCCTGCGCCTCTCCTCGCTGGGCGTCATCGGCTCCGCAGAGATCGAGCCCGCCGCCGGCCTCACCGCCGTCACGGGCGAGACCGGGGCGGGCAAGACGATGATCGTCACCGGCCTCGGCCTCCTGCTCGGCGGCCGCGCTGACGCCGGCGCCGTCCGTCGCGGCGCCGACCGCGCGCAGGTCGAGGGCGTCTTCACCGGCCTCGGCCCGGTCGCCGGACGTCTCGACGAGCTCGGCGCCGAGACCGACGACGGCGAGCTCATCGTCACCCGCCGGGTCCGCTCGACCGGAGGCTCCCGCGCCTGGCTCGGCGGAGTGCCCGTGCCGCTCGGAGTCCTGGGCCCGATCACCGGCGAGCTCGCCACCATCCACGGCCAGTCGGAGCAGATCCGTCTGGGCACCCCCGAGCGCCAGCGCGAGGTGCTCGACGCCGCGGGCGGGCCCGAGCTGGCCCGGGCCCTCGCCCGCTACCGCGTCGACTTCGAGGAGCGCCGGCGGGTCGTCGCCGAGCTCGACGAACGCACCCGGCACGCCCGCGAGCGCGCCCAGGAGCACGACATGCTCGCCCTCGGCCTCGAGGAGATCGCGGCGGTCGACCCGCAGCCCGGCGAGGACGCCCGGCTCGCCGTCCAGGCCGAGCGTCTCCAAGGGCTCGACGACCTGCGGATGCTCGCCGCGAGCGCCGGGCACGCCCTGTCGGGCGCCGATGACGGCGATGACGACGACCCCGGCGCGCTGGGCCTCATCGGGCGGGCGCGCACGCAGGTGCACCGCATGGCCGACACTGACGCCCAGGCGGGGCCCCTGGCGGCTCAGCTCGACCAGCTGGCGGCCCTCGTGCAGGACGCCGCCGTCGACCTGGCCGGCTACCTGGCGGACCTCGACGCAGACCCCGCCCTGCTGGAGACCGTCACCGGCCGTCGCGCGGCCCTGGCCGGACTCACCCGCAAGTACGGCGCCGACGTCGACGGGGTGCTCGCCTGGGCCCGAGACGCCGCCGAGCGCCTGCGCGACCTGTCCGGGGACGACGAGCGGATCGAGCAGCTGCGCGCCCGCCGCGCCGAGCTCGACGCGGCCCTGGCCGAGCGGGCCGGGCGCATCCACGCGCTGCGGGCGGCGGCCGCCGAGCGCCTCATGCGGGACGCCGGCGCCGAGCTCGCCGCCCTCGCCATGCCGAACGCGCGCCTGCTCCTCGAGCTCGAGCCGCTGCCCGAACCGGGCCCGTACGGCGCCGACCAGGTGCGCCTGCTGTTCAGCGCCAACCCGGGCCAGAGCCCCGCGCCGCTCTCCCGGGTCGCGTCCGGCGGTGAGCTCTCCCGCGTGCGTCTGGCCCTCGAGGTCGTCCTGGCCGGCGGCGAGGAGGGGCACACCTTCGTCTTCGACGAGGTCGACGCGGGCATCGGCGGCCAGGTGGCCCTCGAGGTCGGGCGGCGCCTCAAGCGCCTCGCCGCCCATGCGCAGGTCATCGTCGTCACCCATCTCGCGCAGGTGGCGGCCTTCGCCGACTCCCACCTCGTGGTGACCAAGTCGACGGACGGGCGGGTCACCAGCTCCGACGTGCGCCGCGTCGAGGGCGCCGAGCGCGAGGCCGAGATCGCCCGGCTCATGGCCGGGACGGCGTCGGAGGTGGCGCTGCGGCACGCCCGCGAGCTCCTGGCCCGGGCGGCGGAGGGGTGAGTGGGCCGGTCGGGTCGTGGGGCTCGCGGCCGGGGCGTTCCCCGTGTCGCGGTCATGGCGTCCTGTCCGTGGATGGTGCGCGGTTGACGTCCCAGGGCTGCATTCATCAGGGGCCGGCTGGACCAGCCGCCCGCGGTCTGATCCTGCTGATCCTGGCCCGGACGCCGCGGCCGCTCGCGTGCGGGGCCGCTCGTCCTCTATGCTGAAGGCCCGTGGGGAACGCCAAGCAGACAAAGCACATCTTCGTCACCGGAGGCGTTGCCTCCTCCCTCGGCAAGGGCCTGACGGCATCGAGCCTCGGCAGCCTCCTCGTCGCGCGCGGGCTGTCCGTGACGATGCAGAAGCTCGACCCGTATCTCAACGTCGACCCCGGGACGATGAACCCGTTCCAGCACGGCGAGGTCTTCGTCACCGACGACGGCGCCGAGACCGACCTCGACATCGGTCACTACGAGCGCTTCCTCGACCGCTCCCTGTCGGCCCGCGCCAATGTGACGACCGGTCAGGTCTACTCGACGGTCATCGCCAAGGAGCGCCGCGGCGACTACTTGGGCGAGTGCGTGCAGGTCATCCCGCACATCACCGACGAGATCAAGCAGCGCATGCTCGGCGTGGCCCAGCCGGGCGACGACATCGTCATCCACGAGATCGGCGGCACCGTCGGCGACATCGAGTCGCAGCCCTTCCTGGAGGCGGCCCGTCAGGTCCGCCACGACATCGGCCGCGACAACACCTTCTACATCCACGTCTCGCTCGTGCCCTACATCGGCCCCAGCCACGAGCTGAAGACCAAGCCGACCCAGCACTCCGTCGCGGCGCTGCGCAGCGTCGGCATCCAGCCCGACGCCCTCGTGTGCCGCTCGTCGATGGACCTGCCCGAGGCCATCAAGCGCAAGATCGCCTTCAGCTGCGACGTCGACGCCGAGGGCGTCGTGGCCTGCCCCGATGCCCCGAGCATCTACGCCATCCCCAAGGTGCTCCACCACGAGGGCCTCGACGCCTACGTCGTGCGCATGCTCAACCTGCCCTTCCACGACGTCGACTGGACCTCCTGGGACGACCTGCTCGCGCGTGTCAACCGGCCCCATGAGGAGATCACCATCGCCCTGGTCGGCAAGTACATCGACCTGCCCGACGCCTATCTGTCGGTCGTCGAGGCCATCCGCGCCGGCGGCTTCGCCAACTGGGCGCGCGTGCGCATCCGCTGGGTCGCCTCCGACGGCTGCGAGACCGACGAGGGCGCGGCCGACCAGCTCGGCGACGCCGACGGCGTCGTCGTGCCCGGCGGCTTCGGCATCCGCGGCGTCGAGGGCAAGCTCGGCGCCATCCGGTACGCCCGCGAGAACCGGATCCCGATCCTCGGCCTGTGCCTGGGCCTGCAGTGCATGGTCATCGAGGTGGCCCGCGACGTGGCCGGCATCGCCGACGCCGCCTCCAGCGAGTTCGAGCCCGACAGTCCTGACCCCGTCATCGCCACGATGGCCGAGCAGAAGTCCATCGTCTCCGGCGAGGGCGACATGGGCGGCTCGATGCGTCTCGGCGCCTATCCGGCCGAGCTCCGGCGCGGCTCGATCGTCGCCGGCCTGTACGGCCGGACGAGGGTCTCCGAGCGCCACCGGCACCGCTACGAGGTGAACAACGCCTACCGCGAGCGGCTCGAGGAGGCGGGCATCATCTTCTCCGGGCTGTCCCCGGACCGCAACCTCGTCGAGTTCCTCGAGCTGCCCGCCGACCAGCACCCGTTCTTCGTGGCCACCCAGGCGCACCCCGAGTTCACCTCCCGCCCGACCCGGGCGAACCCGCTGTTCCGCGGCCTCGTCGAGGCGGCCATCGAGCGCCACAAGGCCACCCACCGGCCGGTGCGCACCGGATCCGCCAGCAAGAAGACCGGCACCCGCCGCTCCCGCGCCACCAAGGCGCGGACGACGACCCGCCGCGCCGGCACCCGCCGCAGCGCTGGTGAGCAGCAGTGAGCGGGCCCGTCGACACCGTCGAGCACTGGCCGATCGTGCACCACGAGGTGGAGGCCGTCGGGAAGGTCTGCTCCTTCGTCGAGGACGAGGTGCGCCTGCCCGACGGCGGCACGATGCGGCGCCAGTGGGTCACCCATCCGGGGGCCGTCGCCATCATGGCCCTCGACGAGCGCGGCCGGGTCGCCGTCGTGGACCAGTACCGCCACCCGGTGGCCGCCCGGCTCGTCGAGCCGCCCGCCGGCCTGCTCGACGTCGCCGGCGAGGACCCGCTCGCCGCCGCCCGGCGCGAGCTGGCCGAGGAGGCCATGCTCGCGGCCGACGACTGGCGTGTGCTCGTCGACCCGTTCACCTCGCCCGGCGGCCTCCAAGAGGCCGTCCGCGTCTACCTGGCGCGCGGCCTCCACCGGGCCCCGCACCCCGACGGCTTCGTCGCCGAGGACGAGGAGGTCGACATGGGCGTCAGCTGGCGGCCCCTCGACGAGCTCGTCGAGGACGTCTACGCGGGCCGCCTCCACAACCCATCGATGGTCTCCGGGACCCTCGCACTGGCCCTGGCCATCGCGCAGGACCGGCTCGACTCGCTGCGCCCCGCCGATGCGCCGTGGCCGGCCCGCGCCAACCAGCTCGCCCGCGACGTGGAGCTCGATGGGCTTGGCTGAGCCGGATGCCCTGCGGGACTGGGTCGAGGGCTACCTCGACCACCTGAGCGTGGAGCGCGGACTGTCGGCCAACACCCTCGCCGCCTACCATCGCGACTTGGAGCGCTACACCGGCCATCTGCGCGCCCGCGGCATCACGGACCCGGCCCGGGTGGACCGGGCCGTGCTGGCCGACTACGAGCAGACCCTGGCCGCCGGTGACGAGGAGCACGGGCCGCTGGCCCCCGCGAGCGTGGCCCGCGCCGTCGTGGCCGTGCGCAGCCTGCACGCCTTCGCCGCCGCCGAGGGCCTCGCCCCCGACGACGCAGCGGCCTCCCTCCGTCCGCCCAGGCCCGGCCGGAGGCTGCCGCGCACCCTCACCGTCGACCAGGTGTCGACCCTCATCGACTCCGTCGAGCGCGAGACCCCCGTCGGGCTGCGCGACGGGGCGCTGCTGGAGCTGCTGTACGGCACCGGCGCGCGTATCAGCGAGGCGCTCGCCTGGGACGTCGACGACCTCACCCGCGTCCTGGACGATCCCGACGCCGGGCTGCGCGTCATCGGCAAGGGCAACAAGGAGCGCCTCGTCCCGCTCGGTGGCTACGCCCGGCGGGCCGTCGAGGCCTGGCTCGTGCGCGGGCGCCCCGTGTTCGCGGCCCGGGCCGCCGGGGCGACGCCGGCGCTGCTCCTCAACACCCGCGGGGCCAGGCTCAGCCGCCAGAGCGCCTGGGAGATTCTCCAGCGCCGCGCGCGGGCGGCCGGCACCACCGAGCGGATCGGCCCGCACAGCCTGCGCCACTCCTTCGCCACCCACCTGCTCGAGGGCGGCGCCGACGTGCGCGTCGTCCAGGAGCTGCTCGGCCACGCCTCCGTGACGACGACCCAGATCTACACCGAGGTCACCGTCGGCCACCTGCGGGAGGTGTATGCGAGCGCGCACCCGCGGGCGCGCGGCTGAGGGCGACGCGAAGAGAATTTTATTCATCCACAAAGCGATGGCTGACATGAAACGAAACCGTATTTTTCGTGGATTTCCTGTGCCGTTTCGGATATGATTG
>ERZ773022.982-NODE-982-length-20634-cov-5.488994_pt1 | contig 20634 bp, 21 predicted proteins | sample MGYA00580839_ERZ773022 | MGnify/ENA primary metagenome ERZ773022 (study PRJEB29015, sample SAMEA2738020) | human oral metagenome | biome: human oral; feature: human-associated habitat; material: dental | place: China | collected 2044 ... | reverse complement strand
GCGGACGCTCGATATCCACCACGAGGTGTCGCTCGGGCTCGTCCACACCTCCGTTGCGTCCGCTGTAGCCTCCGTGAGCGCGCTCGTCGCGGGCATGGGCGCGCTGGCGGGCTGCGTCTTGACGGGCATCCTCTACATGGTTCTGGACGCCCTCCTGGACATATTCTAGGGTTACCTGCTAAGGGCTGGATCGGGCAGGTCAGCATCGACGTCAGTCACGGCGTCCAACGTCCGAGCCAACGAGGTCAAGCATCAGGGTCTCGGCTGGCGGGCTGTATAGTTCTGGACGCCGTCGCACTGAGCATTCTCTAAGAGCCTGTCTGCGAAGTGTCGAACCAGAGGGTCAGCATCAACGCCGATTGGTTTGGTCGTGGCCATCTACGGGGGACTTCACAGCCGCGTCGGCTGCGGCACTAGGGTCTTTCCAATCCCGCACGCAAAGGCCAAGCGCTTGTGCCTCTGTGCGGCATCGTCTGGGGTGAGCTTGAGCCATGGCGCTCCCTCATCGAGGCTCCCCCTCGCCCGCCGCCTGCGTCGCAACCCCCATCAACCTGGACGCCAGCTTGTAAACCTGCTTCGCGGCTCTGGAGCTCGGGTTCCATGTGGCAAGCTCCGCCCTAACCAGATCGGGGTACTTCTTGCTGACGTCCCTCAACGCGTTGCCGACGGACTTCCTAACATACTCGCTCGGGTCATCCCTGAGCGCGGAGAGCCTGCGTATCGCCTCTTTCGGATGGTCCTTGAAGTACTCCCTCGCCGTCCATATCCTCAACCCCTCCGTCACTGCCCTCCTCACGTTTGGCTTGTCGGAACGCAACCACTCATCAATCACAGGAAGAGACCGTTTGTAACCTGTGTCACGACAATAGCGATCGAACGACTTGGCCAGAATCTCCTGCACCCTCCAGTCATCGTCCCTTGAGACGTCCTTCTTGAGGATGTGCAGTGCTTCTCCGCTGTTTGCGGACAGATACCCAAGTAGAAAGACCCCATACATTCTCAGCTGCACGATGTCCGACCCGCTCGCCTTCCTCGCCAGCTCAGCGACAGAGTCTGTATCGTATGATGCGAAGTCCTTCTCAGCACATTTTTCAATTTTCTTAAACCCATGCTCGATCTTCGAGAGGCTGACTCCAAGCTCTTCGACTCTTGTGGCCATTCGACTCCCCTTCTCAGACTAGCTTCACACCCGCACAGAGCTCTGCGGCCAAACTCCCCCCAAAGCCCAGTCTATCCCGAGAAGCCCGAGAAGTCGATCGGATCGAGCCTGACGCCCTTGAGCGCCCCAGAGTCCGTCACTGGCGTCGATGCCTCGGCGGCAACCAGGCCAACCATATAGAGCGGCAGATAGTGCACTGTCTTTCCCGCTCTCCTACCCTGCGAGACGTTAGCCTCCGAGAGCACGACTGCCTCCTCGATCCCGTATGCATCCGTTCCCAGCAGGCTGTTGAGGGCGGTATGAAGCTTGTAGTCCTTCCCTGACTTGACTTCGATGGGCAAGACCGCACCCTTGCGCGTCTTGATCAGAAAGTCCACCTCCCCCTTACGGCTATGGTGGTAATAGCGCAACGGGGACCGCAGCGCGGCCAGCTCCTGCGCCACGACGTTCTCGTACACCGAACCAAAGTTGACCGACCTCTCACCCGATATCGCCGCCATGGCAACCTCTGCGGGGTAGCTGGCAAGGAGCATTCCGACATCGCTAAGGTACAACTTGAACCGCCCCTGTTCCTCTGTGCGGGCAAGCATGGGTTTGGGCTCTGTCACATTGACCGTCCTCAGCACAGAGCGCGCGGCGACAAGCCAGGCGAAGTCGTTGGCATATCGCTCGAAACGGGCACCGTTGTTAGCGCCGGGCGATTCTAGCCACGAATAGTCGCAACGATTTGGCCATTCCCGGTCAACGAAAAATGGCCATCGCGTCCGTCACCGCCACCTAAGCTGGTTTTGCCAATGCGCCGGCGTTAGGAGGACTATCGAGGTGAACGAGAGACGCGATGACCTACAGGAGATTATAGACAAGGCACTGGAGGAGATGGCGGCCGAGGCGGCCGAGGGGTTCGACCCGCAGGCGTGCAACCTGGCCGATTTCTGTCGCAGGACCGGGTTGACGAGGTCGAGGGCCAGGACCATCAAGGGCCACGGCTTCAGGGTGCTCCCGCATGGCAACACCGGCCGGAAGGCCGGGACCACCGTGCCCGCCGGACACACCGGCCTTGTGGACGACCTGCTCGGGAAGGGCGTCACCAACTCGCAGGTGATCTACGAGAGGCTGGTCGGCCAGGGATATCGTGGCGGCCTCACGAGCGTCAAGGTCTACGTAGCCGCCCACATGGACCTGGTCCCCGCAAGGAGAAGGGCGGTCGCGCCACAGGGGAGCCGCGGGCAGCGCTTCGTGACCGGGCCCGGTCAGGCGTACCAGATGGACTGGGGCTTCGTCACGGTCGTCGGACTGGACGGCGCCGAGCACAAGATAGCGTGCTTCGCCATGGTGTGCCACCACTGCGGCAGCTCCTACGTCGAGTTCTTCCCCAACGCGCGCCAGGAGAACCTGCCCATGGGGATGGTCCACGCCTTCATGGCCATGGGGATCCCCGGCGAGGTGCTCACGGACAACATGAAGTCCGTCGTGGTCAGGCGCGACCTCGACGGCAGGCCAGTCTGGCAGCGCGACTACGCGGAGTTCATGGGGTGCGTCGGCTTCCGCACCAGGCTCTGCAAGCCGCGACACCCCTTCACCAAGGGCAAGGTCGAGCGGCTGATCAGGTTCGTGAAGGGCAACTTCCTCGCGGGCAGGGACTTCACCGACATCACCGCCCCCGACGAGGACGCGGCCCTGTGGTGCGCGGAGCAGGCCGGAAGGTGGCGGCGCGCCGTCGCCTGCGTGCCGGCGGAGGAGCACGAGGCCGCCTGCCGCGCCTCCGCCCGCGAGCTCGAGGTGACCGAGGAGGTCGCGCTCTGGCTCTGCCCCCGCAGGAGGATAACCTTCGACGGCTTCGTCAGCTACGAGGGCCGCAGGTTCGGCGTGCCGTGGTGGTACGAGCGCCGCGACTGCCGCGTGAGCCGCGAGGGCAGGTACCTGCACATATACAGCGACGACCTCTCCCGCGAGCTCGTCGCCCACGCCGCCGCCTGGGATCGGCGGGACTCCTGGTGCGAGGGCCAGTGGACCGACGCCCAGCCGGAGGGGCTGCCAGGCCAGCCGGTCACCACGTCGATCGCCCAGGTGGAGCTCTCGCCCGGCAAGCCCGCCTTCGCCAAGTTCGGCTTCGGGAGGTGGGCCTGATGGAAGAGGGGGAGGGGAGTCCCTACGCGCTCGCCAGCGAGGCGGCCGCGAGGCTTGGGCCCCGGCTCACCGCAGCCGAGGTCGCCGCGCTGGCGTCCGACCACGACATGGGGGACGCGGAGCTCGGCGCGCTGGCAGTCACGTTCGACTGCCTCGCGGAGAGGAGGGGGCGGGCGTCGACAGGGACGCTGCCGGGGCTCTCCAGGCTGCCGAGGAGGGAACCCAAGACCTTCGACGGGTTCGACTTCTCGAGGACACGGGGCCGCGACGCGGGGGCCCTGGCGAAGCTGCCCGCGCTCGCCGACCTCTACGCGCACCGCAACGTAGCGTTCATAGGCCCGGGCGGCATAGGCAAGACCCACCTCGCGCAGGCATACGGGCGCGAGTGCTGCATGCGGGGCCTCAAGACCTACTATGTGAAGGCCAACGAGCTCAGGGACAGGTTCCAGAGGGCGGCGGAGCGCGGGAGCGCCCAGCGCGCGGTGGCGACGCTGGTGAAGCCGTCCTGCCTGATCGTGGACGAGGTCGGGAGGTGCGTGTTCGACAGGGCGTGCACCGACCTCTTCTTCGACGTGATCGACCGTCGCTACGAGAAGGAGGGGCCCAACACCATGATCCTCACGAGCAACATGGCGCCGAGCTCCTGGAACGAGTTCCTCGCGGGGGACGAGGCCCTGCTCTGTGCGCTCGACAGGGCATTCGACAAGGCATCGGTCTTCATGATGCGCGGCCCGAGCTACCGCGGCCGCGGGCTCGACACCTACTCGGTCGAGGCGGTGCCGCAGGCGACGAAGGTCAGGGGGATGCAGCCCAAGGGAGTGTAGCCACTACATAAGTTAGGCAACCGGCTGCCGGCGCATTGGCCAGAATCGGCTGACCGGGATTGGCGATTGTCGCCTGACTGGATGTGGCTAAACTCTTCCGGCGCTAACACCGTCTTTCAGCGTCTTCAGTTGAAAGCGCTTGTTCTCCTTGTCAAGCTGTGTTGGTATGGCGTCATAGATCGCCTTGACCTGAAGGGGGCGATTGCCCGTGTATTGTGCGATGTCCTCACGATACAGGCCCAAGAGATCCGCCTGCACCTGTCGCACCGCACCAAGGTCATTGCGCGTATTCAGGCTCTTCTGCACCACCTCCGGCATGCCTCCAATGACAAGATACTGCCTAAAGAGGTCGATGAGAAGCCCATGCAGGGAGTCATCGAGCGGGGTCCTCTTCTCATAGCCCTCTCTCACCTGGTCGAGAATCGATTGGGGAACCCCCCTCGCCCAGCAGAACTCCTCGAAGGTGAGGGGAGCCATGTCTATGGTATGCAGATAGCCTACAGGCCATGACCTTACCCCTCCCAGCTCGACTCCAAGCATCGACCCAGACATCGCAAGGTCAAACCTTCCGTCGATTACCAGATACTTCGAGAAGGTGACGAGATTCTGCGCCCTCTGGACCTCATCGAAGAAGACAAGGGTCTCCCCGGGAACCAGCTCGTGTCCCGCGATGAGGGAAACCAGCTCGATGACCCTGGCGGCGCTTTGGGCAGATCCGAACCGCCTCCTGGCATCCTCGTCAACGAGAAAGTCGATCTTCACGAGGTCCCGGTACTCCCTCCTCCCAAACTCCTCGAGGAGAAACGTCTTTCCGACCTAGCGCGGACCATCGACCATGAGGGCCTTCTGATGGTTGTTGGCCTTCCAGTTGAGCAGGGCATCATAGAGAGACCGCTTGAGCACGAAAGCACCCCCTCAATTCGTATCTGTCTCTAAATCAGAATAAATATAGGGAGAATATGGCACTAACGCAGATTGTATCAGACTCTCGCCCGATCGAATCGGGCCCAATCGTGTCATTGCGATGTGAGTGATTCACTCACATCATGTTCCTGAAGTGAGTGAATCACTCACTTCGATATTCTATTCAGTAAGTCTTTTACCTGCGCATACGCAAATTCGACTCTATGGACCACATCGCCTGAGAGCCGAAAAACCACTCACTTCGCAAAGACGATGTGAGTGATTCACTCACATCGCGCAGTCACACGCCATTGCAGTATCACGCCGTTGCGATCGCGCCACCACAGCCGTCCGCGAGCGTCACCGATACTGCGCGATCGCCTCCAAGACCTCGGTATCGCCGTCGGACATCTTGATAATCCTCCCGTAGCTGTTCTTGGCCTCGAGCACACCTGCGAGCACGGCGGCCACGTTTGCGATGGAGTTGGGAGAGGACCTTTCCGTGACGTGCAGGTTCACCCTGCCGCTACCCGGCCCTTCGACCAAGCCGCCTGGCTGCACGATGGTGTACACGAGGTGAGTGTTGTTCATGAGCCACTGGTCGGCAAAGAACTTCGCGATGTTGTAGTCGGTGATCTTGGCCAACGCCGGGTCACCCCACTTCTCAGGCTCGTCGGCAAAGACGGAGCTCAGCATCACGAAGCGTCTCACACCCGTCGCCTCGCATGCCTGCATGAGTTTCACGGCACCGAACGCGTCGGTCTGCAGGAGGTCCTTGCCGCGCGAGCCCGCCACAAAGTACACGGCGTCGGCATCCGCGACCAGGGCCTTAAGCTCCTTTGTGTCGGCATGCAGGTCAAGCGCGGTGGACTGTACCTCCCGGTCGGCCACGTTCTCTAGCTTCCTGGCTCCGGCGACCACTTGGTGACCGGCAGCCTTCAAGTTGGCGATGAGCTCTGTCGCCACACGACCAGTGGCACCCGCTACGAACACTCTCATGGCTATTCTCCTCGTCGTCCCTATGGACCCGTGCGCCAGTGCCCCACACCCTGACAACAGTCCCTCGAAGGCCCCGGCACGTGGGCCCGTCCTGCGACAGGTAGAGCCATGGGGCCTATCGAGAGCGATGGTACCCCACCCCCACGGATGTCCATCCCTTGACCTGCACGCATTTATGAGACCATAAGCCCTTTTCATGGCCTACAGTGAGGGGAGGCCATACTGACGAAGGGATCACACCATGAAGACCTCGTTCGACTTGCTCAACGACCCGTTCCTTAATAAGGGGACAGCCTTCGACGCCAAGGAGCGCAGGCGCCTTGGTCTGGTGGGGCTGCTTCCTCCCCAGGTGCAGACGCTCGAGGAGCAGGCGTGCCAGGCCTATGACAACTACCAGTCCAAGGACAGCGATATCGCTAAGCGCCGCTTTCTCATGAGGATCTTCTCGCAGAATAGGACGCTCTTCTACAAGCTCTTCTCCGAGCACGTCGAGGAGTTCATGCCCATCGTCTATGACCCCACCATCGCCCAGGACATCGAGGAGTACAGCGAGCGCTACGTGGACTCCCAGTACGCCTGCTACCTCTCTGTGGACGAGCCCGACTGCGTGGAGTGGGCGCTTGCCAACGCCTCGGGGGGCCGCGACATCGACCTTATCGTGGTCTCCGACGCGGAGGCCATCCTCGGCATCGGGGACTGGGGTACCAACGGCGTGGAGATAGCGGTCGGCAAGCTTATGGTCTACACTGCGGCGGCCGGCCTCGACCCCGAGCGCGTGCTGCCCGTTGTCATCGATGCCGGCACGAATCGCCAGTCGTTGCTCGATGACCCGCTCTACCTGGGCAACCGGCACAAGCGCGTGGATGACGAGACCTACTACGCCTACGTGGACGACTTCGTGCGAACGGCCGAGAGGCTCTTTCCCCACCTATACCTGCACTTCGAGGACTTTGGGCGAGGGCATGCCGCCACGCTCCTGAACAAGTACGCAAAGACCTACCCCGTCTTCAACGACGACATCGAGGGCACGGGCATCGTCACGCTCGCGGGCATCCTCGGTGGCCTCAACATCACGGGGGAGAGCCTGCTCGACCAGACCTACCTATGCTTTGGCGCCGGAACCGCCGGCTGCGGCATCGCCGAGCGCGTACTCCAGGAGTTCGTCGACCAAGGCATGGACCGCGAGGAGGCGCGAAGGCGCTTCTACCTCGTCGACAGGCAGGGGCTCCTCTTCGACGACATGGACGACCTCACCCCCGAGCAGCGTCCCTTCGCACGCAGGCGGTCGGAGTTTGCCGACGCGTCCAAGCTCACTTGCCTGGAGGCCGTCGTGGCCGCAGTACATCCCACCATCATGGTGGGTACCTCGACGGTCCATGGAGCCTTCACGGAGGGGGTCATACGCCAGATGGCTGCCCACGCGAGGCGACCGATGATCTTTCCCCTCTCCAACCCCACCAAGCTTGCCGAGGCGAGCGCGGCGGACCTCATTGCGTGGACGGATGGGCGGGCGCTCGTGGCGACGGGTGTGCCCTCCGCGCCTGTCGAGCATGCGGGGGTAAGCTACGACATCGGCCAGGCCAACAACGCGCTCATCTATCCCGGGCTCGGCCTGGGTGCGATCGCGGCCCACGCCAGCCTCGTCACCGACCAGATGATCTCGCGGGCGGCCCACTCGCTCGGTGGCATCGTGGACGTGATGAGGCCCGGGGCGGCCGTGCTCCCACCCGTGTCGAGGCTCACCGAGTTCACCGAGAGAATCGCCGTCGCCGTCGCCCGCCAGGCCATTGACCAGGGACTCAACCAAGTCCCCATCAAGGATGTGGAGGCAGCCGTCAGGGCGACCAAGTGGGTGCCCGAATACGCGGACGCCCTCTAGCATGGGAGGCTCAGAGACGGGCTGAGGCCACCCGACGCCAACGGCGGGTCGGGTGAGTCCCTCCTCGTCCGACACGGAGCCAAAAACACAAGGAACACCGACGACAGCGCTTCAAAGGAGCGGTGATGGTTATCTTTAGCGCACTTGAGAGCATGCTCCCCATAATCCTCCTCATCATCCTTGGCTACGTGCTGAGAAAGGCGGGGTGGCTTGGGGACACGTTCGCCCCCTCCGCGTCGAGGCTCATCATGAACGTGGCGCTCCCGGCCTCCATCTTCACGTCGGTCCTCAAGAACCTGACGCTCAAGACGCTGCTCTCGCTCGACAGCGGCCTCGTGGTGTGCTTCGCAAGCGTCGCCATCTGCTACCTCGTTGCGCTGGCGACGGTCGTCCTCCTCAAGGTTCGCCCTGGCAGGAGGGGCGTCATGGTGAACACCTTCGCCAATGCGAACACCATCTTCATAGGTATGCCGCTCAACGTGGCCCTCTTCGGTGAGGGCGCCGTCGGGTTCTTTCTTGTGTACTACATCACCAACACGGTCTCGACCTGGGCAGTCGGTACCTTCCTCATCGACGCGGATCCTATGGTCAAGGCTGAGGGATCCGAGCCGTCCGCCCAAAGGAGGCGAGGCATCGACATCAAGAGGCTGCTCCCACCGCCCCTTATAGGGTTTCTCGTGGCCCTCGTCTTTTTGCTACTGCAGCTACCCGTTCCCTCCTTCGTCGAATCGACGCTCACCTACACGGGCAACCTGGTGACGCCGCTCTCCCTCATCTACATCGGCATCGTGCTAAAGGAGAGTGGCTTGACGAGCGTGAGGATGGATCGCGACACGGTGGTGGCCCTTGTGGGTAAGTTCGTCATCGCCCCCCTGTCCATGGTCGGTGTCCTTGCCGCCTATGCCGCCCTGTTCGGAGCGCTGCCTGCCACGGAGGCGCACACCTTCATCATCCAGACCGCAGTGCCCGCGCTCACCGTGCTCCCGATCCTTGCCAACGAGGGGAAGGGCGACGTACGCTTCGCAACGAACGTCGTCGTCACGAGCACCCTCCTGTGCGCCGTGGTGGTCCCTATCGTCTACGCGCTGCTTGGGTGAGGGTAGGACACCCTGTCTCCTTCGCGGCCACCCGAAGAGGGGTCCGCCTGGCGGAAGGGGACGTGCCCGGTGACAGCCGAGCGATGTGGGTGCGTTCCCGCAAAGACGTGAGCTGACCGACCCACGAGGAGGCCCAGCCCCTGGCACCATGCGCGGGAGACGCAGGTCAGCGCGATCGACGGGCATCAGGCGTAGGTTTACGAGAGGCGGCTCGGCCAAAGTGCGCCTTTCCCGTGAGACGTCCAGCGCAGAGTGCGTCTTTCCGTGAGGCCAAACTCCAGGCCGGGTTTGCGGACCCTGGTGCGGTCCGCCCCGCAGCCTAGCGGGGGGTTCCTCGAGCGCATTTGCCCAGTTGGGCCATTTTTCACGGTACCCCGCAGTCTGGCGGGGGGTTGGCCCCACAACCTCCTGTGGGCGGTAACGTGACGCAAGGGCGCAGTGTGCGCGATCTGGGGGTCGCAGGGTGCGCCTTTCCGTGAGGCGTGGGGGACAAACTGCGCTTTTCGGTGACGCTCAACAGACAGAGTGCGCCTTTCGGTGAAATGCACCTTTCCTGACCTGCGCAAATGTCGCGCCATCTCACGGAAAGGCGCATTTCGTGGCTGCGTCTCATGGAAAGGCGCACTCTGCATGTGTCCGGGTTGCGGAGAAGCTCTTGAAAGTTTAGCCTCATCGCACGCCCCTTCGGATGCTCTGTCTGCAGTGGGTGGGACGGAGCCGTCACTCCCCCGGCGTGGGCTGGTCGCCCCTGCGAGCCCCTAAGATCGGGCGATAGGGCGGGACGGTCACGCCCCAGGTGCGTGCCAGCTGCGCCTGCGGGTCCCAGCCCTCGGGGGGCCTCCTACAGCCCGTCAACTTCCACACGCAGCCACCGGCGACCCAGCGCTCGCGCCACTCGGATATGAGCCTCTCCCTGCCCTCGTAGGGGAAATCGTCGAGGCCGAACTGGAAGGCGCAGCACGGGCAGAGCTCGTCCGAGCCGATGCCCCTCTCGTTGAAGGGAGGGGCGAACAGTCCGTCATAGCCGCAGACCGGGCATATGTTCTCTCCCATGTTCATGTCTCCTCTCGTGCGTGCGTCACGGCATGGCCCATTCCTGATTGTCGAAGTAGGCCTGGCCTCCGGTGGTGCGAACAGGGTCCTTGTCGTCCCGTCGGGGTTGTACGGGCCGAACAAGTTGCGTGCGGCGTCATACACTCGTGTGATCCCCTCTTTATCGACTTTTACCTGGTACTGTCCCTTGTTGAGGTAGAACTCGTGGGCCATATCGGCGTACTCCTCCTCCGATGTGGCGCCCACGCCCATGGCCGAGAGGAGTTCGTCCTTCTCCGCCATGCACCTCCGGCCCGCGTCCTCGAGGTCGGAGAAAGTCGTCTGCCTCACCATGCGAAGCCCCTAGAAAATGGCTCTTACCTGCAGTTAATGTACCACAGGAGGCATTGGACGTGCAGGCGACGATCCCTCTCGCATACGGGCGTCGGGAAGGAGAGTTAACAGGAACTTCCATAGGATCGATTCGGCGAGAGCGTCCGGATGTACTCCTCGGGCGTGAGCCGTATGACGACCGCTGTGGCAAACGCAGTCTCGTCTCTTGAGATCAGGTACTGGCAACCCTCACGCTCTGCTGCGGCACGGATAAGACCATCCTCATTGTCCGGCTCATCGGATGAGAGTGCCTCCTCGCAGACATGGCGATCGAAGCCCACAAGGAGGAAGGCATCAAGGAACAGGGAGATCCAAGCTCTGCGAGTCTCCTCGCTGAAGTCCCTCCGCGTGATGAAGTAAAAGTCTTTCAGGAAGCCGGGAAACACATACCCAGGGCGTGATTATCAGCAATGTGATCGAAGGGCAACTGTGCTGCCTGTGCTCCGGGCCGATGTCCGACGGCGATGCCGAGGAGTACATGGTGTCCAAGAGCAGGCTATCCACGGTGTGCCAGCTCCTCCTTCAGGCCTGCGGGCGTGAGGCCCTCCAAGAACTCGGAACGTGGCGTAGCCCTGCGGAGATCTCTCATGCGAGCCTTGAGGCTGTCGGTGGCCGCAACGTCATCGATGGTGGGGATTCTTCCCGTACGGGCGATGGCCCCCCACACTGATCGGATAACCGACGCCTGCGTTTGCCCCGCCCTTGCTATGTAGGCGTCTGCCTGTGCCTTTATCTCGGAATCGACCCTTCCCGCCACAAGCGACGTACCCATCAAATCTCCTTTCGGGAATATTATCAGTTAGCTGCTTTTACTATACCCCCACTCTCTGTTAGGGCACCATCGGCATGGCCAGCCCCCCAGCAGGACCAGAGGGGCTGCGGCCTTCGCGAGCACGAGCCTCGTGTGGCCGTGACTCCGTCGCCGCCTGGCCCGGTAGGGTGTTCGCTCTGTCGGCGTCCGGCCTCCCCGTCCGCTTGCCCTACAAGAACCAGCCGGGGTGGTGGTCGAGCCTCCCCGGCAGGACCCCCGAGACACGCCAGGAAGCCCTCAGGCCTCGCGGGACCCGTCGCCGAGGTCGCCCCCGCTGACCACGCACGTCTCGGGCTCGATATGCCACGCTCAGCAGCTTTTGAAGTCCAGCCTCATAGCACGTCCTCCCCCGGCGTGGGTTGGTCGCTCCTGCGAGCCTCTAAGATCGAGCGAAAGGGCGGGACGGTCACGCCTCGGGTGCGGGCCAGCTGCGCCTGCGGGTCCCAGCCCTCGGGGGGCCTCCTGCAGCCCGTCGCGTACTTCCACACGCAGCCGCCGGCGACCCAGCGCTCGCGCCACTCGGCGACGAGCCTCTCCCTGTCCTCGTAGGGGAAGTCGTCGAGGCCGAACTGGAAGCCGCAGCACGGGCAGATGTCGTCCGAGCCGGCACCCCTCTCGTTGAAGGGGGGCTCGTCCAGCCCGTCGTAGCCGCAGACCGAGCATATGCTCTCTCCCATGTCATGTCTCCTCTCGTGCGTGTTCACGGCATGGCCCATCCCTGATTGTCGAAGTAGGCCTGGCCTCCGGTGGGCGCGAAGTAGGTCCTTGTCGTCCCGTCGGGGTTGTATGAGCCGAACAGGTTTCGTGCGGCGTCATACACCCGTGTGATCCCCTCCTTATCGACTTTTACCTGGTACTGTCCCTTGTTGAGGTAGAACTCGTGGGCCATCCTGGTGTACTCCTCCTCAGAGGTTGCGCACACGCCCTCGCCATGGTCTGCATAGTGCCCTGCGAGGGTTTTGGGATTCCCCCAATAGTGGTTCGCCACCCGCGCCGGCGCACGACTCCCCGCGACAGCCCTCGCAGGCACTATACCCCGCGCCTGGCCCGCGCCGCCTGAAAGAGCACCCGCTTGATGGCACAGACGAGCTCGGCCTCGGGCCTGACGGAGCGTGCGACGTCATCGAAGACGAAGACATTGAAGCTCAGGGGTCGTTTTCCCACGAGGGGAAGCAGACACAGATCCTTTTGCGTCTTCTCGAACGCAATACTTGTGGCAACCCCCACGCCCATCCCCGCCACGACGAGCCGGCGCATCATCTCGGGCTGATCAGTCTCTGCGGCTACGCCCAGCTCATGTCCGTCGTGGCCGAGGAGGAGTGCCAACGCCTCGCGCTGGACGAAGTCCCCCGTGAACGAGAGGATGGGAAGCCCCAGCGCCTCGAGCTCGTCGATGCCGACGGACCCCCTGTCCGCGAGGCGCGACGCCTTGGGAAGCGCGACGAGAAACGGAAAGGATCCCACCTTCCACCCTCTGACCCTTGGCAGGCCGAGGGATACCTCCACAGAGGCGATCATCCCCACATCGATGCCGTGGCGCTCGAGCTCCGTGTGCATGCGCTCCGAGCCATAGGAGAGTATCTCGACCGGATGGGTGCCGCATGCGTTTGCGAGCGAGTCCAGGCCGCCGGGAAAGTAGTGGTGAGTGATGATGGGAGGCAGGCCTATGCGGACTGGCCTTCTGCCCTCCATGGCGGTTATGGCGTCGGTCGCCTCGTCCATCTCGGCTATGGCCCGGCTTGTGTGGGCAGTTAGGACCTCTCCGGTCCTCGTAACGAAGCCCTGCCTTTTGCCTGAGCTCTGTCGGTCGAACAGGGTGGTCCCCAGCTGCCGCTCCAGCCGCGCTATGGCAAGCGACACCGCCGGCTGGGTCATGCCCAAGCTGCGAGCCGCGCCAGAGAAGCTCCCCTCCCGCACCGCGCTCTGGAAGATCTCGAGGTCGCGAAAGCTCTCTGTCGGTACCATCACACACTCCTTGCCTCTGCCGCTTCTTCCGGGATGGGAGGCACGACCGCTACGACCTAGCGACTCTTCGGGTACGGGACAAGCTCCAGCTCATCCTTGAGAAACTCCCCGAGGAAGATATCTCGCACGCCCTTGTAGCCTTGCTCCCCCACCTTCTTGGCGACCCACGCCTCGTCTCGACCGATGAGCTCGAGGGCCTCGCGGTTGATACGGCCGTTGCTGATGACGAGGAGCTCCACGTCATCATCGCCCGCACACACGGTGGTCAGGCGTCCGTTTTGCTCCATGACGGTCGCCTTCACGTCCCTGATGCTGTGCACGCCCTCCTCGCGCAGGTGTCGGCTCAACTGGTCGGCCGTCAGCCCCACTCGAGCGCACTGGGCCACATCGACCTCGCCATCGCGCACCAGCACCCTCGGCCTGCCAGCGACGACGGACCGGAAGAAGCCACTTGCCTCTATGAGCACCTTCACGATTATGACGACGAGGGACCAGACCAAAAGCACTATGCAGAAATGCAGCACCGTGATCGAGGGGTTGTAGATGACGCCCCCTATGATTCCACCTAGGACGTAGTTCTGTATCTGGTTCAGGGGCGTGTTGATAGAGAACTCGTACTTTCCCAACAGGTTGATCTGCAGGATCATGACCAGCATCCCGATGAGGAACTTACCGGCAACAACAGCGTATGCATCCACGGTGCTATCCCTCCTGGTTCACGTAGACGTTATGGTCGATGATGTGGGTGCGCTCAAGGGAGAACGAGTTGTTGTCATCATTGAGGTGTACGAGGTAGTCCTCGCCCTTGAAGCGGACGATCATCCCATCTGCCAGGGAGGTCGAGTTGACCAGAACCTCATCCGTGGAGACGCCCTGGTCGGTCGCCACCCCCTCTATGAACTTGACCAGCATCTGCGACTGGGAGCTTCTCAGACTCACCTGCGAGTAGTTCTCCACCTGCACGCCCAAAAGGATGAGGGTGAGAACCAGCATGCCTATGCCCACGTCACGCCAGCGGGTCTTGATCCTGTTACGCACATAGACCGAGCTGAACGCCACGGCTAAGATCAGGAAGAAGATGATGAAGGCAGCCCTCAGCCTTAGGTCGAAGGACTGGTGGCTAAGGATATACTCAAGGTTGTAGAATCGCATGCACTCACCTTCCACGCATAGACCAGACAGGGTCCCGTGAGCCAAGACGACTGATAATAGCACGACTCGGTCGTATCGCCCAAAAACCTCGCCTTAGGCGGACAGCGTTGCCGCCGGTATCACGTACACGCCATCCTTGCGCCGGTACGCAAGGTTGCCCTTCCCCACGATGACGGCAAGAAACGCCGGCTCCGCAGTGCGAGCGACCGGGTTTTTCAGCACCTTGTCCCGAAGTCGCAAAAGACTTCCTGCCCCCTCCCCAACCTTCGCGTCGCTCAACTTGATCTCTATGCCAGCCCAGCGGGAGGCATGCTCCACTATCACGTCAACCTCAAGCCCCGTATCATCCCGGTAATAGGACAGCGTGTTGCCCATGCCCGGGTAGGAGGACAAAAAGACCCTCAGATCGCGCAAGACGAGGTTCTCGAAGAGCATCCCAAGTGTCTGTGTGTCGCGAGACAAACGCTCAGGGGTGGCATTCAGGAGCGCGACCGCAAGCGAGGGGTCAACGAAGTACCGTTTGGGCTTGACCCTCACGCGCGCCTTCGCGCGCATCGGGGGTTCCCAGCCACACAGGTCTTCGGTAAGATACAGGCGATGGAAGAGCTCAAGATACGACGCGATGGTCTCGTCGCTCGTCCTGCCACTCGCACGGCCCATGTCACGAGAGAGCGTCTTGTATGTGACTGCCTGACTCTCGTTTACGGCAAGCGCCCGCATCAGACCAAACGCCAGCTCGGGCGAGCGACCCTCATCGATGACGTTCACGTCCAGAACGGCCTGTATGTACTGTCCCGCAGTCTCCATGGCGGCGTCATCCTCAAGCCCCAGGTTTGCCGGCCATCCACCACGACAGCACCACCGTGCCACGTCTCGGAGCCCCGTCTCCCTCCTGAAGGAAACGTGGGCATCTCCCCCGAAGAGGCTGCGTAGGCTGACCTCGGCTGTGGAATCTCCTGTCTCGGCAAGCGTCATGGGACGCATGGTGAGGCGTGCGATACGTCCTGCGCCAGAGTGACGCAGCCTGTCGCGCTCGTCCTTGCGCAGACACGTTGAGCCCGTGAGCAGGAGCAGCCCGCGGCGATTTCCAGAATCATCGACAAACCTGCGGGCAGCGTCCCAGACCTCAGGCACCTCCTGCCATTCGTCGACAAGGTGAGGGGTGTCACCGAGCAGGGCCAGGGAGGGATCCACCTGAGCAGCCTCGCGTTCCGGCCTGACATCGAGCTTAGAGACGCTTGCGCAACGTGACAGGGCCGTCCATGTCTTGCCACACCATTTAGGACCCGTGATCTCGACACAACCGAAGCCGCGCATGAGGACATCGAGGCGCTCCTCGATCAGTCGCGGACGGTATCCGACGGGCGTGAGCTGTTGTCTCTCCTGTTGCATCATGGGTCCTTGCCGTGAAGTGAGCAAATCACTCACTTCCATCTAAAGTTCAGTAAGTCTCTGAGCTGCTCCTATGAGATTTGCTCTCTTGGCTGCACGCTGATTTGGGCAAGAAAGCCACTCACTTCGTGATGATGTCGCGAGCGAGTCACCCACATCGTACGGGCGGGCAATGTGGGTACGCGAGGCGGCCGTGCCACCTTCGGGCGGGCGCACGACAGCACCTGCTCAGCCTGACCGCAGGTCCATGACCCTCGGGGGCACGAGGCGTGACAGGGAGTCCGACCGACACACCAGACGCAGCCACGGCCAGGCGTACCTTGGCGCAGAGAGACGACGTGCGGCCGCAGCGCCTTTCGCGAGGCCCTCGCCACCACCCGTGGTCCCGCCGTCGTCACGGTGCCCGGCAGGGCCCGTGCCGACCATGAGCCACTCGAAGCCAGGCTCGTCGATCAGGACCTCAAGCAGCTGCTCCCAGACGCCCCTGTCCCTCCACCTGCAGAAGCGTCGATGCGTGTTCTTCCAGCCGCCAAAGTCGAGCGGCAGGTCGCGCCGCGGGGAGCCGGTCGGAAGGATCCAGAGGACGGCATTGACAAAGCGCCTGTTGTCCTCGGTGATACCTCCCCACTCTCCGACCCTGCCGGGCAGACGAGGTTCCAACCGTGCCCACACCCGATCGTCCAGATCGTCGCGGTGGTGGTCTGCCCCTGTCATCGAAGCCCCCTCACGTCGGCACGCATGACGTCGCCGGGCCCGTTCTTGCCGCCACGCTCGCGACCACGCCTCCCCTATCCATCAAGCAGGCTAAAGTCCACGTGGCAGTAGCCCCCGGGATTCTTCTTGAGGTAGTCCTGGTGGTAGCTCTCGGCCGCGTAAAAGTTCTGGAGCGCCATGAGCTCAACCACGATGGGCCGCTCGTACTTCTCCTGTTCCTCCGCAAACACCGCCCGCAAGGTCGGGAGGTCCGCCTCGTCCGTGTAGTAGACCCCGGTGCGGTACTGGACGCCATGGTCGCCTCCTTGGTGGTTCAAGGACGTCGGATCGATCACGCGGAAGAGCTGGCGCACGAGCTTAGCGAGGCTCACGCGCGCTGGGTCATACTCCACACGCACGCACTCCACATGCCCCGATCCAAGGCACACCTCCTCATAGCTGGGATTTTTTGTGGCACCGTTCGCATAGCCGCTCGTAGTCACGGCGACGCCAGGCACGCGCGAGAAGTACTCGTCAATGCCCCAGAAGCAGCCGCCCGCCAGGTATATCTCCTTGGTACGTCCCATCTTTGCCCTTCTCTTTATCGCGCTCGCCGACTCGCCAGCTTTTGTGTGACGACCGCCCGTGCGCTTTCTGCCTCATATATAGAGTATGCGTACAAGCCTAGCACGCAAGGCGCCTACGCAAATCACGCCGCCCGCTCTCATGTAAGGAATGTGCGCAGGTGCAACGGGAGGCGGCTTTTCCAAGGTGCCCATTGACTTAGACCATGGCATAGGGTCAACAATGCTCCTATGGCACAAAGCGTGCGCACGGATGCGTACGAGCAAGACGACCACAGACCGCATGGCAAGAGAAGACGAGCATGAGACGGCTCACGCGCCGGGACTTCATGAGGCTTGCGGCGCTTGGCGGCATGGCCATCGCGACGGGTGGGATGCCCAGCGCCTGCGCGGGCTCGCGTGGCCCCTCCTTGCCGGCTGACAGCTCGGGCGGCTCTCAGACCACGGACCAAGCGACAGAAGGCGGCTCAGGTCCCGCGCCCGGCTCGGGCACAACCTCCGGCAAGGCCTTGGTCGCCGTGTTCAGCCAGTACGGGCACACGCTCGCCGTGGCCAACCACATCAACCAAAAGGTCACGTCCGACCTCTTCCGCATCGAGCCTGCTGAGGCGTACACCTCAGACTACAACAGCCTCCTTGATGTCGCAAAGGGGGAGCAGGACCAAGACGCACGCCCGGCGATGGCTGCGACCGTGGAAACCCTTGCAGACTACGGCACCATCTACCTTGGCTACCCCGTGTGGTGGTATGACGCGCCGCAGATCGTGAAGTCGTTCCTCGACGCGAATGACCTTTCCGGCAAAACCGTTCATCCCTTCTCTACCAGCGGCGGAAGCAACATCTCCATCACCCTCGATAAGCTGCGTGCGATATGTCCGGGCATGGACCTGCGTGAGGGCCTGACGATTCCCGGAAGTTCGGTGGAGAGCCACATGGGCGACGTGGACGCTTGGCTCAATGCCTAAGGGAGCCGCTCGTGTCGGACGGGCGGTGGTGAGCTGCGTGCTCGCTGCATGTCTCGTGGCGCTGCCTGTGACAGCCGTCGTCGCAGACGTACCGCACGAGTGGATCGGTATGGCGACCTTCGCGCTGACGGCGACGCACGCTGCTCTGAGCCGTCGCGGCCTGGCCCATCCGCTCAGACAGATGCGCAGGCCAAGAAGGGTCGTCGACCTCGTGGTCGACGCGGCGCTCGTCGGCTGCATGCTCGGGCTTATGGCAAGCGCGCTTGTGCTCTCACGCCACGTGTTCGCATGGCTGCCGACGCTTCCAGGCGTCGCATGGGCCCGCGAGCTGCATATGGGATGCTCGTACTGGTACTTCGTACTCGCCTTCACACACGCAGGCCTGTACCTGGACCAGATGGCGGGCCCCCTGCGCCGCAAGCCGGTGGCCGTCTGGCTCGGGCGCGCCAGCTTCGCCATCGGCGGAGCCGTAGGTGCCTGGTCGTTTGCACGCCTCGGCCTTATCTCCTACCTCACGCTCTCGAGCCCGTTTTTTGCGGCAGGCGCAACCCCGCTGGGCACCTTGGCTCTGCAGCACGCCTCCGTGGCCATACTGATAACGGGCACGGCGCACTACGCACGCTCATATGCCGAACGCCCGTCCTCGCGCAAGGACGATGGGTGACATGCGTCCGTCGCAGCTCCCAAGACGTGCTTTGGCTGCAGACGTGCCGACAAGGGCGGCAGACAGGCTTCGTGAGGGCTAGCGCCCACATCGCCTATAATCATCGACATAGCACCGGCTCGGCTGGCGAGGGGAGGTTGGCATCGTTGAACCTTGGAAGGGAGACCGAGACCGTCGAGTTCAAAAAGACGACGTCTGAGCTGCGCGAGGGTATAGAGTCCATCGCCTCGATACTCAACAAGCATGGAGCGGGTGAGCTCTACTTTGGGGTTCGTGACGACGGCGAGGTAACTGGACAGGACGTTGCCGGATCCACACTGAGACGTGTCAGCCAAGCCGTCGCCAGCTCAATATCTCCAACGATTCATCCTTCCGTCGAAAGACTCGACGACGGTGAGGGGCGAAGCTACATTCGCGTGTCGTTTGTTGGTAGAGAAGCTCCATACTCTTGCCACGGTCGCTTTCGAACTCGCGTCGCCGACGAGGACGTCCCCATGTCTCAGGAGGAAATCGGCAGGATGTTCCTCTACGCCCGCACCCATGAGCTGCCTTGGGACGAGTGGGAGTCAGACCGTCCGATTCGCGACATCGACGAGGAGGAACTCAGAGCGTTCGTCAGTCGCGGAAATGCCTGTGGACGCATTGAGGAGCCGTTCGCATCAGTAGAGGCAACGCTTGAGGGACTTGGACTATTACGAGGTGACCATCTCACGAACGCTGCCGAAGTCCTGTTCTGCGCCTCTCGCAACGTCGAGCTCAAGATGGGCATCCTCGCGACACACGCACGTACCGAGATTCTGGACCTGCACCAAGAGTCCGGTACCCTATTCGAACTCGTGCGTCAGGCACAGACATATATCCTCAACAACACACGGAGGCGCTTCGTCATCAAGGGGATGGGGCCACGTGAGGAGATTCCCGAGATACCCACCGATGCGGTACGCGAGATCCTGATCAATGCCTATACGCATCGTGACTGGCTCTCCTCAGGTTGTGTGCAGATAGATATCTACAACGACAGCATCGAGGTGTTTAACCCCGGATGGTTCATAGAGGGTCAGGATCCCGAGGCCCATCTGTCTGGAAGGAGCAGATCGTCGCTCACTCGAAACGAGCTCATAGCGAGGACCCTCTACAGATCGAAGGACATCGAGTCATACGCATCGGGCATCCCACGCGTAAGAGACCTCTGCGCGAATGCCAACATCCGTATCGAGTACCAGCGTATGGCTGATGGCACCAACTTTGTGTTTCACCGCAACGACGCGTTCGCCGACAAACCGCCGACAACCCGCCGACAAACCGCCGACAAACCGCCGACAACCTGCCGACAACCCGCCGAGCCTCTAGGGTCGCAATCCCCCGCTTGGAGGGACATGCCCGAAAACGATAGGCTCGTGTACCAGTATCTGCTGGAAAATGGCAGCTCACGTACCTCTGACATGGCACGTACCCTTAAGGTCTCACCCCGCACACTGCGCGATGTCATGCGTCGCCTGAGCGAGCGAGGCATCGTGGTTGCCCACGGCGCCAACAGGAACCGGACGTACGACCTGACACCGAGGGCAAGAGGCGCCTGAGAACTACAATGTTGCGTAATCGCAGGTCCTCGCATCGAGGCTTGTGGCAGAGCTCAGCTCACCACGGATGTCACCTCGCGACATCGGGAAGGCCATCCTTTCGTCGCCAACCCCGGTCACGGTCTCGTGGAAATGGGACCGGCCCCCTCGCAGGCCCCGATGCGCTCGGGTCCGCGTGGCGGCATGCGCCACGCAGCGACGGCTACCACGTGCTCGCCAATCTTTGCAACAGGGCTGAGCACCGCTATCACGAGGCAACGACGAGCGCCCCCCACGTGGGATCGACACCCCCAGCCCTACATCCCAGACCTTGACGCGGACCAAAGTCGCTCCCATAATTCCCTCAGCCGTAATTCCCGACCCTATTTCTTACCACACGGAAGCGGAATCTCTACCGGGCAGACGGCTCCGATGG
>ERZ773022.981-NODE-981-length-20656-cov-24.938789_pt1 | contig 20656 bp, 17 predicted proteins | sample MGYA00580839_ERZ773022 | MGnify/ENA primary metagenome ERZ773022 (study PRJEB29015, sample SAMEA2738020) | human oral metagenome | biome: human oral; feature: human-associated habitat; material: dental | place: China | collected 2044 ... | reverse complement strand
GAGATCATCCTGAACATCAAGCAGATCGTCCTGTCCAGCGAGAACGACGAGCCTGTCGTCATGTACCTGCGGAAGGCTGGACCTGGCGAGGTTGTCGCCGGAGACATCACGCCTCCCGCCGGTGTGGAGATCCACAACCCCGATCTGCACCTTGCCACCCTCAACGAGAAGGGCAAGCTGGAGATCGAACTGACCGTCGAGCGTGGCCGCGGCTACGTGTCGGCCGCTCAGAACAAGGATCCGCAGGCCGAAATCTCTCGCATTCCGATTGATTCGATCTACTCGCCCGTCGTCAAGGTGACCTACAAGGTAGAGGCGACGCGTGTCGAGCAGCGCACCGACTTTGATCGCCTCGTCATCGACGTGGAGACCAAGCCGGCGATCACCCCGCGCGATGCTCTGGCCTCGGCCGGCAAGACGCTGGTGGAGCTGTTCGGCCTCATGCGTGAACTGAACGAGGAAGCGGAAGGCATCGAGGTGGGTCCGTCCACCACCGACGCCACCCTCGCAGCCGATCTGGCTCTCCCGATCGAGAACCTGAACCTGCAGTCGCGTTCGTACAACGCGCTGCGTCGCCGCGGCATTCTGACCGTCGGCGAGCTGGTTGCTCACTCGGAGGCCGACCTGCTCGATATCCGTAACTTCGGCACCAAGTCGATCGAGGAGATCAAGGAGTCCCTGGCGGCCCTTGGCATGACGCTGAAGGACTCGGTCATGCCGAGCTTCGGCGACTCGGAGTCCGCCGCGATCTTTTCGGACGACCAGTCCATCTGACCCCGTGCGTCCGATGGACGCATTGAATCCGTAGGAGAAACAAATGCCCACCCCCAAGAAGGGTGCTCGTCTGGGCGGTAGCCCGGCACACCAGAAGCTGATCCTGTCGAACCTGGCAGCTCAGCTCATCGAACACCGCGGCCTCACGACCACGGACGCGAAGGCCAAGGCCCTGCGCCCCTACATCGAGAAGCTGATCACTAAGGCCAAGCGTGGCGACCAGCACGCCCGCCGCACGGTCCTGAAGAAGATCCCCAACAAGGGCATCGTCGCGATCCTCTTCGAGGAGCTCGTTCCCGCGATGGATTCCGAGCGCGCTGGCGGCTACACCCGCCTCATCCGCGTCGGCAACCGCAAGGGCGACAACGCTCCCCTGATGCGCATTGAGCTCGTCATGGAGAAGGTCGAGAAGAAGGCCGTCGTGAAGGCTGCCGAGAAGACGGCTGAGAAGGCCGCCGAGGCCGAGGCTGTTGCCGCCGAGGCCGAGGAAGCAGCTGAGGCTGCCGCCGAGCGTGCCGAAGAGGCTCGCGAGGAAGGCGATCTCGCCAAGGCCAACGAGGCCGAGGAGATCGCCGAGGAGGCCGGCAAGGCTGAAGACGCCGCCGAGCAGGCCGCCGAGGAGAAGTGACGGGGCGTCACTGACCCGCTCGAGCATTGGGCCGGGCACCCTCCGGGGTGTCCGGCCCTTGCCGTATCCGGTAGCCTGATGTTATGACTCGTGAGATGACGTTGGCGATTGACTGCGGCGGCGGAGGTATCAAGGGATCCGTCGTTGATGAGCGCGGGACGATGATTGCCCCGCCTCGCCGGGTGCCCACCCCCTACCCGCTGCCTCCGGAGCTCCTCGTGGAGACCGTCGTCGGTCTGGCCCGCGAGCTTCCCGCGGCGACCCGCGTGACGATGGGTATGCCGGGCATGATCCGGCACGGTGTCGTCATCGCCACGCCCCACTACATCACCCGCGACGGACCGCGCTCGCGCGTGCTGCCTGAGCTGGTGGAACGTTGGGATCACTTCGACATGGGGCACGCGATTGAGCAGGCCCTCGGCCTGCCCACGAAGGTCTTGAACGACGCGGAAGTCGCGGGCGCGGGGGCGATCACCGGCCGCGGCCTCGAAATGATCATCACGCTGGGCACGGGCCTGGGTAACGCCGTCTTCGATGGTGGTCAGCTGGCGCCTCACGTCGAAGTGTCGCAGGGCCCGGTCCGCTGGGGCCTCACCTACGACGACTACATCGGCGAGCATGAGCGCCTGCGCCTCGGTGACGTGCACTGGTCGCGCCGCATTCGCCGCGTGGTGGACGGCCTGCGCCCGATGTACATGTGGGACCGCCTCTACCTGGGGGGCGGTAACTCGAAGCGCATCACGGCCTCGAACCTGCGTCTCATGGGCGACGACGTGATCGTCGTGCCCAACGATGCGGGGATTATCGGCGGCGTGCGGGCGTGGGAGCTGTGAGCACGCGTCGCCTGCGCCTCGACCTGGGGTACGACGGCACCGATTTTCGAGGCTGGGCCGCCCAGCCCGGCTTGCGCACCGTCCAGGGCGAGATCGAAGCCGCGCTCGCCATGGCCTCGCGCCAGGAAGTGACGACGACCGTTGCCGGGCGCACTGATGCGGGCGTGCATGCGCGCCACCAGGTCTGCCATGTCGACCTGAGCGACGAGGTTTGGGTGCGCCTGACGCCCAGGGGAGGGGAGTCCTCCCAGGGGGCCACGGCCTCGTCGATTGTGCGCAGGCTGAACAAGATCCTCTCCGGGCGCTACGGTGAGCGCGCGCGTGGACGCGACCTGCCGGCCGCGCGCGGGACCTGCGACGTGCGCATCTACTCGGCCTCTGTCGTTGACCCCAGTTTCGACGCGCGCTTTTCCGCCGTTGGCCGCTCCTACGCCTACCGGGTCTGTGATCGTCCAGAGCCGCTGGGTCGATGGGATCGCCTGTGGGTGGAGGATCCGCTCGACGAGGTGGCCATGAACGAGGCCGGGGCCGCCCTCCTCGGGGAACACGACTTTCTCGGGTTCTGTCGCCCGCGCGAGGGGGCCACGACGATTCGGACGCTGCGGACGTTGCACGCCGAGCGCGACAGCGAAGGGACTCTCGTCTTCTCTGTCGAGGCGGACGCGTTTTGTCATTCGATGGTCCGCTCCCTGGTCGGAGCGCTGCTCCTGGTGGGCTCGGGCGCGCGTGATACGGACTACCCGGCACAGATACTGAGCGCCCGCTCGCGCGCTGAAGCCGCACCGATCGCCCCTGCCCACGGACTCACCCTCGAGGGCGTCGACTATCCCGACCCGTCCCAGTGGGGCGCGAGGGCGCAGCAGGCTCGGGCCAGGCGCGATACGTGCTGCGGTGGCGACGGCTGAGGAATGTGACACAGTATTCGTCGCGCTTTGACCGCCGGGCCGCACCCCGATAGTATGGCTAGTGCTGTGCGTCAGCAGAGTACCTAGTGTCTCCCACTCGCTAGGAGCGCTCGCCGACGCCTCGCGCGAACCGTTTCATCGCGGATGCCCCCGGAAAAACCGGCGCGGCGTCCCATGACCAACAAGAATTGAAGGTTACGCCCGTGCGCACCTATTCACCCAAGCCCGGGGACGCGGACAAGAAGTGGTACGTCATTGACGCCACCGACGTCGTCCTCGGTCGCCTGGCAGCCCAGACCGCTGCCCTCCTCCGTGGGAAGCACAAGCCGACGTTCGCCCCTCACATGGACATGGGCGACAACGTCATCATCATCAACGCGGACAAGGTCGCTCTGACCGGCAAGAAGCTCGACCAGAAGATGGCCTACCGTCACTCCGGTCGTCCCGGCGGCCTGACCGCGACCGCTTACCGCGACCTCCTCGCTGCGACGCCTGAGCGCGCCGTCGAGAAGGCCGTTAAGGGCATGCTTCCTCACAACTCCCTCGGCCGCGCGCAGTTCAAGAAGCTGCACGTTTACGCTGGCCCAGAGCACCCCCACGCCGGCCAGTCGCCGGTTCCCTACGAACTGACCCAGGTGGCTCAGTGACCTCCGGTCGCTGAACGCCTTTGACCCTGAGGAGAACCGTGGCTGAGACCATCGTTTCCGCTGAGCTGGACGAGGAAGTCGTCCCCAGCTCCTACACGTCCGAGACCGAGTCGGCTCCCGCCGGCGCCGGTCAGTCCATCACCGCGCCCGGCGCGGGCCTGGGCCGCCGCAAGGAGGCCGTCGCCCGCGTTCGCCTGGTCCCCGGCTCCGGCAAGTGGACCATCAACGGTCGCACCCTTGAGGACTACTTCCCCAACAAGCTGCACCAGCAGCTGGTGAAGTCCCCCTTCGTGCTGCTCGACATTGACGGCCGCTTCGACGTCATCGCCCGCATCAACGGCGGCGGCATTTCCGGCCAGGCCGGCGCCCTGCGCCTCGGCGTGTCGCGCGCCCTCAACGAGATCGACCGCGACGCGAACCGTCCGGCCCTCAAGAAGGCTGGCTTCCTGACCCGCGACGCCCGCGCCACCGAGCGTAAGAAGGCAGGCCTCAAGAAGGCCCGCAAGGCTTCGCAGTTCTCGAAGCGCTGATTTTATCAGCACATTTTCTGTTGGCCGCGCCCCGCACCTGCGGGGCGCGGCCTTCGTTTACCTGCGTGCGCGTGCCAGGATGTGAGCGTCCCCGCTGTCCGCGCCCCGGCCTCGTGCCAATGAGCGGGCGCGAGCGCGGTAGGCTTAGTGCAGTCATACGACCCACTGAACGGAGAGACTATGCCCAGGATGTTCGGCACCGATGGCGTGCGAGGACTGGCGAACGTTGACATCACTGCGGACCTTGCGCTGCAGCTCGGCGAGGCGGCCGCCCGCCAGTTCGGCGGCTCCCGACGTGCGGACGGTTCGAAGCCCCGCGCAATCATCGGACGTGACACGCGTATTTCGGGCGAGTTCCTCGATCACGCCCTCGCGGCGGGCCTGGCCAGCGCCGGCATGGACGTGACCCGCATCGGCGTGGTCACCACCCCCACGGTCGCGCATTTGACGGCCACCGAGGACACCGTAGACCTTGGCGTCATGATTTCCGCGTCGCATAACCCGATGCCCGATAACGGCATTAAGTTCTTCGCGCACGGCGGCTACAAGCTCGCGGATTCTGTCGAGGATGAGATCGAAGCCCTCGTGAGCACCGAGTGGGATCGCCCCACCGGTGACGGCGTCGGCGAGATCAACGCCGATCATGCGTGGGCCAAGGACTCCTACATCGCGCATCTTGTCGATGCGATCGGCACGGACCTGCGCGGCATGAAGATCGCGATCGATTGCGCGAATGGCGCGGCCTCCGAGCTGGGCCCTGCGGTCTTCCGCGAGCTCGGGGCCGACATCACCGTCATCAACGCGTCCCCGGATGGGCGCAACATCAACCTGAACGCGGGCTCGACGCACCCCGAGGCCCTGCAGGCCGCCGTCACCCAGGCCGGCTGCGATTTCGGCGTCGCTTACGACGGCGATGCGGACCGCTGCCTGGCCGTCGACCACGAGGGCAACCTCATCGACGGTGACAAGATCATGGGTGCGCTGGCCGTCAACGCCAAGGCGCGCGGAGCCCTCGCCAAGGACACGCTTGTCGTCACTGTCATGAGCAACCTGGGCCTGCTGATCGCCATGCGCGAGGCCGGCATCAACACCGTCCAGACCGGCGTGGGCGACCGCTACGTGCTCGAAGAGATGCTGGCATCCGGCTACTGCCTCGGCGGCGAGCAGTCCGGCCACATTATCGCCCGCGATCACGCGACCACCGGCGACGGCATTCTGTCCTCGCTCCTGGTCTCGCGCATGGTCAAGGAGTCCGGCCGTTCGCTGGCCGATCTGACCTCCTTCATCCAGCGCCTGCCGCAGACTCTCATCAACGTGGGCGGAGTGGACCGCGCTGCCGCGTCGACGAATGAGGCCGTTGCCGAGGCCGTTGCGGCCGCTGAGGCTCGCCTGGGCGACACCGGCCGCGTGCTCCTGCGTCCTTCGGGCACCGAGCCGCTCGTGCGCGTCATGGTCGAGGCCGCGACCCAGGACGAGGCCGACGCCGTCGCTGCGTCGCTGGCAGACGTCGTCAAGGAGAACCTGGCGCTCTGAGCGCACTCCAGACAGAGGCGAGGGCGGGTACCGGTGGGTGCCCGCCCTACGCGTATGCAGATGACTTAAAGGCAGGGTGTCGTGTCACTTCGCTGCGAATATACGGGAAATAGGAGTATGTTCGTTCTAGTGATCCGTGCGACAATTTGATCGTAGAAGGGCGACCATCATGACACTTCCATTCATCCTTGGCGCGTACGCGTCGCATCCGGCACCGGAGCTGGAAGCTGACTATTACCGACTCCTCGCAGATCAGCCGTGGGTGAGTGGCGTCGAGATCCCCTACCCGGGGCAGCTCGCCACCCAGGGTGAGGTCCGGGCCAGCCACCTGGCGGCCCACTGGGACTTCAACACGATCACAGCGATCCCCGGCACCATGCAGAACGTGTGGAAGAACGAGAGCTTCGGCCTGGCCTCGCCCGACGAGGCCGGACGCGGAGCCGCTCTCGACTTCACCCGCGCGCTGCGCGACGACCTCGCCGCCCTGTGTGAGCGCGCGGGACGCGCTCTGGTCGCCCGCGTGCAGCTGCACTCGGCGCCGACGCGCCTGGCCCAGGCGGACGCCTTCCAGCGTTCGCTCGCCGAGCTGGCCACCTGGGACTGGTGCGGGGCTCGCCTCGTCATCGAGCACTGCGACAAGTACGTGCCCGAGCAGAACCCCGAAAAGGGCTTCCTCTCCCTCGAATCCGAGATCGACATCGTCTCCGAGGCCGGCATCGGTATTCACCTCAACTGGGGTCGTTCCGCCGTGGAAGGCCGCAGCGCGGATACCGCCTACGAGCACGTGCTCGAGGCGGGCAAGCGTGGCGTCCTGGACGGCATCATCTTCTCGGGCGCAGGCCCGGAGGAAACCCAGTACGGCTACTCCTGGATCGACGGACACCTGCCCGCGCAGGCGGACGAGCCGACCTCGCTCATGGACGAGGCCGAGATCGCTCGCTGCGCGAAGGCGGCCATTGAGGGCGGTGCGAACTACCTCGGCGCCAAGGTGTGCGTGCCCAAGGATGCGTCCCTCGAGCAGCGCCTGGCCATGCTGACCAACATCTACCGGGCCTGCGGCCTCGGTGACTAACGGCGTCGCCGCCGGGCGCTACTCCCGCATTTTGTGAGCGTGCGGGAAGTGCCCGGCGCGAGGCGCAAGCGTGAGGGAGGGGCGGATGCCAATCGGCATCCGCCCCTCCCCTCGTGTTATTGCGCGTTCTGTTGTGCAGGTGAGGCGTGGCCAGCACGAGAAAAACGCTGCTCGAAAGCAGGGGGCAAAGACAGGTATTTCTGCGCGCTGAAGTGGTAGTTGGCTGGGCTGATCTGAGGGTTGCTCAGCAGCTCTTGAACGGCGGGGTCGTTCGAGCATGTCACGGTCTCACAGGCGCCCTCTGGGGAGAAGTAGAAAATATCGCGGCTAACGGCGTGACGTGGGTTGTTCCGCTGTGCGTCGATGATCGCGAATCGGGCGAAATCTACCAGTGTTTGCAGCTGACCGGAGAGGTCGTCGGGGGTTGCGGGTGCAACAAAGAGAAGATGCTGCTGTGGGATAATCGCGAAGAGACCGTGTAGCGCTTCGATCGCGTGCTGCTTGATCACCGCAGGCATGTTTGCTGCTTTGGCTGCGATGAAAGGCGACGGACCGGACAGGCATGTTGTCGGGCCGGATTTGTGTGTGATGGTGATCGTGATGGCGTCAGTGTTCAGCTGTCCGTAGTGGAAAAGCTCATCGACGCCGAGAGGGCGAAAACGGAGTCCCTCGGTGGTGCACCTGGTTGTGCCGGCTGCATGGACGATACTCAGGATCATTGAGAGCCCACCGGGGAAAGGACGTGCATAGGAGAAGTCGGGGTGTTGGACTGTGCAAGTGGGGACGAGCTCGGTGCGTACGCGTTGACGCAGCACGCCGGGGATGGAGAGTTCTGCGGCCTCCATGCGAATCTGATCGAAGATCCGATCGGCCCAATTGTTGAGGATGCCCCTGTGAGAAATTGGAGGCGCGTTGAGCAGGTCGTAGAAAATCGCTACCAGGTTGCAAGTCAATACGTTGTTGACGACTAGATACGTCAGCGCGTTGTTGCGGTCGATTATCACGTCGACGTGGAGTCCCTTTTTCTCCAGCTGGCGTACGAGGAGGGGAATGAGAGCGGAGTCGACGTACCCTGGAAACATCGTGCCCATTGGATACAGGAGGTTTGAGGGCTCTTCGCATTTTGGGGGGTGTTGGCATGGGGTCGGGGCCTGCCCGATGATTGAGGTTGCGACACTTCAAACGCTGGGAGACCCCGACATGTCTCATGCTACCTTTTCTGCTCCGGATATGACGGCCTATTGCGGGTTGGAGGAGCTGGGCTTGGTGGCTGTGGGGATGTGCTGCCAGGGGGGTGGGTTCGTCCTGAAGTGCCGTGCGGCTAATCCAGCTCGGTTGTGTCCAGGGTGTGGGCGCCCGGGGTATTCGCTGGGGTCGCGTACCCGGCGTTTAGCGCACGAACCGCGGGGGCATCAGCCCACGATGCTGGCGGTGTATGTGGGACGTTACCGCTGTCGTGCGTGTTCTCGTTCCTGGTGTGATGACATCAGCCAGGCGGCTCCCCCACGCGCCAAGCTCTCCTTTGGGGCCTTGCGCTGGGGACTTGTGTGCTTGATCGCTGACAATATGTCCATGAATCGCATTGCCGCTCACCTGGCGGTGGCCTGGCATACCGCCAACGAGGCGATACTGGCCTATGGGGAAGAACTCCTGCTGGCGGATTCGACTCGTTTTGAAGGAGTGCGCGTCATTGGGGTTGATGAGCACGTGTGGCGTCATCGGGGTGGGGACAGGTACGCCACGGTGATCGTGGACTTGACCCCTGTACGCGACCATACTGGCCCGGCCCGCCTCCTAGACGTGGTGCAAGGCCGCTCCAAATATGTCTTGTCTTCCTGGCTGGCCCCATGCCCCCAAGAACGGAAAGACAACATCGAGATCGTGGCGATGGATGGGTTCAGTGGCTATAAAAGCGCAGCAGTCAGCCAGCTACCAGGGGCGGTGACGGTAATGGATCCCTTCCACGTTGTTCATATCGCTATCGACGCCCTAGAGCAGTGCCGCCAGCGCGTCCAGCAAGAAACCCTGGGGCATCGCGGCCGCAAGGGCGACCCCTTGTACGCGGCCCGCAAAACACTGCTGACCGGCACTGACATCCTCACCGACACATCCCAGGCGCGCCTAGATGCCGTATTCGCCTGCCCCGACCACGCCGACGTGCACGCCACCTGGAGGATCTACCAGGACCTCCTAGCGGCCTACCGTGACCGTGACCCCAGGCGCGGCAAAAACACCCTCCGCCATCTCATCACGACGCTCACCCGCCCGGGCTTGCCACACACATGCATCGAGCTAGCCCGCATGGGCAGAACCTTCACACGCAGAGCCGGGGACATCCTGGCCTACATCACACCACCCCCACACCAGCAACGGCCCCACCGAAGCCATCAACGGACGCCTCGAACACCTCCGCGGCATCGCCCAAGGATTCGTCAACCACCGAAACTACCGCCTACGCTGCCTCCTCCACTCCGGCGGATTCCAACACCTCCTACACCCTTAAATGCGAAGAGCCGGTAATGGCTCCATGACCACCGGTTGGGAACTCATCGGGTGGTCCTGGTACCACTTCGCTCCCTCGGGCGCGTGGATCGGCTAACCGTTAGCTCTCCATGAGACGAGGCCGAGGCCGGGTTGACCGGCTGCGGCCTCGTTCGCGTATGGCCAGGAAAGGCGCAGCGTCAGTCCTTTCGGATCGACAGCGATTCGACGCGGTGGTCGGCGCCCTTCGTGAAGATGAGGGTCGCGCGCTCACGGGTGGGGCGAATGTTTTCGCGCAAGTTCGGCAGGTTGATCGCGCTCCACACGACGTGCGCGGTGGAGACGGCCTCGTCGTCCGTCAGGGACGCGTAGGTCTTGAAGTAGGAGTCCTCGCGGGAGAACGCGGTCGCTCGCAGCTTGAGGAAACGGTCCACGTACCACTGTTCAATGAACGTCTCGTCGGCGTCGACGTAGATGGAGAAGTCGAAGTAGTCCGAGACGGCCACCGACACGGAGCCGGGCGCCGAGCGCGGCGGCTGGAGCACGTTGAGGCCCTCGACGATGAGGATGTCGGGTCGATCCACGTCGATGAAGGCGTCGGGCACGATGTCGTAGGTGACGTGGGAGTACACGGGGGCTTTGGAATGCGGGTTGCCTGCCTTGACCGACGCCAGGAACGAGATGAGGGCCGTGCGGTCGTAGGACTCGGGGAAGCCCTTGCGTGCGATGAGGGATCGTTCCTGCAGGATCCGGTTCGGGTAGAGGAACCCGTCGGTCGTCACGAGGTCCACGCGCGGGGTGGAATCCCAGCGCGAGAGCAGTAGCTGGAGCAGGCGCGCGACCGTCGACTTCCCGACGGCGACCGAACCGGCGATGCCGATGACGAAGGGGGTCGAGTGGGCCTCGGACTCGCCGAGGAACGCGTGTCGCTCGGCGGCGGTGCGGCGGCGACCATCGATGTAGAGCTGCAGCAGCGCGCTCAGGGGACGGTAAATCGTGTCGACCTCGGTCATGTCGATGGGATCGCCCAGCGATGCGATGCGGTCGATGTCCTCCTGGGTGAGCGGCAGGGGAGTGCGATCAGCGAGGCTGTCCCACTCGCTGCGATCAAAACGCGCGTAGGGGTTGGGCGCGCCGCGCCTAGAGGCCTGCGTGTGCTCGTTGGACGAGGCGTTCGGCGAGGCCGGAGATGGGACGGTCGAGGGGCTCTCGGTGGTGCTCACGACCCCATTGTGCCCCACATGCAGATGCCAGCGCGCACTCAGTTCGCGGCGTGAAGCGACACACGTTACCGGCCGGGAGAGGGGTGGGTGTGCTGGAATGGGTGGTATGTGCGGAATTGTTGGACATATTGCATGCAAGGCGTCCCAGCGTAGCCGCGAGGTTGTCCTCGGTGGCCTGGCGCGCCTCGAATATCGCGGATACGACTCGGCGGGCATCGCCCTGACCTCGAACAACGGCCTCTACGTGCGCCGCGCGGTCGGCAAGCTCGTCAACCTCGTCGAAGAAGTTGACGCGGACGCCCCCGCCGACGCCATGGCCGGTATCGGGCATACCCGTTGGGCCACCCACGGACGCCCGACGGTCACGAACGCCCATCCCCATACCAGCCCGGACGGGCGCTTCGCCCTCGTCCACAACGGCATCATTGAGAACGCGGACGTCCTGCGCGCCGCCCTCATCGCCGACGGCGAGACCTTCGCTTCCGAGACCGACACCGAGGTGGTCGTCCACCTGCTGGCGCGCGCCTACGACGAGGCCGAGGCGGCCTCGTACACCGGCGGAGTCGCCGCACTGACGGGTGTGGACGAGGAGGTGGCGCGCCGCCTCGTCGTCGCGATGCGCGCGGTGACCGCGCAGCTGCACGGCACCTTCACGCTGCTGGTGGTGAGTACGCAGTCTCCGAACGTCATCGTCGCGGCCCGCCGTTCCTCCCCGCTGGTCATCGGCCTGGGCGAGGGTGAGAACTTCCTCGGCTCCGACGTCCTGGCCTTCGTCGAACACACGAATCGCGCGCTCGAGGTCGGCCAGGACGAGGTCGCGGTCGTCTCCGCGACCGGAGTGACCGTCATCGACCCCAGCGGAAACCCCGTCGAGCGCGAGCCATACGAGGTTGATTTCTCCTCCGATCGCGCCACCAAGAACGGCTGGCCGACCTTCATGGAGAAGGAAATCCACGAGCAGCCCGAAGCCGTGGAGGCCACGCTGGCCGATCGCATCGACTCTCACGGCCACCTGGCCCTCGACGAGGTGCGCATCCCCGAGCACGTCCTGCGTTCCGTCGACAAGGTCATCATGATTGGCTGCGGCACCGCCTCCTACGCCGGCCAGGTCGCCCGCTACGCGATCGAGCACTGGTGCCGCATCCCCGTCGAGGTCGAGCTCTCCAGCGAGTTCCGCTACCGCGACCCGGTGGTGGGCGAAAAGACCCTGGTTGTCGCCATCTCCCAGAGCGGCGAGACCATGGACACCATCCAGGCGATCCGCCACGCCCGCGAGCAGGGCGCGAAGGTCGTTGCCATCGTGAACACACCCGGATCGACGATCTCGCGCGAGTCCGACGCCGTGATCCTCACCCACGCGGGCCCCGAGATCGCGGTCGCCTCCACGAAGGCGTTCACCGCGCAGGTCACCGCCTGCTACATCCTGGGCCTGTACCTGGCGCAGGTGCGCGGCAACAAGTACGCCGACGAGATCGCCGACTACATGGACAAGCTCGCGCGCGTCCCGCAGGCCATCGCGAAGGTCCTGGAAAACGGCGAGACGGTCCGCCAGTTTGCCCGCACGATGCAGGACGCGACGTCGGTCATCTACCTGGGGCGCCACGTCGGCTTCCCTGTCGCGCTCGAGGGTGCGCTCAAGCTCAAGGAAATCTGCTACATCCACGCCGAGGGTTTCGCTGCCGGCGAGCTCAAACACGGCCCGATTGCGCTCGTGGACGAGGGCCAGCCGGTCATCGTCATCGTGCCGACCCCGCGCCGCCCCGAGCTGCACGGCAAGGTCCTGGCCAACATCGCCGAGGTCCGCGCCCGTGGCGCCCGCACGATCGTTGTCGCCGAGGAGGGGGACTCCTCCGTCGACGAGTTCGCCGAGGTCGTCTTCCGCGTGCCCCCCGTGCCGACCCTGTACGCACCGCTCCTGACCGTCGTGCCGCTGCAGATTTTCGCCTGTGAGCTCGCCTCCGTCAAGGGGTTGGACGTCGACCAGCCGCGCAACCTGGCCAAGTCCGTGACGGTGGAGTGATCCACCGGCGCGGGGCTAGCGCCCCGTGAACGCTCACGGGCCTCGTTCCTCATATGGGACGAGGCCCGTGTCGCGTTCGCGGACCGGCGTCGATAGAGGCGTCGGATAGAAGCGTGTCCGGGTGTGCTGCGTCATCGAATGTCTCGCAAAGCGTGAATGCGTTCACGATAGCCCTGTGAAACAGTAGCCAAAACGGCTCATGTGAATGCGAGGGCGGGGGGAGGGGGCGACTAGCGTGGAAGACGCAGCGGAACTCCGCCGCATCCAACAACGCAAGCAAGCCCCGGCCTCGTGTCGCGACGGCCGCAATCACCCCAGGAGGTGTGCACATGACCCTGTCCACGATCCTTATCGGAATCCTGCCCTCCGTCTTCTTCGGCGTCGCTACGACGCTGATGGGAAAGACCGGCGGATCAGACCGCCAGCGAGTCATGGGCGCAGTCCTCGGCGGCCTGCTCATGGCCGCAGTCGCCACCCCCTTCCTGCACCCCGCGTGGACGCCGCTGAACCTGGGCGTCTCTTTCCTGACCGGCCTGCTCCTCGGCGTCGGCGTGTGCGATCAGCTGCGCTCCTACTCGGTCCTGGGCATGAGCCGCACGATGCCGCTGTCTACCGGCGGCCAGTTGGTCCTCAAGTCCCTGGCAGGCATCGCGATCTTCGGCGAGTGGCTCCACGGCGGCGTGGCCCCCGAGGACTCGCTGCGTCACCGCCGCATGTTCCCCTCGATTTTTAACGGCGTCCTGTGGGGTACCGCCATCCTGCTGCTCCAGCTCAACTCCAACAACCTGGGCGCGGGCACGGGCTTTACCCTCTCCCAGCTGGGAATCCTCATCTCCACCCCGCTGGGCATCCTGTGGCTCCACGAGACTCGCACGCGCAAGGAACTGCGCTGGACCATTATCGGCGTCGCCCTCGTCATCGTGGGCGCGGTCCTCGCGGGGGTCGCCAAGACCCTCGACGTCGCCTGAGCGGCGCGGCGACTATTTGAACATCTGACGGCGGCGGGTCGTGTGCCTCGCCGCCGTGTTTGTTAACCTCTTCCCCCTCACCCGCTGCCCTGCGAGGGCCGGCACGTGTGGGAGAATGACCCCATGTTGATTCTGGACGGTCGCGCCCTGTCTTTCGCTGAGGCACGAGACATTGAACGTCAGCACGTGGAAGCCGCCGCGGCGGAAGGGGACCCCGACCGCTACATGCGCCAGGTCGCCGAGAAGGTCGCCGATCGTGTCCGCTACCTGTCCGACCCTCTCGCGTGGCTGTGGAATATACCGGAGGCGGCCGCCATCTCCAGGCTGCGAGACGACCTCGGCCTTGACGAGGCGGCGGCCCGCATCGAAGACTTGCACACCTGCGTGGTCGCTTTCGTTGGCGGGGGCGACAACGGCGGTGATGCCCTGTACGCGTGCGCGCTGCTGGCGGAGCAGGGGATGGTTGTCACAGCATTTCTGCTCAAGCCCACGTGTCATGCGCGCGGCCTGGCTGCGGCTCGAGAAGCGGGCGTCGGCATCGTGGAACTGGGCGGTCGCTCCCTGCGCTCCATCGAAGGAACACCCGAGTGGGGCACCATCTGCGGTGCGCGCCTGTGGATCGACGGAATCGTGGGCATCGGTTCACGCGGGCCCCTCGCGGGCGAACTCGCGGATACGGTGACGTGCCTGAACGACGCGATGCGCGCGCACCCGAAGAAAGTGATTGCCATCGATGTGCCGTCAGGCCTCACCGATGACGATGGCGCGGTCCGTGGTCCGATTCTGCGGGCCACGCACACCCTCGCGGTTGGTACCTACAAGCGCGCACAGATCCTGCCACCCGCCGTCGAATACTCCGGCGAGGTGAGGCTCATGCGAATGTATTGGAGCGAGGTGGCCATGAGCACGCGTCCCGACGCTGACGGAACGATCGGCGCAGGCGACATCTACTACTACGACGATGAATATCGCGCCCACTGCGCCGTGCCGGTTCCCGCATTCTCGGACGATAAGTACGCGCGCGGCGTTGTTGGCCTCGTTGCCGGCTCCGACACCTATCCGGGCGCGGGTATTCTCGCCACGCGCGGGGCACTCGCTGCGGGCGTGGGTATGGTGCGCCTCAACTCGACGAGGCGCGTCCAGGACCTCGTGCTGGCCGACCAGCCGGGCGTCGTCATGGTCGGGGGACGCATTCAGGCGGCACTTATCGGGCCCGGCCTGGACGAGGAGCGCCGCGAGGACGCGCTCGAACTCGCCCAGTTCTGCGGACAGTCCGGCATGCCGCTCGTCATCGACGCGTGGGCGCTCGACCTCGTCCCCGAGCTTCTCGGCTCGCTCACCCCCGACGCCACCGTGCTCACCCCGCACTACGGCGAGGCAGCGCGCCTGCTGAGCGCGCTCGGAACACCGATCACGAAGCGCGAGGTCGCGGCCTCCCCCCTGCGCTATGCTCGTGCCCTCCACGAGGCCACGGGCTGCCATATTGTCCTCAAGGGCCCCGTGACGATCGTCTACTCGTTCGAATACGTCGCCGTCGACGCGGAGGAAAACTCCGCTACCGGCCTCGACGAAACCGACAGTGGCGCGGACACGCGCCCCGAGCTCACGCGCGTCTACGAACCCACGGTCAGCGCGACAAGCACGTCCTGGGCCGGCATCGCAGGCAACGGTGACGTCCTGGCAGGTTTCATCGCGGGAATCCTGGCGCGCGCCAGTGCGCGAGGAGGCGCTGGCTCTCGCTCGCAGTGCGTGACCTCGGCGCGCCTATCGGCCGCCGTGTGTCTGCACGCCCGCGCGGCCCACGCTGCCGCGAATCGACACGACGGCGGCGCCCCCATTCAGGCCAGCGACATTGTGGCCGCGATTCCCGCCGTCCTGGCTGACCGCAGGCCGTAACGCGTCAGATGCCGCTGGCTTCCGTGGCGCTGCGCGGTCTCTCTCGCGTGAGATACTAGGGGAGTGACTGTCACAGACATTCAAAGCGACGGACGGGGATACCCGTCGAGCGCGGTCATCGACCTGGCCGCCATCAAGCACAACCTGAGTGTCCTGCGGGCCGCAGCCCCGGACACGGTCCAGCTCGCCACCGTCAAGGCGAACGCGTATGGGCACGGGCTCGTCCCCGTCGCGCTCGCGGCGCTCGAGGGAGGCGCCGATTGGCTGGGCGTCGCCCAGCTGGCCGAGGCTTTCGCGCTGCGCCGAGGCCTCGATGAGGCCGGCATTGCCCGCGCGGACGCGCCCGTTCTCGCATGGATTTCCACCTCCTCCTCCGACTTCGCCGCCGCGATCGAGGCCGACATCGACCTGTCCGTGTCGTGGACGTGGGTCCTCGCCGACATCTGCGCCGCCGCCCGAGCGGTCGGCCGCCCCGCCCGCGTCCACGTCAAGATCGACACCGGCATGTCCCGCGCCGGCTCCACCCTGGCCGACCTGCCCGCCCTGGCCTCGGCCCTGCGCATGGCCGCAGATGACGGCCTCGTCGACATTGTGGGTGCGTGGAGCCACATGTCGCGCGCCGACGATCCCAGCGAAGAGGGCAACGCCTCGACCGCGAACCACGTGCGCATCTTCGAGGAGGGCCTGGCGATCCTCGCCGACGCCGGCATCACCCCGCGCATCCGTCACATCTCCGCCACGTCGGGCATCCTGTGGCATCCCGAAGCCCACTACGACATGGTCCGCGTCGGCATCGGCCTGTACGGCCTGAGCCCGGACCCCGCGGTCGCCACTGCCGACGAACTTGGCCTTATCCCCGCCCTCGAGCTGCGCGCCCCGCTGACCTCCGTCAAGGTCATCGAAGAGGGAACCCCCGCCTCGTACGGGGGAACCTGGGTCGCGCCCACGCGCCGCTGGATCGGCCTCGTGCCCCTCGGCTACGGCGACGGCATCTTCCGCGCGGCCTCCAATAAGGCCCGCGTCGTCGTCCGCACCGAGGCCGGCCTCCTCAATGCGCCGCTCGTCGGACGCGTGTGCATGGACCAATTCATGGTCGACCTCGGTCCCGCCGAGGGAGAGCCCGGAACCCCGACTGCGCGCAGCGGGAAAGCGCCCGCAGCCCCGGGCGACACCGCCGTCCTGTTTGGCGCGGGCGCGCTCGGCGAACCCCTGGCCGACGAATGGGCCGACGCGGCCTCTACCATCAACTACGCGATCGTCACCAACCTGGGCGCCCACATTCCGCGCGCCTACCGGGACGACACAGCGCACACGCAGGAGAAGAACACGCATGAGTGACACAATCACCGCCACGTTCCAGGTGTCAACGAGCAACGCAGACCAGACGCGCTCGCTCGGCGAAGACCTCGGGCGGGTTCTCGCTGCCGGAGACCTCGTCATGCTCTCGGGCGGCCTCGGCGCGGGCAAGACCACCCTCACCCAGGGCATCGGCATCGGCATGGGAGTGCGCGGGCGCGTCGCATCCCCGACCTTCATCGTCGCGCGCGTCCACCCCTCCCTGAGCGGCGGCCCCGACCTGATCCACGCCGACGCCTACCGCATCAAGGACCTCAGCGACCTCGAGACCCTCGACCTCGACTCCTCCCTCGACGAGGCCGTCACCGTCGTCGAGTGGGGCGAAGGAAAAACCGAAGCCATGAGCAACGAACGCCTCTCCATCGAGGTGCGTCGCGCATCCGGCGGGCAGGCCGAAACCGACGGCGACATCATCGACCTGGAGCACATGGACGACGGCACGCGCCTCATCGTCCTGCGTGCCCACGGTCACCGCTGGGACGGCGTGCTTGACGCCGTCGTCGCTGCCCACGGCGGTCGTCGCATCGACGAGCCCGACACCGACGAGTAGGATCACACCGTGCGAGAGATAGCCCTGGACACCCAAGCCGCCACCACCGTCGCCATCGTCGACAACGGCAGCGTCATTGCCCGCGCCCGCAACGATTCTGGGCGCCACCACGCCGAATCGATCACCCCACTCGTGCGCGAGGCCCTCGCGGCCGCCGGACTGCCCGCCCAGCTCGCGCAAGCAGGCATCGACCGTATCCTCGTAGGCACCGGCCCCGCCCCCTTCACCGGCCTGCGCGCGGGCCTCGTCTCCGCTCGCGTCCTCGCGGCCGTTGCGGGCGTGCCCGCGTACGGCGTGTCCGCCCTCGACGTTATCGCCCGCCAGGGCCTCGACCTGCTCGCCCCCGACGTGCGCGTCTACGCGATCGCCGACGCGCGCCGCCGCGAACTCTACTGGGGCTCCTTCGTCGCCGCCGGACCCGACGACGTCGCCCTCGAAGGCCGCCTCGAAGTGGGGGACGTGTCCGCGCTGCTGGGCGCCATGCGGGGCGCCCCCGGCCTCGTCGTGGCCGGAGCGCCGATCCCCGCGCACAGCGCCGACGCGCTTGCTCGCGCCGACCTCGGCCCCCAGGTGAGCCTCGATCCCGCGGTCATGAGCCGCATCGTTGCCACGCGCCTGTCGCGCGGCGAGGAGGACCGCCTGCGCACCGATCCCCTCTACCTGCGTCGCCCGGACATCCAGGGCCAGCCCACCGCGCGCCTGTGAACGCCGCGCTGCGCGTCGCGGGGCCAGACGACCTCGAACTGTTCGCAGCTCTCGAGGCCGAGGTCTTCGCCGAAGATCCCTGGACCCCCTACATGATCGCCGAGGAGCTCTCCTCCCCAGCCTCGCGCTACTGGATTGCCACTGATGACGCGGGTGACGTCGTCGGATACGGCGGCGCCAAGGTCGGGGGAGACCAAGCAGACGTCATGACGATCGGCGTGCGCTCCCACGCGCGCGGACGAGGCTTCGGAGCGGCCATCCTCGATACCCTCCTGGTCTGGTCGCGGCAGGCCGGGGCGCGCGAGATCTTCCTCGACGTTCGCCCCTCGAACGAGGGAGCCATCGGCCTGTACGAGTCGCGCGGATTCGTCGAAATTGGGCGCCGTCCCCGCTACTTCCGCAACCCCGTCGAAGAGGCCGTCGAGATGAGGGCGCCCCTGAGCTAAGTGGATGCGACGACCACCACCAAATAGGTGCAGTCGATGTATCAAAATTCGTGTCTCTCGGCCCCTGTTTATGGGGCCGATGGTCCTAGGTGTTTTCCTTGCAATCGCGGGGCAAGGGGTGCGCGATAACCGCGGAAAATAGCGGAAAATGACAGCGTGTCGACAAGGGGTGCGCGGGTCCTCGTGCCATGGTCCTACGAGGCGGACGAAAAGCGTCGATATGCTCATTCCATGGCCACTCAAAATGTCGCAACGAAGAAGCGCCGCGCGTGGACCACCAGCGTCTTTATTAAGCAGCTGATGGCCGTCTCGGGCTTCGTTTTCGTTTTCTTCTTGCTGTTCCACTCCTACGGCAACCTCAAGATGTTCCTGGGTGCGCAGGTCTACAACGACTACGCGCACTGGCTGCATGAAGAGGCTTTCGTGCCGATCTTCCCGCACGGCGGATTCATCTGGGTCTTCCGCGCCGCCATGGTGCTCATGCTCGTGATCCACCTGTGGGCCGCCGCCTACACGTGGAAGCGTTCGCGCCGCGCCCGCTCCACCCGCTACGTCGTCAAGAAGTCCGTCACGGACTCCTACGCGGCCCGCACCATGCGCATGAGCGGTGTCCTCATCCTGCTGATCCTGATCTTCCACATCGCTCACTTCACCACCGTGAGCCTGCCCGCGAAGCTCGCGAACTTCGGCGCTGACGTCACCACTCCTTACGACCGCATGATCGCTTCCTTCCAGTCGCCGGTCCTCGTGATCCTCTACGCCGTGTTCGTCGGCTGCGCGTGCATCCACGTGTCCCACGGCTTCTGGTCCATGTTCCAGTCGCTCGGCTGGGTGCGTCCCGCGACCCGCAAGCCTCTGGTTGTCCTGTCGGGCCTGGTTGGTCTGGTCATCTTCGTGATGTTCATGGCCCCGCCCGTCGCCATCGTCACCGGCTTGATCCACTGAGGAAGGGCACGCAATCATGACCGATACACTCATCCACGGCCTCTACCGTGAAGGCGAGAAGATCGCCGACACGAAGGCCCCCCACGACGTCCCGATCGCGCAGCGCTGGGAGCAGCGTAAGTTCACCGCCGCGCTGGTCAACCCCGCCAACCGCCGCAAGCTGCGCGTTATCATCGTCGGCTCCGGCCTCGCGGGCGGCGCTGCCGCCGCCTCGCTCGGCGAAATGGGCTACAACGTCGACGTCTTCTTCTACCAGGACTCCGCCCGCCGCGCGCACTCCATCGCCGCACAGGGTGGTATCAACGCCGCGAAGAACTACCGCAACGACAACGACTCCGTCTACCGTCTTTTCTACGACACGGTCAAGGGCGGCGACTACCGCGCCCGTGAGGACAACGTCTACCGCCTCGCCGAGGTCAGCGCCAACATCATCGACCAGTGCGTCGCGCAGGGCGTTCCCTTCGCCCGCGAGTACGGCGGCCTCCTCGACAACCGCTCCTTCGGTGGCGTGCAGGTGTCCCGTACGTTCTACGCGCGTGGCCAGACCGGCCAGCAGCTTCTGATCGGCGCCTACCAGGCGCTCGAGCGTCAGGTCGCCGCGGGCACCGTCACCGAGCACTCGCGTCACGAAATGGTTGAGCTCATCGTCGACGAGGGCAAGGCGCGCGGCATCATCGCCCGCGACATGTCCACCGGCAAGCTCGAGATCTTCATCGCCGACGCGGTCGTCCTGGCCACCGGCGGCTACGGCAACGTGTTCTTCCTGTCCACCAACGCGATGGGCTGCAACGCGACCGCCATCTGGCGTGCGTACCGCAAGGGCGCCTACTTCGGCAACCCCTGCTTCACGCAGATCCACCCCACGTGCATCCCCCAGCACGGCGACCAGCAGTCGAAGCTGACCCTCATGTCGGAGTCGCTGCGTAACGACGGCCGCATCTGGGTGCCTAAGCGCGCCGAGGACTGCGAGAAGGACCCGCGCGACATCCCCGAAGAGGATCGCGACTACTACCTGGAGCGCATCTACCCCTCCTTCGGTAACCTCGTACCCCGCGACATCGCGTCGCGTCAGGCAAAGAACATGTGCGACGAGGGCCGTGGCGTTGGTCCGAAGATCGACGGTGTCGCCCGCGGCGTCTACCTC
>ERZ773022.980-NODE-980-length-20677-cov-7.443701_pt1 | contig 20677 bp, 10 predicted proteins | sample MGYA00580839_ERZ773022 | MGnify/ENA primary metagenome ERZ773022 (study PRJEB29015, sample SAMEA2738020) | human oral metagenome | biome: human oral; feature: human-associated habitat; material: dental | place: China | collected 2044 ... | reverse complement strand
CCCGGTGAGTTTCCTGTCAAGCCTGTTCGCGACCGACATGCCGGCTCTCGTCGATGGCAGCATCACCTGCCCGGTGGTGGCGTTCGTGTCGATGGGTGATCCCCTGTTCACCCGGGGCTACAGCCGCTTGGTCTACGAGCGGCTGGTGGCGCCCGGGAAGCAGCTGGTCGAGTTGCCCGCCGATCACCACCTGATCCTCAACGAGCGGTTTGAGAACGTCACCCCGACGGTGCTGGCCGCCCTGGACGACCACCTCAGGTAGCCCGGATGCTTCCCGCATTCGGGCGCAGGGGCTCCCGACCGGTTTCCGCTGGGTGGCGTGATTGCTGTGTGCTGGCTCGGGGGTCTGGTTCGCCGGCGTGCTCGGTTGATTGCCGGGGCGACGGCGATCCGTGGACGAAAGTCGGAACGAGGCCGTGAAAAGCTAAGGTAAGGGTTGCCTAAACCTTGAGGTTGGGTGAGTGGTGTCCGAACGCGTTGAAATGGGAGTCTTGGGTGGTTGAAACGAATCCTACGGATCTTCTGCACGAGTTGTTGGCGGAGCTGCTGGGAGCTGAGCGTGTCGAGATCGCGGACATCGGTCCTGAGGAGTTGCTCTCCGACCACGGCATGGGTTCGTTGCGACTGATCGCCGCGGCGCAGCGGTTGGGCAGTTGGGAAACCCTCTTTCCCCGAGGATCCGGGGTGTGTACGTTGGACACGATCGGCACCGGTGAGGTCGAAGCGGGCGTGGGCTTCACCACCGGCTATCGGGAATGTGACTGGGAGCCCTTGGTCACACGCCGCCCGGGCTTCAGGACGAAACCGGCGCATACCCGAAGACGTTCAAACTGCGTCGTTTCCTGCACCCGGCGAAGCTCGCGGCCTACTACCTGCCCGACAGCTTCGAGGTCCACCAAACAACCCAGTGACGGAAAAGAGAGCTGATGGACAGAACACCACAACCGGTACTCCGTGTGGACGACGTCCACAAGGACTTCGGTCGCGGAAGCAAACGCAAAAAAGTACTGAAGGGTCTCAGCTTCGAGGTTCCCGAGAACCGGGTCGTTTCGCTGCTGGGCGCCAACGGTGCGGGCAAGACCACCTTGGTGAACATCGCATCCACCCTGATGCTGCCGACCTCGGGAACCATCGAGGTGTGCGGCACCAATGTCGTCACTCATCCGGAACAGGCGCGTCGCTCGATCTCGCTGACCGGTCAGTTCGCCGCCGTCGATGGGGAACTGACGGGTCGCGAGAACCTGGTCTTCTTCGCTCGCCTGTACGGGCTGCGGTCCAAGGCAGCCAGGGCACGGGCCGACGAGTTGCTGGAACAGTTCCGGCTTTCCGCCGCCGCCACCCAACGGGCCGCCAAGTATTCGGGAGGCATGCGGCGCCGCCTCGACATCGCCGCCTCGCTGATCGTGGAACCCCGGTTGCTGTTCCTCGACGAGCCGACCACGGGACTGGATCCGCTGTCGCGGCGGGAACTCTGGGAGACCGTCGAGAACCTGCGAGACCGCGGGGTCTCCGTTCTGCTGACCACGCAATACCTCGACGAAGCCGAACGACTTTCCGACGACATCGTGCTGATCCGTGACGGCAACAAGGTGATGCAGGGAGCACCCGCGGCGCTGCGGCAGCAGTTCGGAGCCCCGGTGTGCCAGATCGGTTTCGAGGCCGTCGCCGACGCCGATCGGGCTGTTGCCGACGTGCTGTCCGCGCGGCTCGGGAGGAGAACCGACGGTTTCACCCGCGAAGGACTGACGGTCTCCTTCACCGCGCACCGCGGAGTCGACGATCTCGCCGACTCCCTGGAGGCCCTTCGCGGGGCCGGCATCCCCACCAGCACGGCGGCGCTGAATCCGCCGTCGCTGGACGACGTCTTCCTCAGCATGGCCTTCGAATCCTCCCCGGAAGAGCCTGATGAGGTCTGAAATGTCAGGTGCCGAGAAAACCGCGCTGGCGGTGCCGTCGTCCCCCGGCTTCTGGCGGGGATTCACCGGCGCGACGTGGCGAAACACCCTGCGGTTGAGCCGAAATTCGGCATCAATCGTCTCGGCTTTCGTGATTCCTGGTCTGTTCATGCTGGCCTTCTGGGCGGTCTTCGGGCATGCCGCCAGCAGTTCCGGTTTCGACTATGCACTGTTCCTGATGGCGGCCTGCATGTTCCAAGCGGTTCTGTTCACGGCAGGTGGTTCCGCACTCGCGCTGGCAGTTGACGTCGAATCCGGGCTGCTGGCGCGGATGCGGGCCATGCCCATCAACGCTGCTGTTGCCATCGGAGGGCGTTTGGCCACAGACCTGCTGCGTTCCCTGGCATCGGTGATCACCGTCGCGGTTCTCGGCCTGGTCTGTGGAGCGGAACCTGATTCCTGGGTAGGAGCGGCGGCGGCTCTCGGAGTTGCCTTGGCCATGGGTGAGGTGCTGGCGCTGCTGTTCTGCGGCATCGCACTGCGGTCGGCGCAGCCGGTGCAGGTGGCCAACCTGATCCAGACGATCGAGATGCCGTTGCTGATGCTCTCGACGGCCTTCATACCGGTGGAGACCCTTCCTGACTGGCTGGAGCCGATCGTCAAACACATGCCCTTCTCGCCGCTGATCGACACCACGCGAGCGTTCCTGACCGGTTCCGATCCGGGGGATTCCGGGTGGGAGGCGCTGGCCTGGATCGGGGGAGGCCTGGTTCTGGGTGCGTTCTGGGTGTCCAAGGCTTTCAGGAGGAGGCAGGCATGAGCGTCCAAGCACAGGCACGTGGGGTCAACTGGTTCGCCGCCGTATGCATTCACGCCGACCGGTTGCTCAAGCACCGGCTGCGTTCCCCAGCCGCCGTCGCGTCGGCAGTGGGGATGCCGGTCGTCATGATCGTGATGACCCTGGTCATCTTCGACGGCATGGTCGAGCAGTTCACCGGGAGCGGCATGAATGTCGGTGCGTTGGCGGTGATGGTGGCTTTTTCATCGTCCTTCACGGCCGCCCTGATGGGTGCCGGTGATACCGTCCACGAACGCCATCAGGGTTTGCCGGATCGTTTGGCGACGATGCCGGGGCATGCCTCGTCGGGTTACATCGGGCGGGTGGTATCGGAGGTCGTGCGGGCCGAGGTGTCAGTGGTCACGGCCATGGTGGTCGGGCTGATCGCCGGAGCTGATTTCGGCAGTGCCGTGAATTTCTGGTCGATCCTGGGGATCATGACGGTCGTCGCGATCACTGCAGGCGCCGTTGGGGTCATGCTCGGTTATGTAGCAGAGACCCCTCAGGGGGCGGTGTCCTTCGCGCCGCTCGTGATGGCCGCCATGTTTTTCAACACCGCGATGATGCCCCGTGACATGTATGCGGAGGTGTTGCGTCCCGTGGTGGACGGTTCCCCCATCACCGCCATCACCCAACTGGTGTCCGACATCCGTGGGGACGGCATCGAGGCCGAGCATCTGGTGCTGTTCCTGGCCTGGTTCGGTGGCCTGCTCCTGCTGTCGATCGTCGTGCTGTCCGCCAAGGCCAGGTCGCGACGCTGATCACCGTGTGCGTTCACTGGCAAGAAACCGCCGGTTGACCGCCGAGACGGTCAACCGGCTCACGGTTTGGCTGAACCCGGAGGTTCTGCCGCTGGGAAATGATGCGATGGGGAACGCCGGTCTTTTTCCGCCGGCCCTCACAGGACTCCGTCGGCACCTTTCAGACGTTCCACCCTGCCCTCGGCCAGACGTTCCTCCGCCCAACGGCGCAGGGAGACCTTGTCGGTCTTCTTCAGGGCCGAGACCTGCGGCAACGTGTCCACGAACTCGATGTAGGAAGGCCGGGACCACTTGGAAACATTGGCCTGGATGAAGTCCGAGACGGCCTCCTTGTCGACCGTGGCGTCCTCATCCAGTTTCAGCCACGCGAAGACCACCTCGCCGGCGTAGGAGTCCTCCACCGGGTGGACGACGGCGTCGAGCACACCCTCGTAGCGTTGCAGCGCCTCCTCGATGGGGCGGGTCGGTACGTTGTAGCCGCGATAGAGCACCATGTCACGTTTGCGACCGGTGATCCAGATCCGGTCCCCGATCCGGCGTGCCATGTCGGTGGTGGCCATCCAGCCGTCCGGTTGCACGGTTGAGACCCAGGAACGTTCTGGGGTCCAGCGGGCCGAGTTGATGTAGTCGCCCTTGACGAAGATCTCGCCCGAGACCCCCTCGGGGACCACGTTGCCGTCGTCGTCGCGGATCTCGATGTCCTCGGGGAAGAAGAGACGACCGGCGCTGCTCAGGATCTCGGGATCACCCGAGCAGTGGTCCGCCTGGTCCAGGGCCGACAGCATCCCCGCCTCGGTCTGGCCGTAGGCCTGCAACAGCTTGTCACCACCGATGGCCTCGATGGCCTCGTTGAGATCGGTGGGACTGATCGTCTGGCCCGCGTAGACGATCGATTTCAGCGCGGACAGGTCGGTCATCTCGAAGGACGGGTCGCGGACTATGGCGGTCATCTGGCTGGAAGGCAGGAACAGCGCGGTGATCCTGTAGCGTTCCATTTCCGACAGGATGCCCGCAGGGGTAGCGCGTCCACGATAGATACAGGGCACCAGACCCGAGGTCGCGAACATCTGTGCCATGCCACAACCCTCCAGTGACGACAGCGGCATGGTGCACAGGAATCGACCCTCCAGGCCGACGCCGCCGATACGGTTGATGTAGTTGTAGGTCATCAACTCGGTCGAGCGGTGGGTCAGTAGCATTCCCTTCGGGGTGCCGGTGGAACCCGATGTGTAACGCAAGGTGTTCCAGTCCCCGGCCTTGTTGCGATCGGCGTGGACCAGAAGTTCTTCGGGGTCGATCTCTGCGGTCAGGTCGGTGAAGGACTCTTCCTCGACGATCGGGCAGGAGTACTCATCGGTCATCACTTCCTCGGCCATGTGTCGGGTTGCGCGATCGACGAAGAGCAGTTTTGCCCCCGACTCGTTCAGCATGTGACGCCGTGATGGGGCCGATGCGAAGGGAGCCAGCGCTGATGAGATGCGGCCGCTGAAGAACATCCCCACCAGGACGGGAATCTTGGCCAAGGTGTCGGAACCGGTGAAGGCCACCACGTCGCCGCGTTGGGTTCCGTTGGCCTCCATCACGTCGATGGCTGCTTTGGCAATCGCCGCGCACTGACGGCCGGTAAGGAAATCGGTGTTGTCGATGATGGCCGGGGAATCGGCCTTCTCGGTCCATGACTTGACGATGTCGCGCATGTAGTTGAGCGTTTCGAAATCCTTGTACTTGAGCATGTATGGATCCTTGTTGTTTGTTGGGTGGTGAGGTGCTTACTTGCCGGATGGCGAGGTGGTCGGCAGATTTTCCATTACCGCACGCAGCACCGTCGCCTGCTGGGTGGAAAGGTAGAAATGGTGCCCAGGGTGGGTTATCAGATGTGTTCCTCTGGTGGTGAAACGATCCCACGCCGAGACATCCGCTAGCGTGAAATCGGGGTCCTCGGTCGCCAGATGGAGTGTGATCGGCAGTGGGAGCGGGGTGGGTTCACAGCGATGGGTTTCGGCCAGGCGCATCTCGCTTCTCACCTGGTCGAGCAGCACGGCGGCGAGGTCTTCGTTCTCCAAAGGATTTTCCTCACCCGGGGACATTTCCCCAATTGAGGAGACGAGAGCCCGGTCGTCGAGAATGTGACGGGGCGCCGCGACCGGCTGGTCCGGGGCTCTGGTTGCCGAGACGTGCAGCGCCTGCGGGGGATTGTCCTCGGCGACCAGGAACTGGGTGACCCGGTGGGCCAGCAATCCCCCCATTGAATGACCGAAAAGAACGGTCCGCTCCGCCTGATCTCCGATCACGGTGACGAGGGCCTCGGCCAGTTCATCCAAGGACGATGCCCGGGCGGCGGTGAAAAGCTCCTCATGTCCCGGGTACTGAACGGCACACAATTCCACTCCCAGGTTGTCGGCAACGGGACCCCAGTTGCGAAAATAAGAGGCGGAACCGCCGGCATGGGGCAGGATGACGACGCGCACCGGGGCATGCCGTGGGCAGGTGTAGGTGCGCAGCCCCAGGCGTATCATGCGTTTTCCTTGGAAAGACGCAGGATGATGTCCGCCAGTTTGGAAACCAAGGGCGGAGTGACGCAGGAGAAATGGTCGCCAGGTACCGCATGCTCGTGCAGGTCACCGATGGTTGCCTGACGCCAGTAGCTGACTCGCTGCTCGGCGACTCCCGGGATGTAGGAGTTGTCCTGGTCGGAGACCACCAGGTGAATATCGGTCAGCAGAGTTGGCGGGGGTGCTTCTGAAGCCGCGTAGTTGTGGGAGAACAGGTCGTGCTGGGCATGGAGCAGCTCTTCGTCGACCTCCTCCCCGGTGTTGCGCCGCTGGTTGCGGGCGTAGCTGGTGAGTCTCTCGGCATCGCTCATCGCGTAGAAGCCAAGCAGTCGCTCCGCGGTGGCACCGAGGGCCGGATCGGATGGGCCGATGGTCGCCAGGGTCGCCGGTATGTCCAGTTGTCCGGACGCGGAGGCCGCCGTCATAACCGCCCCCAGCGACATCAGATCGGACAGCTCCAGGCCCAGGTTGGTGATCGGCATGCCAACCACCGACAGGAAGAAGATCTCTCGTAGCAGCTCGTCGGAACCAACCATCGTCAACGGGGTTGCGTTGATGATCACCGGGGCGAGTGTTTCGACACCGAGGTCGCCCAGAGCGCCTGAGATGTGCCCCGCCAGGAAACCACCGATTGAATGTCCGATCACCTGTACCCGTGACGGAGACAGGTCGGCCACCAGAGGAGCCACCGTTTGGGCTAGTTCACTGAAGGCCGTCTCTTGTGGCAGCGACAGATACCAGGCCGGGTCGGTGAGTTCCACTCCCACCACCTGGCCAGCGATTCGCAATTTCGTGGCCAGTGCCTCCAGGTATCCGGAACTACCCAGTGCTCCCGGGGCCAGCACGCGCAGCAGCGTACCCTCACCCTCCGCCTGGGGGAGCAGCCTCACCCCGTGCTCGACGTCGACCGGCAGTGTGACCGCGGGGCTGGCGGGGGAGTCGATGCCAGTTCCCGAGTCCTGCAGGAAGGAGTCCAGGCCGGCGGGACGCGGGTCGTCCATCAGGGCGCGCAGGATCACGTCGAAACTGAACCTGGCCGCTTGCGGCAGCTGTTTCCGGACCGCGGTGACCAGCTGCGCCATCACCATCGAATCAGCTCCGTGCGCGAACAGATTGTCGCCCGCGGCCAGCTCGGGACGGTGCAGCACCACCCGGCAGATCTCCAGGCAAAGTGAGTCCTCGTCCGCGACGACTGCGACTTCCGATGCGGTTCCGTTGGCGAGTTCCACCAGCCCGGCCCGGTCCACCTTGCCGTTCGGCGTCAGGGGCAACTCGGACCGGACGGCGACGGTGGCGGGTATCCACCCCGGGGGTAGTTGCTCGGCCAGGACCTGCCGCACCTGCTTCACCAGCTCCTCGGCGTCCAAGGTGTCGAAGACCGCCACGTGTCCGGTGCTACCCCCGCCCAGCGGCATGACGACGCATGCTCCGGCGTTGGCCAATGCCTTGTCGTCGCCGCCGAGGACGACGACCCAGGCGTTGCTGGCCAGATGGTTCAGTTCAGCGGCCACGACCTCGGGTGGGATGCCGGCCCCGACGATCACCATGTTCGACGAGTCGTGTGCGGCGATCTCCGCTCCCGGAGCCCAGCCATGGCTGATCAGCCGCATGTCGCCGACCACCTGATGGGCGGTGTCGTCGGAGAACAGGTGGTATTGAAAGTCGAAACCGTGAATCACCGGGATTACGGTTGGGGCCACCGGCTCGCCGGAGGCGAACTCGACAATGTTCAGGGTGTGGCGTTCGTGCCGCGACAGCCAGGCTGCCAGCCGATGGGTGAGAGCCGCTACCAGACGTGCGTCGTGGGCCGTGGTCCCTGGGGCTCCCTGCTTGGCAGCCGTCCGTTCCGCGACGGCCAGCGCGGAGTCGAGGTACGTCGCCAGCTCGGAACATTCTCCGTTGTCGGTGGGGGTGACGAACAAGGCGATCTGCCGGTCCCGGGGGATTTGGGGGTCGGGGGAGTGAGCGACCGCGACTGCCTGGGCCACACCTTCACAGCCCAGAGCCGTCGATTCGATCTCACCCAGTTCGATGCGATGACCACGCACCTTCACCTGGGTGTCGAGGCGACCCAGGAATTCGATCTCCCCCTCCGGCAACCAGCGCCCGCGGTCGCCGGTGAGGTACCAGCGGGTCCCGGCCCGTTCGACGAAACGGGCGGTAGTCGACTCCGGGTCGTTCTCGTAGCAGCGGGCCAGCGAACCACCTGCTATGACGATGTCCCCCGCCACCAGGTCGGGGCGGGAGCGCCCATCGGCGTCGACCATGTCCATTGCCTGACCGGACAACGCCACGCCGTAGGGAACCGAGGAACGGTTCTCGTCCCCGGGGGCCACGACATGGAAGTTCGACCAGATACCGGCCTCGGTGGCACCTCCCAGGGCGACGACCGTCATCGACGGGTTGTGTTCCCACAGCCGGGACCCGAGGTTGACCGGGACCCAGTCGCCGGAGACCAGGACCAGCCGCAAACCGGCCAAGGCCCCCGGGGCAGCGGCGTCGCAGACCATCGAGGCCTGGGCGGGGGCCGAGTTCCAGAGGGTGACGCCGTGGGCCGACACCAGATCGGCCCACACACTCGGGTCGGTGTAGTTCGAGGGAGCTGGGATGACCAACGAGCCGCCGAAGGCGAGAACCCCGAAGATGTCGAACACCGAGAGATCGAAACCCAGCGACGAGACCATCAGCCCACGATCCTCGTCACCGACGTTCCAGCGGTTCCGGACGTCCACGATGGTGTTCAAGGCGGCACGGTGGGTCATCACGACCCCCTTCGGGTCGCCAGTGGAACCCGAGGTGAAGATCACGTAGGCATCCGCATCCGGATCATTCGCGACACGGACCTGCGCCGGATCACCGGCCTGCGGGATGGTTTCCAGGACGTCAGCATCCAGCACCACCCGGGCCCCGCAGCTGGCGATCACACGTTCCCGGCGGGCCCGTGGATGGGAGACGTCCACGGGAACGTAACAGCCACCGGCGGCCACGACGCCGAGGACGGCGGCCACTTGCCCGGCCCCGCGTGGCAGACAGATGACCACCCGGTCGCCTGTGGAAATTCCCTGCCCTGACAGCCAGGCGGCGATGTCGAGAGCGCGGTGCGCGAGTTCGGAGAAGCTGTGTTCGCCATCGCCGTCAATGATCGCCACTCGCTGCGGGAAAGTGCTGGCGGTTGTGAAGAACGCGGTGTGCAGGCAGTCGTTCGGCCATTCGGTCGTCGCGGGGACGCGCTGCCGGGCTGCCAGCTGTTTCTCGGAGACGTCGATGGCATCTGCAGCACCATCCAACCAGTTGGTGAAACACCCGAACATGGTGGCGATCACATCGGCGTCAATGGTGCCGTCGCGGACGTCCCAGTTGACACACAGCCGCGAGTTCAGTACCGAGACCTGACAGTCGATGAACACCTGCGGGGTCTGGGTGATGCCGCCGGTGATCCGCCATGCCTGTGCGGTCTTCTCGGTGATTCGCGACGGGTCGATGGCCGCCGTGAAAACGTAGGGAAAGAACCTCTGCACCCCGCCGGTGCGGCGGTTCAGGTCACGCATCACGGCGACACCGGATTGGGTGCGGTGATCCAGCACATCGGCCAGCCCGGATGAGATCTGGCGGGTCAGGTCGTCGGTGTCTGAAATCTTGACCGGCACCAGACCCGTCGAGGTGAAATCGCCGATGAGGGAGCCGATGCGCGGGTGCACGTCCTGCCGGTCGAGGAGGGTCGCTACCAGGGCGAATTCGCGGTTCTGCGACCAGGTGCCCAACACTTTCGCGTAACCGCTCATCGCGAGGGCCGCGGGCGAGACCCCGGCTGCCCGGGCGCGGTCGAGGAAGGCGATGGTGGCCTCCGGGCTGAGCGCGTGGGCGTACCGTGTGAACGTCGCCGGGGCATCGGCGCGTGAAGGGACCAGCGGCAGCTCTGGCGGCTCCGGGGCGGCCCCCAACCGTTCGCTCCAGAACCTGCGGTCGGCCTGGACACGGTGATCGGACTCGTCCAACGAGGTGGCCATGACGTAGTCGCGGAAAGTAGGGCCGGGCTCGCCGAGATCGGTCTCGGGGTTGGCGTGCAGTGCCACGAGCTGGTCGATCAACAGGGTGATACCGGTCCAGTCCGCCATCAGGAAGTCGACCGAGACGTGCAGGCGGTCATCGGATGCCGTGGCCCCGCGGCTGATGCCCAATCGCAGCAGCGGAGGGTTCTCCGCATCCAGCACCTCGTGGGAGAACTCCGCGATCAGCGCGGGAAGTCCCGTCGCATCCACCTCGACGACCGGGGGACGGGTGATCTCGGAAACCGGATGGACCTGCTGGAAACCTGCGGTGTGGAAGCTGGTGCGCAGAGCGCCGTGACGTGCGATCAGCAGGTCCAGGGCCCGCTCCAACCGGACGCGATCAATCGGTCCCATGTCCACCTCCAGGTAGGCGTGGCAGGCGACTCCGCCGGTTTGGTAGGTGCTGGAGCGCCCCAGCAGGTAAGCGGCCTGGATGTCGGTGAGGGCGAAAGGCTCGTACTGGTTCGTGGGGTCCTCGGTCAGGGTGGTGCCCGCCTGCAAGGCGGCAATCACGGCATCCCGGTTGGTTCGGATGGCCTCCCGGAGCTCGCCGGTCAACGTTCCGGCGGGCGCACGGAACTTCAAAGCACCTCGTTCGACCCACAGCATGATCCCGGCATTGCGGGCGGTGGCTATCAGCTGGGTCGCGGTCTCCGACATGTCTGGAACTCCTTTGATGGCATTGGTTTCGCCGATGTGTGGGGCATTACCCCTGACCATTAGGCGAGCCTAACCTAAAGCTTGTATGCTTCCGGAGCTGGGCCAGAATCCGGTGTCCGAGGTGCATCGCGGACCATCACGAGGATGAGCTGGTAGGGCGACGACGAGGAGTAACCGTGAATGGTGGTGCTGTGAAGTCGGATGCTGGAGGAAACACGATTCGTGAAGCGGTACGGGCGATGCTGGCCGAACGGATCGATGCCGATCCCGACGAGATCGAGTGGGACGACGAACTGACGATGCTCGGCGTGGATTCGATCTCGCTCATGGCGGTGCTCGAGTGGCACTTGGCTCGCACCGGGATTCGCATCCCCTTCACCGACGCCGTCTCCACCCGAACCATCGGTTCGTTGGGTGATCTGTTGGAGAGCAGCGCCGAGGACCGGCAAGGCCCGCAAGTGACGAAACCGGTGGAACTGCCTGACGTGGATCCAGGCCGACCCTTCGGGCTTTCCGTGATGTCCCAGGCATACTGGGCCGGGCAGCATCTCGACGAGGGGGCGACACCGATCGTCGCCCACTTCTACCACGAGTTCGACGGGGGCCCGGTGGACGTCGAACGCATGGAGCGGGCCTGTCGGCTGCTCTACGAACGCAACCCGATGCTGCGTGCGGTGGTTACCGCCGAGGGTACCCAGTACGTGCGCGACCTGGGGCAGTGGCGCCTTCCGGTCGAGGATCTGCGTGAACTCGACGCTGCGGCCGTCGAGGAGAGATTGCTGGAGATCCGTGAGGAACGCGCCCAGTCGAACATGCGCCCTGAACGGGGCGAGGTCTTCGAGATAGGGCTGGCCCTGCTGCCGGGGGCCCGTAGCCGCACCTTCGTCAAGCTCTACATGGGTGTCGCCGACGCGATGAGCTTCAAGATGGCCCTCGAACAGCTGGCCGCGAACTACCGGGACCCGGAGGCCCCATGGCATGAGCCCGGCATCAGCTACGCCCAGTACGTCACGGTCACCGCCGAACCGGATGCCTCGCACGAGGCCGACCGCGCCTGGTGGGCGTCCCGCCTCGACTCGGTCAACCCGGCACCCGAGTTTCCCCCGGGCCGGCAGGACGGACACGTCCATTCGCGACGCCTGGCCCACCAGTTCACTCCCGAGCAGTGGCGCGACCTGCAGGAGGTGGCTGCCTCGCTGGGGGTCACCCCGACGGTGCTGGTGCTGACCGTCTTCGGTGAAACCCTGGGAGCATGGTCCACCACCAAGGATTTTGTGGTGAACATGCCGGTTTTCCGTCGCGCCGACCTGCACCCCGATGTTCCCCGCCTGGTCGGTGACTTCACCGGATCGCTGCTGGTGAACCTGTCCACGGGTGGTGCAGCGGGCCTGTCCGAGAAGGTACGGGACAACTCCGAACGGGTCGCGGAGGCACTGGCCCATTCCCGCTACTCCGGCGTCGAGGTGCTTCGCGACCTGAACCGTGGCACACCGGAGCGTCGCACCGCTCCGGTCGTGTTCACCTCCGCCCTGGGAATCGGCGAGCTGTTCTCCGCGGACTTCATCGAGATCTTCGGCCCACCCTCGTGGGTTGTCTCCCAGGGGCCGACGGTCCTCGTCGACTGCCAGATCTCGGTTCTCGGCGGACGGCTCTGTGTCAACTGGGATGTCCGCGAGGGTGTCGTTGACGACACCGTGGTCGATGCGATGTTCACGTCCTTCGTCGAGTCCTTGGGTGCTGTTGCGGAAGGTGGAGCCAGTGCCGGTCCCGTCAGGGTCCCAGAGGTCCAGCTGAAGGTGCGCGCCGCGCGCAGGGAGGCCTGGCTGGCCACCGCCAGGGAACTGGGTTCTCTTCCCGCGCAAGGACGTGGTGCCGAGCTGGGTTGCCTGCACACCGGTTTCTTCGCGACGGCTTCCACCGACCCTGATCGTGTCGCGGTGATCGATGCCGCCGGTGAACACACATTCGGTGAGATCGCCTCCGCGGCCGCGGGGCTGGCCGGCTGGCTCCGCACGAAGGGCATCGGACCGGGAGAGCGCGTCGTGGTGTGCTGCCACCGTGGGGTCGAGCAGGTCATCGCCTGCGTCGGGGTGCTTGCGGCAGGTGGTTGTTACGTCCCGGTCGACGTCAACCACCCCGAGGCCCGCCGTGGCGTGGTCGTGAACGTCTGTGGTGCCCGCTGGGTGATCTGCGGGAATGGTTCTGCCGGTGATGGCGGCTGGTGTGGTCCGGAACGTCTGGTGGATCTCGCCGACGTTCCCGTAGAGCAGGACTGGAAGCCCGAGAGCATTGCAGACGACCCCGATTGCGACGCCTACGTCATCTTCACCTCCGGGTCCACCGGGGAACCGAAGGGCGTCGTGATGACCCACCGAGGCGCCATGACCACCATCGATGATGTCGCGGCGAGGTGGGGGACAGGGGCCGGAGACCGTGGCCTGATGGTTTCCTCGCTGGGTTTCGACCTGTCGGTTTTCGACCTGTTCGGGGTGATGGGTCGCGGCGGATCCCTGGTCATCCCGCCACCCGCCACATACGCCGACCCGGGCGTGTGGGTCGAGCTGGTCACCAGGCACGGGGTGAACCTGTGGAACTCGGCGCCGGCACAGGCGTCGATGCTTCTCGACACCTGCGGACCGGGCGAACTCGCCGGCCTGCGTTTCGTCCTGGTCTCCGGTGACTGGGTTCCCGTCGACCTCGGGGTGCGGCTGTGGGAGCACAACCCGAGAATGACCGTCGTCGCGGGTGGCGGCGCCACCGAGGCCGGGATCTGGTCGAACTGCCATGTGCTGGCCCCCGGTGACGAGGACGGTGCCTCCATTCCTTACGGCATCGCCCTGTCGGGCCAGGACATGGACGTCGTAGACACCCATCTGAACCCCTGCCCCGACCTGGTGGCGGGCGACATCGTCATCGCCGGTGATGCCCTGGCGAGAGGATACGAGAACGATCCCGAACTGACCGCGAGGAAATTCATCACCGACCCGAGGGGGCGCCGGATCTATCTGACCGGTGACCGTGGACGCTGGTTGCCGAACGGCGAGATCGAGTTCCTGGGACGGTTGGACACCCAGGTGAAGATCCACGGGCACCGGATCGAACTGACCGACGTCGAACACGCCATCGCATCCCATCCAGAGGTGGCCAAGGCCGTCGTGGTCGCATCGGAGGGCATGGACAGGGCCATGTACGGCGCGGTCGTCCCCGTGCCCGGCGCCGATCCGGGCATCGACGAACTGATCGCCTGGCAGGCGGACCGGATTCCGTGGCCCTGCTCCTTCCTGAGCCTCCTGGACGAATTTCCGCTGACCAGAAACGGCAAGGTGGACCGCAAGGCCCTGCTGAGTCTCCTGCTGACGGCGCACCAGACCGACGACGAGACCCCCGGAACCCAAACGGGTGACCTCGATCCCGTCGCCCGGCAGGTCGCGGACTTCTGGCAGGAACAGCTCGGGGTCCCGGTGCGCGGCGGGAACGATGACTTCTTCCTGCTCGGTGGGGATTCGCTGATCGCGTCGCGCGTGATCTCGAGGATGCGTCGAGCAGGCTGGCAGGCGAGCCTGGCGACGGTTTTCACCAACCCGCGGCTCGCTGATTTTGCAGCCGGTTGCACGCCACCCACCGAACCCGTGGCCACCGGTCCCGTGCTGACCCACGACGACGAAAACGCGTTGGAGCCCTTCGACCTGACCGAGGTGCAGCGGGCCTACCTGGTGGGCCGGGACCCCGGGCTGGTCCTGGGAGGTGTGGACTGCATCTTCTACCGCGAGTACCGAGTCGAATCGGTTGATGAGAACCGGCTCGGTGAGGCCGTCGACGCCGTCGTCGCGCGGCACCCGATGCTGCGCGCCATCGTCGAGGACGAACGCCAGCGGGTGTTGCCTCAGGTACCTTCGTACCGGGTGATCCGTGCCGGCGGTCAGGCCGCTGAGCGGATGAGGGCCGAACTGGCCGCCCGTCGATTCGAGCCCAGCAGCTGGCCTCCGTTCGACATCCGGGTGCTCGATCTCGACGGGGCGACTCGTGTCTGCGTCGCCACCAATTCGCTGATCCTCGACGCCGCGTCGGTGCTCAACCTCCAGCGCGAGATCGACACGGTCCACGCCGGTGAGCAACTGCCACATCCACCGGAGATCGACTTCCGCGACTACGTCACCGGACACCTGAGCGATGCCGCGGGCCGAGCCGCCGAGCTGAGCGCCGCCCGGCGGCACTGGGCCGGCAGGGTAGAGGAACTGCCCGCTTCCCCCGCCCTGCCGCTGGCCCGTGAACCCGAGGAGATCGGGGTGCCGGTCTTCGAACGCGAGTTCATCGAGATCGACGCATCCACCTGGTCTGCCATAACCAGGGCCTGCCGGAACCATCAGGTGACTCCCTCCGCGCTGGTGTTGGCGAGCTTCTGTGAGACCTTGCGGATCTTCAGTGGGCAGGACGGCGTTTCGGTGACCGTCACGGTCTTCGACCGCCCGGCCGTCCACCCCGACATCGAACAGGTGATGGGGGATTTCACCTCGCTGCTGGTTTCCGGGTATCGCGTCGCCGAGACCGAGCCGTGGGCAACCCGCGTCAGGCGGGTCTCGGAGAACCTCGCGGAGGATCTCGAACATGTCGGGCTGGGCATGGCGGCGATCTCGCGGTTGGCCCGGGACGCCGGTGGCGAAACCGGTTTCCCGGTGGTCTTCACCTCGGCCCTCGGCGTCGAGCAGAGTTTCGGCGGGGACGGCGGTCTGTTCCGTGAATGCACGGGTGGGATGTCCGCGACCGGTCAGGTCTGGCTCGACCACCAGGTCAGCGACGACGGCCACGGCGGGGTGCGGATCAACTGGGACCACGTGAAGGGCCTGTTCCCACCCGGATTCATCGCCTCGGCGATCACCCATCAGCGGCGCCTGCTCGACTTCGCGGCCACCGGTGACTGGAACCAAACTCCGGTTCCCGGGGTCACGGAGACCGAACGTGCCGCTCGTGCGAGTCACCTGAGGCCTCGGGTGGGGACCCCGCGCACCCTGCACGCCCCCTTCGTCGAGCTGGCCACGGCCCAGCCCGACGCCATCGCGATGATCGGCGCCGACGGCAGCGAATGGACGCGGGGACGGCTCCTCGACGGGGCTCTGCGCGTCGCCTCTTGGCTGCGCACCCGGAACATGGAGCCGCGGGAGCAGGTCATGGTCTCGCTGAGTGATCCGGCCCAGCGGGTGGTAGCGATCCTCGGGGTGTTGCTCGCCGGCGGCAGTTACGTCCCGGTTGGTGTCGACCACCCGGAGGGGCGCATCGCCTCGATCAGGAACCAAACCGGCCTGCGACTGGTCCTCGACGACGCCTGGGCCAGCACATGGAACCCCGGGGACAACCCCCCGCAAACCGGTGTCGATGACGGACCGGCGGTCCCGACGGACATCGCCTACACGATCTTCACCTCCGGCTCCACGGGTGAACCGAAGGGCGTCATGCTGTCGCACGCCCAGGCGGCGGCAACCATCGACGCCGTCATCGACCGCTGGAGTCCCGAAGGTGGTTGGCGCGGCATAGGGGTTTCGGCTATCGACTTCGACCTCTCCGTTTTCGACCTGTTCGGGACCTTGGGGTCGGGAGGGCTGCTGGTCCTCGTCGATGACGAACACCGCCGCGATGCCCAGCACTGGGCGGCGATGATCGCTGAACACCAGCTCAACTACTGGAACACCGTTCCCACCCTGCTGGAGATGCTGCTGGTCTCGGCCACCCCGGGTGAGCTTGATTCCCTGCGCTCGGTGATCGTCTCCGGCGATCGTGTCCCGCTGAACCTCGACCAGCGCCTCAGAGACGCGGCCCCGCGGGCCACCCTGGTGGCGATGGGGGGCGCGACCGAGGCGGCGATCTGGTCCAACTGGTTCGAACCGGCCAGCGCGAGCGAATGGCGGGATCAGGTTCCGGGCTGGGCAGGGGTGCCCTACGGTTACCCGCTGGCGGGACAGGCGTTCGACGTGCTCACACCCGCCGGGGTCTCCTGCCCGGACTGGGTGGTCGGTGAACTCACCATCTCCGGCTGCGGCGTTGCCGAGGGATACATCGGTGAGGACCAGGGTGGTTTCTTCACCACCGACGACGGGCGGCGGAAGTACCGCACCGGAGATCTTGGACGTTTCAGGCCCGGCGGTTTGCTGGAGATCCTCGGGCGCAGCGACGATCAGATCAAGGTCCGCGGCCACCGGATCACCACCGGGGAGGTCGAGGTCAATGCGGAGGCCCTGACCGGGGTGGACCGTGCCGCCGCCGGTGTCGTGCAGGGCAGCGACGGGGCCGTCCTGGCCCTGGCCGCGACCCTGCACCATGCGCCGATCCAGCCCGGGCCGCTCCCGGTCCCGGGCGAGGTCACGGCCCCCGGCCACGGACCCAGCCAGGAGCAGAGGCTGAAAAGAATCGCAGGTATCCTCACCGAGGTCATAGCGGGCGTTCGCGACCCCGCCGCGACGCAGGTCGTCGAACTCTGGCGGGCCTGGCTGGCACGGAATCCCGTGGCCGCGGCACCCTCCGGCCCTGACGTCGCTGTCGTCGATCTGCTGACCGGAATCCTGAACCGGCACCGTCCGGTGGCCGACCTGGTGGAGAACCCGGCCACCGATGTTGCCCGGCAGATCTTCGACCAGCCCGACTCCGCTGCCGCCGTCGCGTGGTTGCTCGAACGCGCCAGAACCGTCCCTGCCGCACGCGTCGGATGGTGGACCTCCACCGCCGTCGCGGCCCGGCTCGCGGAAGCACTCGGCGCAGAGCTGACCGGGGATGCCCTGATACCGACCGGCGAGGTTCCCTGCTGGGTCGGGGGCGGATTCGACCTGGTGCTCGCCCCGCTCAGCATGCACACCTTCCCCGACCCGGCACGTGCGTTGCGACGCGCCCGCGCGGCTCTGGCGCCCGGTGGCCTGCTGATCGCGGTGGAAATCGAATCACTGGCGCCCGAGGCCATGCTCTCGGCGGTGATCCTTTCCGACGGATTTGGCCACGACCCGGCCCGGCTCTCCGACCCCGCCAGGGGAAACTGCCACACGGTGGCCGAATGGGCTGACCTGGCGGCGCTCGTCGGCCTGGAACTCGTCGAACACGTGATGGTCTCCGACACGCCGGTACGGGGTTTCGTCCTGCACCGCCCGGAAGGCGTCGCGGACCTCGACGCCGACCGGATCCGGTACCAGCTGTCCGAACGACTTCCCGGTCCCCTGGTTCCGCGAGTCTGCGAGATCATCGACAACCTACCGACCACCCGTAACGGAAAGGTCGACCGGGGCACCGCCATGGCCGCCCTCCCCACGGGGCGGAACGAACCGGACACCGTTGGGCAACCTCCGCTGCCCGGTCTCGAGGAACTGGTCGCGTCCTGCTGGCGTGACCTGCTGGGTGCCACGAAGATCTGTCGCGAGGACTCGCTGTTCGACCATGGCGGTGACTCGCTGTCGGCGGCCCGGCTGGTCGGTGAACTGGAGTTGCGCGTCGGGGTGCGGCTCTCGCTGAGGAAGATCCTGGAGACCCCGTCGGTCGCCGGAATCGCGGCAGCCCTGACGGCCGCTGGATGCCCGGAGGGAGTGGATGACGTCGAGGAGGGCGAGCTGTGAAAGTCGCGGTCCTGGGTTCGTCGGGTGAAATCGGTGGCAAGGTCGTCGAGGAGCTGTTGTCCGACGGAGTCGATGTGCGGCGCGGCCTGCGGACCGGTGCAGGAGCCCCTCATTTCGACATCAGCGACCGAACCGGTGCGACTCGGCTAATCGCCTGGGCCGACGTCGTCGTTGATGCCACCCCGTCCTGGGTGTGCAACCCGGTCGTCACAAGAGCCCTGGAACACGTTCCGGTGGTCAGCACCGGACACGTGGCGATCGCCGGTCAGGCCTTGCACGTCAGCTGCGCGGGTGCCCTGCCAGGTGTGTTGACCGGGGTTCCGCTGTTGCTTCCCCGGCGTGATCGGAAGGTGGTTTCCCGCACGATGATCTCGGCCCCCCTGTCGCGTTCGGCGGCTCGGGACATGCTTCAGGGAGCCCGCCGTGGACCGGGTGCCGTAATCCGGCGCGACGTCCGGATGCCGTTGCTCGACGCCGAGGTCGACCTGGTCGGTTACGCAGATACCGACACCGCATTGATCGACGGACGATTTGCCCACCCCGTCGAGTGGTGGAGTGCCTGGGCCGGACGCAGATTCCGCGACGCTCTGTTCTCCGCCGTCGGCATGGACCCCGATCAGGCCGCTTCGGTGCTCTCGGCGGCCGCCGGAAACGGGGTGGTTCCCGGATGCGAGGTTCTTGCCCACGCCACGGACGGCATTGATGAAGTCGGTGTTCGGGTCGCATCGATGACAACGCTGTGCGCTGTCATGGCGGTCAGCTGTGTGAAGGTCTTGGGCGGTTTGGGAACCGCAGGGATGACGGCGCTGCCCCAGCAACTGACTGCCTTGGACCTGCTGCTGCGCACCGGAACCGCCGTCGGGCAGGTCATTGAAACAGCGGGGGGCGTCATCACCCGTGCCCCGGACGAAGAGGGGGAATTGTGATCGGGGTGTTGGTGGCCGGATCCACCTTCGGGGCGGTCCACGCGTATGCCGTGAAGAACACCGACGGGATGGAACTGCTCGGGCTGCTGGGATCCGGCAGCTCCAGGACGCTGGCGCTGGCTGCCGGACACGGTGTCGCAGCGCACTCCCGGCCCTTCCCTGCCCCGGGTTCCAGGGCCGTGGCCTCGGTGGTCCTGCGGTCCACTGCCTTGGGCGGTAACGCGGTCCCGCTGGCCCTGGAGCTCTTGTCCCAGGGCTGGAACGTGCTGGTCGAGCAGCCGATCCGCGCCGACGAGATCAAACAGTTGGCGGGCCAAGCGATGCGTGCGGGGGTTGCGTTCCGGGTCGGTAATCTGTATCTCAACCTGCCGCCCGTGGCGCGCTGCCTGAGGGTGATGGAGCGACTCCGTCTCACGCACCGGGTCAAGCAGGTTCGTGTGCTGACCTCAACCCAAACCTTGTTGGTGGGGGCGGCCGTGCTGAGGAGGTTGTGCGGGCAGGCGGCTCCGAGAGTGGAGGCCAGGCAGTCGTGCAACGGCATCACCACATGTCTGGGCAGTGCCGGCGGGGTCGGCTTTTGTTTGCAGGTCCACAACGAGCACGACCCCGCTGATCGGGACAACGGTGGGCTGGGGTTGGTCAGCGCCGAGGTGATCACCGACGCCGGTGGTTTGGTTCTTGGCGATGCCGCCGGACCGTTGACCTGGGTGCCGCGAGTGAGCATGGGAAATCGTGACGTTCTCGGTATGCCCACGGCCGAGGCGTGTGATGTGCCGCGTGGTGAATTGCTGTGTCCCCACGAACCGAGGGTGTTCGCGGAATGGATTCGTGTTGACTGGTGCCGGGCGGTAGCCGAGGACATCAGGGCATGCGCCGCTGACGGTGCGGCCGGTGGCGTGAACCGGCATCACGTGGGCCAAGCCGTTGCAGACGCCACGTGGTGGACCCTGCTGTCCCGGGAGATCGGCCTACCCGAGACCGTCAATGGGAATGTTTCCCCTGTGGATGCGGCTTGGTTCGCTGCCCTCGGAGATGATTGATACTCGGGAAAGCGCTGGTCGTCGCCTGCTGCCATCTTGACAGGTCAGGCCGGGGCGCCCTCCAGGATGGCGCGGCTGGCGGACAACCCCAGGCGGGTGGCCCCCGCGGCGACCATCTCCTGGGCGGTGGCCCAGTCGCGGATGCCACCGGAGGCCTTGACCCCGAGGCGGCCATCGACGGTCGCCGCCATCAGCGCGACGGCGTGGGTGCTGGCGCCGCCCGCCGGGTGGAAGCCCGTCGAGGTCTTCACGAAGTCGGCGCCCGCATCCTCGGCGGCCCGGCAGGCGGTGACGATCTCCTCGTCGGTCAGGGCGGCGGATTCGATGATGACTTTCAGCAGCCCGGTGGTGGCTTCGCGGACGGCGGTGA
>ERZ773022.979-NODE-979-length-20704-cov-6.098261_pt1 | contig 20704 bp, 21 predicted proteins | sample MGYA00580839_ERZ773022 | MGnify/ENA primary metagenome ERZ773022 (study PRJEB29015, sample SAMEA2738020) | human oral metagenome | biome: human oral; feature: human-associated habitat; material: dental | place: China | collected 2044 ... | reverse complement strand
TGAAAGATGTCTTTTACTCTTGGAGAAAGCTCAAGCCCTCTCTCTTGTAAAGCACCTTCTACTACTCTCACTCCTCCAAATGGCTTAATTGCTCTTCTCAAAGGAGCATCTGTCTGCAAACCAACGATAGTCTCAAGTTCTTGCTTGATATATCCTGGCTTATGAGAAGTAATAGTAGAAATCGTCTCAGGATCAGCAGATCTAAGTCCATTTCCATCTCTTTCTTCCTTTAGACATTTCAATACTTCATTCCAAAGCTCTTTCGTCTTTTCTGTTGGTCCTGCAAGAAATGAAGCATCTCCTTCATAAGGAGTAATGTTTTCATACACAAATTTCCTTACATCAATAGTCATAATTGTGATATTTTTAGACAAAATAAAAGGACTGAACGATAAAGTCTTATCCAATCTACTTGAATAAAGCACAGTTTCAAGTCTCCTACAAGTATAATCAGATTTCATTTTTTTGCAAAACTTCCCACCTTTTATAAAAAAAAGAAAAAATATAATAATTGAAAATGACAGTCAGTATGAAGGCAGTAGAAATGGTATAAACATGCCAATTTATTTTGATGATTCTATTATAGGAGTTATTGGTATAACAGGAAATAAAAATGAAGTAGAAAAATTTGGGGAAATTATAAAACTTATGACAGAAGTTCTAATAAAGGAAGCATGGATAAAATGAAATCGCCCAGATGAGGATCTGTCGACGACGAGAGGATGGTAGAGATCTGTGAAGATGAGTGGCTGAATTTATCAGTGGTTCCCTAAGATCGGAATCAAACACAAAGAAGGAGCTGCCGCGACGGTGCGGCAGCTCCTTCTTTGTGTTTCGAGGAGGCAAAATCGTGAAGACAGGACGCTCCTTCACAGCAAGCGATGCGCTTTTGCCAGTTGCTCGATCTTGCTGATGGACCACTGGGATATATCGGCGATGCTCGCGAGATCGTAGCCCTTCTTCAGCATGGAAAGTATCATGCCGGATTCACCTTGGAGGATGCCCTGCGCACGTCCTTGTGAGATGCCTTGCGAGATGCCTTGCGAGATGCCTTGCGAGATGCCTTGCTCAATACCGCGCTCGAAGATGCCTTCGCTCAAATTGCACATGGTGTTCATCTCCTTTTCCATATCGGAGGAAATATCAAGGTTGAATTCTTCTTCCAAAAGTTTCTTCTTTTCCGCAGCCGACTTTTCCGTGTCACGAAACAGGAGCTTGAGGAAGCGGACGAGATTGTTGCTGGAATCGTCTGTGCCGAGATAGATCATGATGATGCTTAACAGGTCGTAATCGCTTTTTTCTGCCCTTGTGTGACGCAGCAGGTGACGCTCGTGCATATCATAGAAATTGATGGCACTTTTGCTGTCGGGGGAGTCCATGCAGATCCAAACGGAATAGACTTTTTTGATGTCGTTATAGTTTGATTTGGCAAATTCCGTTTCCTTCTGGGAAGAAATCAAGCGACAGGCATAGTATATGGCTCGGCGCAGCAGCGCATAGCCAAGACGATTGTGCGATTGTGTCTTTTGAGCCTCGATGTTGACAATCAAAGTGATTCTCGCGCCTGTTTGGGGAACTTTTGCATGGAACAGGATGTCGAAGCGAATCCAACCTTCCGTGGGACTGGCACTTTCCGTATTGTTGCCGCGGATTTCTTTCGGCGTTTGCCGTGCAGCGTTCGTCTTGTCCATGTCGACCGGGATGGTGCCAATTTCGGGTTCGCCTTCGATGCATTGTTTGGCGATGGTCGTTAAGTCGATTTCATGGAATTCAGGAATGACACCCTTGAGAATTCGGGCTACGACATCCTTTTGGGCAAGCAGGCGCTTGGCGTGTTGATCGTAGGTGGGATTCGCATAGCCGAGCAGCAGATCCTCGGGATTGAAGATTGTCGATGACGTCATGAGATGTCCCCCTTTAGCCTTATCATAGCATGATTCGGAGGGCTTTGCCAGATTTTTAGGATTTTTCCTGCTGACAGAACGTGGACAAGGAGATGTGCCAAGGTATCAGCCTTTGTGCCCTCCGCCCTGAAAGCGGTAGCCGACGCCCCAGATGGTTTCGATGTAAATGGGTGTGGCGGGATTCGGCTCGAGCTTTTCATGGAAAGAAAGGTAAAATTTTTTAACATCGGATATGATATACTGTAATCAGCAAGAGCAGAAAGGTTTTCCTATCTTAATGAAGGGAGAAAGCACCATGAACAGAACGGAACATTCATTTATCCAGTTTGGAGACGATCGGATAAGGCTCGACTCCATCGAAGGCTATGGCATCCGCACGATTCCCCGATATTTCGTGCGAAATGAGGCGCACTCCGAGGTAGACAAGCGGAGCTATGAGGGGGCATTTGAGCTGTATATGTACGATGATGAGCCGGATAAGAATGCCAGTCCCATGCTCGACATCACGGGGTATCCCGTGCTCATGGACGGAATGGCGGTTCAGGAAGGTCATCTCCCGCCCCAAGCGTTTGATGTGCAGAAGGTGCGCGCATTGTATGTCCGAGGCAAGCAGATGGGAGGCGGATGGTCGGAATCCTCCACCGTGCTTTACAAGGAGGGCGAATGCGGTTTTGACATCCATGCCAAGCTTGCCGAATTGGACGGACTTCTCCTCGGCTAGCAGAAAACCTTGCCCGACAAAAATAGCAGGAATCGACATATATCGCATCGAAAGTGTCTGCATTTGGATGTAAGTTAGATGTGAGGATGTGAGCGTATGTATCCCTATGGATTGCAGGACAAGAAGTTTCTGAACATGCTGATCCTGGAGATTTTGGAGCAGCATACGGACAGCGACCACTGCTTGACGCAGCTGGAAATCGTGGATTTGCTGGAAAAAAACTATGGTATTCGATGCACTCGGCAGACGGTCAAGAACAATCTTATGCTCCTTAAGGATATGGGGTATGAGATTTCTCTGCAAGGCGGCGTCTGCCTTATGTCGCGCCAGTTTGAGGATGCGGAACTGAGGATGCTGATCGACAGCGTCCTCTTCTCCCGCACGCTTTCCGGCGCACAGGCCGAACGGCTGATTGAGAAGCTGGTAGGGCTTGGAAACAAATACTTCCATGTCAAAGTGAAGCATGTTTCCCATCTGCCGAAACTCATACACTCGGACAACAAGCAAGTCCTGCTGAATTTGGCTGTGCTGAACGATGCCATCGAGCAGGGGAGGAAAGTCAGCTTCATTTATAACAACTATAGCAAGGACTTCAAGCTGCACCCCAAGCGGGAAGACCCGTACATCGTAAGTCCGTATCAGATGGTGGCAAATCAAGGCAGATATTATTTGCTTGGCAATTATGATAAATACAATAATATTTCCCATTATCGCTTGGATTGCATGACGAAGGTGAAAATGCTTGAGGACAAGGCCAAGCCGAAGAAGCAGGTGGAAGACTTTGCCCAAGGCTACAGTTTGCCAAAGCACATGGCAGAGCACATCTATATGTTCAGCGGTCCGAGCGTGCAAGTGAAGATGCGAGTCCGGGATCAAATGATGAGTCAGCTGATCGACTGGTTCGGCAAGGACTTCCGTATCGTGCAGGAGGATGCGGATGAGCTCATTGTTTCCGTTGCCTGCAACGAAAAGGCAATGAAATATTGGGCGTTGCAGTATGGAGAATATGCGGAGATCTTAGAGCCGAAAAGTCTGCGGGATGAGATTCGTAAGGCGGTAAAGTATATGGGAAAGATTTATGGGGAGGACGTATGAACAAGTGGGGCAATATTTACACCTATGGATTGGATCCGGAGATGAAAGCTTATGTAGAGAAAAACTTTGCTGCACCATACGGATACCATCTGTATGAGGCGGAGGTGTTCAGCGACCTGCTCGCATATTCCGCCATCGGACTCTTTATCCATCCGTTTTCGATGGATGAGGATGATTTCGAGATTTTGATGAAATTTTATGAGACTGCCTATGCCGATACCGAGAGTTTGACGATTGTATTCATGGATGCAGTGGAGATCCCGCCGTCCCTCGCAGATACATCCATCTATATTTCTAAAGATTGTGCCGAATGGATTGCACGCGTGCGAAAGTCGCTGTCCTACTGTGAGGGTATGCGCGAGCGTGAACGGAACGAGATGTTGGAAATGATGGGAGAGTGCGGAGAAGAGGAGTGATGTATATGGAGCTCATGGAGTGTTAGTCTATCATGACGGGCAGTATGTCGAGGACAATCACAGCGTTGCGACGCGCGAGGAGAAACTGACGCTGCTTTTGCAGTATGCAGACAATTGGAGTGGATTCATTGCAGAAAGGGAGTGCGTATGATGTTGAACAAGAAAAAGCTGTATGAGAAGATCAAGGAGGAGCTCAAGGAACGGTGGCTGCAACTCCATCCAGGGACAGAGGCGTGGTTTGCCCCCGATGCCCCCTATTATTTTACAAAGGTTGAAGATAATCTTGCAGAGTCGATGAGTGACCGAATCCGGCACTGCTATGAAAATGCCTCAGGTAACGAACTGGCTGGGAAGATGTGCGCGCTGCACTCTTCGTCGGCGATGGCGTTCAATATGTTTGGCAATGGTCTTGTTCGAATAAAACCGAATCCATATGCACTGAAGCCGGCGACGTATACTGTAGAGTACGAAAAAAAGCTGAGTGTCCTGAATCCCGTGCGTCCGGCGAATATTGATGTGTATCTGGCTTCCGATGATGAACTCATGTTGTTTGAGATGAAGATGACGGAGTGGCTGCGTGATGATATGAGCGGGGTTTCAAAGACCTATGGCAAGCGAGAGAAGTTCCCCGATGCCGACATATATGCGGCATGGCATAATGCTGCGCGTGCGGTTGCGAAGGATAGGGAAAAGGAAAAGGAAAAGGAACTGTATGTTTCCGGAAATCAGCATATTGACGTGTATCAGGCATTGAAACATATCCTTGGGATATATAAGGGATTGTTCTATACACATGAGCTGCCCCGCATGAAGAAAGTGACACTCATCCTCGGCATTTGGACGGCGAATTCGGATATATTTGCGTCGTCGATCAAACCCAGTCATTCGGGGATAGACAACCCGGAAGTTGAAGCGGATGCATTGGGTGAAACGTATAAGGAATATCAAAAGTTTGAACAGGCAATGCGGAGTGAATTTGCGCTGTTTCACGCGGCGATTGCAGAGATTATCTGCGTCTTCGCGCGGCTCGGCGTTCACTTCGATGTGCGGCTGTTGACCGTGCGGGAAATTGTATCCTGCTTGGAGAAAAGCCCTGAGGATATGGAGAAGCTGCAGAGGTATCTATGAACGGCTGCAGACGGCCGATGTATAGAGCCGCCTCGTCTTTTGTGAAATAGAACGCTATCTGCTGTCAGGATGACGAAAAGGGAAAATGGAGGTGTACGATGATGTTTCGTTTGGATGATGAAACAGCAAGATCGAAGCGTGAAGCGTTTTTGGATACGCAGCGTCGCTATGCCTTGGATGCGCGTATTGCGAAGGCGGAAGACCCTAACGTCTATTCGGAGAGGATAGCAAATTGGGGAGGAGCGAAAAAGCGCAAGGGGACGCTCTGCTTACGAGCAGGGGTTGCTTTCGAGGAGGCGCGCCTTCTTGCCCTTGCTCATCCGAAGAAGCGCGTGGCTCTCTTGAATCCTGGGAATGCAAAGCGTCCTGCTACTGTCTTGTGGGATGAAGATGCGGGGCTTGAGGCTCGGTTTTGCAGCTGCTCGACGCTCTATCCGACACTTTGTCATGATAGCGTTTGGGAGGGATTTTATAAATTCCATATTGCAGATTGCGGGAGCAATAAGGCGGCAACGAATCGCTGCATCTATTCCCCAGCGGTTACGATCTTCAAAACGGAGGTCGATGGCATACCGCAGATGCTCCCTGAAGAAGAATGGGCGACAGTCGATGTCATCACCTGCGCGCCACCGCATTACAGAAGTGAGGATTCTTATTCAGAGACAGAGCTGTTTGCGATTCATTTTTTGCGCGGAAAGAACATCTGCGATATTGCCGTGCAGAACAAGGCGGATATTCTTGTTCTGCCTGCCTTCGGCTGCGAGGAGAAGCGAGAGAATCCGCCGGCAATTGTCGCCAAAGCGTATGCAGAACTCATGAAGCAGTATCGCAAACACTTTTTCCATGTGACATTCGCGATGCAAGGCAGATGCGCTGAGGTAGATGTGCTTTCTGCAGTCTTTCAGGAAACATTCCGAAGCTGCGGACTTCCCGTAAAACGAGCGAAGACAAATACGAGCGCCAAGAATTTGCTGCACAGCTATCCCATACGCCCGATGGAAAGTGAGTACAGTTATCTCCATCGTGTTAAACACAATCTTCCTTATGAAAAGATGGAACAAGCGCTTCCTAAGCAGCCGGCAGAAAGCGAGATCGACTATCGGATCCGCCTCATAGAGAAGGGGGATTGGAATCTAGTGGGTGTGGATGTGTTGAACGAGCGCGAGATGGAGGCAGTCAACAACGCGGTTGAGAACCTCTACTATTGGGCGGAAGTGGCTGCTCCCTTTGAGGGCAATGATTATATCGGATATTTTCTTGATTTGACCGATAGAATCATCGGTATCAATATCGAACCTGATACGGCGCATGGCGGAGTAGTGTTTGGCATACTCCGGGATCATGTTGTTTTTTCTGCAGAAATCGTCAGCATCCGTGAGGAAAAGGATGAGTGGCATGAATGCGAACGCATGGCGGCGTTTTATTTTCGGCAAGATGAACTTGAGGAGAAAATGGTTGAGCGAGGTGAAAAACATCCTACAGATGCGGAGAGCGACAAGATCGTCCTGCCAAGCGAAGCATGCAGGAAGGCGCGCGTTCTAAAGAACAGATTGACAGAGGGGACATTCTCCGCGAATCTGGCGGAATTCAGCAAATATGTGCAATACATTGCCGGTTGGGAATTGCTGCACTCGGTATCGAATCACTATCGTGGTGCAATCCAGTATCTGACCGATACGCATGACGAAGCGATAGTCTGTGTCATGGTGCTGCTGGAGGATACGGCAGGGCAATACGCCTATACGCAAATGGCGTTTCACGGATATGTGCGGCCACGCCCCATCGGCGATGCACCTGATTGTGTGAAAAAGGACATGCTTTAAGGAAGCGCTGATAAAATGAGGTCACCCAGATTTGCACAGATGTGCGAAGATGGGTGGCTGGTTCGGCAGGGATTTCCGCATTGTGCAGGAGGAGGCGGATGAGCGCATCGTTTCCGTTGCCTGCAACGAAAAGGCGATGAAATATTGGGCGTTGCAGTATGGAAAATATGCGGAGATCTTAGAGTCGAAAAGCCTGCGGGATGAGATTCGTAAGGTGGTAAGGAATATGGGAAAGAAGTATCTGTCAGGTGAGATGGAATAACTTGAATTGGGGCGGGAGTGTCAACGGTTTCTTAAGGAGGTACTCATGGTCGAGGAGTTTTATGGAAAAATCAGCCGATCGGGCTCGAACTTATCCGACAGTTTGGAGGATAAGCTGACCGGAGATTTTTTCGGTACATTAAGGTACATGGATTTTTGTGATGGACTGCAACCAATCCTATGCGGGGCATTACACAAATCTGAAAAGCATCAAGAAGAATCACAGACTGCGATTCAGCTCATAGAAAACGTGAATTGCACAAATATAAGAGATGGGGAGCATATCAAATTTTGGCCAAAACACGATCGTGGGGAATTGGATGTTTTGCTGGAATTTGATAATTGCTGTATTGGTATTGAGGTAAAGCTCAACAGCGGACTGTCCTCAGACGACCAGCTCATTCGCGAAGCAGAAATTTTATGCGATTTAGCCAAAGATAAAAAGAAAATCCTGCTGTTCATTGCGGGGCACGAATCATGCGTATCGGTCTATCGTGCATATAAGAATGTTATAAGAAAGCAAGGTGTCTGTTTCGTTTTTGCAAGTTGGGAAGACATACTGCAATCGATGAGGGATCTTTTGAATGGAGGCAATGGAAGCAAATATACATCTGGGCAGAGACTGATGATAAGTGATTTGGTAAAGTTATTGACAAGAAAGGAATTCGATACCTTTTTGTCTATGACAAACGGCATTTCAAACGAATCAATAGAAAAGGACGAATACTTTATGGCAGATCATCATAAGGATTATAGGACGAACTATAAGAATGCCGCCTTTGTGGTTTTTATGACGTACAAAAATGTAGATAAATTGCTCAAGGCTATAAATTCTAAATCCCAGGAATGCGGCTATACGTTTATAAAGAGGCATGAAGAGACGTGCGCCGGTATTGTGGATGATCTTTGGCTGACGTTTAGCAAAGAAGCAAATTCCGGCAGCGGGGACACTTCGTTGTATGCAGTTAATATCTTTTTGACGAATACAAATGAAGAACATCCGTCGGATCCGACTTTCAGTGTTTTGAGATACGTTTCGTCAAATACTGTTTCAAAAAATCTCACTGGAAAAGAATTAGTGAAGGCGATTGATGAAAATGGCGATACAGAAATGGATGTTTGCGATATCGTTGTGAATGGAATAACCAGAAAGTTACGAAGGAGAGGTATAAATAACACTAAAAAATATTCTGACTTGCAGTGTTGTTATTATGTAGATTTACCCTTGATGCGCATTTCCAAGGAGGACATAAAATGGGTTTTTCATATCTTTGATGAACTGTCGAAGCAGCCTAAAAACGTGTGTTCACAGTAAGAAACGAATTGAGGAAAATCTAATATTGACTGAAATAGATGAAGTGTGTCACTGACATGACAGAGATTCCGGCGTGTGACGGAAAGCTCTAATATAAGAGGAAAGTTGTTTGATTAATATTTTTATGATATGATTACAAAGGATTAAAAAGTGTAACAAATTGCAGAATATTAATGAATAATTTCATATCTATACAGCAAAACCAATATCATCTTACCAATAAAATGCCTATGTCGATTGCTATGATGAGATTACGACGTATGGATGACATGAATGAGAGGAGAACAGTGTTGGCTACATCGTCGGTATTACTTTTATTATACAACTCGTCGGCATAGTGATTATGCTTGTCTATGGATTGGTGACAGATCCTATCAATATCCTTATAGGAGTTGCTGGTATTGTAGGTTTCTTCATAGTGTTGTTCGTTATTTAGGGAAGGAAAGTAAAAATCATGGGAGTATTTGATTTCTGTCATGGCAAATCTACTGAACCTACTGGCTGTCCCGATGTGCCGATAGCAGATATTAAAGATGACCGTTTTAATGTTGGCCAGTACATCAACGGTCTTTCCAGTTTTATTTTGACCTGCGACACGCCAATGACTGTTTCTATTCAAGGAGACTGGGGCAGCGGAAAAACAAGCATGATGAACATGGTTGATGCCAACATAAGAAACTTGGCCTTGCCCATCTGGTTTAACACTTGGCAATTCTCCCAATTCTCTCTCGGAAATTCGTTGGCAATCTCAATGATGGAGGTCTTGCTCCAAAGACTAGATGGGGATCCCAATATCTTGGGGAAAATTGTCGGTGGAATAAAAGGGCTGGCAAAAAATGCCATCTTAACTGCCGCGGAGATGACAGCTGGTTCGCGGGTGGCCGATAAGATCGAGCAAGCAACAGATTCTGCCACTGCCACGAGTTATGTTTCGGAAATTTTGGCTCTAAAGGAGCAATTTCAAAAAGCCGTAAATACAAAATTAGAAGAGACGATGCGTCAGCGTGTTGTTGTTTTTGTTGATGATTTAGATCGACTTCATCCTGCAAAAGCAGTGGAACTGCTGGAAGTCTTGAAACTCTTTTTGGACTGTGAGAATTGTGTATTTGTCCTTGCCGTCGATTACGAAGTAGTCACTATGGGGATAAAGCAGAAGTATGGCTCGGAAGTGGATGTTCACAAAGGGCGCAGTTTTTTTGATAAGATCATCCAACTTCCATTTAAAATGCCTGTAGCACAATATGATATAGCCGTTTATGTGCAAAATATAATGGAGCGACTTAAGGTCGATACTGATGATGCCAATGTGTCGCTTTTCACCTCGCTTATTAAGACATCCATCGGACTCAATCCACGGAGCATGAAACGCCTGTTTAACACTTTTCAGCTGTTAAATATTATCACCGAGTCCGTAATACATCATATCCCTGAAAAATTGCGTCAGCGCATTTTATTTGCCACTGTCTGTATGCAAATGAGGTATGATGCTCTGTATAATTACATGGCAGCAGGAAATGCAAGCATAGACAATCTCCGTGCACTATCGAGCGTCGATGCCCATACGATTAAACACTTCGTCGAACATCAAGGAAATACAGCGGATATGCAGGATGATGACAACATTACTGATTTCGCTATTTTGGAGGAAATCTTTGCCCGCGTTGATTTTTCGGCGGAACTTACGCGCCTTGTACAGGAATTACCGAATTTTCTGGAATATTTCCTCTTGACGGTAAAAGACGATGCAACCTCGGAGTTTTCCGAAACTAATACGCATTATTTGCGTGACATCCTCCGCTGTTCGGCTGTCACTTCGGTAGGCAGTGAAGCTATTGGAGATGCTGCGGAACAGGCATGGGGAAACAGAAGCCGAAATCGCAGCTTAGTGCAGTCGGTGAACGAACTGCTCTCTGATTTGCCTACCCAATTTTCAGTATATCAGTCGCGTCAGCGTAACGATGGAATCATATCGTCCCGTGCTTGTGGTTATACCATGATAAACAGGAACGGTAAAGAATATAAGCTGGAATACGATGTCGATAACTGCAACCAATTCGGTTTGAGCGTGGCGATTTGCTTGCAAGGTTATTCTTACGGCAGCAAGAAACACCACCAGAAATTCTATGAAATATTCGGTGAAAATCCTTTGGCTTACGACAGTCCGCCGACGAAGGAAAACTGGGCATGGTACGTTTATGAAAATATATTACACATAAACGAGCGCGATGCAAACGCCCCTTACCAAATTGCCAACATCGTACGTGATGCTTATGCTCGTTTTGAAAAGGTGTTGGCAGGAGTAAACGCAGAATCGGAGTAAATGCGATGATAAGGAATGATGGAACCATCAAGGGAATGATGGAGATGAAAATGATATGAGCGAACAGGAGGGATTATGATGCAGAAGCCTGTATTTACAATGGAACATATCGTTGCGAAGGTAAAACCACTTGCTGATAAATACCGTGTGAAAGAAATTTATTTGTTTGGCTCATATGCGAGAGGTGAAGCAGACGAAAATAGTGATTTGGATTTTTTGGTTTACGGTGGAGAAAAGTTTAAGCGAACGATGATTTTTGCTCTGGCAGAGGATTTGCGAGAGACGTTAGAGAAAAAAGTAGATGTTTTTGAGATCGGTGAAGTCAATCCGGACAGTAATTTCTACAAAACAATTATGAAAGAAAAGGTTTTGGTGGCATGAAGTATTCCGATCGACAAAGAGTTCAAAAGATATATGACTATGCTGCTCGCTTGCAGGAATATATCCTAAAAAATAGCATTGAAAAAGAAGCACTGATGACACAGCTGCCGTTGCAGTGGCTTGTCACAACGCCGCTATATAATATGGGGGAGCATAGCCATAACTTGACCCCGGAGTATAAAGCGAAACATAGTGAGATTCCATGGGCGATGATCGCAGGCTTGCGGCATCGTCTTGTGCATGATTATGATGGAACAAACTGGAATATTATAGCGGAAGTCGTTTTTGAAGAATTACCAATTTTGATAAGACAGTTAGAGGCGTGCTTGACGGAAAATGAGAATACGGATGCTGTATGACAGCAAATGACGATTCTCTAGGAAATTGTATCATCACATAAAAATGACTGCTGCATAAGGATATGTACCTTGTGCAGCAGTCATTTTCTTATGGAATCACCCATGTGCAGAGCTCTCTTCTGCAGATTCTGCATCCGCTTCATTCGGGAGAAGATTGCTGATGTAGGGCGTGCGCCCTGAGAGCACATCGTCATAGAATCCCTGCTTCCAGTCGATGTAGTCGATGGATGCTTGGACAGCAGTGAGCCGATCGACGAGTTCCGCGCGCTTGCCTGCGAGGATTTCTTTGCGCTCGGGGATGGTGGGGACGCCGCCGAGACAGAGTGCGAGGTATTCCTTCATTTCGGCAAGTCTCATGCCGCAGTTTCTGAGGCAGGTAAGGCTTTTCAGCCACCCAATATCGTGATTGTCGAAAACACGGTGATTGTGTGCGTCACGCTTGACGTTTGGCAGAAGGCCCTGATTGCAGTAGAATTTCAGGGTCTCATAGCTCATTCCTGTCGCTTCACAGGCTCCCTTCATTGTATACATGATTTTCCTCCAAAAAATTTCAAAAAGGGCTTGCGCGGTAGCTGCTACCGCCTGTTATGATAGCATTGTACTACGGATGGCAGGGCAGGGCAAGTCCTCTCCGAGGAGATCTGTTTTAGGAGGATGATATCATACGAACACAGTATGCTTTGACGGCAGCACTTTTGGTGAGTCTATTTATGGGGAGTGTCGAGGCACTGAGCCGTCCCGTGACAATCGAGGATCAAGGCAGCTTTATGGCGGGCGGCGTGACAATTACCGCGCCCGGCGTATACAAGGACAGCGAACCGACGAACTACGACGGTGAGACACTGCACGGCGATGCCGCCTATGTTTTCTGGCAGCGTCCCGTGAATGCGCGGAAGAATGCGCTCATTTTCCTGCACGGCTACGGGCAGTCGGGCAAGACGTGGGAGACAACGCCCGACGGGCGCGATGGCTTCCAGAACATCTTTCTCGCAGACGGATGGACGACCTACATTGTCGACGAGCCGCGCCGCGGGCGTGCAGGACAGTCGACCGTGCCCGCAGAGCTCAAGGCACAGCCGCAGGATCAGCTTTGGTTCAACAACTTCCGCATCGGGCAGTACCCGATGATCTTCGATGGCATGGCGTTCCCGCGCGACGAGGAGTCGCTGCGGCAGTTCTTCCATCAGATGACACCCGACACGGGAAAATTCGATGTGGAGGTTGTCGCAAAGGCGATGGAGGCGGTCATTGACCGTACGGGCGATAATGTCCTCATCACGCACTCGGCGGGCGGCGGTCCGGGGTGGCTCGCGGCGATTCGCAGTCCCAAAGTGAAGGGCGTGATCGCTCTCGAACCGGGTACGTTCCCGTTCCCGCCGGGCGAGGTGCCTGTGGTTGAGGAGACAACAAGCCCGTTCCCCGCGCGCGGAATGGAGGTGACGGCGGAGGAGTTCGAGGCTCTTCTGAAAACGCCGATGGTCGTCTATTTCGGCGACAAGATCCCGACGGGCGATAAGCCGCACGAAATCTGGGGGCTCGACAACTGGCGCACGCGGCTGAACCTCGCAAGCCGCTGGGCGGAGGTCGTGCGGACACATGGCGGCGATGCGGAGATTATCGTTCTGCCCGATGTTGGCATCAAAGGAAACACGCACTTCCTCATGTCCGACCTCAACAACGCAGAGGTCGCGGCGGAGATGGAGCGATGGATGCACGAGAAGGGCTTGGATAAAAAGTAATAATCATTTGGGGATTTGGGAAAGGAAGTTTTACCAATGAAAAAATCAATCATGAAATCAGCACTTTTGATGTCTCTCGGACTCTTTGCATTCGGGGGCGGCGGTGCCTCGGCGAGCGAGAGCAAGCGTCCGAACGAGAATCCGTTTGGGCTCGTCTATCAGGGCGCACTGACGGAGAATGTCACGGGCAAGGTGAACATCCGCCCCGTAACGTACGAAGTGGAGGGCATCGAGGTTGCCGCGAATCTCTACCTTCCCGCAGACTACGATGAAACGAGCGACAAGAAATATGCTGCCGTGACCGTGGCGCATCCCAACGGCGCGAGCAAGGAGCAGGTGGCAGGGCTGTATGCACAGCGACTGGCGGAGCTTGGATACATCGCCCTTGCCTGCGATGCACGCTATCAGGGCGCGAGCGGCGGCACGCCGAGACTGAGGGACTATCCCTCGAACCGCATCGAGGATGTCAGCGGCATGGTGGACTATCTGTCTCAGCTGCCGAAGGTGGACAAGACCCGCATCGGTGCGCTCGGCATTTGCGGCGGCGGCGGCTATACACTCGCGGCGGCGCAGACCGACAAGCGCATCAAGGCGGTTGCCGCGCTGTCGATGTTCAACTCCGGCAGGGTGCGTCGGAACGGTTTCCAGGATGCGGACATCAAGGGCATCCAGACACGTCTGCAAAAGGCAGCGGATGCACGGGAGAAGGAGCTCGCAGGGGAAATTGTCTATGAGGGATTCCTCCCGCCGAACGCCACCGATGAACAGCTCCGCGCCAAGATGGCGGAGCTTCCCGAAAACACGCTCTATCGCGACGGCATCGAATACTACGGCCTCTCCCACCGTCATCCGAACGCTACGGGAATCTACACCACCGAATCCTTTATGAAGCTCATGGCGTTTGATGTGGAGGATCGTATGGAGCTGATCAATCAGCCCCTCCTGATGATTGCAGGCGAGAAGGCGGACACCCTCTATATGACGAAGGATGCCTTTGCCAAGGCGACCGGCACGGAAAACAAAGAGCTTTTCCTGATTCCGAGCGCGAGCCACATCCGTACCTACTGGGTGCCTGAGTACGTGGATCAGGCGGTGGCGCAGCTCCAGATGTTCTACGCAAAGAATCTTTGATGGAATGAGATGATGTCAATGAAAAAGGGCAAGAGCTTTATCGCGGCGGCGACTATGTCGCTCGGCCTCACTGTCGGCTCCGCGTGGGCAATGCCGCTTCCCCTCGGCACAGATATATCGGATCGCTTTCATGGGACGGTACACAGAAATGACCTCATTGCCACCGATGAGACATACAACCTTCCGCAGACGAATGTGATTTCCTTTGAAGCCGGCAGTTACAGCGGCTGGCACGTGCACGGGGCGATGACCGTCATCGGCATCGCAGGGACGGGACTTTATCAGGAGTGGGGCAAGGAGGCGGTTCTGATTCGTCCCGGGGATGTGGTGAATATTCCCGCAGGAGTGCCGCATTTCCACGGCGCGGCAAAGGATGCCGCGTTCCAGCAGTTCGTCATCTATGACAGCACATGGAAAGCGCCCGAAGGACACGCGGCACATACCGGCGAGCTCACCGAGGAGCAGTACGAGGAGGCGAATGAGAACGCCGCCGCCCCAAGCGCAATGCAGAACAATGACAGCGAGTTTTTGTTTGGCACTGGGATGACGGAGCTGACAACGCCCAATTTCAACTCTGCGGTATACCTCAGAAAGATTCTGGGTACGCCGAATGCCGCAAATTCGCCCGAGTGGGTCTATGTTGCCTTTCCTGCAGGAACGTACAACCGCTGGCACAGTCACAAAACGGGGCAGGTGCTCATTGCGACCGACGGCATCGGCTATCATCAGATCAAGGGCGGTGCGTTGGAGGTTCTGCATCCGGGGGATGTGGTTTTCTGTCCGCCCAATGTCGTTCATTGGCACGGTGCATCTCCCACAAGCAAATTCGCCCACATCGCGATCAGTCCGCAGGATAATCACGATGTTACATGGTACGATTTCCCTACGGCGGAATATGAGGCAATCGTACCCGAATGATTCCGTAAAAAGGAGAATAACGAATGAAAACAGCACGAACAAAAAAGACGTTCCTGTCGCTGCTTTCGCTCGGTCTGCTCATGTGCATGCCCTTTTCCGAGGGGCAGGTATTTGCCGCAGACGGGATGAAAGCGAATACGGCGCGTATGGAGCAGGGCGATTTCCTTGCGGGACCCGGCATTGCTGTGGCATCGACCGAGAGCGGTCTGGTGCAGGGCTATGTGCGCAAGGGCATCTACACCTATCACGGCGTTCCCTATGCCGAGGCAAAGGAGCGTTTCGTCCGCGCCGAGCGCGTAACGCCGTGGCAGGGGGTACGTCTCGCGTTTGACTACGGAGCGATTGCGCCGCAGGAAAAGGGCGGTTTTCTGAATACGACATGGGAAGACCCCGCGCGTGAGTTCCCGATGGACAACAACTGCCAGAATCTCAACATCTGGACACCCGGCATCGCGGACGGCAAGAAACGCCCCGTCATGGTCTGGCTGCATGGCGGCGGGTTCTCCGCAGGTTCGTCTGCTGAGATTCCCGCCTATGACGGTGCCAATCTCAGCCGTGAGGGCGACGTTGTCGTTGTTTCCGTTAATCATCGTCTGAATGTGCTCGGACATTTCGACCTCTCCGCCTATGGGGAGCAATACCGCAATGCGGACAATGTCGGTATCTATGACCTCGTTGACGCGCTGCGCTGGGTGCGGGACAACATCGCACAATTCGGCGGTGATCCTGCAAACGTCACGATCTTTGGTGAGTCGGGCGGCGGTGCAAAAGTACTCGCACTGATGACAACCCCATATGCAAAGGGGCTGTTCCACAAGGGCATCGTCGAAAGCGGTGCGGCTCCGACCATGGGACCGGTATTCATGCCAAAAGAAGCGGCAGCGCGTGTGACGGAGCTGACGCTGGAAAAACTCGGCATTACGGCAGAACGCATTGAGGAGATTCAGACCATTCCCTATGAGCATCTCACGACAGCATCGAATGAGGCACTCAAACAAGCAGGGGAGGAATTCAAGGTTCCACAGGCACTCGGAACAGGCTATGGTATGAGCTGGGAGCCGGTGATTGACGGCGACTTCATGCCGACGAATCCTGTGACGGCAGACGGCTTTGCCGCCGCAGGGAAGGACATCCCACTGCTCATTGGTTCGAATCGGACGGAGTGGACGAATTTCTCCGACATCATGCAGATGGAGAGAGCACAGTCCGACAACAAGAATACCTGGAGCACAGAGGAAGTTGACCGCCGTCTGAGGGACGCATACGGCGATAAGGCGGAGAAAATCGCGGCGGCATTCCTGCGCGCCTATCCGCAGAAGAAACGTGCAGATGCACTCTACGTCGACACGATGATCCGCCTGCCGATCAAAGAGATCATGGATCACAAGGCAATGCAGGGCGGCGCACCTGTCTACGCCTATCTCTTCGCGTGGGATTCGCCGATGATGGGCGGAGTCTATATGTCCTACCACACGGCAGAGATTCCCTTTGTATTTCACAACATTGACCGCGCGGAGAAAAGCATCGGCGGAAGCGCGGAGGCAAAGAAACTCGAAGCGCAGATGAGCCGCGCTTGGATTAATTTCGCCCGCACGGGAAAACCCGAAGCGCCCGGCATGCCGAATTGGGATGCCTATACACTGCAAGGAGGCGCAACCATGATGTTTGACGCTGATACGAAGCTCGTACATCACCACGATGCAGAATTATTGAAACTGCTCGCACCTGCGCAATAGATTTGGCAAAGTAAACATATGGGAATCGAATGAAATGGAGATCATGACATGAGAACCCTATTGACAATCCTGATGACGACGATGATGCTGCTGCTGACAGCGTGCGGCGGAGGCAATGCGCAAACGGGCGCAGATACTTCTGCACAGAAAGAAACACAGACGACAGCATCTGCACGAAGCGATCAGCGTGTCCTTGTCGTGTACTTCTCGCGCGCCGACGAAAACACAGGCGGTGTCGGCTACATCGAGAAGGGAAACACAAAGATTCTTGCAGAGATGATCGCCGAACGCACGCACGGTGACATCTTTGAAATCAAGACCGTCAAGCCGTATCCGAAGGAATACCGTCCCGCGACAGAAGCCGCCAAGCAAGAGAAGGAAGAAAACGCCCGTCCTGAAATCGTCGGCGAGCTGCCCGATCTCAGCAAGTACGATGTCGTCTTTCTCGGTTATCCGATCTGGTGGAGCGACATGCCGATGCCTGTCTACACCTTCCTCGATCGGGAGAATTTCGCGGGCAAGATCATCCTGCCGTTCTGCACACATGAAGGGAGCGGGCTCTCTGATACGCAGCGGTCGATTGCGGACGTGACAAAGGCGGATGTCAGGGAGGGCTTTGCACTCCAGGGACATATCGCGCAGAAGTCGCCCGAGGAGGCGCGGACGGCACTCTATGAATGGATGTCGAAACAAGGATATTAAGGAGGATTTCAAATGGCAGTGGAAAATGTAAAACTCAATAATGGTGTAATGATGCCGCTTGAGGGCTTCGGCGTGTTCCAGATTCCCGACCTTGCAGAGTGTGAGCGCGTGACCATCGAGGCGATTCGGTAGGGCTACCGTCTGATCGACACGGCGGCAGCATATCAGAACGAGGAGGCGGTGGGTGCGGCGATTGCAAAGTCGGGTGTGCCGCGTGAGGAACTGTTCATCACAACGAAGCTCTGGGTGCAGGATATCTCCTATGAGGCGGCGGGTACGGCGTTTGAGCGTTCCCTGCAAAAACTCGGGTTGGACTATCTCGATCTCTACCTCATTCATCAGCCGATGGGGGATTTCTTCGGCGCGTGGCGGCGGCTCGAGGAGCTGCACCGCGCGGGGAAGATTCGGGCGATCGGCGTGTCGAACTTCTATCCTGCCGTGCTTGCGAACTTCTGTGAGACGGTGGAGATAAAGCCAATGGTGAATCAGGTGGAGCTGCATCCGTTCTTTCAGCAGGAGGCGGCACTCGCGACGATGAAGGAGTACGGTGTCGTGCCGCAGGCATGGGGACCGCTCGCCGAGGGCAAACACGGCATCTTTACGCATCCCGTACTGACGAAGATCGGGGAGAAGTACGGAAAGACGGCGGCGCAGGTGGCACTCCGCTGGAATACGCAGCGTGGCGTGTCGATCCTGCCGAAGTCCGTGCGTGCTGAGCGCATCGCGGTAAATCTCGATATCTGGGACTTTGCGCTGAACGAGGCGGAGATGGCAGAGATCGCAAAGCTCGACCTCGGGCACAGCGAGATCGTCAACCACGACGACCCTGCGTTTGTGAAATGGCTGCACGAGCGCAGGATTCACGATTGAGGCATAGCGAAGAATAGAAATGAGGGAACGTAGTGGTGACGGTATGCGGCTTTTCGTCTGCGGCATCATCGCAGCAGCGGCGGCTATGCTGTGCTTCGGCAGCTGTTTATCCTTTGCGCGGGAGGCAGAAAACATACAGACCGGCACCGATGCAGAGGAGGAGATGAGCGTGTTTTCAGCAGAGTCCCGCGTGGAGGATGTGGCAAGGGCACTCCTGTTTGCACCGTACGGTCGGCTGCTCTTTCCCGTACAGAGCGGGTACATGGATGGCGATACGCTCGGCAGTCTGCGCCTGACATGGTATTCTCACATCTCGCCTGCGCGAACCGTGGCAGTTGTGAATCGGCTTGCGGCAGACGCAGCGGCGGGGCATCGGATTTTCTATCCGATCTACACAGAGGAGGAGATGCGGCGCGACCCCGCGAAGCGTGATACAGGGCTGTTTTTCTTTCGTGGGCGAACGGGAGCGCCTGTCGCCGTCGTGAGTGCGGGCGGCGGATTTGCCTATGTGGGGGCGATGCAGGACAGTTTTCCACATGCGCTCGTCCTCTCTGAGCGCGGAGTGAACGCCTTTGCACTGATCTATCGACCGCGTGCGCAGACGGCGTGCGAAGATCTTTCACGCGCGGTTGCCTTTCTCCACGAACATGCGGCAGAACTGGGCGTTGACATGCGTGGTTACTCCCTCTGGGGCGGCTCGGCGGGAGCGCGTATGGCAGCGTGGGTCGGTTCGCATGGAACGGAGGCGTTTGGACAGCGTTCATATCCGCGTCCTGCCGCCGTCATTATGCAGTATACGGACTTGTCGGAGGTCTATGGTACAGAGCCGCCGACATACAGCTGTGTCGGGACGGCCGATGGCATTGCCTCATGGCAGACGATGCAGCGGCGTACACAGGCGATCCGCAGAAACGGACAGGCGGCAGAGATCGAAGTGTTTAAAGGTCTGCCGCATGGCTTCGGGCTTGGTGAGGGCACTGCTGCCGAAGGATGGCTGAACCGTGCCGCAGATTTTTGGATAGCACAAAGATAAAATGAGGAGGCAACGGTATGAATATACTGTTTATCAACGGCAGTCCGAACAGAGACGGAAATACGGCAGCTCTTGCAGCGAGGTTTCTGCAAGGGCACACCTATGAGACGCTGAATCTTACGGACTATCGGATCAATGTTTATGGACAGGAGCTGCCAGGCGATCAATTCTCTGAGGTGCTTGAAAAAGTGCGGGCGGCGGATTTTATCGTCATCGGTTCGCCGCTTTATTGGCACAATATCTGTGGCGCTGTGCGCAATCTGCTGGATCGATTCTACGGTCCTGTCGAGGCGGGGAGTCTTCACGGGCAGATTGCCTTCCTTTTCCAAGGTGCAGCACCTGAGAAGTGGATGCTGGAGGCGGGCGAATACACAATGCGCCGTTTTGCTGATCTCTACGGATTGACGTATCTCGGCATGGTGACATCGGTACGCGAGGCAGATGTGCTTGCGGCGAAGATCGGCTAAGAATATTTTAGAATCAAAAACCTCGGACTGAGAATAGGCAGTCCGAGGTTTTTGTGTATGAAAATTCTTTAATCAAGAATACGGGTGTGAAGTTCAAGTCTGTGGGTGCAATGGTCAATGTTGTACCCATTGATGTGCAAAATTGCCAGATCGACGTTCAGAGTTGTCCGATATCTGGGTTTCATTGACCAATTTTTAGATTTCCGTGTCCAGTTTTTCTGGCTAGGGTGTGCAAAATCTCGACCTAGGGTGTGCAAATGCACCCCCTTTCACTATGCCGCGAAGCCTTGATTTATGCGGCTTCACGGCGTATACTCTCTTAACGATAGTCAGGGGGGTGCAAGGGGGTGCATCGTTAATCGGGTATAGGGGGTGCATCGTTAGA
>ERZ773022.976-NODE-976-length-20733-cov-136.260760_pt1 | contig 20733 bp, 20 predicted proteins | sample MGYA00580839_ERZ773022 | MGnify/ENA primary metagenome ERZ773022 (study PRJEB29015, sample SAMEA2738020) | human oral metagenome | biome: human oral; feature: human-associated habitat; material: dental | place: China | collected 2044 ... | reverse complement strand
TGTCTGGAATCGGCAGCAGCGGTACGATATGATTTGCTGGTAACGAAAGGAGAATGTTATGGCAAATATTGAAAGATCTGATTCGGATAGTAAAGATTCAAGAGTAAGTGTCTTAACGGGCGAAAGTGCGCTTACACTTTCGGTTCGCGGTGTGCCTGGGTAACAGTTTGATGCCTTGTGTAAAGAAGTACTGATGAGCGAAGGAGAAGAGACTATAGGTAGTATTCTTCGCAAAATTATTGATAAATACACCAAAGAAGTCTTACGAGACCCAGAGTTTCTAGAGAAAATCAAAGAAATCTTACGAGATTCAGAGCGTCGAAAGGAAATGGGTAGACTGGTTGTTCTCTTAGAGATATACGGCCAGCCGGATAATCAGGATTACGCTGAATAGTGCAAGATAGAAATTATTGCTATAATACAAACAATAGATAGGGGGAACATGAATTTTCAAGATTATTCGCAAAAAGCTATTTCAACGCTAACTAGCGATCACGCCTACGGCGATATCAGCGCTGATTTGATGGCGCAAATACTAGGCTTGGCTGGCGAGTCGGGCGAGGTGATGGAAAAGTTCAAAAAGCTAATCCGCGATAAGCAAGGTAAATTAAATGACGATGATCGCGCAGAAATTATCAAGGAGTTGGGTGATGTCCTGTGGTATGTCAATTCGGCGGCGCATTTGCTCGGCTCTAGTTTGGAAGAGGTAGCGCGGCTTAATAACGAAAAACTAGCCAGCCGCCAGCAGCGCGGACAGCTGCATGGCAGCGGCGATAATCGGTAAAACTCTAAATCTTCAGATGCTGCCGCAGCCACTCGTCAATGGTGCCAGCGCCCATGCAGAGGACTAGTTTGCCTAGATCGCGGTCAAGCATGATAGACTTCCACAAATCATCGTTGAGGCTGGCAATATGTACTTCGGGGCGGGTGAGGTTTTTGGTTAAGTCTGCAGGCGTCAGTATCGGTAAATCCGGATTCTCGCGCGTCAAATATGTCGGCAGCCAATATACGCTGTCAGCGTAGCGAAAAACTTCATTTGTGTACATTGATTGAATTTCGTGCTGTCGGACATTTTGGTGTGGCTGGTAAACAAGAGTTACTTCACGGGATATTTCGTGCGCCATTTGCAGCGTAGCGTATATTTCGGCTGGATGGTGGCCATAATCGGAATACAGCCCAGGCGCCAAGCGTTCAAATCGCCGCTGCGTACCAGGAAAATTCTCGACGGCAACCTTTACGATATCAGGATTACCCAGCTTTAGCCGCTCGCAGGCTTTGGCAACCAGCGTGGCGTTGGCTCGATTATGCCAGCCTGGAATGCGAAAACTTTTAACTTCCTCGTCTTTGAGCACCCAAGATTTATTAACTGGTTCTAAACCGGTAAGAGTGTCCTTCTTCCAGAGAATAGATAGTTCGCTTTGTCCGAGAAATTGTTGGAAAGCTCTGGTATAAGCGGCTTGAGTTGGGTACGTATCAGGATGATCGTAATCAATAGAAGTAATCAGCGAAAGGTATGGGCTGAAATGTAAAAAGTTACGATCGAATTCATCGCACTCATATATGAAATACTCGCTGTTCGGCGCGTAGTGCCCGCTCGGTCCAAAACTGATAGTGGTGCCAATTGAATAACTGATTGGGACGCCTAGTTGGCGCAGCACCCAAATCATCATGCCGGTAGTTGTTGTTTTGCCGTGAGTGCCAGCAATAGCGATCATCTTGAGATTCTTTTCGCTCATAATGTAGCGCAGCAGCTCGTCGCGCTTGGCTGTGTAAATGCCTAATTTTTGCGCTCTCACTAGTTCTGGGTGGTCAGCGGGCAAGGCGGCGGTGTAAACGAGCCAGTCGATACGGCGCTGTTTATGGCAGTATTCTAGATAATCGCCAGACTGGTCATTAGTGACGACAATGCCGCGCTGCATTAACTCGCTAGTTTCTAGGCTCGAGTGCGCGTCCGAGCCTTGTACGCTATGTCCGGCGTCATGAGCTAATTCAGCTAACGGTCCGATAGCGACGCCGCCAATGCCAGAGAAATAAATATTCATACTTCTACTATAACGCAATCAAGCTGCTCGTGGTATACTATTAAGTAATGAAGGGCGGGAATAATGGCCGATAAACGCGCGGCGAGGCGAAATCTTCGGCGTCTTGAGCGAGTCAAGACCTGGCAGCTGTTGATTTTGTTTGTGCTGGTGTGTTTTGTAGCGGCAACTTTTTTGCGTATTAATAATGTTGGCATGATACAGCGCCGCAGTGCTGTGGCGACAGCTGACAAATCAGGCAACGAAACACAAATATTTAATCGTCTGCAAGATTTACAGCGTTATTCAACCACGCATATGAATGCCAGCAGCGGCGTGATTTATCTACAGCATCAGTATGAGCGCGACTCGCAAGCGGCTATCAAGAGAGCTTCGGCGGCGTCGTCTGAGAACGCAAGAGTTCATGCTCAGGCTGAAGCAGTTTGCCATCCGCAATATAGCGGTTGGTCGATGGCTTATATTCAATGCTTTGTTAACGAATTATCAAAATATCCCACCTCTGACAAACTCAAAGACCCAGAATTGCCCAACACCGAACTATACCGCCACGAATATACGTCGCCGCTTTGGACGCCTGATTTTGCTGGCTGGTCGATAGTTTTGGCGGTAGTGATTTTGGTAGTTATAGTACTGCGTTTGATTAGCCTTGTAATATTACACCTATTATTGCGCTATAAATATCGAGCTGCTTGACTGGTACGGCTAGGGGTGTAAAGTGTTGACACTCAATGCAGGTTACGATAAGCTAACAGATGTAAACCAATACTAATAGGAGGTATAAAACAATGGCTTACAAGCACACGAATTCAAAGGGCGTCACTTATTATCTACACAAAACTGAAGTTACACTTCGCGGCGGTAAACCGCAAACCATCTACTTTTTCACCAAGGTAGAGAAAAACGAAAAAGGTGAACCGTGCGATTTGCCAGATGACCGTGTCGTTAAAGAAAACCCGCGCAATGGCTTTCTGACAGTTTCTAAGAAGAAATAAATTTTGCTGTTTTTGCTAAAACCCTCGGCTTGTTGGCTGAGGGTTTTTTGCGGTGGCAAAGTGCTTGCGTTTAGGTGGTAAGTTTGCTACTCTAGATATGTAAACAAACAGGTGCACAAAATTACCTCCCGATTACCCTAAGGGAGGTTTTTTGATTTCTGTGGTTGATTATGGTGGTGGGGGCGGTTGGGATCGAACCAACGACCAACAGGTTATGAGCCCGCTGCTCTAACCCCTGAGCTACGCCCCCATTGCTGATATTATAGCGTAAAATCATTACGACGTACAGATTGTTTATTGACTGGCTCGATTTGCTTATGTTACTATGTCAAGCATATAACCCAAGTGAGGTAGGAGTATGAAAATACACAGGAAAAATATCAAATATAAATATCGCCGTATTGGCGTTGGAATAACCGTATTCATTGCGGCATTAAGTTTGGTGCTGGTGAATTTGCCGCGAGCTCAGGCGTCGCAGCTTAACAAAAAGTACTCTTTTATTAAAACCAATTACACCGTCCCAACGAGTAATGTCGCGTGGGTAGCGACGAATGGCAACGATACTTCGGGTAATGGTTCCGAGGGTTCGCCGTACGCTACATTCAAGAAAGCTCTCAGCTCTATTAATAATGGCGGCACGGTAGTCGCGAAGTCGGGTATTTATCGTGAACCGCATTTTTTCATCTCTGGCGATAATGTGACTATTCAAGCGGCGCCGGGGGCAGAAGTTTGGCTAAAGGGCAGTGATGTCGTAAATTCATGGACTAGTGAAAATGGCATATGGAAAACAACTGGGAATTATCACAACTTCTGTCATGTTTGTACCACAAATGCCAATCCAAGCGTTGAAGGTACCGCGGCCTACCCAGAGCAGGTTTTCATTAACGATGAGCCGCTAAAGCAGGTTAAAACCAAAGCAGAAGTAACGCCTGGTAGTAATACTTTTTATGTCGAAGACAACACTCCTACTACGCTCAAAACCCCTAACAATAATGCAGACGGCTATAATATTGGCCAGCAAGATGCGATATCTTATTATATTGGCAAGAATCCAGCTAGCGGCGTAACCGAGATATCAGAGCGGGCGCGAGCTTTCACTAGTACTGGCAAAAACGTTTCCGTAAAGGGCATTAACGTTGCTCAGTATTCGCCTGTTCAGGTTTGGGGTTTTCAGGATCCTTACGATCCTGCCGCTGAAAGAGGGGTTTATTCGGGTCCAACTGCGGTGAGTATTAATGGATCTGGCTCGTTAGTTCAAGATATGATTGTCACCCAAAGTGCAAGCCAAGGCCTGTTCTTTAACAAAGCAGAATCGTCGACGGCGCGCGGCGTAAAGGCGATAGATAATGGCGGCTCGGGAGTTGGGGCTAACAAATCTCACAACACAGTATTTACTAACGGTGAATTATATGGCAACAACGCGGAAGGTTTCTTGACGATTGGCTGTGGAGCTTATTGTACGATGGCTGATATCAAAGTTACGCATACGCGAAATTTCACATTCCGCAATAATATTGTTGATTATTCTCGCGACACTAAAGCGTATTCTACTGCTGCTAACGCCAATAGCGAAGGTATGATTGGCTTTTGGTGCGATGAGGGTTGCGTAGAAACGAAAATCGTTGGCAACTTCTTTACTAATTCTCCGCTTGCTATCATGTATGAGGTTTCTGGTAATGGTATAATTGCCTCTAACATAATCGAAAGTTCCGGTACGGGTATTCGTGTAGCTGGCAGCGATGATGTTAAAGTGTATAACAATACTATATCGCGCACTTATCGGCCAATATACATATTTGAAGACAGTCGTATTGACGGATGCAATTATTGGAAAGGCGGGTCCTGCGTAGCTAACGAAAGCTGGTCGCAGGGACTGGGTCTAGATTGGAATACTTCGGGCGTTGAATTGTATAACAACATTATATCTTCGCGGCCGTTAGCTCGAGCAGAGGATCTTTCTGGCGGTAATTATCAACGCGCGTATTCACTGCGTGTTGAAGGATCTCAGAACGATCAAAATAGACCGTATGTCGATGCTAACGATATGCTCAAAGGGTTTGATTATAATGTATATTACCGTAACGAATCAGACGATATAAATTTGTCAGTGTGGGATTTCAAACAGATTCCTTCAAAGACCGATACAGTTATAAGTAGAGCTTCTGATATCGCGAATAATCCAAAATTATCGAACTCGATTGACGGCCGCGATGCGCATTCGCTTGATACTTTTGGCTCGCGAGCAAATAATCCGTATTTCGTGAAAGAAGCAGCAAATAATAACGACTACAAAAAGAGCAATTACAATCTCAAACCAGGTAGCCCAGCTATCAACAAAGGTAAACCGTTATCAAGCGACGTAGCGCAAGCGATTGACCCAACAGGCAAAACTGTTAAAGCTGGCGTACCGGTAAATGCTGGTGCTCTGGTTAATGTGCTGATGGATGCGACGGGCGGGCAGACTCCGCCGACACCTCCAGTAACTGTCAATATTCCTGATGCTGGCCTCAAGACAGCTATCAATAAAACGCTTGATAGCAATCGTCCGAGCACTCAGGATATCACAGTGGACGAGCTAGCTCAGTTGACGCAACTTACCGTAGACGGCGGTGTCAAAGTCAAAAATCTAACAGGTCTCGAGAAGGCAACTAATTTACAAGAGCTGAAGATCGACAATAACGAAGTTGCTGATTTGGCGCCTTTGTCATCGTTAGCAAAATTGACCAAGTTGACAATGACAAATAACAAAGTCGCGTCGATCGAACCGTTGGCGCATTTGACTGGCCTAAGCGTACTTTTAGCGTCTGGTAATCCGATCGCTTCGACCAAGCCGCTAGCTAATTTGACGCATTTGACACAAGTAAGTGTAGATAGTAAATCGACAGCGTTTGATATTTCTGATTTTGCCAAGAGTGCGGGCACCTTGACGACATTGCAGTTGTCTGGTGCTGATAATGGTACGCCGCAGTTAGTGCATAGCGAAGTTCTAAAGCAACTTACTAAAGTAACGACTCTCCAAGTATCGTTAACCTCGTTAACCGATAACGATCTGAACAGTATTGGCGCGATGACGCAATTAACGTCGCTGCAAGCAGACCGCAGTAATATTAGCGATATGTCGTTTGCGGGCCACTTAACTAAATTAACTAAGCTTGACGTTTCTAATCAGCGTGTCCGTATGAGTACGAATACAACGCCGTTTGCATCGCCGCTCAAAGATGTATCAGGTACGGCTGTTGCTATAACCAACAGTGCTGATTTGGCTAATGATGGGGCTGGTCGTGTCAAAATTGTCTCGCCAATTTATGATAATAATACTCATGAATTGTCGGCAACCTGGACCAAGAATGTTACAGTTGGCGCTGCTACCGCCCAATTCAACGGTCAACTAACAGTGTCTGCAACGCTGCCGAAAGCTGATAAAGCTCAGCTCCAAGCGCAAATTGATCGCGCGAATAACTCTGCAGATTATATCAAGGCAGATGCAGCAGTGGCCAGTGCGCTGTCAGCTGCGAAAAATGTTGTTGCTAAACCAAATCCGACACCTGCCGAAATTAGCCAAGCGACAAACGACCTCAAGCAAGCGCTTGACGCCGCAATAGCCAAAGAAACGGCAGCTCAAGCGGCCGCACGGACAGCGGTTGATAAGGCAAAAAACAGTAAGTCGCCTGCTGATATTCGCGCTGCAGAGGCACTTTTAGCGCACGTTCAGGACACAGACAAGAAATCATCGATGCAAGATGAGCTCAACGCCGTCAAACAGGAAATTACCGATGCGCGGACAGCCTTATTGAAATTGATTGACAAGGCGAAGAATACGCCGACGGATGGTCTAGCGGCCGAGACTGTTGCTGCCTTGAATACCGCAATTGCTGCCGCTAAAGCGGTCAATAACGACCAAGAGTCAACTGTGGCGCAGCTCACTGAAGCCAAAACCAAACTGCAATCAGCTCTTGATAATCTCAAAACCGATAAGACAGCGCTAGCCAAAGCTATAGCGGATGCTGACCAAGAGCCAGTTTATATCAAGAACGATTCAGCGGTTAAAACTGCTCTGCAACATGCTAAGAATGTTTATGCTGCGGCTAATCCAACGCCGGCAGAAGTTAACACAGCTGTCAATAATTTGAAGTCGGCAATTAATGCTGCTAAAAAGAAAGAAACTGATGCTCAAACAGCTGCTGCCAATGCGGTTGCGGCAGCAGAAGGCGCTAAAACGGCGCAGTCGATAACGGCGGCTCAAACTCTCGTTGACGCTGTCCAGGACGCGTCGGTTAAGTCTGCTCTGCAGGCGCGTCTTGATGCTGTATCGCAGCAGCTTAGCAATGCTAAACAAACGCTTGCCACACTTATTACTAAAGCTGAGGCTGTCGATACGACTGGTATGAGTGCTGACACTGTCAATGCGCTAAAGGCTAAAATTAAGCAAGCTAAACAAGTCTACAACGATGCTTCAGTATCGGTAATGCGCCTGCAAGCGGCGGCGTCAGAGTTGCAAGCGGCTCTCGATGCTTTGCGGCCAGACAAGACTACTTTGCGCGACGTGATTGCCCGGGTGGAAGCGCAGCCAGTGTATATCCGAAACAATCCTGCAGTCAAATCTGCTTTGCAGCATGCCAAGAACGTTGAGGCCGCTGCTAGCTCGACGCCAGCTGATATTAGTTCCGCGATACAGCAGCTCAATTCGGCAGTTACTGCCGCTCAGAAGAAAGAAGCTGACGCCCAGGCGGTCGCGCAGGCAGCTGTTGCCGATGCTGAAAGCCAGAAAACTGCTCAGTCTATAGCGCATGCGCGAACACTAGTCGATAAAGTACAGGATCAAGCCGTTAAGACAAACCTTCAGGCGCGCCTAGATGCGATTGTTGTCCAAACCTTTGTCAATAAGCAAACAATTCGCCAAGCAAACAATACCAATCTTACGCTGTCTACCTCAGGCGATAAATGCTACAACATCAAAAACGCTACCGCGGTAGGACAGCCGAAAAATATTCCGACTGGCTATCAGATGCAGGGCTCGGCCAAGTTTACGATCAACTGTGACGGACATGCGCAGCCAGCGGTTGGGTATACTACCAAAATTACTCTCGAATCATCGCGTATCTACAAAGTTAATCGCCTAAAAGTAATCAAGTACAGTATTAATGGCGCTAATGCTACCGATATTACCGAGAAAGTCGCATTCAAAACATCAGTCGATGGCAAACGCACTATTGTTGAATACTCAATTACCGACGGCGGCTTTGGCGATATGGATAAGACCGATAACGGCGTTATCGACGATCCAGTTATAATTTATGAGCGGTCGGGGAATACTACGCCAACTAATGGTGGCAATCAACCTGGAGTTCCAGCAAAGAATGGCAAGGCTACCGCTAACAGCGGACGCTTATCTGAAACTGGCGATAGCCTATACGGTTATATTATCGGTGCTGGCGTGTTGGTGCTAGGCGGCGCTGCCGGCGTATACGCTATCATCCGTCGTCGCCAATAAGAGTCGTTTTATCTCGCTATCTCGATTACCGCTCATGGTTTATAATAGTTGATAGATGAAACTTGTTGAAAGATTACGCCAACAACTGCATTATATCTGGTTCAATTACGCGAACTTTAATGGATTGGTGCTGTTGTTGGCGATTATCATTGCGATTAGCTGGGTGATGGGTACAATGTCGACGATCCAGACGAACTTTAGCGCCCAACGAGCGCTTGACGAAAAAAAACAACAATTACGGCTGGCGCAGCTAGAAGTAGAGACGCTGAAATACGAACAAAATTATTATAAGAGCGATGAATATAAAGAGCTAGAAGCGCGCAGTAAGTTAGGTCTAGCAGATCCTGGCGAGAAGCAGCTAATACTGCCAGAGAATAGCGCTGCAGTGAAATCTCTTGACGGCCAGGACGATAACTCATCGTATATTAAAACAGCTCCACGCAACAATACGCCTGCCGTGCACAAGTCAAACTTCCAGCAATGGATTGATTTTCTGACTGGCAAAACTGCTGCTTCGCGCTTGCATAAGTGATGCGTGGTTTGCTATAATAGTACCCGTATCGCGGGGTGGAGCAGCCTGGTCAGCTCGCTTGGCTCATAACCAAGAGGTCGCTGGTTCAAATCCAGCCCCCGCTACCAAGAAAAAAGCTCAACTTTTGGTTGAGCTTTTTTCTTGGTTAACTGACTGGTTTAAGCTAATTTGCTAGCAGCGACCCGAATAGCTTCACTCCAGCTCAAGAAAACGTGCGGCGTGTCTGCCAAGTCTTTGGCGGTTAGGCCGTGCCGCACAGCTAGGGCGATTTCGTGGATACTATCGCTAGCATTCGGCGCGACAATAGTACCGCCGGCTATAACGCCTTTCTTGTCGCATACTAGTTTGACGAAGCCGTCGCGGAAATCGCTGGTATTTGAGCGGCCGATGATTGATAACGGTGCCATAGCTTTGTTGATTTTGAGGTCGCGTTTGATACAATCGTCTTCGGTCAAACCAACAGATGACACTTCTGGGAAGGTGAAGGTTGTCCGCGGCGTAGCAGTATAATCTGGCGCGATTTGATTCTTTGAAAAAAGGTTATGAGCAGCAATCCGCGATTCTAGCAGTGCAGTATGCGTGTGCTCAGAGTTGCCGATAATATCCCCAGCTGCATAAATGTGGCGAGCGCTTGTCTGTAAATATTCGTTAACATGGATGCCGGTTGGGTCGTATTGGACGCTGGCGTTCTCTAGTCCTAAATCAAGGTTTGGCCGACGTCCAGTTGCCACCAAGATATCCTCGACGCGTACCGACTTTTCGACACCGCCGCGCAGGAATGATACGCGGTAGCCGAGTCCGTCTTTGACTGCTGCGACTGTCCGTGTCTGTGTCAATGACGTAATGCCTTTATGCTTCTTGAGGTAGGCTTCTAGCAGCTCGCCAACTTCTTCGTCTTCTTTTGGCAAAATGCGGGCAGCGATATCAGTCAAATAAACCCTAGTACCGAAAGTAGCCATCAGCTGCGCAATCTCGACGCCAACGCTGCCAGCACCTATGATGTAAAGGCTCTTCGGTGGACGCATCGACTCTAAGATGGTGCGCGCTGTCAAAAATGGGATTTCGTCTAATCCTGGTACTTCTGGAGCTACCCAGTGCGAACCCGTAGCGACCAGGAATCTTTCGGCGCTAATGTGCTTGCGTCGAACGGAAATTTCATTGGGCGACAGAAAGTGGGCATGTCCAGTATAGGTAGTAATGCCTTGGTTTTCGTAGAATTTGCGATTACCAGCAGCCCCAGTTCGCTTAACGGCGAGGTCTTTCCAGGCGCGGATACTCGGATAATTGTAGCCAAGCGTGTTAGAGCGTAGGCCGAACTTAGCGCCGTGGCGTGCTTGATCATAGAGGTGTGCGACGTGTAGTAAAGCATTGGTTGGTACGTCACTCCAGTTAGGCGAATCGCCGCCAAAGGTATCTTCCTCAATAATCGCTACGCGCGCGCCATTGCGAGCGGCGATAGTGGCAGCGGCTGATCCGCCAGCTCCGCTACCGATAACTACTAAATCGTAATCAAATTTATTGTGTCTCTTCGCCATTCATGTCTCCTACATCATTTTTTTGTGGTGTTTATATAAATATGCTGCGTCAGGATGATTATGTTCTAGAAATCGTCCAGCTTGCGCGCGAATATCGGTGGTGGTGATATCTGATTTTTGGCCGCTCCAAGCTTCGACCTCGCGAGCAGCTTGATCGGCTAAATTGCGGGCTAACCCTTCGGGGCTTTTAGCGCTAAGGCAGGCGGCGTACAGGCTAGCGCGCAGCTTTTTGGCATCGAAATCTTCTGGCGGGCGTTTGCCTCGTTTGAAAACGGTAACTTTCATACAGCATTCACCTGAATGATTAAGTCGGAAACAGTATTAACATATATATAAAAGCCAAGGATAATCAAACCCAGACCGGCAGCGAATTGTAAAAAGTATTTGTTTTGTTCGCGCCAGCGCTGGATGCAGCTCAGTTGGTGTCCACCGCCAATCAATAGGGTAACGATGAGCAGCCCGAGCGAAGCAGCTAGCGTATAACCTGCTGCGCCAACGATTTGCCAAATCGGCGGCAGCCCGATGATGGCGCAGGCTGCGGTAATGATTGGCACGATAGTAAATAGTAGCTCCGCGACAACGCTAGTCAATCCTAGACTAAACGCTTCGGCGGCGAGGCTGGCTTTGGCGGTGCGTTTACGCAAGAATCGGGCAAAACTGCGTGAAATCCACAATTCGGTACCTTCGGTTTTACGATAGTAAAAAAGGATAACTGCCAAGCCAACGATCATCAGACCGGCAGTCAAAGTGATCCACAACAAATTACTGTGCGGCGCGAATACACCGATAGCATAGCTAGCGAAACTAACACATAAAAGTGTCATAGTGAAGGCGCCAGCTACAAAGCTGAATAGCAGCCGTAACGTGCGTCGAGCGGCCAGCTTGCGTCCTAAGGCATGCCCCGATAGAGACGTAGCCATACTAACGCTTAACTGAAAGCTGGCGTGGATAAGTCCTGCCAGGGCGATGATGCTAACAGCGATGAGAGTATTCATGTTTGTCTTGATAATCCTTATCTTATTTATACCATAAGCGGTCTGGCGAAGTCAAAAGATTTTGTAGAAAGCTATTGCTTTTTTGGCAAGTTTGTGTTATACTAAAAGTATAAGTAATTAACTTATACAAAAAGGAAAAATAAAAATGGAAGTCACCGAATCAAATAACTCATTTCATAACGAGAACGCTACCTGGAATCGGCCGCGTACAACGGTAGAACTGCGAGAATTTATTAATCGCCGTAATGACCTGTTAGACGTTGAGGATTTTGCGTTTTAGCGGTAGTTTAAGCGCAAAGAAAAATCCCCGCGGCAAAGGCGGGGAGCTTTCTTTGGTAGCACTGACTGGGATCGAACCAGTGACCTTAGGCTTATGAGTCCTACGCTCTAACCAACTGAGCTACAGTGCCGCAAGAGTAAAGCACTGTAGATTATAGCAGATAACAGTAATCGGTGGCAAGCTAGGTTTTTTAAGGATAATTTAATGAAGCTGGCGGACAATATGCTTCGAGAAATATTTCCCGTACTTCTCTAGTGAGCCGCCCTTCTGTGTCAAGGGCGGTTTGCTATTCTGTGCTATAATTTTGCCGTGAACGATGAGCTAGAATTGAATGAACGAGTAGAAGTTATTGCGACGTTTGGCAGCGGTTTAGAATTGTGCGTGCCGCGGCGGTTTAGGCGTCCGAACGGACGTGAGATTGAAGTAAGCGAGCTAGGTTTGCGGCATCCAGTAGCTAAAGGACGGCGAACGATGCATATTTTTGATGTGACGGACGGGCAAGCTGATTATCGGCTGGAATTCGATAGCGAGCGGTTGACTTGGCGATTGACGCGCGAGGCGGAGCATGGCTGAATCAGCTAGCCAAAGAAAGCAATCCTTCTCGAATGACTTAAACTTGGAACATAATCAAATATTACCGTTGATTATGCATATAGACCTCAATAGTTGTTTTGCGACTATTGAACAGCAGTCGCGGCCGCTACTGCGCGGGCGGCCAGTGGTGGTAGTTAATCGTTTGGTCGAGAACACTTCGGTTATCACTGTGAGTTACGAAGCGAAAGCTTACGGTGTTAAGGCTGGCATGAAATACCGCCAAGCTAAACGCCTGTGTCCCGAGCTAGTAGCGCTCGACAGCGACCCGCCGAAGTATCGCTGGGTATATCGGCAGCTGCTACGAATTATGAACAGCTACAGTCCGTCGGTGGTAATGAAAAGCATTGATGAAGGTATAATTGATTTTGCAGTAGCGCCCGAATCAATGCGGTCGCGCGGCTTAGAAGCCATCGGCAAAGAGATAAAGCAGCGATTGCGCACCGAAGTAGGCTCGTACATGCGTTGTAATATCGGTATCAGTACTAATCGTTTTTGGGCCAAGATGGCGGCTAGCTTGCACAAACCTGACGGGCTTGATGTCGTGACGGCGCAAAATGTACAAACGGTGTTATCCAACTTAACTTTACGCGACCTGACGGGAATTGCGCGGCACAACGAGCAGCGGCTGAACGCGGTGGGTATTTTTACGCCGCTGCAAATGTATGAATCGTCGCCAGAGGCGCTTCATACTGCTTTTCATAGTATTAATGGTGAAAAATGGTATCAACGTCTGCATGGCTGGGAAGTCGATGATTTGATAAGCGACGTTAAAACATGCGGCCGCCAATACGTACTAGAGGAGCGCAATATGCCGCGGCAACAAATAGCCGCTCGATTGCACAATTTAGTCGAGGCGGTTGGACAAAAATTGCGTTCACAGCGCAAGTCGGCGCGTGGCGTCGGTATTTATGTGCGAATGGCGGGCGCGGGTAGCGACTCAAAGCTATCGTTGAATAATGGACGCTGGGGACGTGCGGGCAATTACTGGCAGCGTAAATATTTAGCGCCGCTGCCAATGTTTAGTGATGCTGCGTTGTGGCGCGTGGCCGAAGAGTTATTCTGCCAGGCGCCGGCTGGCGATATACGCGAGATAGGCGTGCATTGTTATAATCTGTATAACAGCACCAGCGATCAGCTGAGTTTGTTTGGCGACGAATTAGCGCGCGAGCAGCAAACCACTTGGGCGATTGACGAGATTAATCAGCGGTATGGCGCTCGGACTATTCATGTTGCCAGCACACTCAACACCGAGGCGGTTCGCACCAAGATTCCGTTTGGTAGTACGCGCTATTTATAAATGTATTACTGCATATAGTATCAATTAATGCTAGCGTCCTGATGGATTATAATAAAAAGTAATATGACGTACTTAGTGGCAGTTTCTGGCGGCGTGGATAGCGTGTGTTTATTGGATATGCTAAGCCGGTCGGAACATCGGCTAATTGTAGCGCATGTCGAACATGGAATCCGCGGCGAGGCTTCGCGCGCTGATGCACGGTTTGTGGCAGCGTTGGCGCAGAAATATAATTTACCGTTCGTTTCGACGGCGCTTAATCTCGGGTCGAATGCTAGCGAAGAATTAGCGCGCCAGAAGCGGTATGACTTTTTGCTAGCACAGGCGCAGAAGTTTGGCGCGGTGCTGGTTACGGCGCATCATGCTGAAGATGTTGCCGAAACGGTTGCTATCAATATTGAGCGAGGTACGGGGTGGCGCGGGTTGGCTGTGTTAGCGCGCACAGGAGTTAAACGTCCGCTTATTTCTTTTACCAAGACGCAATTGTACGATTATGCGCTGCAGCATCGCTTGGAGTGGGTTGAAGATGCAACGAACGCAAGCGGTATTTATCAACGCAATCGTGTCAGAAAAGTACTAAAAAGTGTTATTAGTCAACGCACAGTTGTAAGATTATTGCAGTTACGTGCTAGACAACTAGCTTTACGGAAAGATATTGAACGCGAAACTGAGCGGATCATGCTGCGCAATAGTGGTTCGCGGTATTTTTTGTCGCAGATTGATGATGATGTAGCGTTAGAGTTACTAGCGAGCGATATTGCCAGGCAAACTGGCGGACTGCGACCGACTCGGCCGCGTACTCAACGGGCTTTGCTGGCTATCAAGACGGCGCGGCCGGGCGCTAAAATTGATGTCGGCGATGGCGTGCAATTAGAAATTACCTCTCGAACTTACTGCGCGAAGGTGGTATAATTACAGAGATATTCTGAATTTGATTATAAAACCACGAAAGGATATATATTTCAATGCCTAAACCTCGTAAACAAAAGGTGAGTAATAAAGTTCGGCTCGGTTTGTTCTGGGCAATTATCGTTTTGATTGGACTGTCGCTATATGCGGCATTTATGCCGGCTAAGCCGCTCCAGGAAGTACCAATCGCTCAGGTGATTCGAGACGCTAACGAAGGCAAAGTAGTCAAGATCGAAGGCCAAGGCGGCGACCTTCAGGTAACCATGAAGGGTGAAAATAAGCCGTCTAAGCGGACATACTTAGGCGGCGGGGTTTCGTCGCTGCTGAAAGACAATATACTTAACGAAAAAGGCCGTGCAGTTGTTTCGGATAGCGCGCCAGTTGATAATTCTGTGATGCTGACTTTGATGACGGTGGTTTTGCCAGTGCTGCTGATCGGCGCGCTGTTTGTTTTTATGATGCGGCAAGCTCAGGGCCAGAATAGCCAGGCGATGAGTTTTGGTAAAAGTAAGGCTAGGTTATACGGCCTCGATAAAGAGCGGGTGGTGTTTGACGATATTGCTGGCAATGATAATGCTAAACAGGATTTACAAGAGGTCGTTGACTTTCTCAAGCATCCGAAAAAATATCAAAGTCTCGGTGCCAAAATCCCGAAGGGCGTGCTGCTAGTCGGCGATCCAGGTACCGGCAAGACGATGCTAGCGCGAGCAGTAGCTGGCGAGGCGGACGTACCTTTCTTCTCGATTTCTGGTTCAGAGTTTGTTGAAATGTTTGTCGGTGTTGGTGCCAGCCGCGTGCGCGACCTTTTCCAGAAGGCTAAGAAAAACGCGCCGGCGATTGTTTTTATCGATGAGATTGACGCCGTCGGGCGCAAACGCGGCAGCGGTATGGGCGGCGGTCATGACGAGCGCGAGCAGACGCTGAACCAAATTTTGGTAGAGATGGACGGTTTTGAAGCGGACACCAATGTGATTGTAATCGCGGCGACCAACCGGGCTGACGTGCTTGATCCGGCATTGCTCAGACCAGGCCGCTTTGACCGGCACGTAACGATTAGTTTGCCGGAGCGCAAAGATCGCGAAGCTATTTTGAAAGTTCATTTCAAAAATAAGCCGACTGACGACACGGTTGATCTTGATAAATTAGCAGCTAAGACGGCTGGCTCCAGCGGTGCTGATTTGGCGAATATTGCTAACGAGGCAGCAATCATCGCAGCGCGGCGCAACTCCAAGAAAGTGTCGAATGACGACCTAACCGAAGCTTTTGAAAAAGTGGCTATCGGCCCGGAGCGTAAAGCTAAAGTAATGAACGACCACGAAAAGGAACTAACTGCTTATCACGAAGCTGGCCATGCCATTGTTGGTCATGTCTTGCCAGATAGCGATCCAGTACACAAAATCACTATCATTCCGCGCGGCGGTACGGGTGGTGTGACGTGGTTCTTGCCGCCAGAAGACAGAAGTTACACTAATGTTTACGAGTTCAAGGATATTCTAGCGCGGGCGCTGGGCGGCCGGATTGCCGAGAAGCTGATTTACGGTGATGATGGTATCACTACTGGTGCTGGCAGTGATTTGCGCCACGCTGCTAAAGTTGCTCGTAATATGATAATTGAACAAGGCATGGGCTCGAAACTGCGCGACCAAGTCTTCCACGAAGATAATGGCGGCATGGTCTTTGATAAGATTACTCATGACCGGCCATATTCAGAGGCGACAGCACAAGAGATCGACAACGAGGTCGAGGCGCTGATTAAGGAGGCATCAACTCGCGCCGAAACAATACTCAGCAAGAATCGGGCAGTGCTTGAAAAGCTCAAGGATGCTTTGCTCAAAAACGAAACTCTCGAAGAAGAAGACGCCGCTAAATACATGAAGGATGCGGTGCTGCCAAAGGAAGTAAAACTACACGCATAAACTATGGCGGGGCGAGGAAGTCGAGTACGGTCGGTTGTTGCGAAAGCGAATAGCAAATTGTCAGTGCAGTGGGCGGCAATTCTGCTGTCCGGCTCGACTATGCTATCAAGTCTGCTAGGGATTTACCGCGATCGTTTGATCAACGGCATGTATTTGGATACTTATAAGGTGGGGGCGGATGCCTATGTAGCGGCGTTTACCGTGCCGGATTTTATGTATTTCCTGCTAGTGTCGGGCGCTTTGAGCGTATCGTTTATCCCAGTGTTTAATCAGCGTTTGGCGAGCGGCAATAAGCGATCGGCGTGGGAGCTGAGTTCAAGCTTACTGAATCTCTTTGCGGTATTGACGTTAATCACTAGCGTGCTAATTATCATCTTTGCCGACCCGCTGGTGCGCTATGTTGTTGGCCCGGGCTTTGGCGAACAAGGACATGCTTTGGCGGTGAGTATGATGCGTATAATTGCTGTCAATCCGTTTTTGTTTGCGATTGCGACAGTAGTGTCGAGTATGCAGCAGGCAATCGGCCGGTTTACTTTTTTGGCGCTTGCACCAACCATCTATAATCTAGGTATCGTCGTCGGTGCTAAGTATTTCACTAATGGCATTAATATCTTTGGTTGGCAGATATTTGAAGGCGGCATTATGGGCGTGGCTCTTGGCGTAGTATTAGGGGCAATTTTGCAGCTGGTGGTTAGTTCAATTGGTCTGGTTGGCGTAAACTTTGACTATCGTCCGGTGATTTCTTGGCGCAACAAAGGTTTTCGCCAAGTTTTGAAACTTCTACCGCCGCGCTCAATTGATCAAGGGATTGATTATTTTAATGGAATTGTTGAAATTAATCTAGCGTCACGGATGGGCGACGGAATTATGCGTGTTTATCAGCAGGCGTCAAGCTTGAGTTTGATGCCGGTAAATCTAGTCGGCGTAGCTATTAGCAATGCGGCTTTTCCGCGGATGACAGAGCGGTTAGCTGAGGGTAGAGTTGATCTCTTCAAGAAAGAGTTGCGCTCGGTTTTCCGCTGGATTGTCTGGTTGGCCTTGCCGATTGCCGTGATTACTTTCTTTGCGCGTGGTTATGTGGTGGCATTCATCAAGAACGGCGGGCAGCCGGCGATTGCTAGTGTTCTCGGCGCGTTGGTGATATCGATATTCTTCCGAACGCTTTATCACATCATGGCGCGAACGTTCTACGCGCAGCAAGACACGCGAACACCTCTGTATATTTCGATAGCGACGATATCGTTGAATATTGTATTGGCAATAATTTTCACGCAGCTGTTCGGCTGGGGAGTGTTTGGTTTGGCTTGGGCGCAATCGATTGTTTCGGTGGTAGAGATTGCGATTTTGCTAACTATACTGCACGTACGTACGCCAGGTATTTTTAATCGCAAGACACTACGCAGTATTATTACTATGATGGTTGCCAGTGCAATTATGGGCGTGGTGACTTATTTTGTAGTACAGATGCTACAGTTGCAGTCGCGCGATATGAATTTTATGGCGGTTTTCCCGAAGTTTACTGTCATTGTGGTGGTGAGTTTTGCGGTATATATAGCTTTAAGTAAAGTATTTAAGCTTGAAGAGGCGGATCCGATTGTTGCGAAATTACGACAGCTGCTATTCGGCAGAGTGAGGCGTTAGAGTGGAGCGTATCCGCAATTTTTGTATCATCGCTCATATTGATCACGGCAAATCGACGCTGGCTGACCGGATGATGGAGATGACAGGGACGGTGGAGAAGCGCGAGATGAAGTCGCAACTGCTTGATAGTATGGACTTGGAGCGTGAAAAAGGGATTACTATTAAGTTGGCGCCGGTGCGAATGAAGTACGAGCCGACTGCTGCTGGTCTTTTCTCTGAAGGCTTTGCCTTTCCGGCAAAGCGAGGCCAAGAGCGTAAGCTAGATCAGTTGGCGGCCGAGCGGCCTGAAGAGAAAAGCGCCAGCGAGGTCGGCACTAACAGGCCGTTGCGGTCGGTTACTTACGATCTCAACCTTATCGATACGCCCGGCCATGTTGATTTTAGCTATGAGGTGTCGCGTAGTTTACAGGCCTGCGAGGGCGCGGTATTGGTGGTTGACGCCAGCCAAGGCATTCAGGCGCAGACGCTGGCGAATGTGTACTTGGCGATGGAGCAGGACCTCACAATTATTCCAGTGCTCAACAAAGTTGATTTGCCAGCCGCCGATGTGCCGCGGGTGTCCAAGCAAGTGATCAATCTGCTGGGCTGTGATGAAAGCGACATTATTCATATTTCTGCCAAAACAGGACAGAATGTTGACCAAGTTTTGGCGGCGATCGTTGAGCGAATTCCAGCACCAATTGGCCAGCCGGACGATCCGACGCGGGCGCTAATTTTTGATAGTTATTATGATGATTACCGCGGTGTGATTTTGTACGTACGGGTGGTTGACGGCCAGATTAAAAAAGGCGAAGCAATTCATATGATGGCGACTGGCGCTAATGGCTTGGCACTAGAAGTTGGCCATCTCAGCCCTGGCATGATCTCTGACCCATCGCTGGATACCGGTGAAATTGGCTACATCGTCACCAACTTGAAGACTACGCGTGAAGCACGGGTGGGTGATACGGTGACGCTGAAAAAGTACTTCACGAAAGAGACTAAATAGGAGGCTAGAAGTGAGTAAAGGCATCATCTACGTCATGACCACCGCAGTGTCAGGCCTTATCAAAATCGGCAAGACACAAACCAAGCAGTACTCAGAGCGGATGCGCTTTCTCGAGGCGAATGGCTACTACAATGTGGTTGGTTTGAAGCGGTTGTTCGCGATCGAGGTGGCTGACTATTCCGAAAAGGAAACATTACTGCACGAAATATTCGCCAAGCATCGAGTCGGTAGTAGCGAGCTTTTTGCGCTTGATTATGATTTGGTGCGACAACTGCTGCTGTCGTTTGAGGGCGAGGTGATCTTTCCGGAGCAGAAAAATAAAGAAGCGGAATTTGATAAAATCACCAAAGCCAAGAACAGTAATCAAAAGTTTAGTTTTTACCGGAAAGGTCTCAAAAATGGCGATGAGGTTGTCTTTCTCAAAGATAAAACAATTGTAGCAAAAATTGTTGGCGAGCGCGAAGTTGAATATGGCGGGCAGAGGTGGTTTTTGTCGCCGCTGGTGCGAAAAATATTTGAGGACAGGAATCAAGTTAATGATAGCGGCGCGTACCAGGGCGCAGCCTACTTTTGTTTTGATGGCAAGAAATTGAAGGACTTGCCGGATGTAGAACTGTAGGAACGTGTGCTATTATTAAAATGTACAAATGAAAATAAAAATACTCAAATTAATCTTAGTTTTAGTGTGTTTCAGTGTAAGTGCTTATACTTCGTATGATTATTTGCTGCATGAAGTGCCAGTCTATCTGAAAAGTAAAAATTTGGTTGAAGCAAGAACTCAGAAAACCCGTTTTCTAATACCAAAGCAGTGGCAAAGGATTGATGTAAAAAACGGTAAAACTGAAGGTTACGGCGATAAACTAGGCAAGGATAATAAGTCAATTAGCGGTGTTGGCGTGACTCAGGATTCGAAGCGGTTGGTGTTACCGGCTGCGCCTGATGAAGCTTATGAATTAGTGCGCAGAATGGCTTATGATAGCAAAGAGTTGCGCGAAGACGCGAAAAGATTCTTTACTATTAAGGGATTGGAAAATTGTCAAGCGACTGTCGATATCAAGGACGATACTTTGGAACAAAATGGTTTAGTTGGTATTGTCAGAATTACATCAAGTTGCGGTTCTCGACCTGAAAATACTAAAATGGTAACACGCTTAGCTGTTGGCCGCGAAGACGGATGTCTTCGTTACATATCGGTATTCTCTTACAATGAATATTGGAAACAAAATAGTAAAGTATTTGAAGAAATATTAAATAGCGCATCGTATATAGATACGCAAAGCGCATGAGGCGGAAATTGGATACAGAATGAATAACTTCAAAAATTTTACAGAGAAAATTAGCTGCCGGGTGATTCCGATAACGCGCGACCGCCGCGTCTGGTTGGATGAAAAAGTTGTTGACGATGATTTGTATTGTGCTTTTATAAATGGCCGATCGTACGAGCTCGGTGAGGAATATGATGATTTTTTATGCGTTACGGCTGACAGTTTTGCCGAGCTAGCAGACGTTATTCTCCGCGAGTTGTAT
>ERZ773022.973-NODE-973-length-20756-cov-17.513840_pt1 | contig 20756 bp, 18 predicted proteins | sample MGYA00580839_ERZ773022 | MGnify/ENA primary metagenome ERZ773022 (study PRJEB29015, sample SAMEA2738020) | human oral metagenome | biome: human oral; feature: human-associated habitat; material: dental | place: China | collected 2044 ... | reverse complement strand
GATTGGGTTACAATGTTTATACATACCCAGCTGGTCAAACTCTTATAGGACGTAATGGTAAATTGAATCCTAATGCAACACTTGGTCGTATGGTAACAGGTGTAGACGGACAAAAGTATTGGATTCAACCAGATAACTGGATTGATGCTATTTATAGTAATGCTCTTCGTCAAGAATACTCTGCAACAGCAGTAGGAAATACTGACAAATCTACTTTCTATGGTTCTATCAACTATTTGAAAGACGATGGTATTACAGTTGCTTCTGACTATCGTCGTTTTACTGGTCGTTTGAAGGCTGATTACCAAATCAACAATTGGTTACGTATTGGTGGTAATATGAACTACTCTCACTACTCTATGCATGCATCAAATGGTGGTAATGGTAGTTCTACTGATTCTGGTAATATGTTTGCTTTTAGCCGTATTGCACCTATTTATCCTTTGTATCTTCGTGATGCAAATAAGCAAATTATGCACCATGCAGCATCTGGTCTTGATGCTTACGATTATGGTGATAATACAAGTAGTGGTCTTGGATTGTCTCGTCCATTCTTGGCCTTCTTGACCTTGTGGACGCGGAGGTTGTTCGTCTTCCCGGGAACGCCCATGGGCGACCCTGACAAAATGACGATGCGCTCACCGACCTCGATCATGCCTCGCTCCCGGAGAAAAGCATCGACGGTCTCCACCATCTGCTCCTGAACCGTGAAGTCTGGAGTGATGTGGGCCTCAACACCCCACGTGAGGGTCATGGCCTGCCGGGTGGTCACCTCAGGGGTGAACACCAGCAGCGGGATGGAGGGACGCAGGCGTGACAAGCGCCGGGCCGTGTCGCCGGACTTGGTGAAGGCGACCAGGTAGCGGGCACCGACCCGCCGAGTGACCTCCACCGCGGCATGCGCGAGAACCCCGCCGGTGGTGTGGGGATCCCAGTCGATGGCATGGATCTCGGCGTGACCGTCGTGCTCCGTGGCCTCGACGATCCGGGCCATGGTCTGGACCGTCTCCACCGGGTAGTCGCCGACCGAGGTCTCGCCGGAGAGCATCACGCCGTCCGCACCGTCGAGAATCGCGTTCGCCACATCGGAGGCCTCGGCGCGGGTGGGCCTCGGGGAGGAGATCATGGACTCCAACATCTGGGTCGCGACAATCACAGGCTTGGCCCACTTGCGTGCCGCGCGAATGATCTGTTTCTGGACCAGCGGCACGTCCTCGAGCGGGAGTTCAACACCCAGATCACCGCGAGCGACCATGAAAGCGTCGAAGGCGTCGACGATCTCCTGGAGGTTCGCGATCGCCTGCGGTTTCTCCAGCTTTGCGATGACGGGAATGCGGCGCCCTTCCTCATCCATGATCTCGTGAACCCGTTTGACGTCGTCACCACTACGAACGAAGGAAAGCGCGATCATGTCGATGTCCTTCGAGAGCGCCCAACGCAGATCCCTCTCGTCCTTCTCACTCATCGCAGGAACGGAGACGGCGACCCCGGGAAGGTTGATTCCCTTGTTGTTGGACACATGGCCGCCTACGACCACTTCGCAAAGCACGTCAGTGGGCGAGACCTCCAAAGCCCGCAGACCCACCTTTCCATCATCGATCAGGACCTGGTCCCCTGGCTTCACGTCCCCGGGGAGGCCCTTGAAGGTGGTGGAGCAGCGCTCCTTGGTGCCGAGAACATCCTCGATGGTGATGGTGAAACGGTCTCCTGGCTCCAAGAAGTGTTTCTGGTTGTCGGCGAACTTTCCAAGACGGATCTTTGGCCCTTGGAGATCGGCCAAGACGCCCACGGTGCGGCCAGTTACCCTTGCGGCTTCTCGGACGGCGTTGAGACGGTTCTCGTGCTCGGCATAGTCCCCGTGGCTCATGTTGAGACGAGCGACATTCATTCCGGCGTTGATGAGTTGAACGAGACGGTCAGTCGTATTGGCGGACGGACCCAGAGTACAAACGATCTTTGCTCTACGCACGCCGCAACCCTACCTCACGGAATCAGTCTGACCTCACCTCGTTCAAGGCGTGTTCAAGGTCCCGCGGCAACTCCGATTCAAACTCGACACGGCTTCCCTCAACCGGGTGCCCGAATGCCAGCCGAGTGGCGTGGAGCCACTGTCTATCGATCCCCAAGCGTCTCGCAAGTGCCGGGTCTGAGCCGTAAAGCGGATCGCCGCAACAAGGATGTCCGATCGCGGCGAAATGCACCCGGATCTGGTGGGTGCGGCCAGTCTCCAACCTGACCTCGACGAGAGTGGCCGTGCGGTGTGCCTCGAGGGTCTCGTAGTGCGTGATCGATTCACGCCCTCCCTCCACGATCGCCATCTTCCACTCATGTCCTGGATGTCGACCGATCGGAGCGTCTATGGTTCCGGTGAACGGATCAGGATGTCCCTGCACGAGCGCTTGATAGGTTTTGTCCACTGTCTTGTCTCGGAAGGCCTGTTTCAACACTGAATAAGCACGCTCAGAACGGGCGAGCACCATAAGCCCGGAGGTTCCAACGTCGAGCCTCGACACCACGCCCTGCCGTTCGGGGGCTCCCGATGTAGCGATTGCAATCCCTGCGGCTGCCAGGTGCTCAGTAACGGAGGGGCCTTCCCAGCCCAGGCTCGGATGGGCTGCCACACCTGCCGGTTTGTCCACTACGACAATGTCCCGATCCTCGTGCACCACGCTCAGGCCGTCGGCTAATCGTGGCGTCGCTACAGCGTGGGCGGGACGGGGAGCGGCGACCAGTTCCAACATCGCCCCAGCGGCGACGAGCCGGGAGGCCCGTGTCACGATCTCACCATCCAGCAGCACGGACCCGGAGGCAATCAGCTCCGCTATTCTGGAACGGCTGTATCCCGTCACCCGGGATGCGACGAGATCGACCCGCTCCCCCGCCAAGGTATCCGGCACCAGAAAAACGCTCATCCCAGTTCTGCCCTCTTCTTCTCCCCGGAAGGATTGCGCAGGCTCAGCAGGATGATCAGAATAGCCGCGCTGGTAATGCACATGTCCGCCACATTGAAAACCGCGAAGTGAGGGAGCTGAATAAAGTCGACAACATGTCCGAGCAGCGGCCCGGGGGCCCGGAATAGCCTGTCATGAAGATTCCCCGAAATACCTGCCATCATCAACCCAACCGCGAGTCCCTGTACAAGAGTTCGCACTTTGCGTAGGGCAATGAATACGCAGGCCATCAGAGCAACAATCGCGAAAATGCTGAGCGCTAGCGTCATTGACGTCCCGAGACTGAAGGCCGCCCCCGGGTTGAAGATCAGGTTGAACCGCACAAGGCTTCCAACGATCTCGACGGGCTGCCCTGGGGACAGCGTCTCCAGCACGGCCCTCTTGGATGCTTGGTCCACCCCCAACCCCACCAAAGCGACGCCCGCTGCGAGCAGAGCCGGGGTCCTGCGGCTCAGCGGCGTTCCTCGCGCTGCTTGCAGGTGACGCACATCGTCGCCCGCGGGAAAACCTGAAGCCTGCCTTTGCCGATTGGTTTTCCACACACCTCACAAAGCCCGTACTGGCCCTCGTCGAACAGATGCAGGGCAAGCCTCGCCTGATCCGCCATCTCGCGGGCGTTTTGCGCCAAAGACAGCTCCTGGTCACGCTCGAAATTAGACGAGCCCACATCTGCCGGATCCCGCCCTGCACCATCGTTGCCTTGGAGCAGAAGATCGCTCAACTCACTGTCGGTGGTGGCCACCTTTTTGTCGAGCCTTTCCAGCTCCTCCACGAGAACCTCGCGTTGCTCCTGAATCTCCTCCGGTGTCCATGGTTCTTCACCGTCACGAACTGGAAGGATCACAGGCTCTGGGGGGTTGCTGGGTGACATTACCGTCCTCGGGGGGTTTGAGTTGATGGTCCGGCGAGAGTACACCCCCACCGGACCATCAAGCCAGTCTTCTGCCTTCCGCTCAGGCCAGGCGGTCCTGAGCGGCGAGCGCATCAAGACGGGGGGTCCTGGAGCGCTCGGCCAGTTCCGGAACATCCAAAGGTTCCGGCAGGTTCTGTTCAAGGGCTTCGAGATGCCGCGACAGGTAGCCACGCATGTTTTCGCGGTAGGTGGACTCAAAGCCGCGCAACGCCGCAACCTTCTGGGTGAGGATACCTTGTTCTCGCTCCAACTCTGCGAACAATTCCGTGCGACGACGATCAATCTCGTCATTCATGCGATCCGCACGGCTCTGGGCTTCGCGGTTGATCTGATCCGCATTGACACGAGCCTCGGACTCGATGCGCTCGGCACGGGTCCGTGCGTCGCTGGTGATCTCATAAGCCTGCTGCTTGGCCTCGTTGATCTTGCGCTGGGCCTCGTTATTGGCCTCGTCCACGAGACGTTCGGCCTGCTCCGTGGCCAACGACACCAGCCGAACAACGGCGGGGGTCGCCTCTTCACGTGTGACGACCTGCAGAGTCTCCGTGTTACCTGCCACGTGGCTGACACGGGAGCTGCTGCTACGTGCCTCATCAAGCTCACGACGGGCCCGGTCGAGTTCGCTTCGGAGCCGCTCGTTGTCCTGGGTGAGCTGCGCAACACGCTTGTCATCCAACTGCCCAGGCGCTGCAACCGGAGCCTGCTGCTTGGCCTGCTGTGCCATCTGGCTACGCAGACGCTCAATCTCACCTCGGAGCGAGTTGATCTCATGATCCTTGGCGATCATGGCCTCCTCATTGCCGGCAGGCACCGGATCTCCGGTTGTGCGGGCAGCCTCAACCTCTCGGCGAAGCAGATCCCGCTCGTTCTCGAACTGCGCGAACGACTCCTCCACCTTGTCTATGAAAGTGTCGACGTCACCGACCTCGTAGCCGGTGGCGCCACGGCGTGCCATCCGGAACCGGACTCGGCGAACCTCTTCCAGGGTCAGGCTCATCTTTACTCCCACACGGTCGAAAAATCTTTGTGCCCGATCCTGAGAAACCCCGGGCACAACGTTAAGGTTACTCTAATACTTCATCAGATCCAACGGCGAAGCCAGCACGACACGCCCGGATCAGAACGGGATCCAGAGGACGACGCTCCTGAGCAAGTAGATGATCAGGAACAGCACCAGCACGCCCAGATCCAGCGAAACCGCACCCATTCGCATCGGTTTGATGAACGAGCGCAGCAGGTTCAGAGGCGGATCAGTGACGAAATAGACGGACTCCACCAGCACCAGAACAATCCCATGAGGAGTCCACCCTCGGCTCACCACAGGTACCCACGAAAGAAGAACCCTCACCAGGAGGATCAGCATGTAGACCTGGAGGAGCCAGAACAGTGTCAGCGCAACCACGGGGTCAGCTCTGGTTGAAGAAACCGCCGGTAGCCAGCTTCTGCTTGTCTTCAGGGCCGACGACGAGGTTGTGCGGACACAACAGGAAGACCTGACTGGAAATGCGCTCGATGTTGCCGCGCAGCCCGAAGATCAGGCCGGCAGCGAAATCCACGAGCCTCTTGTCCTCCCCGCGTTCCATGTCGGAGAGGTTCATGATGACGGGGATCCCGTCACGGTAATTCTCACCGATGGAACGGGCTTCGTTGTAGCTGCGAGGTCGGACATAGATGATTCGGCTGAGATCTGTCACCTGGCGCGGCTCCGGGGTCGGGGGGGTTGAGTGAGAAGTCGCCACAGGAGCCGGAGTGGGGCTCTGGTTCGGCGCCGGAGCGGATGATGCGGTCTCGGGCCTAGCGGCGTGAGGATGACGGTGGAGTTTGGCCACGGGCCTGGGCTCGGGTTCTGGCTCCACGTACTCATCCACCGAGTACTCTTCGGACAGCTCATCCTTGGGGTCGCTGTAGCGCCCATCCTCGACGAGACCCATCCACTCAGCCAGCTTCCGTACACCCACGACACGCCTCCCTAAAACACTTTCGTTTGAGACTACAGACAGGGTGCCCACAACTGGGTGCAATGACTGCCGACACGCCGTCATTTCATGAAGTCGGGCACATCCAGGTCGTCGTCATCGTCTGCCCGCAGCGGTCGCGGTTCCGGACGGCTCGGCTGCATGGGCGTGATGTGAGGGGACGGCGCTTGAGACGCACGGGAACCCGTGAGAGGTGTCCCTCCCGCAAGTGGGCTAGGACCGCTGGGGCCGCCAAAACCACCAGCACGGGAGGGCGACGGCTGCTGCACATTGCCACCTCGGGTGGTCTCGAGGCGCGGGGGTCGGGGCAGCGGATGTCCGCCATCAAAGCCAGCAGCGATGACCGTGATTCGAACCTCATCCCCCAAAGCGTCGTCAATGACCGTGCCAAAGATGATATTTGCCTCGTCATGCGCGGCTTCCTCGATGAGCTGGGCAGCCGCAGAGACCTCGAACAACCCAAGGTCCGAGCCACCCGCAATCGAGAGAAGTACTCCGTGGGCGCCATCGATGCTCGCTTCGAGCAACGGGGAGGAGATGGCCATTTCTGCCGCGGCCCGGGCCCGGTCCTCGCCGCGAGCCGACCCGATACCCATCAGGGCCGAGCCCGCCTGGCTCATGATTGATTTGACGTCTGCGAAGTCAAGGTTGATCAGGCCCGGGGTGGTGATCAGGTCCGTGATACCGGAGACACCCTGCATCAAAACCTGGTCTGCCTGTTTGAAGGCGTCGAGAATGGCCACCTGATGATCGGTCATCTGCAACAGCTTGTCGTTGGGGATGACGATCAGGGTGTCGACCTCCTCCCGCAGTGCCTCTATGCCCGAGTCGGCCTGGGTGGCGCGACGGCGCCCTTCAAAGGAAAAGGGGCGGGTCACCACCCCGATGGTCAGAGCGCCGAGGGAACGAGCGATCTTGGCAACGATGGGTGCGGCTCCCGTGCCGGTGCCGCCTCCCTCACCTGCCGTGACGAAAACCATGTCGGCCCCCTTGAGGGCCTCCTCGATGTCCTCGGCATGATCCTCGGCGGCCTGACGCCCCTTGGACGGATCCGCTCCAGCTCCCAGACCACGGGTCAGCTCGCGGCCAACGTCGAGTTTGACGTCAGCATCACTCATGAGCAGTGCCTGAGCATCGGTATTGACCGCGATGAACTCGACGCCGCGCAACCCGGCCTCGATCATTCGGTTGACGGCGTTCACCCCACCGCCGCCGACGCCAACGACCTTTATAACCGCCAGGTAGTTCTGAGATGCGCTTGCCATGACCGCCATTCCTGTCCTCGTAGTCGAAAAGAAGGCTAGGGGCAGATGGGCGCACTATCCAACGACCATGCCGCAACTTCCAGAAATCACCTCAACCAGAGGTTGAGGGTTTCATGGGTTGTCAGCGTGTCGTCGGAGCGTGCGGAGCCGAGACGTCGTAGACGCTGGCCTCCTGACTCAGCAGCACCGAAAGCACCTGGGCCTTCACTTGGGATTGTTCCGCACTGCCCCACACGATGGTGTCTCCATCGGACAGCTGGATCTCAATTCGATCCACGGCCGAGGCCTGCAGCAGTGTGATCCGTTCCCCCAACACCGGGGCCACTGCGGAAACCACGGTGGCCACGTCCTTCAAGATGCGTTGTTCAGGGGCCGCGATGCTCGCCTTCACGGTCCCCTGCCCCACTTCTCCCCCTTCGTGGAACACCACGCCGTCCGCATCAACCCAGCGGGCCACGCCCTCGTCCATCCACACGTAGGCGAGGGTGCGTTCGGTGATGGTGATCTCAATGGTGTGCGGAAAACGCCTTTCCACACGTGCTTCAGCCACTGGCGCCAACGCAGCAATGCGATTGCGGATCGCGTCCACATCCTGCGTGGCGAGCGGCCCTCCCAGCTTGACGTCGGCGGCGTCAGTGACCTGCTGCTCGGTGAGCAGCGACAAACCGTTGATCCGGACCTCGGTCGCCGCGAAAGCCGACGAGAACCAGACCAACCAGGTGGCGATTCCTGCCAGCAACACCGCAAGGAATCCGGAAGCCAGAATCACCCACAGCCCCCGACGGCGTTTGCGGCGCTTGACCTGCAACGCCTTCGCGAAATCGCTCGGGGTGCTCGTCAACGGTTCTGTGCCTCCGGACGCCGGGCCAGCAGCGGCGCCAGCAGCGGACCCACGATCGTGACGTCACCGCAGCCCAAGGTGATGATGAGGTCTCCCGGACGGGAGATCTCGTTCAGGGCGGCAGGGAGATCATATTTGTCCACCACGTAGACCACCTCACGGACCCCGTGGCGCTGGGCGGCATCCACCACGAGCTGCCCCGTCACCCCGGGAATCGGATCCTCGCGATCGCCGCAGACATCATTGATCACCGCGATGTCCGCAAGAGTCAGCACCTCGCCGAACTCCTCGTAGAAATCTGCGGTCCGGGAATACAGATGTGGCTGGAAGCAGGCGATCAGGCGCCCGTCCAGTCCCGTGTCCTCGTTACCGACATCAGTGGCGTGCCGCGCGGCGTTCAGGGCCGCCCTGATCTCCGTCGGGTGGTGGGCGTAGTCATCGTAGACCCGGATCCCAGCGGTATCGGTGATGAGTTCGAACCGGCGCAGCGTTCCCGTGAACTGTCCGAGCGCCGCCAGAGCCTCCTCGTGTCCGAGGCCGAGGACACGACCCGCCGCGTAGGCGGCCGAAGCGTTGGACAAGTTGTGGTTGCCCGGAACCTTGAGCCGGAGCGCACCCGTCTCTTTCCCGTACCGGAGAGTACCGGTGATTCCCTCCCTGACCGGACAAGCATCCGAAACCCGCACGTCGGCGTCCTCGGCGAATCCGTATCGGATCACCTGTCTGCCCTCGGCACGAAGTCTGTCGGCCAAGGCGCGAGCACCGGGATCATCCACGTTCACAATCACCCACTCGACAGCGGGAAGGGTCGCAAAAGTGTGATAGCCCTCGGTGTAGGCCTCCGGGGTGCCCCAGTTGGCCAGATGATCGGGCTCAACACTGGTGATGATCGCAACCCGGGTCGGGTACTGGAGGAAGGATGCATCCGACTCATCCGCCTCGATGACAAAAGCATCCCCTGTGCCGATACCGGAGCTGACCTTGGTGGTGGCAAGCTTTCCGCCGATGACGTAGCTGGGATCGGCTCCAGCCTGTTGCAGCATGACGGCAGTCATGGCCGTAGTGGTGGTCTTACCGTGGGTTCCTGCGATCGAGACCCCCTGCTTGCCCAGCATGAGGGCCGCCAGCGCTGCTGAGCGATGCCAGACCCGCAGGCCTCGGCGGCGCGCCTCGGCGAGCTCCGGATTGTCCTCGCGGATCGCGGAGGAGATCACCACGGTTCTGGCATCGCCGAGCTGAGACGCGTCGTGACCGGCGTAGCAGGTGATTCCAGCCTCCCGCAGGGAGTCCAGTGTGGCGGATTCGGACCGATCGGACCCGCTGGTGGGGATGCCCAGTTCCGCATAGAGCCGGGCGATGCCGTTCATCCCGGAACCACCGATGGCTATGAAATGAACGGGACCGACCTCTGTGGCGGGCTGGACCTCGATAGGGGTGAGCAAGCTCACGATGCCTCTTCTCCTCGAACAACGTTCACGGCGGCCCTCGCCAAGACATCGGCGGCATCCGCGGGCGAATGGGGCCGGGCCAGTTCGGCCATGCGAGCCAACTTCTCCGTGTCCGTGATGGTGGGGATCACCATGTCCGACAGTTTATCGGCGCTGAGGTCGGCCTCGGGAAGCAGGATCCCCGCCCCGTCCGCCACCAGTCCTGCGGCGTTCCGGGCCTGCTCGCCGTTGCCCCAGGGCAGGGGAATGAAGATCACAGGCAGTCCCAGAACCGCCGTCTCCATGACGGTACCCGCCCCGGCTCGGCCAATCATCAAGTCCGCAGCCACGTAGGCTTCGACCATGGCGTCGACATAGGCCACAGGAACGTAACGTGCCCCGTTCCCGGACTCGACTACAACATCCGTGTCCGTGAAGTTCTTGGCCCCCAGCACGTGCAGTACCTGGATTCCGGCATCCAGAATGGCAGGAACCGCAGCGGAGAGGGCTTGGTTGATGGCCCGCGCCCCTTGGGAACCGCCACTGACCAGCAACGTGGGCCTTTCAGGGTCCAGCCCAAAACGTTCCCTGGCCTCGGTGCGGGTGATCCCAGGACGAGTGATGCTGCGGTTCATCGGCATCCCAATCCGTCTTCCTCCCCGGATCTGGGTGTCTGGGAAGGTGTACCCGGTGAAGGCTGCAAACCTGGCAGCCACCTTGTTCGCGATACCCACCACACGGTTGGCCTCGTGCACGAGAACGGGGACCTTCATGGCGCGGGCCGCCAGGTAGGCAGGAATGGCGACATACCCACCGAAGCCGATCAGCGCCTGAGCCTTCGCCTGGCGCAGGATGGCGCGTGCCTCCCGCACAGACTGCCTCAGATTCCAGGGCAGCTTGACCAGGTCGAAGTTCGGTTTCCGCGGCATGGGAACGGGGCGAATCAGCTCCAGTCTGAGACCGGCTTGTGGTATCACTCTGGTCTCGAGTCCCTTACTCGTGCCGATACAGGTGATCTCCACCTCTGGGTCCAGCTCGGCCAGCGCCTGGGCCGTCGCGATCAACGGAGAGGTGTGGCCGGCAGTGCCACCACCGGCCAGCACAATGCGGGTCACGAGTTCCCTCCCGCCGCGAGCACGCTGGTCATACGTGGCCCTGCCCCACGCCGCCGGTTCTCGAGATAGGCACGGGCATCAGGCGTATCCCGGGCGCAGGCCAGCAATACGGCCACGGCCAGCAGGTTGGCCATCAGGGCGGACCCCCCTGAGGAGATGAAGGGCAATGGGACACCAAGCACGGGCAGCAGGTTCATGACCACCATTATGTTGACGATCGCCTGGAGCAGGAACCAGGCGGTCACGCCGGAAGCTGCGATGCGGTTGAACAATTGGTCGGACTTGAGTGCCACCTGGAATCCACTGCGCATCAGAAGGGCGAACAACCCGATCACGAGCAGCACCCCGAACAACCCGAGCTCCTCGCCCAGCACCGCGAACACGAAATCTGTGTGCGCGCCGTCCTTCAAACCTCCCCATTTCTGTTTACCCGCCCCGAGCCCGAGCCCCCACCAACCACCACTGGCCAGCGCGTACAACGCCGAAAGGGGCTGGGAGGCCAGGTCGGGGTTGGCCTGCGGATCGAAGAAAGCCATGAAGCGCGCCATCCGGTTCTCCGATCCCAGCACCAGCACCAACACGACACCGATCGCCGCCAACAGCGACGGCACCAGGATCCGCAGCGAAGTCCCGACGAAGAACAACAGGGAAAAGATCATGGCGCCGAAGATCAACCCGGTGCCGAGGTCACGCCCTGCCAGGATCAGAGCCAACATCGCCAAGGCCCCCGGGATGAAGGGAAGCAGCAACTGAGCGGGTTCTTTCAAACGACGGCGTTTGTTGTGGAACAGAGCGGCCGCCCACAGCACCAGGGCCAGCTTCGCGAACTCCGACGGCTGGATGGTCAGCAAACCTCCGAGCCGGATCCAGTTGCGGTTGCCATTGGTTTCGTATCCCAGTGGGGTCTGAACGAGGATCAACCCGATCACGGCGGCTGCCCAGGCGGGAGCCGCCAATTTCCGCAACGTCTCCGGTTTCATGCGGCTGATGGGAATCATCAGGAGCAACCCGACGATCAGGAAAATAAACTGGCGAATCATGTAGTAGTACGGGGATTCTCCTTGGAAGAGCGCTATCACCGATGACGACGACAGCACCATCATCTCTCCGATTGCCGTGAGGATGACCGTGGCGAAGATGATGAGATGATGATCCGCCATCGGAGACCGGGTCAGCGCACGCACCACGTTGCCGGACGACCGTCCGGCGGAGGGCGCTTTGGCCATTGGCGTGCCTAACTGCTCGGTGCCTGAAGACTCCGAACCGCGGCGGCAAAGCATTCTCCGCGGTCGTCGTAGCCCGTGAACATGTCGAGCGAGGCGCTTCCGGGGCTCAGGAGCACCGCGTCACCCTCACGGGCAAGACGCGCCGCGTGGGAGACCACCTCGTCCATCACACCATGGTCGCTGCTATCCAGGATGATCACAGGAACATCGGGCGCGTGTCGGGACAATGCTTCCGCTATAACAAGCCTGTCGATACCGATGAGGATCGCTGCCCGGATCCGACCGCGGTGGGCGATGATCAGATCATCGAAGCTGGTTCCCTTGGTCTGTCCCCCCGCCACCCACACGAACGACGGGAAGGCCTGCATCGCCGAGTCCGCCGCGTGCGGATTCGTGGCCTTCGAGTCGTCGATCCAGCGCACGCCGTTGATCTCGGCCACCTCTGCTATGCGATGCCCAGCAAGACGCAGGTCCCGAAGGCCCTGGGCCACGGCCTTTGCAGGCACCCCTAGGCTGCGCGCCAAGGCGGCCGCGGCGCAGGCATTGGCGACGTTGTGCGGAGCATAGGGCTGAACATCCGCAACCTTGGCGAGTTCCAGCGCAGAGCTGTGCCGCTGGGCAACGAAAGCGCGGTCGACGATCAGATCATCCACCACGCCGACCATAGAAATCGCGGGAATGCCGGTAGTGAAGCCGATGGCGCGGGCACCTTCCGTGACCTCGGCTTCCTCCACGAGGCGTTCGGTCTCGGGTTCAGCCACGTTGTACACACAGGCATTCGTGACCCGCTCGAAGATCCTGGCCTTGTCGGCTACGTAGCGTTCGTATCCGCCGGGCCCGTCGTAGAACTCGAGGTGGTCCTCGTGCAGGTTCAGTACCGCAGCAGAATGAAGGGCGAGGGTGTGCACCCAGTGCAACTGGAAGCTCGATAGCTCGACTACCAATGCATCATAGGGTTCGTCGTCGAGGATGGCCTCGATGATGGGGCGACCGATGTTCCCGACCGCCGCTGCCCGCATCCCGGCGGCCCGTAGCATGGATTCGACCATCTGGGTGGTGGTGGTCTTCCCGTTAGTGCCGGTGACCCCGAGCCACGGAATGGCTCGGTCAGGCTGCTGCATCCGCCAAGCGAGCTCGATATCCCCCCACACAGGGATCCCACGTTCCAACGCCCGAGTGAGCAACGGGGCGTCGGGACGCCACCCCGGGGATGTGACCACCAGATCCGTATCCCCCGGCAGCTCGGCGGTCGCGCCCTTGCCGAGTCGCACCGTGGCGTCAAGGGCCTCCAGAATGGCTGCTTTGTCGGCGTGGACGTCCGATTCGTCTAGAACCGTGACTCTCGCCCCGAGCGAGAGCAGCCCATCGGCTGCCGAATAACCTGAGACGCCGAGGCCCGCCACGACGGCGTGCACCCGGCTCCAGTCGCTCAGCCGATTCGCCGTGCGGAGAAATTCTTTCACTGACCGACCACCCATTCCGCGTAGAAGATACCGACACCAATGGCGACGCACAGTCCACAGATGATCCAGAACCGGATCACCACAGTGACCTCCTGCCACCCAAGAAGTTCGAAATGGTGGTGGATGGGCGACATCTTGAAGATGCGTTTACCCTTCGTAGCCTTGAAATACCCCACTTGGAGCGCCACGGAACCGGCCTCCATGACGAACAGGAAACCCATGATTACCAGCAGCAGTTCCGTGCGGGTCATGATCGACAATCCCGCGAGAGCCGCACCGATGGCCATGGAGCCGGTATCGCCCATGAAGATCCGAGCGGGTTTGGCGTTCCACCACAGGAAACCGAAGCAGGAGCCGGCGAGTGCCGTTGAGACCACCGCCAGGTCGTAGGGGTCGCGCACCTCGTAACAGAGAGGGCCGACGCTGGAAACCCTGCCGCACCATTGGTTGAACTGCCAGATGTTGACCAGCGAGAAGGCCGCGAACACCAGCGTTGCACTGCCCGCAAGCAGACCGTCAAGACCGTCTGTGAGGTTGGTGGCGTTGGGCCAGGCCATCAACAAGAAGACAATCCAGATAACCGCCAGGAAGAACGGGAGATGTAACCAAGGCAGGTCACGCAGGAAGGAGACGAACTCCGATGCGGGACGAAGACCACGTTCGTCTGGGAAATTGAGCGCCAGAACCGCGAAGACGCCCCCGATCGTAAACTGCCCGATCAGTTTCCCCCTGGGGGTGAGCCCCAGGGAACGCTCCTTGGAGATCTTCGCCCAGTCATCCAAGAACCCGAGGAAACCGAGAGCGGTCATGACCCCAAGCAGCAACACCCCGGAGACCGTCACTGACTCCCACAAGATCAAGTGGGCGATGAAATAGGACAGCACCACGGAAGCAACGATGACGACGCCCCCCATGGTCGGGGTGCCTCGCTTGGTCAGGTGTTCCTTGGGACCGTCATCACGGATGAACTGACCGTACTGACGCCGCGTCAGGAACTTGATGAACTGTGGGGTGACCAGCAGTGTCAGCAGGAGGGACAGCCCCCCAGCCGCCAGGATCGTTCTCACTTGGGGACGCCTCCGATTCGTTTCGCCACAGCGTCGGCCACCAGTTCCAGGCCCACGCTGCGCGAGCCCTTGACCAGGAGAAGATCCCCCGGTGCGAGCTCCACCTGCGCCGCCTCCTCACGGGTGGCCACCCGAGCTTCGATCCCCCGTGCACGTGCCGCTTCCGCCACGATCCTGGCATGCTCCCCGACCGAGAGAAGCTCATCGATCCCGAGATCGGCTGCCAGCGTCCCAGCCTCGGCGTGCAGTTCTGCCGATTCGGGGCCAAGCTCATGCATGTCCCCCAGCACCGCCACGGCACGGGCCCCGGGATGACTCCTGCGCTGTCCGGCGATCAGGTTGGCCGCAGTGCGCAAAGCGGCGGCCATCGAATCAGGGTTGGCGTTATAAGCGTCATTCAAAACGATCCGGTCCTCGCTGCAGCGCACCAACTCCATCCGCCAGTCCGAACGGGACTCGGCAGCCGACAGGGCCCCGGCCACCTCCGCAACGGTCATGCCGACCGCCAGCCCGGCCGCGGCCGCGGCCAAAGCGTTGGAAACTTGGTGTCTGCCGATCACCCGGAGCGAGACCGGAGCCGAGGCAGTTTCCGATTCCCGAGTGACCACCAACGTGAAGGCGGCCCGCGCGGATTCGCCACACACGACATCCCGGGCAGCGACCTGCAGGTCTCCCTCGGGCAGGTCACCCTCCCCGAACCACGCCACCCGGGCCGCAGTTTCATCCCGCATCGCCCGGCAGGAGGGGTCGTCGGCATTCAGCACCGCCCACCCCTCGGGTCCCAGTCCCGTGATGATCTCTGATTTGGCGCGGGCGGTCCGCTCGAGCCCGCCGAACTCGCCTACATGGGCGCGCCCGATGTTCAGCACGATCCCGACGTCGAGGCCCACCAGCGAGGTGAGCCACTCGATGTGTCCAACCCCTCGGGAACCCATTTCACTGACGAGGAACTGCGTCGATCCATCGATCCGACATGCCGTCAGTGGCACACCGATCTCGTTGTTCTGGCTTCCTGCCGGAGCGACGGTGGTCCCCTTCGCCTCCAGCACCTGCGCCAGAAGATCCTTAGTGGAGGTCTTTCCGGAGGAGCCCGTGACACCGAGGCTCACCATTCCCCGGGCGCGTTCCTCCCGGACCAGTCCTCGCGCCAGCCACGAGAGTCCCTGCACAGTGTCCTCGACCAGGATGTGGGGGACATCGGCCTCGGTGACGAAATTTCCGAGCACCGCGACCGCCCCCGCGGCCACGGCCTGCGGGGCGAAGGAGTGACCATCGACCCGGGAGCCGGGGATGGCGATGAAAAGACTGCCGGGTGTGGCCTTGCGATTGTCAAGCACCACGTCGGCACCAACCACCGTGTCATCACCCACCACTTCGACGGCCGCTGGCTGCATCAGCTCCACCAGCTCGCTGAGCCGCCTCGCCCTCATCGACCACTTCCTTCCATCCGTCGCCAGGTCTCGAGAGCGACCAAGGCATCGTCGAAGGCCACGATCCGGTCACCAATCTGCTGACCCTGTTCGTGTCCCTTCCCGAGAATCGCCACAACACTATCGCGCCCAGCCGTTGCGAGCGCCAGTTCAATCGCACCGCCTCTCCCCCCGGCCTCGACGATCCGGGCCCGCGAATCGGCGGTTCCAGCAAGCATGGCGGCCCGGATACTGGCAGGGTCTTCAGAGCGAGGATTGTCATCCGTGATGATCAGAACGTCACTACGCTCAGCAGCGGCACGCCCCATTAGGGGACGTTTGTCAGCATCTCGGTCTCCACCGCAGCCCACGACGGTTATCACCTCACCGAATCCCTGGAGAGCATCCAGGGTGGCGGCCACAGCCTGCGGAGTGTGAGCGAAGTCCACGACCACGGTCGGGGCCGTCTCGGGCAGCGGCAGCACCTGCATCCGTCCGGGCACCTGCGCACGTGCCAGACCTGGCAGCGCGTCCTCGACCGAGATCCCCACACGTTCGAGCATCGCCAGGGCGATAGCGGCATCCACCATGTTGTGCCATCCAGGAAGCGCCAGTTCCACCGTCGTCTCCCCCGATGCAGTACGCAACCGAGCACGTCCACCCAGCGGAAGAACAGGTTCGTAGCCCATGAGACGGTAGTCCGCTTCCTCACATGTGCCGACCGTAGTAACTGGAAGACCAGCTTTCCGCGCCCTATCCGCAACCCTGCAGCCGTTTTCATCGTCGATCCAGATCACAGCGGCTCGAGCATGTTCGGGAGTGAACAACGATGCCTTGGCCTCGAAGTACTCCTCCATGTCGCGATGAAAGTCAAGATGGTCCCGACCCAGGTTGAGGAAGGCCACCACGTCGAACCTCAACGCATCAGCCCGGGACATGGCCATGGCATGGCTGGACACCTCGATCGCCACGGCGTGCGCACCGCGCTCCCGCATCAAGGCCAGCAGCGCCTGAAGATCCGGCGAGTCGGGGGTGGTCACCGTGGAACGACCTGATGGCAGTGCCACACAATCGAGACGGAAACCAAGCGTCCCAATGGTCCCGACGCGCCGCCCTGTGGCAGCCAGCGTGGCCTCCAGCAAGGCCACCGTGGTGGTCTTGCCATTGGTGCCCGTAACTCCAAAAAGTTCCAACCCGCTCGCGGGTTCGCCGTAGACACGGGCACTCACCTCGGCCATCACGGGGCGCAAGCGCTCACTGACCAGCACAGGCACACCGGCTTCCCCGGCAGCCCGGGCTCCTGCCGGGTCGGTCAGGATGGCAACGGCTCCCCGTTCCACGGCTTGCCTGCTGAATGCCGCTCCATGGGAATGAAATCCCGGCAGGGCAACGTAGAGATCCCTCGGTCGCACCAGACGCGAATCGAGGCAGACCCCCGTCGCCACAACATTTCCGGCATCCCCAGAAATACCGAGCCCGGCCACCACTTCCCGAATAGCGACAGGGGAGACGAAATCTGGCCTGAGCGTGCTCACTCCCACTCCAGTGGCTCCTTTGGCGCAGGAGTACTCGAAGGAGCCACGTTGTACCTGGGAAGGGCCATCTGGAGCACGTTGTTGACCACGGGCAAGGCCAGTTGGCTCCCAAGATTGCCGTTCGTCGGTTGATCGAGCACAACGTAGACCAGCAGTTGGGGGTTCTCGGCTGGTGCAATCCCAACAAAGGATGAGGTGTAGCCGTTATAGCATTTGCAGCTGGCGTCGTAGCGCTGCGCGGTACCGGATTTACCCGCGGTGCGATACCCGGGAATCGCTCGCTCTGAGCTGACACTCGTGATGACGGATTCCATCATGTTGACCACCATGCCAGATGCTTCCTCGGAGATCACGCGACGTGATGCCGGGGTTGCCAACGAGATCGGGGTGCCGTCAGGGTTCGTGGCGGATCGGATGATCTGCGGCTGATGATAGGTGCCACCGTTGACGACCGCAGAGAGCGCAGCCCCCATCTGCACGACCGAGACGGACAGCCCTTGCCCGAAGGAAATCTGGTCACGTGTGTAGTCGGCCATATCCGCCCCGGGGAGAGACCCCGCGGTTTCTGCAGGTAGTCCCGCCCCCGGAGCCGAGCCGAGCCCGAAGGACGTCAGGTATTCGTGAAGTTTCCCCTTGTCCAGCTGGCGAGCAAGTTTGATGGTGCCGATGTTAGATGACTGCGCCACCACCCCCCGAGCAGTCAGTTTAATTCTCCCGTGCTCGAAGGAGTCCGTGACGGTTCCGCTTCCAGAAGCGATGCTGGCAGGCACATCGACCTTCGTGTCCGGGGTCGCCAGCCCCGAGTCCGTCAGGGCAGCCATGGTCAACACCTTCTCCGTGGAACCCGGTTCATAGGCCTCGGTCACTGTGCGGTTTCCGAGGTTTCCAGCATCTGTGGCGCCAGGATTGGCCGAGTCGAAGGATGGCGCCGTCGCCAGCGCCAAGATCTCACCGTTATTCGGGTTCATCACGAGAATCGAGCCGGTTTTCGCACCAGCTGTCGCGATGCCGTCAGCCAGCGCCTGCTCCGCGGACCACTGCAGGTCGGCATCCAGAGTCAGCGAGTAGCTGGCTCCGTTCACGGGCGGGGTGAGGACGCTGGTACCCAACGGGATGCGTCCGTAGGTCGAGCGTTCGTAGACCTCCTGTCCGGGGATCCCTGCCAGCTGGGAGTCAAGCATCCCCTCGAGTCCCGCGGCTCCCTTGCCCTCCCCGTTGACGAAACCGACGACGTTGCTCGCGAGTGTCCGGTTGGGATAGGTACGCAAGGGGTCGCTTTCGGCGAACAGGCCGTACCAGCGACGTTTGCCGTCCCCATCGATACCTTTGCGCATGTCGTTTTCGATCTCGGTCCAGGTGGCAGCTGGAACGTGCCGGGCAATTTCCGCATACCGAGTCCCCTGCGCAGTCAGGATCTCCAGGTATTTTGACTCAGTTCCCCCCAGATGCGTGGCCAGGATCTTTGCCACGGCTTTCGGTGCCGCCTCCGCCTCTTCCTGTTTTTTCGCACTCATCGGATAGCGCTTGTCCGCTCCGTTGCTCTGCACCATGTCCGGATCAGCCGTGATGTGCATGGCCGGCTGAGTGGCCGCGAGCACCACCCCGTTGCGATCCATAATGGAGCCACGTTCGGGCAACAGGTCTCTGGTGTTCTGCATCTTCTCCGCGGCCTGGGCAGCAAAGCTCTGGGCCTCCAGGGCCTGCAGTTGAACAGCACGTCCGACGCAGACCATTACCAGCAGAAGCAGAGCCATCATGAACGCACGGATCCGCATGCTGGAGCGCCCGAGGGGCAGCTTCCAGGTGTGACGTCTCCCGCGGCGAACCGAACGATGGCTCACCGCTCACCCTCCCCTGTTTGCGCTTCCTCATCCTCGGTCGACGCAGATGGCGCCTGGGAGGCCTCTGGCTCCGGCGCAGCAGGGGCCGGCGTCTGTCGAGCTCCCGGTAGCCCCGTCAGATAAGGCACTTCGTCTCCCTTCACCTGCTGAGGCTGCCCCACAATGGCTCCGTTTGAAAGGTCAACGAAAGCGGGAAAGGGGTTTGGTACCATGCCCAACTCCGAAGCCCGAAGAGCAAGCGACCCACTGCTGGAGACACCTTGAAGCTCTGTTCGACGAGCCGCTACCTCGTAGGACAGCTGTGTGGCTTCCCTTCGAAGATTTGAAAGATCACGGGACTGGGCACCGACCTGGGTGGTCACGACCATGACGAAAACCATACCCACCACCACCAGGGCGGCCAGTATCAGTAGGAACCCAAACGTGGAGACACGGGCCTTGACCGGAGGTACGAGCCGCAGCCGGGGACGCGGGATCTGCCGGGTTGTTTGCTCGATGTCGGCGGCAAGGGCACTCAACTATGCCTCCTTAACTCGGGCTGCGGCACGTAGCCTGGCGGATGCCGCACGCGGGTTTGACTGGATTTCCTGTTCCGAAGGCCGCTCGGCCCCCCGGGTCAGAAGCGTGAAACGAGGTTGCAGATGTTCAGGGACGATCGGCATATCTCGCGGCGCCCCATCGCTGGCCAAAGTCGCGAGATGACGTTTGACAGGCCTGTCCTCCAGGGAGTGGTAGGCCAGCACCACGATCCGCCCTCCAAGCGCGAGAGATCCAGTCGCCGCAGGCAGGAATCTCTCCAGGACGCCCAGCTCATCGTTAACCTCGATCCGGAGAGCCTGAAAGGTACGCTTGGCGGGATGTCCCGGGGAACGCCTCGCAGCGGCTGGAACAGCATCAGAGATGACATCCACCAGTCGACCTGAGGAAGTGAAAGGGTGGATCTCACGTTCCCGCACGATCGCGGAAACGATTCGTTCCGCGTACTTCTCCTCTCCATAGCCGCGGAGGATGCGTACGAGTTCCACCGGGGAGGCCGAATTGAGCAGATCAGCGGCGCTTCGCCCTTCCCCCCCGCTCATGCGCATATCGAGGGGCGCATCGACGCGATAGGCGAACCCACGCTCCTCACGGTCTATCTGCAAGGAACTGACTCCGAGATCGGCCAGTACGGCATGCACCTGATCAACACCAAGATCAGCAAGCACTTCCGGCAGTTCGTCGTAGACGGCCTTCACGAGGGCGATCCGTTCTGCGAACGATCCGAGTCGCTCACGTGCCACCGCCAAAGCTTCAGGATCGCGATCAATGCCGATAAGCCTTGCCGATGGGGCTGCCTCCAGAACCGCACGGGCGTGACCTCCGAGGCCAAGAGTGCAGTCGACATAGACCGCGTCAGGCACGGCGAGGGATGGAGCCAACAACTCGACGACACGGTCGAGCATGACCGGATCGTGGTTGTTGCCCTTGGCTGTCACGACCATCTCCTTCCTGTTGCCCCGTCGAAGTCATCCGTTCGTGTACCCCGAGAGGGAGGTTCCTTCACCGGAATCGCACCTGGCCTCGGGGAAGTAAGGCCAGGGTCAACCCCGGTGATGGACCACCGCCTCGGGGATCTCACTGCCCCAGTTGGGACAGCAGTTCCGCGTCGAGTTCGGCGAAACCGGATTCCTGTTCCGCCTGGTACTCGGCCCAGTGCTCGGCGTCCCAGATCTCGGCCCTGTTCATGG